>Ga0247770_1000248_pt1 | contig 52341 bp, 60 predicted proteins | sample UWRJL136409B6_FD_179943 | JGI IMG/M metagenome (GOLD analysis project Ga0247770, IMG submission 179943) | Plant litter microbial communities from Arlington Agricultural Research Station in Wisconsin, United States - UWRJ-L136-409B-6 | ecosystem: Environmental > Terrestrial > Plant litter >...
CGATGTGCATGAGGCGCGGCCGCAGCCATCCCCCAACGGTCTTCATGCATCCGCCGCACGGGGAGCACACCCACGTGGAGATCGACGACCTCCCTGCCAACCCAAGCGCCAACGTCGCAACATCAGATGATGACTACATGTCAGCAATATCACACCACGTATTAGCATACAAGCACGTAGCAGTCATAATAAAAGTGAGCGCGACGCGCAGAAAGCCCAATGCCAAATCTCGCTTATATTCCTTTCCAGACTCTCCCTTGAACCAAGCAACAAACTCAGCTCTGGTTCCCCCCTACCTGGCCTATTCCGCTGATTCCATTCCCAATCAAACCCTGTGTCCCGATTCACCGTAGTGAGGTCCCCCTTTTCTCTCACCCTCAAATAACTCTCTCCTCCTTTCCCCTTTCCGCAAATTGCAGAAACCGCAAAACTCTCCTGCGCATCCCATCCGCTCCCGTGAAGTTTGTTTTCCGTCCATGCAAAGGAGTGGTCGTGAGTGGGTATCTCAAAAAATCTAAAAGTAAGGACAGACGGACATGGTTTTTCCTCATCGTAACATGACGTTATCAGTATCAGAGAGGAAAAGAAAAACCACCACCAAAAAACAAAAGCCAAAGCCATTCTCCTCCGCTCGCTCGCATATCTATCCAGAAGAAACCCAAGATTAAAAACATCCAAAAAACACTTAAATAATCTATTATGATACTTCGTAATCGTCCCGCTGTTTCCTCTCCATCCATCCATAGAGGCGGGTGAGGGTGTATCTCGTGGGGAGAGAAAAATACCCACGAAACAAAAAAAGTAAAAAGCATGTCGTTTACCCATAAACCAATGCCATGCATACCAAGAGACCCTCGTGAATTAAAAATTAAAAATACCCAGGGGTTGAAACAACCCCTCAAATGAAGAAGAGAGCCGCAAAAACGGTCGCGAAGAGTGCCGACAGCGATGACGACGGGTGCATCGGAGAGGCAAATCTGGCGGCGGCGGCGGTCACGACGGTGGAACTGGCTGAGGTTGCTGAGCTGCTGGTACCGCTGCCTGAGCCGCTGCTGGTGCCGCTGGTGGTGAAACTGGAGGAGGAACCGCCTAGACCGGCGGTGGCCCCCGTTGTTGTAATGCCAGTGCCAGTGCCAGTGCCTGTACCGGTAGATGTACCTGTACCGGTACCAGTGGATGTACCAGTGGATGTGCCGGTGCCTGTACTAGTGGTTGTGCCAGTGCCAGTGGTTGTTCCAGTGTCGGTACCAGTGGTTGTCCCGGTGCCGGTCTGCGTCGTCTGAGTTGTCTGAGTTGTCGGGGTCGTTTGAGTTGTCTGCGTCGTAGGCTGCGTAGTCGTAGTTGTCTGGATTACACTGGGGGCCGTGTTTGTGTTGCCAGTATCTTGTGTGGCGGTCGTGACCGTTGCCGTGCCAGTCTGCTGTGTTTGCGGTGCCGTGGTGGTGACCTGCGACTGTGCTGGGGACGACGCGCAGTAGCTGAGGAATTGCTCAAATTTGGGGTCCAAGTACGACTTGGTCACCAGCTTGACATCAGCAGCGTTGGCACCAATGCAGGCCTGGCAACCATCGTAGTAGTTGCGGAACGCCGATCGGGCATCGCACAGCGCCGGGGTCTTGCCGACTGATTGAGCCTCGAGGTACGCGTTGTTGCAAATGTCGTAGCATACGGCCGGGACGATCGTGTCGTCGCGCTTGGAGAGGCGCGAGCCAAAGGTATCTGCGACGTACCTCTTGTTCCACTCACCATGGGCAGTAGTTGTGCTAGAGCTCGTCGTTGAGGAGGTAGGCGTCTCCGTTGGCGGCCAGTGGGTAATCGTTGTCTGGGATGCGAAGTTGCCAGTGGTGATTGTCGTGAGAGTACCATTGACCTCCTTGATGACCAGCTCGGCCTCGAATATGTCGTAGCTGAGACCGAAGGCGGGAGGTGCAAGATTGAAGAAGCCCTCTGTAGGGGGGTAATAGCTGGTTTGGTTCTCAGGCCAGACGACGACAGGGAAATTCGGAGACGGCACACAGAATTTGGGATCGCAAACGTAGTCGTCCACAGGCGAATCCTCCCAGACATTGCAAGTATCCGGCTTCGGCTCATTGCAGACATACCCTGGAAGACAACCCCACGTCCTGTCCTTCGCGGTTGCTGGCGGCGGGAGACCGACGGTGTTGGTCGGGGCCGGGCATACGGTCACGGTGCTGATTATCGTCGTCGCGAGGGTGTTCGTCACAGGCGGGAGGGTGATGGTAAGACCGGGCAGCGAAGTGGTCGCCGTGAGCGTAATTGTCGAAGCTGGAATAACACTGGTGACAGTAACTCCATCCTGCGTAAAGGTCGTGGTCACTGGCGGAGAAACTGAGGTGAAGGTGCTCAGCACAGTAGTGCCAGGCAGAGTCGTTACCGAACCGGGTAGAGTCGTCGAGACGGTGTTTGTGATCGTATTGGTCAGCGTAATCGGAGACGCGGTGATCGTCGTCAGTGATCCGGATATGGATGTTGTGACGGGAGCCGGAGTGAAAGTCGTCGTCGTCGTGGTCTCACTCACGCTGACAGTCACGCTGATGCTGACAGTCACACTGGTCTCGGTAGTGACAGAAGTTGTCGTCTCCGTGTCAGTCGCGGTCGTAATAGAAGTTGCTGTTTCTGTATCAGTCGCGGTAGTGATAGAAGTTGCGGTCTCTGTATCAGTTTCGGTGGTGATAGAAGTCGCCGTCTCTGTGTCTGTCGCGGTGGTGATGGATGTTGCAGTCTCCGTCTCGGTTGCGGTCTCCGTGTTGGTCTCCGTTTCAGTTGCTGTGTAGCTCTCAACGTACGTGGTCTCGTAGGTGCTCCACTCTGTTGTGGTCGACCATTCCGTAGTTGTGCTAATTACACAGTTAATCGGCGTGACGTAATCCTCAGTTCGCTTGACATAAGGCCCAGGGGAGCATGCGCTGACGGTCCTGGTAACCGGATAGGACTAGCAAAGTTAGCATGAATCAAAACATTTCTGGGAACCGGACTCACTGAGAGCCAGATAGAGGTTTCTATGCTGGTGACGGTCGCCCAGTCTGTGGTTACATCTGTCTTCGTGGCCCAGTCGGTTGCCGTCGTGCCGCTGACAATAACTGATGTTACATGATTTGTAGCTGTAGCTGTAGCCGTATCCGTGACGGTGATTCTTCCCCGAGTTAGCTTTGTGATCGGCTTCGAGACTTTACTGGTGTAACTCACGTAGATGCTGACCCCCAGACTGTCACAGTAGATGCTGACCCCCAGACCGTCGTCGTTCCCGCCCACTTGGTGCTTGTCCCCGCATATACCGTCGTCGTGCCCGCCCACTTGGTGCTTGTCCCCGCATATACTGTTGTCGTCCCTGCCCACACTGTCTTGGTGCAACCAGAGTTCTTGTTTGCGTCTGCGTCCGGTGCTGGCGATGGTACTGTCTGAACCTTGGCGGTATCGGTCTCGGTCTCGTTGGCCCTGGGGTAGAGCGGCTGCTGAGCAACGGCGATTTGCGCCAGGGACAGCGCCCAAGCCGTGCCGACAAGCTTCGAGAGAAGCATGTTGCTGTGAGTCCTTCACGCCAAGACAGACGGGGTGATCTGAATACCCGAGTATGTGATAGAGGTCTTCAGTCGTCGAGCGAACGTCGGGAGCAACAGCGAACGAGCGATGTGCTAGGAAGGTTGGCTTGGAGTTGCGAAGGCAGAGGTGTGGGTGCCGCGGAGGTAGCTGCCGGCCATATAAGGCGAGCAGAAGCTTGTAAGTGGAGGAGGGAGGGGTGTGACTGGAGGCTGATCCAGGACAGGCAGCGGGTGCAGGCGGAAATGGGCCAATGGGGCTGATATCTTGGCAACCAAGCACACGCCTTGTCCACCCTGACCGGCTCTTAGCACTTGGAATAACGGTCTTTTGATACCAATCGCAAGGCAACGCTTGCTGTATGCTAGATTGGCTTGGAGCTGACAGTCACAGAGGCCGCAGACCACACTTAGGTCCACCAGACAGCAGACAGGCAGAAAATACACAGAAGCGGAGGGAGAAAATCGCGAGCAACACGAGGGCTCCGAGAAGCGTCGCACTGGCGAACGCTTGCGGCTTCATTGCATCCGGCCTTGGGATCCAGGCCCACACCACTTAGCTTGTGGAAGCGACCTATCGTCGAAGGGCAACACTCGCCAACCAGGGGTACGAGTCCTGCACTGTGACAGCCTCGACAGCAGCGATATCCTTGTCCGCGTGTAAGTGCATGCGGGACACGAATCCCGCCGACGCACGTCGCTCGGCTTGCTTTGTCCAAAAAACGGGAACCCAATAGCATTGTCCAAACGCTTCTCAACACGGGCCGCGGTGGCTGGCCGTCTGCAGTGCGATCACCAAACTGCCGTTGTCGTTATCACTGACAGCGGCGTGAGGACTTATCGCTGTCCGCAGCCTTCTCTTCTCCGCATAGCTCCGGGATGGAGCCTCAGAGTTCGGACGGCAAAACGGTGGGCGGTCGATGACGGGAGTCGTTGGATTCGACAGTGGTCCGTACGTAACATTCTCTCACTTGTTGACTGCACCTCGCCTAGGGCAGCAAATTGGCTGACGGGGAGCTGACGGCTCCCAAGGGTTCTTTTGATTGTGGACTCGGACGTTGCAGCGGGCAGCGCTGCTGAGCAACGACATCCTGGACTGGCAGCTCTGGTAGCGGCGATGACAAAGGCCCAGGGCCAGGGGTCCAGGGATCAAGGAGGGGAAGGCCCTTGGAATGTGACTGGCCAGGCCTGCCACCGTCCGGGGGGCTGATGTTTTTCACCGGGGACTCCACGTCGGACGGCACGACCGCCCACAAGACCCCTCACTTGGGCACCGATAGGCTGAGTATTTTTATCGATGCCAGTGCTCCAGTCCCTCGGTCGGCCACGCAGCACAATATATGAGCCACACCTTTATGCAAACGGCAACCTGGTTTAAGCAAGTGGTCCGGGACGCGGGAGCAAGGCTGTCTACAAAGTACATTCCTAGCGACGCTGATCAATCGTTAGCTAGGACCACGCAGTACCTAGGCGAGAAGAGCCTCAGGGTTATATCGCTAGTGGGAGCTCAACACCGCTTGTCGCGATACGTGACTCCTTTTTCCGTTACGTTGAATCCTCAGTATTAACTTTTCTCGATCTGAAGCCACGAGCGTCATTGCTGACGAGCGCCAGCGGCAACAGTCAGGAACGGGATGCAATGTGCGAAATGAGAGTCAAGCATAGGTACCTTGCAGCTGTGGCCGCGAAGACGTGCTCGACCCAACAGGATCAGTCGAGTGAGACATTCCGCAGCGAAAGCGGGGAACCACCCTCCATATCGGACGTGAGGCTGGTGAAAGTCCAACCCAAGCCACACGGTCGACCTGACGATGCCCTCGGACCACCCATGGTGCGCAAGAGTTCGCAGCATTCGTGCTTCGTTCCGGTTGACTGTTTGACAGACATGTGAATGCTTGGAATGGACCCCGCCGCATGCAGACCGTCGGAGTTGTCGTGAGCCGTGGCAACTGTCAGTGGTGGTGGCTGGTGAATGTGCGATCTGTGGGGCAACGGTGAAAGCCCTCAGCGCCACGCCAAAAAGCCAATGTGTGATGCAGGCAATCGCGGAGCGGAGAGGGCGCAAAAACGGAACGCCGCCCGTGCTCGAGCGATAGACAAGGGCGGGGTGTGGGGAGCTTGGACCGTGTCGTAGTGCGTAACGCTGGCGGCTGCTGATTGGACGATCTCACTTACACTTGCCTGTTGTGGCCTGGGCTTGACAACCGCAATGCCCTCACCAATTCACCGCACGGCAAATCCTTCAACTTGGCAATGGATAAGCAGGCTGTCAGATTTTGGTGCCCTTTTGACGCCTGTCAATATGAGATTGCTCTCATTACCATCGGGGAGGATGGAGCGGACGGAGATGCCCGATGTTGAGGCTCTTTGTTAGCAGCAAAACGGCGACCTGACTCGGCCTTCGGTGCAAGGCAGCAACCTCAACTCAACGTTACGTCCCCTGGTCAGCGCAGAGTTGCAGTGACAAACAACGGCACCGACGAATTTGTCGACCGTGGTGGACCATAGAATACGACGACCATCAGGCCGACCGAGCCGCGGTGTGTTGCGCGGCGAGTCGATTCCTCGATTCTTTACTTCCACTTTTCTACTTCTTGACCGCCGCAATCGTATTCGGCTTGTCGTCGATGTTGCCCAGCATCATTACACAGAGACAGGTACAGCAGGCTACTGCACACTAGAGACAGGGTTGCAAGTGCTCCACTGTCGTGCCAAGATCGGAGTTGGCAAAAACAAGGCCTGGCCCGCGAGCGGGAGTGTGGGCCGAAAGACAGCCCAATTCCGCTCAGCGTGCAATTGTCCTCGCGGTGGGAACTTTTATTTCTACTCGCCACGCATCTTCGATAACAGCACGGCCGGCTCCCAAGGAACATGTTGAAGGGCGGGCGACGATGATCCTGCTCGGGTCCAGTTAATGGGATAAATTGGATTGCGGGTAATGGCACATCCTTCCCTATCCACAAGGCTGAGAAAAAGCTCGCGGGGGGACCTCGTCCACCCAGCGAGCCGGCTCGCTTCAATGACACAAATGGGTGGTCGCAACGTCGGTGGTTGGCGACCTGCTTGCGGCAACCATCTGGTCAGCCGCTCACCAATAAGGCGACCGAGCCGACCAGGATGGTCTGGGGCCGGGCTGCGGACTGAGCCAACCATGCTCGCCATACCTCTTCCCCCGCTGAAAGGCTTCGCCACACGACCTCTTCTGCTCTTGTCAGCCGTTGTCCACTGCAGCGCAGGCCCGTGTTGCTTTCTTCCGAGCTTCCCAAACCGAACAAAGGGCTGAGAGCAGCATCGGGGAGCCATCGCACTTGCATCCACCGTTCCACCCACTGCGGCACCCATCCCCGGTCGGACTTCCTACTCCCCTCCATCGTGTCGGCTTCTTTGGGACGGTTCCACTGCTGCCTGTGCTCCCCAGTGGACTCGCACTTCACAAGAACAAGACTGGTAGCTTGGTTGTTGTGGAGGGCATTCGATATCGTGCCTTCTCGTCCCAATCTCTGCTTTGCTGCCGTGGCTCCCTCGTTTTCACCTCGGCGCAGCCAACCAAGACTGCGGAGCGCGTGCGATTGGCTTGAGCTGCTGCGGGGTGCTGAGACGCAGCTGCGGTTTGGTAAGATCTGCCCATTATTAGGTGTGAGGGCGAGAGATTCCCGCATGTGAAGATCCCTCGTGATGGTCTTCGTATCAGAATGGGGTTTCTTTCTTGCATCCTTTCCGCCGTCTCGATGCCCATGGCTCATTTTCGCGTCTAACACGCCGCCAGGACCAGATTTCTGAACGGCCGCCCCGTCTTTCCGTGACGGCAGGGCCTCAACCGTTGGCTGCGACGGGACTTTGAGCCAACCGCTCACACATCGGCCCTGTTACACGGGACCTTGAGGGCCGCCCCATCTGATCGTTGTCTTCCATTTCATCCGGTCATTGCGAGTGGTGAGCCTCTTCTTCGGCTCGCAATATCGGGCCCACGGGACCGCCTCCGCGATGTTCGGACCGGGCGTTGGGCTATTGGCCCTTGTGACGGCCTACGCCTCCGGCGCCAACGGTCAGGCAACATGGGAAAAGAATCAAGTCAACACCACGATATGCCAGTGGCAACAATTAAGAGGCAGGCATTCTTGAGTCACCATCATATCTAGGGACATATCTAACATTATTTGTAGCTCATGTGGTGCGAGACACCGTCTACATGGACGGTGGGAGGATGTGGTGGCTTCCTGGTCTCAGCGACGGCAGCTATGCGTCTGTCACCAACGACCGTGAGTACTGAGCTCGATCAGAACTTACGACCTGGTTGTTGATGTTGCCTATAGACAATCCCCTCGGCCTTATTTATACACTTAATTTTAGCAGACCGTTCACAACGACAGACAACTTGACAGCAATCTTTGGGACGGTATCCAAAGTCAGCGCCGGTTCTGCAGCCAAGAACATCGCTCCCAACTACGTTGATGGCGCCATGTTGGGAAACAACGAAGAATGGTTTCTCTATGGCGGTCTATTAAGAGAGACCAAGGAGTTCTCGCCGCCACCCGCAACTACCGTGCTCGCCTATCAAAAGTATCAGTACGGTGTTCAAAAAGATGGCTTTCTGCCCGGGTTCGTAAATGACGATCTGCCAGAGGATATGACTCGCTATTTGGCCTATGGAGCAGCTGTTGCGGCGCCGTCCGAAAACAAGGCGTGGTACTTCTCGGGGTTGCGCGCCCAGGGATTTGGCCCTATCTACGAGCCCGGTTTCAACGAGACTCTCACGGCAACCAATGTCTCGAACACCCTGATAACACTGGATATGGGAACTCAACTGCAGGAGACATGGAAGAACGAAACCTTGCCGACCGATATTCCAGGACGGGCGAACGCTGAGGTCGTGTGGGTCCCTGTTGGCAAGCAGGGCATTCTCGTGGCTTTGGGAGGCGTCATCTACCCCGACTTCTCTTCATATCTCAGCAAGTCTCCGAACGAGCCACAGAGCAAGGCGGTCAGTCCCGGTTTCATGTCAACAATCGACATATACGACGTGGCTAGCGGGAAATGGCATCGCCAACCCACGACTGGTGGGCCGGGGCAGCTCACACGCGGCTGCGCCGTGGTTGCCTCAGCACAGGACTCCTCCAGCTTCAGCATCTACTACTACGGGGGGTACTCGGGTTTGAGCCAGACGCAGCCTTTCAACGACGACGTCTGGGTCCTGTCGATTCCGTCCTTCACGTGGGTCAAGGTCGCCGAGGGCACAACGTCTGGCCGCGCTGGACACAAGTGCTTCATGCCATACCCCGATCAGATGCTTGTCATTGGCGGCTACCCGCCCCTGGCTGGCGGCTCCCTAACCTGTCTGCGTGAGACTATTCGGGTGTTGGATTTGACGACGGGAACATGGCGGACTAACTACGATCCATCGAAGTGGTCGAAGTACACCCTTCCGGAAGCGGTGGTCAAGAAGATTGGCGGCTCCCCGACCGGAGGGGCTACAGCAACCACGCCGAGTCCCTCAGGATGGGCATCGACCGATCTCGCCGCAGTTTTCGGTGAAAAGTATCCCACAACTAAGATTGTTGCCTACTATCCCTATAAAGCTGCGTCTACGACCAATACCACCAATCCAGACCTGCCTCCCGGCAACAGTGACACGAGCAGCAGTGGCGGCGGCGTCCCCTCCTTCCTCCCGCCTGTACTTGGCGTCGTTCTTGGCTTGATGTTCCTCACCATGATCGCCGTTCTCATCCTTCTTTACCGGCGGCGTAAGTTATTCCGGGCACGCGGTGGCAGAAGCGAGGCGGGGACCGAAGATACCAATGGCCATCGCATCATGTCTTGGATGCGCGGCCAGACAAACAGCGAGACCAAGGCGGGAACCGTGGTCTCTTCGGACGAGACCCCCTCGAGCCCGGAAGATCTGGAGAGTGTGACGGCAACGCATCCGCAGTCCATGGCGGAGATGATGAATACGGAAATCAGGGCGCCCGTCGAGTTAATGGGTATGTATTCCTTTGCCTCCTTCTCGCCCCATAATAACATGCTAACACCGAATCTCCAGACACCTCTCCGCGCCCAGAGCTCCACGACACAGGCCTCTCCCACATCGACGTCATGAACCGCTACTCCCACCTCGGCGAAGCCATCGCCACACACCACTCATCTTCTCTAAACGCCAGCACCCAGTACACCTCGTCAGGCACTCACCAAACAGACCATGCCAGTGTCGCACCCTCATCCGCCTCCGTTGGCAACAGTACAGTCCAAGCCCGACACATGAGCGTCGAGCTCCCCGCAATGCCCAACACCGACCCCGCCAGTCCCGTACCGCAGTCAGCCGCGACCGCTTCCACAATCCGAGGCTACATTCCCTCCGGCGTTTCCAACATTAGCGAACGTGACCGCGTCCACCTCCGCACCATCAGCGACACCACAGTCAGTTCTGTCGCCTCGGCTCCCAGGAACGCCGAGACCGAGGCCGTTGCAGAGGAGCCGACTCCCCAAGTCGACACCCTCGTATCTCCCGAGGCGGTTTCCCCCCCTACTGCGACGGCGACGTCACAAGGACCAGCGTCAGATTACGTCACAGCACAACCACTCGCCCCCGTGCGAAACGGCTCAAACGTGTCGCCTACAAGTCCCCTGAGGAGAAGTGTCTTCCACGAGAGCAGGGAGGACATGACGGACTCGACGGACCCGAAGGCTCCAATGCCAAAATAATGAGTACCTACTGAACCTCATCTAGCTTGGAGCTCTCACATGCTATTCCCCTTGCCTATTCTTGGGTCTCTGTTCGAAAACGGAGTTGAGGCTTACTTGCTTACTTGCTTGTATCTGATTTAATTATATGGGAGGGAGGTGTTAAAGCTGTTTGTTGGTGGATATAGTAAGTACCATGCCAGTGGCAGTATTTAGTGTAATAGCTGTTAATTCGACGGAGGCGAGAAGTGAGGTTGATGAGTCTATGATTGATATAGCTATGCGGTGGTTATCTACCTACCAATATGTCTAGGGAGTATATATAGACGGGGAAAAGCACTGAGTCTTGACGGCTCTGGTTGGGATTGTGTCCTACTGCGAACTCATTCTGTTCACTCTGTTGTTCCTTCATGTGACGCCGTGTATACGTGATTCCTCCTATATGATAGGTATGATACACTTGTGTTCCTGTTAACCCGCTGAGCACTATTGTATTTCTTGGCCGAATAAGACTGGTATTGATAGTTCATGGTGTGTCTAGGTACCTATCTGGAGGTAACACATGCTGTCCCACGAGTATCGACTGACTCAAACTGCTCGTCCTGTTCTGTGGTTGCTTGGACAAGACGATGCTGACCATTCAATGAACCAGTGAAGTGTTATAGAAATGTTCTTTGTCAACCACACCAGTGGGTAATATCTATAGATCTAGCCCATCAAGCAACCAAGAAAGACGCGCTATATAACATGCAGATGATCACATCTCGCTCCCATCTGATGTCCCCGAAGGGAAGATTCAGCCCCTGAATGGATCTGCGCTGCGTAAAAATTAACCCTGGTCAGCGGCCGCTGACGACACCATCTTCATCCCCAAACAGATATGCAGTGCATAGCCCCAAAACGCCATCTTATGCAACAACTCAGATACTTCAGACACGTTCAAACACACCAAATTATTGCCTTGCCCGCTGCGCCTTCGTATGCCTGCTGGTCTCTTCAAGCTCCTTCATCACATACTCGTTAAACTCATCAGGGTTGTCGAGATATAAGTGGTGACCCGCCTTCAGCACAATGATCACCTTGGCCGCGCCATTCTCACGCTTCTTCTCCTCCTCGGTGCCGTGCAACAGCGCCTTGGCAATGCGCTGTTTGATCTTCTCCTCGGCCGCAAAGCCGCCCACCACGTCCATCCAGTCATTCTCACCGTACATGAATACGATCGGGAAACCGGTTTCGCGCACGGCGGGAGTCGTCTCGGTGGCCGGTGTGACCACTTGTCTGCCGACGTCCTGGATGCGGTGGATGACGGGGCTACGGGCGTAGGCGCCCGGTGCGAGGAGGTAAGGCAGAGCGTACTCGCCGCTGCCCTTCTGGCGGAAAAGGGTGTATGCGTATGTGTGGAGGGCTTCCTTCTCGTCAGCTGGCAGGTGGTTGAAGCGTCGCGAGGTCCAGCCTGAGACGAAACGTGGGCCGAGTGGGCCCGTCAAGCGGACAATGGAGAAGGGCGAGACGTTGGCGTCCCAAAGCCAAACCAACCAGCTCGGCAGGGGCCGCTTCGGCGGGGCCGTCGGGGCGTTGGACTGCGCGGCGGCCTTTTTGTTAGATGCGTTGAGGAACTTGGCATTGTTGCCGTCCACGGACTCGCGCTTGACGATGCTCTCCTGGTCCTGGGTAAACTCGTTCGCCATAGTCGAGGAGTCCGGTTCAGGTAAGTCCGCGTTCACTGCCCATGGATCATCCGGAATGCCGACAGGAGAAGCTAAGATGAGCTTGTTGAGTCGGCCGGGGTATTTCAGTGCGTACGACACGGCGAGGTAACCGCCGAGCGAGTGACCCATAAGTGTGAACTTTTCGATCTTACGCACCCGCCGCCATTCCTCGAGGGCGTCGACGAACCAGTTTTCAGCCTCGGCGATCTTCTCCTTGGGGTCTTTCGCGGTAACACTGAAGTTGGGCCGGGTCGAATTGCCCATGCCAAGCATATCGAGCGCATACAGCTTCCACCCCTTTGCTCGGGTCAAGGGCTCGAAATTCTTGTAGAAAAAGCCGAGACCGGCGCCGTAGCCGTGAAGCATCACAAGTGTGTTGTCCGCCTCCTCGCCAACCCGGTGGATTGCCAGCTCATTCAGGGCGCGGTTCTTCCCCGACAACTCAACCATTGTCGATTGCCATAACCTTTGGCCAAAAGGATCGTTCTTGGCGAGATCGTGCAGGCGCGAAGCGTCGGCGTCGGCTTCCTTAAGGAAGGGGACGAAGGAGAGCACATTTCGTTCAGCCTGGCGGGCCGAAACAAGTGTCCACTTTGCCCGAACGGTCAGCTTCAGAAAACAGCAAGAGTGAGCATCGAGAGCGCGGAGACATTACATACCCATTGCGTTGCGGCCTCCTTGTAGCCCAGAGGGAAGAACGTCATACCTCGTCCGCGGGGTACCTGGCCGGTTGGTTGTGTGGGCAGAGTGGCTTCGTTGGACATTGTTCTCGCTTGTCGCTGCGCACCAGTAGCGTTCCGATCCATGCGGCCAGCCAAGGAGATGAGCTTTAACCTTTGCGGGACTATAAAGAGGGACGTAGAATGTGTCTTGAGCATCTCGAGTCCGGAGACAAAAGAGCGCAGACGGGATGACACCCCTTATCAATGTCAATCGCGCATGTGTAAGGTGCGACGCGCAGTCAGTACCAGGCACTTTTGCCTTCGCATTCGCCGGAGATGGCTGCAGGGTGATTGCGAATTGCGCGTTCCACGTGTGCCGCCCCCGGAGCAAGTCCGAGGCCGGATTTTAGATCGCTCCGCTGCCCGACACCATCTCCCTAAATTCCCCTCAGCCTTCAGGCGCTTTTCGCGGTGCTGCCGCAAATACCCGATGACGTCGGCTGTTTGCGCTGGCTGCCAGCAAACCGTAGGGCAGCGACCAACGCAATTGCAAGGCGACCGTTCCTGCGCTTGGCGCGCACACATCACATGTGATCTAAAACGGCGCTCTTCTATTCTTCTGGCTTTTATTTCGGACGAAATACCCAAGGAAATCTCGACATTGGCACCAACGGGACCGGGTTGCTGAGTGAACCAATCTCAACCTTAACAATTGTGGCGTCTGTCCCTGCACGTCGCTGAAACCCGGAACCTGCCCGCTCCACTGAAGAACCAAGCTGAAGACCACGGCGACATTCTAAACTCCGGCCACGAATCCAAAACGCCGGCCACATTGCAGAGCACTGGTGCAAAGATTTCTTGCATACAGGCGCCTACCCCACATTGCCGTATTGCTGACGCATCGCATTCGCTACAAGCTCGATCCCGAGGGCTGCCGACACCGCCCACGATCGCCGGGGCCGCGGACCCCCGAAATCCGCCGAAGTAAAACGTCGTCAGCCCCCCTCCGGCCTCCCACCCACCATGGCCGACTCATTGGACTCGATTGTCAAAGGGGCGCCGGCGCCGGGCCAGGACCTCCCCAATCCGGTGGTCGGCACCAGCCCCATTGCGTCGTCCTCGACGGGGAAAACGGCCGACCCATTGAGTCACACGCCCAGCTCGCCGTCTATGATCTACCTCAACCTGCTGATCCTCGAAGCGTCGCTCAGAGCGCAGTACCTCGAGCTTCGCGCACGGCGCCGTCACCACACGTTCTTCCTCTCGATCCTCTCGCTCTGGACGGTCGGGTTCGGGTATGCGCTCTTCCTCGCGCCGCGTGAAGACGGCAGCGGAGTTGGCGGTAGCGTCTACTGGATGGTGGAGACAACGGAGCGCATGTGCTTCCTGGGAGGTGTCATAACCGCGATGCTGGTGTGGGCGACGGGCATCTGGGAGCGCGGGGTGCGGTGGCCGCGCCGGTGGTTCAATGTGTCGAATCGCGGATTGCGTGCCTTCAACTGCAAGCTCGTCGTCATGAAGCGGCCCTGGTGGAAAGAGGCGCTTGCCACCACTGGTTGGTTCTTGACCTACGGCCTCTTTTCAAACTCGGGCGGTTCATCGTACCGCTACGTCGACCCTACCGTGCTGCGCGAGGTCGACAAGGAGCTTAACCTTACGAAGGAGAACCACCCGACCCTGCTGGTCACGAATGGCGATGAAGAGAAAGGCGGCCATGACGAGGACCTGGCATCAGGCGGGGACTATGTCAAGCTATTGCTGCTAGCGAAGCCCTTCTCGCCGACCTTTCGCGAGAACTGGGAGCTGTACAGGACCGAGTATTGGGAGAGGGAGAACGAACGGCGCGCCCTGCTGAGGGCAAAACTCAAGGAGCGGGACCAGAGAATGCGCAGGGAGAACGGGAGTTGGTTCTGGTGGCTTCCTGGGCGGCGAGTTTTGGAAAAGCCGCAAACTGTGCGGGCAGACGCAGAGAAGATTACTCACCATCACCCACGACACTCAGCTGTACTGGGAGAGCACAAGCGCACGAGAAGCAACAGCACGAGGAGAGCAAGTATGTCCACGGGCACTGGATCGCGGAGCTCTACGCCGGCGCCGACCCCGGTAATCGAGGTGGACGAAGCCGGAGTTACACGCAAGGCCAGCACGGCTTCCAATGCATCAGACAAACGACGGAAGAAGCTCTCAGTTGCGGGCAGCAAAACCCGACCGAGGGTAGAGTCTCGGTCGGTGACCCCTGACAATCCGTCGCCGTTAGGTAGGGAGAGCAGCTTCGGCAGCGGTCGCGGCTCACCGGGCACCCCGAATACATAGAAGACTAGGCAGTAGGTGTCCTCACACGATACTTTTTGTTTGCTGTTGGATGGGCATTATGACAGCGACTTTAGCCAGGTGTTTAGTAGGAATGATGAATGGGATACACATTTGGTATTTTATGTATTGACTGTGTATTAAGTCGCCTGTGAGATTTTATTCCACCCGGCACCCAAACTAATAACCTGGCATGAGAACTACTTTAGGTTGTGATCGTTTGCTCGGATGGATAGGCTCGGATGGGGGCTTGGATAGGTTGATTCCAGGCGCGCTAGCCTCCAAAAATCGCTGTCAGATAATCTTCTGGATAGCTTCCGAAGCCTCCTCCGAACTGTGATTTCCAAGGTGTGATTGTTTTGCTCGGGTTTATTCACTATAAGTTAGTGCGTTAGTATAGCGCTTTCAGCGCTGTTAATTTGGTCTGAGCCTCGTTCCAGAGCCAAAATGGTCTGGAAGATAGCATTCGGAACCATTTGGGAGATTCAGGCTTTGTATTGGTCAATTAACGTTTTGAACCGATCCACTTTCTGAACCATTCCGAGCGACTGAAAGCCACTGACTTCTTCCACGTTTTACCAATCAGCACTTGGAAAAACTGACTCGGAAGGGTTCCAGCCCATTGTATGCAGTAGGGGCCCGCAATTCTGGCTTCAAGCAGAGGCAGGGATTGGCTGCTGCATCCCACCGCGGCGTTCTGCGGCTCAATACAGTTGCCAGGGTAGGCAGCAAGCCGGGCCGCAGCTGACTTCGTAGGGCTTCCTTGTTCGACCACACTCGAAGACCTGCCATAGCCGAAAGACGCACAAGTGAACAGCCTTCATACTTCACTGAACCTCCCTCTTTGTGCCTCGGTTCCGAATATCTGCCACTTTTTTCTGTCTTTTCTTTTGCAGAGAAAGTAGGCGTAGTGGAAGGAACCACAACCCCTCATTGCCGTCAACAGCGACTGCCTCACGTCACAGGCCAAGTAGCAGCAGGCCACCAGAATCGCTTTGAGTACGGTTCCCTCACATTCCCACTCCCGCCCTACTGCCTTTCACGGGGCCCTACCCAATCCCGAAATCATCATCGCCTGCACACTCAGCTCTTGGCGCTCTTTCGTCGGATTGTCCGTCGAAGCCATCCACGGAAAAAAGAGAAGCCCGGCCAACTCACACAAAACCAACAGTCATCATGAATTCGCACATTCTCGGCCCCAGCACTTCGAGCGGCGTCCAGGGCGTTGCGCCGTACTCAAACCGCCCTCCCAGTCCACCTTACATTCACGTGCCTGCCTATGGATCCGGTCTCGACGTTTTGAAGATAGTCCCTTCGTTTCGGGGCGTGAACGAAGAGCATCTCACCGAGAATGACATAAGAATCATCACCCAGGACAGGACCCAGATCGCCTCGGACCACAGCGGCACCTGGCAGTATGAGTCTCGGCGCGTAGCCCAGCGCATCCTTGACTTTCTGTACCTTGGCCCGGCCAGCTCGGCGCGCGACCACGAGTTCCTCGCCAGTGAAGGAATCACCATGATTCTTGGTTGCCGCGACTCCATGTATCAGATGGGATTTGTCAGCATTCAGAAAGCCGCCGACGAGCTGGGCATCGAGGCAAAATTTGTTGACGTCGTCGACGGCAAGCCGGGTCTCATTGCTGCATTTCGCAGTGCAACGAAGGCCATCAACAGCCATCTGCTCGAGGTGTATAGGAAACAGGCCGTCGTGCAAGGGTCTAGTTTTGGCTCGGATCAACTTCCCGCAAACTTGACGATCGACAGCATGAACTTCCGCCGCGGCAAGGTCATGCTGTGCTGCGAGTCGGGTAACGACAGATCTGCTGCCATCGCTGCCGCCTACATCATGTCGGTCTTTAGTGTCGACTGCGTCCGCGCAATGCAGTTTGTTGGCCTGCAGCGCTTCTGCGCTAACTTCGACGACGAAACAAAGTTTGTGCTCAAATCCTACGAGGACACCCTCAAAGCCGCAGAGGATGTGAGGAACCAGAACATGAGCTCCCACTCTACGGCCCAAGCGGCCCCTGCTCAGAGGACCAAGCGACGTATCGAAGATACCATGGACTCGGATGACGCTGCTAGTGAGGATACTACAATGGAGACAGAGGTGAGCGATCAGGATCGCTATAAGAATCGGTCCTTTGTACCGTTTGTTGATGGCATGGGGGGTAATTCGGCTTATGGTCATTCTGCTTGAAGAGAACGGGAGGACATCCGAATGGTTGACTTTGCCTAACTGTGTTAAATAGGGTGTGATGTTGTGGCAAGTAGTGAGATTTCTTTTTTTCTTCTTCTGCCTTACTGTTCTGCGGGCTCTGCTGGATAGAAATCCTTCACGCCGCTCAGGCAGACGGATAATGGCGGGAGAATGTCTTTTCCTGCTCATGGTTATGGCGTTGGCTGGTTTCGTCACCGGATATTATACCCATTTTCTCCCCCTTGTAGAGGGGCACTCTTTTCAGAGGGACTATAGCAACCCGGCTTCCTTCTGTGGGACCCATAGGGTTAAAATCATATTTGGTTCGGGCGGAGGATGAGTAGTGCTGTTTGTTGGACGGTATTCAGGGTGCGCACAGGATGGTGAAAGCAATTGCTGAGTTGGTGCTGCTTGCGGGCATTTTCTGGTTCTGGGGGCCAGAGAGACGACAATCACATCGTCTGTATCTGGCTTACTACTGTGTATCGAGTAGTGTTTTTCTTCTTGAGTAGATTAGGGTCAACTAGGTAGAAATACTAGGCCTCGAACTAGTACATTTCAGTCAAACTCGCCTAATGTTCATGCTGGACCACATGGGCCCTTGGTATGGAGAAAGACAAAGCATACTTGAAGCCGCTCTTGCTTGGGGATTGTATGGAACTCCATGTGTCGAGATTCTCCAAGCTTCCATGCCGACGTCAATTCTGGAAGAGAATAGCAACCTTCCTGCCTCATTCCGGTCTTTCGTCTTCAAACTCTGCTCTTGAGCGAGTTTACATCGCAGCTCTTGTGTCCCCGGCGTTTGCAGAACCTAGGAATAGCAATATCACTAACCAATTCCGGTATTTCGTCTTAAAACTCTGCTTTAAGGGAGTTTAGTTTCGTCGCATCTCTTATATCCTTAGTGTTTGCAGAACTTCGGAATAGTAATCTTACTGCCTCATTCGGGGCTTTCGTCTGAAAGCTCTGTTCCTAAGCGAGATGGCGTCGCAGCTCTTGTGTCCCGGTGCTGTAGTTTAGTAGTCTTTGTGACGACTTCAACAATTGAATACAAACTCCAACTGCGTCAGCCTACCAAAAGGTGTGCCGAAATAACAAGTCTGGCCACTTGTCATTTGGGAGTGTGTTATATAAGGCACGATGACCACCTTGTCACAGACTTAGTTTGTTTACTTCACAGCTCTTGTGTTCCCGGTGTCTGTTAAACTCAGGAAACAGCAATCGTACTGCTTCTCATTCTGACCTTCCGTCTTAAAACTCTGCTGTTAATTGAGTTTTCGTCGCAGCTTTTGTGTCTGTTGAACTCAGGAAATAGTAATCGTACTGCTTCTCATTCTGATATTTCGTCTTAAAACTCTGCTTTTAAGCGAATTTCATTACAGCTCTTGTGTCCCGGTGTTGTTGTTTGGCTGTCTTGGTTTGTTTACTTTGCATGGCGTTGTCAGGGACCCCTTTTTGGGACGAAATGGCGTCAACAAGCGGCTGGGAGGCCTGGAAGGTTGTGATATCTGCCTCAAAAGCAAAGAAAACAGATATCCAGTCACGGCAACAGGCCAGCTTCAAATCCCCCCAACTTCCAGCCTCTGTGGTGCTTCGTCCCTCGTTTGAGCCCCTTGGCCAAGGCACGAAGTCGCGTGGTCCGTGTGCCTTCCGTCTGTTGTCCTCAGGTTAAACGAGATCTCTTCCCGTAAGCAACCAACCTCGTGAGCACTCCAGATGACAGTCAGACGAGTCCAAAGAACTCGTCCCTGCCTGTTCTCTTTGGCGTTCCCTTGCTCGTCTGAGCCTCTGGGCCAAGGCACCAAGTCGCATGGTCCGTGTGGCTTCCATCTGTTATCCCCAAGTCTGACGATATCCCTTCTAGTGGGCAACTAATCTCGTGAGCACTCTGGATGACAGACAAACGCGTCCAAATAACGCGTCCCTGCTTGTTCTCGCGTTCTCCTTTCCGCACAAAATAAAACCCCATCCTCTGAGCCAAAACTGCTTCCTCTTTCCTGCCACCAACACCACAAAGCTGCTCTCTCCTGCTTCACCCCCAATCCGTCGGTCGGCAGCCGGTCCTCTCTCTTCGTCTTCGGCTAATTTCCGATATCGAATAAGCCCAGGCGGGTTTTCATCTTCTTTCTCTCATTCAACACCAGATTCGATCACAGGTTTTGCCTCGGACAGCCTCGTTGGTAAGGCAATCGATCCAAGTCCAACCTCTTCACTCCCACTTCTCTGTTCTTTTTTCTCCATCTCAGAAGAGAGCCAAGCAAAAGGTTACCCACCCAAAGCCTCAACAATCGCCGCTTTGATTGAAAAGGCCACAACGCCTCTGCTGCTTCCGTTCTCTTCTTTCCTCCATCATCTCCTTCTCCCCTGAGCGACGGAGACAAGGACTCTTCGTCCCGCGACCGGCAACTAAGACAAACTTCTTCAATCTTGCCCTCTTTCTCCTCTCATATTCTCCTCCAGTCACCGATATTGGCACCTCACTTCCAAGACACAGGCTCGTGAGTCGAAGTACAATCTGCGACAATGGCTCCTCGTCTGCGCGATGTGTCAGCACGGCGCCGTCCTGGTTGGTACCAGGAGGACGATGGCCCTGTGAATGCTGATCGGCCCATCTTCGTTCACCAAGATGTACCCTTCAACAAGGAGTTGGCTGCTCAATGTGCCTTTCCCAGTCTTCCTGCTAATCATGTCGGCCCTGGGCCTTCAGAGGTCTGGAAACAAGAGCAGGCCAGAGCCAAAGAAGCTGCTAAGAAGCCCGAGGTTCAAGTTGAGGACTTCGCGATTGAGCAGGCGGTCGAGAATGACGGCAGCGACGTTGAGGACAACCATGAGAACTCTCTTCTCAATGAGTATGACGACTTTGACGTTGACCAAGGTTACAATGGAGAGGAGATCGACAACGAAGAGGAGAGCGACGATCAATACAGTTATCTTGACGAACAGTTTGACGACTATAGCGACCTTGATGATTCCGACACAGAGTCGTGCGCTTGTTCCTGCTGCGCACCTCTTTGTTCTAGGGGTCCATTTGAAAGCCGACTGTTCCTTAAGGTCATCGAGGCAGAGGAAGTTGACGATAATGGCGACGAGACCATGCAAGGCGATGATTCCAACAGGGTTGGTAGGTATCGAGTCAGTATCGTCCGAAGGCCCAGGTCGCCAGAGATGTCGCCCCCTGGACAGAATGGAGCACCTCTACCGCCCCTTGAGGTACTTCGCCAGGCGTACGTCGCACAAATGGCTAGAAGCCAGTCCGGATATCGCCGACAAGCCAAACCATCGGAAACGCGGTACGAGGTCGAGGGAGATGTCCTAGACCCCAACCCTTTTGCCGATGAGCCCGACATTGCTGAGGATGGAGCTCTCGAGTTGATCGATGTAAGCCATTCCCCCAAAGAGACTCCCCATTGAAGAGCGTGCCGACTAACTATTTCGTCCAGCACACTATCAAGGACTGGACGAACCTCCCCAGAGCCATCAAGTACCTCATTGTGTACGAGATGACAGAGCAAGACATGTCGTTCGTCCAAGCAACTCGAACACTCAATCTCAAGCTTGGAGATTCTATCGAGTTGGTTAACATCGTCATGGAAGAGAACAACAAGTGGCTAAAGTACGAAGCCAAGAGCCGCCTGCCAGAGACGATGGATAACGTCGAGATGGAATTCTTTGACAATTTGGTCAATGAGGCCCCGCCTCATCTCATCACAGACACCGTCACACGCGATGAAATCCTTGTCGGTTGTGACCTCCTGAGCTTCATGGGCCTCGACTCAATAGCAGACGCCCTAACATCGTACGAAGGCACCACCACCCACTTCTATGAAGTCCCCTTGAACCACTTCACGGCCGACGGTCCACAGAACCTTCTACCCCATTTCAACGTCGGCTGTTCTGATGAGATCCAGGAGCTGGCACGCACGCTGCAGCAGCAAGGGCGTAACAACCGACCCGTGATATCAGCTGGCGAGTTGATCGTTAGGATCGATGCTCCGACAGGGACAATTAACCCCCGACGTCTGTTGCCAACTGCTGCACGCCAGCCCATCCAGGATCCCTACAACCTGAACATGGGCGCTTTGGTGGGAGGAGGATTTCTGTACCCTGAGAACTACCAGTATCAGGAGAATCTGCCGAACGAGGAGAATCCTTACGCGGCAGCGTTTCGAGACCCGGCGGTATATGCTGAGAGGCTGGAGAAAGACGATGGCTTGGACATCAAACCAGATTCGGAGGCGTTCGAGCAGATGAACTTGTCCGATTTCCTTGATGTAGGAGAGCCTTTCACCCCGCCCCGCAGAGACAAGGGAAAGGAGCTCGCTGTATCAGCATCAGATGACGAGCTGGACGAGGAGCCTTTCATCAGACGTAGTGCTAGAAGAAGACATCCTGAGCCCATGGATGTTGACAAGCTTGATACCGCGGATCCTGGTGTCGCCGAGGCAGAAGCCAGCACAGGCGGCGATACTGAACGTGCTAATCCGGTTATCGTGATCGAAGATCTCGACGACCTTGAAAGCCCCGATGTATTATGGTCATTCTTCTCGGGAGATGTCACTGATCAGCTCAGCGATCAATTCATACTGCATCCGAATTACGCACCTCATCCCACACCATTTCGGTACTCTCACATTTCCGGAGCTCGTTACGACAACTCGGCGCCGTTCCCCCCTGAGGATTATCAGCAGCAGCGGCCGGTAGCACCATATCAGTCGCTGGCGCCACCCCAAGCACCAGGCTACATCCCCATGATGTATGATAACCATGCGCCTGAGCTGTGGAATGCCTCTCTTCTGCTCGGCGGACAAGGACACGGGTGGGATATGGAGCAGTCACCCGAAAATAGACAACAGTCTATCCAAGCTCCTGATATTCCTATTGATCCAGCGCTTCTTGAGGAGGATCGTATTCGAGCGGAGTCGGCGACTGTGGAACCGGAGAGCACAGAGCAGTTTGAGTACCATGCCGACACAACTATGGGACTAGTGAACTCGGGTTTGACACCGAGCTTCATGAAGAAGATGGACGAAACCATTGCGAAGTCCCTTGAGCTTATGGGCACTGCCAACAAAGACCAGGATGAAGAGCCGGCAAAGAAAGCCAAGAAGCAGTTACTTGCAGCTCCATCGCAGACAAAGAAGAATGCGGGTAGCCAGGGACGGCGTGTGACACTCGCGCACAGCGACGAAGATGTGGAGGAGAGCGAAGAGGGGAGCGACGACGAGAGCATCCAGAATGACCCGGTTGAAGACGACAAGGAGTGGAAACCACCAGGGAAGGAGGGTGTGAGAAGAAAACAGCCGCGGCCGCGGGCGTCACGGACACCAGTCAAGAAGAGTGCACAGGCCGAAACTACGCCGGAGCCGCCGCGGAGTTCTGTTGTTGTTAAGAGGGCGAGGGGTCAAGCCCCGAAGGCCACCCACAGAACAAATTCGACCACGGCCCCTTCCGGTTCTGCTTCGAGTGCAACACTCCCCCAGCAAGCACCTTCCACGTCGAAAACTGCACCCAAAAAGCCACGTTCTCGCAAGTCCTCTGCAGTGGCTAACCGCGCAGTTCAGAACGACCCTACCTCGTTGTTCACATCTTCTACTTTCGCGCCTCCCTCTCACGTACCTCCTCCTGGCCTGCCTCCGCCCGCAACCACGACACAGACAACTGCTGCAGCAACTCCAGGCATCGCACCCACAAGTGGCAACCCTCAGGGTCCTTCTACCGCTCCTTTGCCCAACATGCTCACGTCGAAGCGAGGCCGTGGCCGCCCCAGAAAAAACCAAGCCACCATGCCTTCGGGAAGTGGTAGCACGCCTTTGGGAGCCGCAGCCGCGCCTCTCAAGACGCCCACAAAGGCCTCAAAGAACAAGAATGAGGCATCTTCGGGCACGGCACAGGCCTCAGGCACGGCCCAGCGACCCCTGGAGGCGTTTGGTTTCGGCATCTTGCCGACAAATATGACGCCTCAAGTTGTCCAGCCGACGCCTGCGCCGGCGACGGGAATGGGGTACGCACGACTCGCGGACGTCCCCGGCCGCGTATTCGACGCGTTGGAGGCCGAGGCGCTGGGTCTGCCCGGACCCTACATGGGCAGGCCGCAGGCCTCGAACAATGGGGGCAATCCCTATTTCGACATCCAGCAGGCCGCAGGTATGGGCGGCAACGCGTCGGGCCAGTCCGGCCAGGCGTCCCAGACCGCCCCCGCCCCCCAGCCGTCCCGGGAGCCCCTCTCCGAGGGTGCCACAGCGGCCCTGCTGGAGCGGAAGGGCCTGCTGGAGAGGTTCGAGGGGCTCCGGGGGCCAGGCGAAAGCCTTCGTGCGGTTGTCGGCCGCATGGAGGCCCAGCTTGGCCTGCCTCTCGAGCTTTTCCGGCTCGAGCAAGCTCCCTTTGCCGGCCCGACCGACCAGCGGCGGTTCGCGCCGATCTCGCCGGCACCTGTCCCCGCTCCTGCCACCGCCCCGCTCCCCGCCCCCGCCCAAGTCGCCGCCTCCGCCCCGCGCCCCTCGGTCAAGCGAGGAAGAAGCACGTCGGGAAGTGGCGCCGAGCCGAAGCGGAAGCGTCCGCGGACGCTCGGTGCTGCGCCGGCGACGCCCTCGACCCCGGCTGTCCCGCCTGCCCCGCCCAAGGCTGCTCGCCCCGCCCCCGTGGTCCCCCAGCGGATCACACCCGTCCCGGTCCCGGTCATCCTGGCCGGCCTGCCGCTCGCCCCCGCCCCCGCCACGGCCGCCAGGCCTAAAAAAATTATCCTCACCACGCCATGGCGCGGCCTGGGACAAGAGGGGACCCCCATCCCTCTCACCAGGGCCCAGCTCTCGGTGACCCCGGAGGGGGAGGAGGGCCGCGAGGACGCCAAGCCCTCGAATGAGGAGCGTCCCCCCGAGGGAGGGAAGGGTCCCTCCGTCATCGAGTACCTTCGGGGAACCCCGAAGAAAACACTGGGGTACTCGGACCTCGTAGACGAGGAGGAGGTGGTGGAGGAGGTGAAAGGGGAGGGGGGCGACGAGGACGAGGAGGATGACGAGTAACTTGGCTTGCTCCCTCCCCCCCCCTTTTTTTTTTTTTTATATTTTTGAAATTTGAGGGGAAGGATTGGGTTGGGTTGCGCCGGCCCCCCCCGTTTTGTTTTTGTTTAGAATGTTGGAATATGAGAGTGAAGGACTGGCTGCGGTTTCTTTCTTTTTAATTACGAATCCCAGATGATAAATCTGGGGGTCATGGGAGGAGAGGGGAGCATGGGCTCGATTTCAAGGGTACAAGGGAGTCTCACTGAGACGGGGACTTAATGGGGGCCTAATAGGCGTTTGAGGCTCTTTTATGGGATGGGTGGATGGGACATTTCGCGATCGATACCCCCTCCGTCGCTGCTCCTTCTGGGCGCGCGGAGACGAGGAGTTTGGCGCTGTTGTTTATAAATACTTGTACTCGGTACCTCCTAGGACTCGGGGGAGGCCGTGTTGGAATAATGTTTGATGAAGAAAAACCGCACAATAGAATGGGTGTGACTTGTGAACTGCATGAAAACACAGTACTCGCTGATGTTTTGACGTTGTGATGTTACAACAACCTTGACCGGGGAACGTTGTTGATCAGAAAGTGCCAAGCAAAAGGGGGCAGCGGGGCTTTCGTTGAACAGGGTTAAATTACGGCGGAGCGTTGCCAACCCTTGCGCAAACCGGTAACGTCAGCCTCCACACTGCTGTGCAGTCGGTAACAACTCGAGCTCCTACTCAGCCGACACATCACCACGAACACAAGCAGCTTCACTCCCACCATCACCCAACGCTATCACCGCCGAACGCGCCCGAAGGCGAACCCCCCCTCGCCAAACCCACCGATCCCACCCCTCGATTGACCCTCCCAGCCGACCAGCGACAAGCTCCGCCCTCAACCCCGAAAGCTCGAGCTCACGCATCCAACCAACCAACCACCCAAACTTTCGCACCCGCGACAACAACCCCTCTCGAAGCGCCGCCCACCATGCCACCGCGAATCGAGGCGCAGGAGATCGAGACCTACTGGAACATCTTCTCGACGCGCACAAATGGCGGCAAGTTCCTTACGGGCGAGCAAGCAGCGCCCGTGCTCAAGAATAGTGGTCTGCGGGATGACCAGCTAGCGCGCGTGTGGGACCTGGCGGACGTCGATGGCGATGGCAACCTCGACTTTGAAGAGTTTTGTGTCGCTATGCGCGTTATCTTTGACTTGCTGAATGGGGTATGTTGCACTCTGATTTTGAGGCTTGGGGTTTTTGGGGTGTTGACGCCGAGTTGTAGGAATGGGCTGATGTCCCGACGACGCTGCCGGATTGGCTGGTGCCGGAATCGAAGGCCCATCTTGTGCAGGCGAGCCGGGCTCTCACAGGCAAGGCGGTGCAGTTTGAGCAAGTCGAGGACGAGCCGGACTCGCCTGGCCTCAAGGATGGGTTTGAGTGGTACATGAGCCCCGCCGACAAGGCGAAATACGAGCAGATCTACCAGGAGAACAGGGACATGCGGGGCGAGATAAACTGTACGGTTCCCGTTTTATGTGCGAGAGGGGATTTTGCTAATGCAGGGGAATACAGTCAACTCCCTCGAAGATCTCTACGAGTCCCTCGACGTTCCAGACACTGATATCCGCTCGGCCTGGAACCTTATCAACCCCTCAGCAGGACAGTCAATCAACAAGGACGCCTGTCTCGCCTTCCTACACATCCTCAACAATCGGCACGAGGGGTTCCGAATTCCACGCACAGTCCCAGCATCATTGCGCACAAGTTTTGAGCGCAACCAGATCGACTATCAGGTTGACAGCTATAGAAGCGGTCCGGCGGCCTCACGATGGGCAACTAAGGCCGATGATGACACAAGTACCGGTCGCAAAGCCAAGTTTGGCGACCAGTACCTGACACGGCTGGGCCGCGGCGGGTTCAAGACACAGGGCACCGACTTCAGCTCGCAGCAGAAGGATGCCGAATGGGAAGAGGTACGGCTCAAGAAGCAGCTGGCGGATCTGGATGAGAAGATGGCCAAGGTCGAGGAGGTAGCAAACCGGAAATCCGGCGGGAAGCGCGACTCCAAACCCGCGCTGGTCAAGCGTGAGCTGGAGCAGCTCCTTGACCACAAGCGCAAGGAGTTACGCGACCTGGAAGAGGGTGGCGGTAAGAGCCGGGCCGGCGCGAGCCTCAAGAGCGTATCGGAGGATCTGCAGACAGTACGGGAACAGGTCGACGGGTTGGAGGCGCATCTGCGCTCGCGGCAGCAGGTGCTAGAGCAGCTGAGGAGGGAAATCGACGACGAGAAGGTCGGGAGATAGGCAAAGGATATTGCGACCATCCCCACCCTCTGTATAAGGTAATGAAGCAGTGGAAGGAGAATACTTGCCGGGGAAGCTAAATCGCAGAGCATACCCACCACACGAATAACAGCCAAGCGTTGCATTAAACCTCTTCTTTCCCTCCCGGCTTCGTAATCCCCTCAAAATGCCCCATCAATCCCCTCAGCGCCGCCCCATCATTGTACACCCACACCCTCACCACCCCCGGATCGGCATCATCCGCGGTCACACTCGCAGTGTTGATCAACACCGGCACTCCATCATCAGCCACATACCCTAACTGACACCTGACCCCCTGCCCCTCTCCCCACGAACTAAAGACCGCCCCTAACTGATCCGCACTGAAATTATCCGTGTTCACCATCCCCGCAGCTGCATTCTCTGCCTCCTGCGATGCAAATACCCCTCGTAGCTCCTCTAGCGTCGGAACCCGCAGAGACGGAGACTGCTCTGCGATGCTGAGCCGCAAGGCGTGGAATCCACACTCGAGATTTGTCCCTGTGGTTGGCAGGCGGATGTACCGGCCGGAGGGGAAGACCATCCAGAACCGGTTGCGCGCGTGGATGTAGGCGCGGCTGCGGGGGAGGGCGGCGCGGAGGGGGTCTAGGAGGATGTCTGAGGCTTGGTGGCAGGGGAGTCCGGAGGTGTGGAGTGGGTTTGGGATTTGGGACCGGTCTCGGTTCCTGGCCGGTTGGGACATGGCGCCTGTTTTCTATCTCCTTTATTTCTTTTTTGGAGGGGGAGGGGAGGGGAAGTCAATTTTGAGTGCGCAGTCAGCAGCAGCCTCGCTTCCAGCTTCCAGGTTGTTGATCGACTAGTAGGTGCCGGTATTATATCCCAAAGATGAGTAAGATCTGGGTCGGGTCGCGCCGGTTCGGTGCGCGAAACAAGAGTTGAGCACCTACCAGCACCACTCCGGGCAGTGGAGATGCGGGGTGTGGGATTGTGTTTTAGCGCTATCGCCTAGGTATAGTAGAAGAGGCTGATATCTCCAGCTGTGACCTCACTACCGGCATGGGGAATTGAAGAGTTGTTGGTGTGACTTTGATGCCTGCTGCTGGAATGAGAGAGGTCCGGGGAACGATGCGCCTTGTTCCCGCCTTGGGTTTGGTGTGTCGCCAAGGTAGGTTGTTCGTTGAGCTCAGCAGACGGGAGTCTCCCTCGTTCCTGCCGTTCAGTGGTTTGTCGCATTGGGTACCATGTGTTAAAAAGACTGACGCTTTCGATACGGATCTGGTTCCCAGCCGAGAGGTCGTATTCTTAGAGGTGAGGTAGCACGAGGAGGCAACCGCTGCAACCTGACGGCTTTATTGGGTACGCGAACGGAAAGACACCAGGCTGTGAGTCTGTTCCGCCCCCATTGGCCGGGACGCAAAAGCCTCGCGATATGTAGCATTGGACTGGCCCCAACATGAGGATGGTTTACTTCCCTTGGTCTAGCGGCTCAGTCTTTGGAATCAGCTCAAGACGACCCCCAATGCTCCCAAAGATGCTCCATATATATTTTCGTCTCTTTTATCCGCGACCGCTAGTTTGGCTACCTGTAGGTGTCCAACATGATCTGAATACCCACCGATGCGGAACTAGCCTCATGGCAACCCCACCGTAGCAGCAAGGCTTCAATTCTACCTTGCCTTCCATCGCCAGCCTCGCGCCAAGTCTCACCGTCGAGATGCGGCTCATCCAGGCGTCAGGCAGTGCATGAATGACCGCCGATTGGGGGCCGCGCGAGCCGAGCCGGAGCAGCAAGGAAGCGCAGAATTATACTCCATTCCAAACGCCGCATGGTTGATCGCCGCGTAGCGCTTCTTTCTGGCTTCCTTGCCCATTTTTTTCTATTCCCTATCGCAAAAAGACACCGCATGTGATAGGTCGCTGACATGTCCAATTCATGGAATCTAGCATCACACAGAGGTGGCGACGGCCGGGCTGCCTCCTGGTCATGACGTTGGCTGGCCTGGCATCTCGTGCAACATTCAGGCTGTGGATCTTGCTTCCAGGTAGTTCAAGCGTGACACACAAAGGATTGATACAGCTTTTCTGACGGCAGTGGCAACGGTCAAGCATGCTGTGAGCATAAGGGATGGAGACACATGGGGAACACGGAACGGCATATCGGTAGCACCAGCATTGGGGAGCAGCCTCAGCTACTTCCGTCGGACCAAAATCGCAGTGGTTGGTGTCCGTCATGGTGATGTCGAGTGAAAAGGTCAATTTATAGACATGAAAAGGTATGCTCTGCTGGTATCCCAAGATTCCCTGTTCGCGGCTCAAAAACCTCAAGAGACAAGAGTGCTTGAACAAGACCCGACCGCAAAGGAAACAGCCGGCTGGGTATAAACACTTTTGGTAACATGTGATGAGCTCGAGGAACAAGGTATCAAGCTTCGCAGGGACAAATCGCAATGGTAACAACGCAAAAGACCACCAACCCAGCATGATAGCAAAGCAGAACCTTGCCACAACAACACCCTCCAAGGCAAGAAAATATGGACATTTTTTTCTTCCAGCCGACTGAGAGAACCATAGACTGCCGTGAGACATGAGATAGCTAACAAAAACAAAAGAAAAGGGAATTACAAGTCTGAGAGCAACCAATATAGGAACCCATGTTTAGTTCAAATAACTCCCAAAAAGAAGACCGCAATGTGGGTTCGAAAAATCGGGAGGAGGCTGCCGCGTCGTGGTGTGTGCTCCGAGGATGCCGACCGTCGTCGTGTCCGCCCTAACTGCCCAAACAAGGCTTCAACTCCCAACCCGATGCATAGATGTGTCTCGCCTCGAGATATATTCGCCCCCCCTCTTGTCTCCTCCTGCGTGTCTCATTACGCACGAATACCTCAGCCACATCACAGCCTCGGGTATGTCGTTCGTCTCCTTGCTCACACCACCCTCTTTCCTCCCATTGGCCCCCATCCCCGGGGCCGGGGCCGGATATCACCGCCCACTAACTCTCGCCGCTCACATCAGCACACACCTGGAGCAGCAGCCCGCCTGCACGTCGTCGTCGCCCATCTCCATCTTGCCAACAGGGCCGTTGCCGTTGGAAAGGGCGCTTCCCGAGTACGTGTTCATTTCCCGGTTGTACTTCCTGATCTCGCGGACCGTATCGTAGAATGCCTTCTCGACGTTCATCGTCGTCTTCGCCGATGTCTCGAGGAACTTGCACCCGAAGGATTCCGCCAATGACTTGCCCTCTGCGGAGATTGTGAGCAAGAGAAAAAAAAAGCAGTGCGATGTGCTATGCGGTGAGCTTACCATTGTACGTGACCTTGCGCTCGTGTTCAAGATCGCACTTGTTTCCGACAACCACCATAGGGAAGTAGTCTTTGTCCTTTACTCTCAAGATTTGCTGTTGGAAGGTTGTGATTTCCTCAAAGCTCTCGCGCGATGTGATGGAGTAGACGAGAAGGAAACCCTCGCCGGTGCGCATGTACTGCTCGCGCATCGCAGAGTACTCTTCTTGGCCAGCCGTGTCGAGAACATCGAGCAGCGCTACCTCATCGTCGATAACGCATTGCTTCCGGTAAGAATCTGGTACGCAATGTTAGCCAAGGATGCGGCGAAACCCCAAAGGAGAAAACGGGCGATGCGCACCTTCAATTGTCGGATCGTATTCGTCTACGAAATGGGCCTGGATCAACTGGATGGTGAGGCACGATTTACCGACGCCACCACCTCCAACGACCACCAGCTTATACTCTCTTGTGAACTGTAGCAAGGATAGGGGTTAGCTAGGGATGCGGGATCGATGTCGATGTGATGAGAGGCAATCGCAATCGACTGGATGTCTCCAGCTGTGGCGGGATGGACAGTACGGACCTTGGACGCCATCGCTTCGACTGATGGAATTAGGAGAGACGCTCCGGACTACGGGTGTCGTCGACCGCGGAATGGGGTTCGCGAGGACGAAGTTGCTCGGCGACGCAACAGAGTGGTCGGTCGAAGTTCGCAAGAGCTTGGTGGAGAGGGGATCCTGGATGATCGAGCTTGTCGAGAGTTTCAAAACAACAAGAGGAGTCGCCGCGGTGAGAAGACGGGACGGTTTCCCTGGGTGGGGATTCGATCGGCAAAGGGAATTTCTGGTGCAGGAGCCACCTTGTGTTTCGCGGCTCGACTTTCGCGGGGGAACTGGATTGGCGATGGGTCCAGCAATCAACCGGCCGGGACAAAGGGTAGAGTTCGTAGGCTGGAAAAAGTGGTTGAAAAAAAGGTGTGGGCTGCTACGGGCGGTTTTAGACTGTGAAAGAGCTGCAGGCAATGGTCTGGGACAACGACTGAATCTAGAGGTGCAGAGGTGCAGAGACGAGCAGCGGGCTTGCAGGAGGCGAGCGAAGGGGTCCGAGTGCCTTCCTGGGGGCAACCATGGTGCCCCACCGCCATTTGGGCTCTGTGATTGGAAAATGGAATGGGGGTACGAAGGTACTTGGCCCCCCCTCAGGTACATCGTCTCCTTTTGGGTCCTGGGCAAAAGGCCCACTGCCAGATTGGTACATGGCAACTTCGACATCCAATGTCTGCGCAGCTCACACTGTGACGACGAAAGCAGCGTATAATAGCCTGCTCAGGCCTTCAAAGAGGGCCCTCTCTTGTGACGGCGCCGTTTTCTTTCTCGGTCGCGAGGGCGGTCAATCGGTTTGTGACAGATATCGTTGCGGGCGGTCGGAATCCAAACGCCATCTTGACCCCCCAACCTCTCATCTAGCTGCAGTGTGGGTTGTGGCAGTCTTAGACCCTGCCGACCCCCGAAATCTAATTAGCACACGGCAGCATCAGATGGGACGCCGTGACCATCCCCAAGAGCTCCACCGTCTGCGGTGGCCGACCACAGCAGGAGCCGATCAACAGCAGGCTGAGGACAGGACATTGTGTCTACGCGCGAAAGATAGCAGCAGCGCTGTGCTGATGAGGCTGGCTGCGTCATGTTCCAGCGCACCGCTGATTGCGCAGAGCAGCATCTCGGGGTGGGTGTCGTTAGCAGGCCCGGTGCAGCAAGCCAGCCGGTCCAGTTCGAGCTCGAGCTTCGACGCTGGATGCGGCGGCGGAGTGTGCAAGCGGGTGTCTGCGCTATTTTCACCAATAGACCCAACTGACGAGTCGCTACTGCGGCACAGAGCGAATAGCTTGCTTCCTGCGAGCCCGATCTGTTGTCCCCTTGGCTGCATCTTAGCAGCTGAGGTCGGCCTTGGGCGGGATAGGGCTGAGTAAAACGGGACAGCTTCGAGCCTCATCGGCCAACAGGCATCCACAGACTCGGTGGCTCACCCCGAACACGCGACACAGAGCCGCGCTCTCGGGCTCAGTGCTGGTGTCTCACTCGTCCTCAACGGTTTCTTTCTCGTCAGCGGCACCGAGCTAGCCAGCATCTCTCCAACAGCCGAACCTAACGTTGGCGGTGTGCTTCAACAGAGGCGAGCGACGTGAGCTACATTGGCCTTACAAGCCACACCGCCGTCCATGTGTCTCGCCGCGCGCCGGAATCCCTCCGCACTGTGTGATTCTCATCCGCTTGGCTCTCGCAACAAGTCATCAGTCACCTTGCCGTCTTGCTGTCTTCCTGTGCCTCTTCTGTTGAATCTCTTTGTTCCAGGTTCTGGACGGCCGTAAGCAACCAGAGACAGCGAGTGGGACGTTTTCTGCCCTGCATTCCCGCACAAAACTGTGCATCGGAAAGCGAATCCACAGGTCCTGCCTTGGTTGGGTGGACTTCGCTGCAAGCGGAATGGGGTGGACAAGCCTTCGCGCCCGTTGAAGCTCTGGTTTTTTTTTTTTTTGGCAAAATCAACGATGCATGGCAACTTGCAAGAGAGGTGGGACTCGCCGCCAGGAATGCCAGCCGCCTAGCTCATCCACCAGAAGCCGGTCTGTAGCGCCGGTATCATGGTATCATGCGGTGTGGGCGTCTATCGACTCTGCTGGACAAACTCTTCACACTTCTCGGTTCGGATTGCACATTCTCGGCGCCTAGCAGCGGCCAGCCTTTCCCAGCCGTCCAACCAGCGATGGCATTTGGTGATTCGTCGCAATGCCAGATTCGATCGTATATAGTACGTACTTCGCGTTCGTAACCCCAGACCGCGCTCTTAGTTATGAGCCGCCTGACTGGTTCGCGGCGATGCTACCTGCCTAGCATGAACACAGTCACGAGCGGGCTGGTACATTAGGGCGTTTGTACCAACCGCCATCCTCGCCTCCCCCGTTGGCTCCGAGGATCGTCGCGATTCCCGCAGAGGCCCCTCAGCACGTTTTTGACGACACCACCCACCATTAAAAAGGGGCGGAGGGCCGGAGGTCACGGAGGTGCACGCCCACACTCTGGTTCCCCCCACCATCCCATCCACAAAACACAAAGCACGGCCACTACCCCGACCCCCCCTCCATCCCGCCGGCCAGTGGTGGTTTTCATGTGTCCGCCGCGCCGCAGCTGCACTTCTGCCGGGTAGTTTTCTTTCTGCACGACTTGCTTCCCCGAGTGCGAGACCGTGGCTTTTCAGGAGGGGCGAGCCAGGGAGAAGTGGCAGCAGGGAATCATCACGCCGCATCTGGGCGGGAATGCCAGGGCGGGACCAATCTTCGCCTGAGTCTTGACCTGTCATATCTGCGAGCAAGCTCATGCGGTCAGAATCTTGCGTTGATCTCCTGCAAACATCCCAAAACACAAAGTAACCCCCTGCCGTTGACGGAGCCGAACGGATTGGCGACTCACGAGCTCGGTGGGCAGCTCTCCCCGCATCGTCCAACGTTTGCCGGCCGCGAGGGCCCGGGAGCCGGGTTGGGCAGCTGCCAAAAAGCAACCTGACCACGAGGTCCTTTCGCTGTGCTAAGCCAAAAACTTCCAAGCTTGCCAGGATGGGACCCCGAAAAGGGCCCTGAAACTTCTCGACGAATCGAGCGGCCTGGCATGCTTTTAGCAGTACACACCGGCCCTTTCTTTGAGATGTAAAATCGGTTGGGAAATGGGTTCGGTGGTGGAAGATAAGGCAAGGGCAGGCAAGAGTGGGGTCTGCGGTCCTTCCCTCCTGCGATGCACCACGGGCCACCACGGGCCACCTCGGTCCCCAAGCTTTGGCCTGCTGGCCCGGCACGCCTGGCCAGGATGTGTAGGTATATTTTCGAAACGCACTGTAGGATGTTGCACCCGTGCGATGCTGTCTGTTTTGGAGAGCATGTCAGATAAGGAGACTTTCCATCCCACATGATCTATCACCGCCGGGAGGGTGGCATCAGATCCTGGAGTGCGCTCTTCTGCCAAAATTCCAGCCGTGGGTCTTCTCGTGTTGCGGCCATTAGATGATCCGCACTGTGTTTGGATCCCCTCAAGCTGACGGTCCAGGCCAACATCATCAATCGAACCATTCCACTCCACTGAGGTGACGAAAAGAGCCTGGCATTTAAAGGATCTACATCTCATCGTCCCACGCCGCGGAGCTAAGCCGCAGTTAGTCGCAGTCGGATTGCGCGCAGATACCATGCAGCAAACCCTCCTGCTCACAGCACAGAAGACAATTGCCCCCTGGCTCTCACTGCGGCCTCGTCACAAATCCCAATGTCGCACCAGGTACATGCGAGGTACATGACGCCGTTCTCTGGACACTTGGTGGATGCGTCACTATGACTTTCTTTCGGGATGAAACAAAGAACGCATTAGTAATGACGTCCTTTTTTTTCAAGCTGGAACGTTTTGTTTTGGGACTTCGGATTCGAACGACAACTGACGAGGACGCCCAGTCGCTACAAAACAAAGACGGCTCCGAATGACGGGAATCATTTGACGGGGGAAGGGGTGCTTGGGTGGCGCCTAGCTTGCCACACCATCAAATCTTCTGGAAGCATCCTAGAACACAACTCGAGGACGAAAACGGACAGTCGCATGTGGTGCTCATTTGCGAAGACGGGGGTGGGGAAAGGGTAAAAGACCCTTCGAGGTAAGAGGTCGTTCGTTCGGCCTGATGCAGGAGTATGAGAGGATACTCGGCGTGTGATTTGCTGATGTTGAAAGAATTGCATGCCATACTCCCTTTTGCAGGAAAATCCCCCAGAAGAGCACCTGTTGCTGGTCAGAAAAGAGGTAGGTAGGTGCCGAAAAGAGCGCATGGGAAAAGCTGAGATTGAAAACTGAAATGAGGAGCTGCGACGGCAATCCCCGAGGACGAATGGCTGTTGAGACAGCTAGCCCAACTGGGAAGAGGGCATGTTGGAGAACAGGAGGGCTTCAATTCGTCCTTTGGAGGTGGGAGGGCTGAATTGAATATCCCGCGCCGCCTATTAGTCGGAGCGTTTCAGGTGCGTCGTTGGCTTCAAGTTCGCCGTCTTCTTCGGACTCGGACTTTAAGATATGCCGTGGGATGGTGTGAATTGGTATTCTGTCATTCCTTCATATGTGTCAGGCGGGCTTTTCTATCTCGGGTTCGAGTCCGAGTCGTTGGCACTGAAGATGTCAGTGGCTGTGCCCCTTATGTCATTGAAACGGCTTGACTTTGAACTGGCCTCAGGCTGGCAATGGATGTGGGACGTTGATGTCACGCTCTACCATCAGAGATGCGAGTGGCTTTCTATCATGGTTTAAACAAAGTCTGTGAGTTCCAGAAGATTCAAAGTCTTTATAACTATAGGGAGGAGACGCGATATGTCGACCCTGGCCCTTTCTGGTCGTCAGCCGGCGGACTAAGCCTTACGGCAAGTGATCTTAGCCTCTGGACAAACCTATCGGCAATGTCGTATAAGGTAAGGTAGGTAGGTACTGGGGTGTTCAAGCTTGTGCCTCTTGCTCTCGCCGTTGAATGGATCTTGCCATCCCGTTCGCGCTGCTTCTTCATAGACGGGTCAAGGAATTCAGCTTCCGTGTCGATCTTGCGCGCCAGTCGTCCTAGGGTACTGTTCGTAGTATTATTTGCCTTGGCCAGCTTTATGATATTCTCACTCCGACGCGTGATTTCTATGCCAGTATCGTGAGCTTCATGATCTCCCGCGAAGGGTGCCTGGCTGAGATCTTTCCGAATTGCGCTGAAGGACACATCCTGTAACCACTGCCTGAATTGGGCTACCTCCTTGCTCTGTGTTTGCTGTAGAACGAGCTCCTACAAGCCTTCAACCAACCTAGAACCCTAGCTCTGACCACACTATCGAGGGTATCGCACGTTGCTCTACCCGTTGTGTTGCAAGGGTGACTTGAACGCCTTGAGTCGTGCAACTTCCTGCCTCAAATTTCGGATATGACTAAACAGACAACTTTGCCAGCACGGATGCTCTCGATCTTTTGAAAACAACCTACAACAGAGACCGTAGGAGCTGGTTCTCACATCAGCCGGGTTCCGCCTGAATGGTCTGATAACAGTCAGCTCGGTGTATTCCGGAATATCGGAAAGGTTGGATAGGTACGATTGCAGAGAACTTTGGGTGGCAGATCGTCATAAAATAGGTAGGTAATGTTCTCAGACCAACTCCTACGTACCTAAATGAGAGCTTCAGGCGTGGAAAACTCAAAGCTGAACGTCGTGGCCTTCTTTCTCCATATTTACCCCGAGTTTACAAGATGAAATACCTCTGCTTACCGCTCTTCCTCTTCTCCACCCGATTGATTGAATTAGTAGACCGCTTATTTGGCGTCCCTGAAAGCCCCTGCCGCAAACACGGGCATCATGTTCACCGCGGGCTTCTTCCTGTGGCTGAATTTTCGCGTCAGCTGCCAAAGCACACTGGCAGCCCGCCGCGTCGAGCTTCCACACGCTCGGCAGGGCAATGCGTCGGCTTTCTCAGCGATGTATCGCATGCGAATCGTCACCTTCTCTATGTGGTCTGTAAGGATTGCCTCCTAGACAATCCCAATTGGCTTGTGGGAACGGGAGTTTCTCTTGATACCACCGCACTCCAATAGCGCGAGGGCATCCTCCAGACCACAGCTGCTGTGTTCATTTGTGTTTTCGTCATGGTGCTATTGAAAAACATCCACAGCTCATAGCGGGCTACGTGTAGAAGCCACCAGTTGGCTTGGTTGAAAAGTCGAGACACACCTGCGAAAGATCGAATACCTTCCGCTCGTCCATACCTTGGAAGTAGGGCACTGAGCGGGCAGGGACGCCTGCGTGTTGCCTACAGGGTACGCTGGACGAGAATCTGCTCCAACAAGCGGGTTTATCAATGGACCTCTTCATCCCAGTTCCCCTTATTATACACGCCGATGAAGGTCACCCTTAGGTGAACTCCATCGGACTCAACAAGGACTCGGATATCCTTAACTTTCAAAGGGAATGTCTAATTGCGCCGTAGCCTGTGCCCATTTGCACCGTAACTCGATATCGTATTTGTGAAACGTACTGTACTACTCCATAAACCCCTTTTACTGGAACAGCAGGGCCAGATGTATTACGTGAGAGGCCTCATCGCACCGTAAGAGGCCTTAATTGCATTGCAATCGGCCTCTTTCGAATGCAACAAGCCCTGCCGTTACAGATGCGATGCGTCTTCGACGTTGGGGGTACGGTGCAAGGAACAGACGGAGACTAGGAAGATAGCTCACTGAGCCGACAAGGATAACAATGTATTATATCTTTCGGAGATAGTACTCGATCTGAGAATCCTTTGTAGTGTGAAAGCCGATCTCAAATCTGTCGTCCCTTGAACACCCCGAATATCGCTCGCTCGCTTGTCATCTTTATGAGCTCAGAAGTCATGATACTGGAGCATTTGGCTTCTGGATTGGAAAGCCGTTATGACTTGAACAACATATTCCTTGAATAGAGGAAGATTGTTTATCCGTGGTCTGAGCCGCGGCGACACGGCTCAGACCAGAATGGAACTGATCAACCCCAACCAGCCACTTGATTCCATGGCCAACAAAGGCGGGTAGCCGCTCAGTAGACTTGGATTTGCCATGGGGAGTGCTGGCAAATAAGCGGGATTTCATGTAGGATTGCCACTATCACAGCATCGATTTCGAGGATCAGTAATTCCATTTTCTGAAAATTTAGACGAGAAGGTTGTGATACGATGCCTCGCAGCCTCCGGCACTGGTCCGTTGGCTTAGGGTCAGCCACATGCCACAGAGAGGTGATCAGAGGAGACCCATCAAGGTCGGTGAAGCCAAGGAAAGAAGAACTACGAATACTACTGATCTGCTTTGGTTGAATATGCGAGTGGGGGCCCAGTCAGCGGGGCCCCGAGGCCGGACGAAGTGGCCTGGGATCGATAGTTGAGGGTCCAGGCCAGCAACGTAGCAAACAAAGTTCTCAGGGCGAGCCGCTCCGTCGGGTGCGCCGAAGTGCCAGCAAGCCGGGCAGCTACTGCAAGCACCGCAACTTGATTATGGAGCTCTGCAAGTGGTGCAATGCTTTCCTGGCCATTGGAGGCTAACGCAGGCAGGTGGTCGGTATCCGGAGATACGACACCAGCAAGGAACCCGGAAGCCAATCAAGAATATGTCGCAGCTGAAAGTGGTGACCGAGGCGACAAACTTCGTCGCACAGCATCTTCGTTATCTGACAGCTGGAGATATCAACGATCGGGGGTGGGGTTGCCACGGCATCTTGGCGTTGAGCCGCCATCCGCCAACGATGTCGGTGGCTGATGTCGCGTGCCCCGAGCTTGATGAGAGCTCCAATGCTACAAGCTCTAATGAGGCAAGGGACTGGAGCTGCCAAAGGAACGGTAGGAACGGGGTAATTGACGCATCTGCATCTGCATCGTGGGGTGAGCTTGCGCACGGCTTGAGCGGTCTGGGGCTGCCCACTCGAGCGGTTATCGTGGATTGCAATGGGACTCGACCAGCAGAGCGCAGAATGGGATTGACTCGATGGCATCGAGTAATGGCTTTTTGGCTGCGGGGTCGCTGCTGGGTGTTGATAGCTTATCTGTGTATCGTGGTATCTTAGCGGCGAATTTTGAAGAGGCCGGCATGCGACGCTGCATCATGCATGAGCCCAGGCCTAGATAGGGCCGCCCGCGGGGAAACGCCTAGGACGCTAACAGGCTACGCATCGGTAGTGCTAGATAAGCTGCGAGATAGATGCATTGGCCAATTACCAGCCCGGTTGGCGTCGAAGCCAAGAGGCGCCTTTCCCGAAGAACACTCGCAGACAGCCCAGACGTTGAGGCAAGCTCACAGCTATCGACCGGGATTATGATCCTGGCCCAGCTCTGTTCGCACCTCTCTCTCCATCGCAGGCGGCAGTCGTGCCCGAGACCACGGCTCTACGGCATCGCCGATGCATGTCCAGTACGTTCCGGATCTACTCCGGCGCGATGCCACCGCTGTTCACCATGGTGATACTCGAGAAGGCAACCAAGTCCAGGTTTCTCAACCAAAGTCCCAAAAATCCCGGATCCTTCTGCGTGGGGGAGCAGGAGGGGGAGCAATCCTTCCTGTCACTCGTCGTGCGCCTTGATCGCACACAGAGGGAAACCCGAACTCCAGGACCAAGGCAACGAGCTTGCCTGATAAGACGAATGGCATGAGAGGAAATGTAATAAGATCACCGCTGCCGAACCATCAAGCGGCGGGAACGGTGCCTTCTTCTCAATGCATCGGTTCCCACTTGGCGGTCCTTCGCAGCTTCTCCACCGTCGATCCATTCCTCAAGTCTTAGTTTTCTCGCATGCGGTGACGTACCCCACCCGACGAGCTACAATTTTTCCCCCACGGGACCCTGTCGCATATGTTGCGTGCCAGTCGCTCGTGAGAAAGTTAGAAATACCGTTGGCAGCCCGTCGAAGGCCGACCTCAGCCCGGATCGCAACGCTGTGTTGTTGTCGTCGTTGTCGCCGCCCCGCTCCCCCGCAACTCGCGCAGCACAGCAAGACAGCGAGCACCACCAACCGCAATGGCCGTCAAGAAGAGGATCACCCGTATAGCTGAGAAGCTGGCCGTCGATGCCGAGCCGGGCCTTACCACGGCCCAGCTGATGGTGCGCATGCCTGCTCGCCTGCCCCGCCCGCCCTGACGGGTGCCTCCGAGAGACCGCTTTTGCTGACGGCTATGACCTCGCACAGTTGACGAACCATGATCTCAAGCCTGTGGAGCCCGAGCGCCGGCAATGGGGTCCGTGGAACTTCGTCGCCTTCTGGGTCGCCGACTCGTTCAACATCAACACCTGGATGATCTCGTCGTCCATGATCGTTGGTGGTCTCTCCTGGTGGCAGTCGTGGCTGTGTGTTTGGCTCGGCTACTCCATTTCCGCTTGCTTCATCTGCCTGACCGGTCGCATCGGCGCCACCTACCACATCGGATTCCCCGTTGTTGCTAGATCATCCTTTGGAATATGGGGAAGCTTGTGGCCCGTCCTCAACCGTGCGGCTATGGGTACGTATTCCGACCCGCTTCCTCAGGGCCGAGCGTAGATTCGCTAACCGAGTGCTAGCTTGTGTTTGGTACGGTGTCCAGGCTTATATCGGAGGGCACTGTGTGTACCTGATGATCCGATCTATTTGGCTGAGCTGGGTATGTTGGGAGTCATTTGTGAGGACGGGGACGGGACACTGGCTGATACGTCACTGATAGGATCGCGACACGATACGCCCCGGCGATTTCTCGAAGGACTCTGGAACGACGACTGCCGACTTCACGTCGTTCTTTATCTTTTGGCTCTGCTCGCTGCCGGCCATCTGGTTCCCGGTTCATCAGATTCGTCATCTGTTCACCGTCAAGTCATACTTTGTCCCTTGCGCCGGCATTTCCTTCCTCATCTGGGCCGTTGTTCGCGCTGGTGGTGTCGGCCCGATCGTCAGGCAGCCAGCGAAGATCGGCGGTAGCGAGCTTGCATGGGAGTTTGTCAAGGGTGTCATGAGCTCTATCGCCAACTTCGCGACCCTGATTGTCAACGACCCCGATTTTGCGCGTTTCGCCGGCAAGCCCCGCGATGCCTTGTGGTCCCAACTTTTCACCATCCCGATCGGTTTCGCAGTCACCTCCTTCATCGGCATTATCGTCTCGTCCTCGTCGACAATCATTTATGGCGGGGAACCAATCTGGGACCCGCTCCACCTGTTGGAAAAGTTCATCGACGATGGTGGCTCGGGCCAACGGTTCGGTGTTTTCGTGATCTCAGCGGCCTTCGCTCTTGCCCAACTCGGTACCAACATTGCGGCAAACTCGGTGTCTGCAGGCACTGATATGACTGCGCTGATGCCGCGATTCCTGAACATTCGCCGTGGCGGTTATATTTGTGCCGCTGTAGGCCTGGCCATGTGCCCTTGGACACTCCTCACCTCTGCCAACAAGTTCACCACATACCTCTCGGCATACAGCGTCTTCTTGTCGTCAATTGCAGGAGTTATGATCTCTGACTACTACTTTGTCCGTCTTGGCTACCTTGAGATCAAAGAGCTCTATGACGGACGCAAGTCCGGACCATATTACTTCAACTACGGCATTCATTGGCGAGCGTACGTGGCCTACATTGCTGGAATTCTCATCAATGTGGTCGGTTTCGTGGGCGCTATCGGAGTTGATGTACCCATCGGTGCGACATATATCTTCAACGTCAACTTCTTCGCTGGGTTTATCGTTTCGTCTGGTATCTACTGGGGCCTCTGCAAGTTCTTCCCTATCCCTGCGACTAGCGACCGGTGGATGGAGGTCGGCGACGAGGTGGATGACATCCGTGTCGCCTATGACAACCAGAGCGGTGGCAGCCAGGAGTTTGATGAGCAGCAACAGTACAAGTCTGCTAAGACTGATGAAAAAGTGGTTTGAGTTCTTGAAGCGGAGCAGGGACGGACGACTTTTTTTCTTGGATTTGGACGACGGTGTTGGGCAACGTAGCGGATGGATACCCCATGTCTTGTCACTGGACAGGTGGTTGGAGTGCGGTTTAGCTCCTGCGTTAGCGGATACGTACATAGGAGCATTTGATACCATTGGAATTCTTACACACATATGCCACCTGATGCCTTGTTGCTGTGATGTGCGTAGGTGGTGCATTGGAGATTATGCTGCTTTGGATAGCCTTGAACGTTGGGATACCGCACACATTCATTTGGCAAGCACATTTGGCATGTGCACTGGAAGAAGAAACGCCCTGGCTCGACCATTGCCCGTGGTACTTTGTACGAAGGCTCCGGCCAAAAGAAACAGTCCCCTCAGCCAGTGCGGAATTTGCCTCCCTACTGTACAGACCACCCATCTCCCATTCTGACAACACCTAGATAAATACTGAAAAGGCCTTCCTGCATGTTAAAAAGGCCGGTGATGTGATAAGGCTAGGCTCTACAGTTCCAGAGAAAGACTGTGTGAGGATTCCAAGAACACATTTTCACACTGAGATAAGGGAACCTTTCTTTTGGCCTGAGCCTTCGTACTGAAAATAAATCTAGCGTCTTTTAAGCCGTAAGGAGAAAAAAAGATGATGCAATTTCTCATTATTTTCCTCGTTGTAGCTACGAAGCAAAACAGTTTTGATCGTTTGGTATCGGAAATGCTGCCGTTTAACTCCACCTGTGTGAGTGGTCATTCAGTCATGCGAAGAAAAGAAGACACCAACTCCGGTCCTTTTGATACCACCGTCTTTCTTTAGATCCCGCGCCGACCCCGTCTCGCGCCCGCCCCCCCCAAAAAGTCATTATGCCTAGTGAGTGCTTCATCAAGGGTTTATCTCCTCGACATACCCGATCTGCCTCCGCGGATTGGTGCCTGCAGTCGCCAGTTGCGACGCCAACGTGCTCTGGCTGTCGACCAACCTCTTATGCTCGGCAATTCTCTGCACTGTCCTCTGATCGGCCGCGGCGTCGAACCGGTCAATCGTCTCCCTCTCTCTGACGCGAATCGCGCTCAGCTGTTGGGCATTTCCGACTGCGAGAGCAGTGCGCTGTTTCTCCCATTCTAGCGCCAACTGCTGCTTTTTACCATCCCTCTCCATGTCTGCTTCGGCAATGAGCCGGCTCCGTGATAACCCGGCTTCCAGGAGCTTCTGCTCGTGCCGCATGCTCTCGTCGCGCTCTGCCTGGCGTCGCTTCAGCTCGTCCGCGAAGCCGTTCGCCTCAATGGCTTGTCGCTCTCGAATGCCGTTTAGGTCTTCTTCTCGGTTACGGCGGGCTCTGGAGTCCTCGAGCTCTGCCCTAGTCTTGAAGATTTGGTTGTGAATCTGTGCGATTTCCTGCGTCCGGGCTAGCGTGATGTGGTGCTCTTCGGTGTCTCGAGCGATGCGCTCTTCTCGGGCTCGACGGTCGCGTTCGGCGCGGAGGAGCTCCTCGGGAAGATTCACAGCGCCCTCCGGCTGGGGACCGTCGTTGGCGTAGTAAACATCAAGAGCACGGTTTGCCCTAAGCAATTCCAGGAGTTGGTCTTTGTGGTCCGACTCAGGAAGCACTCGTGCGACGTACTGCGATGGCGAATACGTGTAGGTGCCATCGTTGTATTGGTTGAACGGGCGATTGATAAGCTTCCACATGCCGACTTTGAGGAGTGCACGTGTAGTGGGGATAGGATCCTTGGAATGAAGCGCAAGAAGTAGCGCCGACTTGCCGCGTGCCTGGATGGTGAGGTCGGTTTCTTCCTTGATGAGAAGCGTCATGATCCTCTCCAGTGTCTTTTCCTGAGCAGCAGTCAGCGGCCCCGCATGTGCGGCGTTCAAGCACACTTCCCCGAGTACACTGCGACCGTCGTGAATTGGGCTGGGAAAGTCCAAATCGTGTCCATACTGGAGAAGCACTTGTAGAGCTTCAAGATTCAGCCCCCTGGCAGCGTTGTGTAGAGAACCGTCGTCCTTAGAAGGGTCTGCTGCTAGAATCATCGACATTATCGAGGTTCCAATATCACCCCCAATCTTGGTTGCCATAGTCATCGGAGTGTTGCCAGTAACATCCACAACGTTGACTTCGGCTCCGGCAAGAATGAGTGCCCCCACTAAGTCCGTCCGCTTCTCCTTGATTGCCAGCATGAGAGGTGTGGTATTGGAACTCGGCGTCTCATAGTTGACATTGGCCCCGCGATCAATAAGAAACTTGATGATCGCGCTGCTGATCTTCTTTTGAGGTTGGAGCAGTGACCAAAGCAGAACGCTGGCTGGTTCATCTTCTTCGATCTCTTCCATAATCTCTATGATGGTTGTCTGGTCGTAGTAGTATCCAGCGTCAAGCAGAGCCTCTAGCAGCTTCAGAGATCGGGGAAACTTGGAAAGGGCACGGAATACGACTGGCTCTGACTCAGGATGCGCAAACATTACGTCGAGTCGCTCCTCGCCATCGTGGTAGTCGGTAAACAGCCCTACCAGTCGGAGGATGCTATCTTCTGGCAAATCCGAGTCGAATAAAAATGGGAAGGCCATAGATACCGCTCGGGAGTCCGGTTTCCGCTGCAGAACAAGCTCTATGAGTCCCGGGTCTGCTCGTTGTGCAGCCTTCTGCACCACTAGGCCATTCTCGTAACTGACGTCAGCCTTATGCTGCAGAAGAAGGTTCGCGAGCTGCCTTGCGATCGCGTCGTTTTCGGCGCCAAAAGCATCAATAGCGATACCTAGAGCTAAGGATAAGCTCTCGCCTGCTGCACCTCGTTGCATAAGAAGCTTCGCGACTTGCAACCCTTTCTCTGAAAGCCAAGCACTCGCTGTTTCTGGCGTAAAGGCCTGTTGAAATGTCCACGAGACATCCTTTGGTGGGATCTCCGCCTCCAGGAGAGCCGCGAGTACATCTGTCAAGAGCAGTTGAGCGGCGTCAATGAGAGTCTGACACCCGTTGGCGAGGGGAGAAGCGCCATGGTTCAGTAGAAGACGGATAAGGCGCAAATCCGGATCGTCCTTAACGGCCCGGTTGAGTGCGATGTCTATCTCTTCTGAGGGGGGTAGGCCGGCCTTAAATAGCCATTTGATGACCTGATATCGCGGGTCCCGATCCAGCTTTCGGCTTGCTTTCAAGGCCCTTAGCAATGTTGCAGTCGAGGGTTTCGGCTGACGGTCGTTGTCAATGCCAAGCATCAACTTCAGACTTCCCATCATGGCACTGCGAGTAGTGTTCCAGATAGCTTCGCCCGAGCTATAATCGACATTGGCTCCAAAATCGAGAAGCAGCCGCACCAGGTCCTCTCCGTCGTCGCCGAACTTTGCCGCAGAGATGAGTTCCGTGTCCACCACTTCGCCACTAACCCCCTTTTCGAGTAGCAGACGAAACACGATAGCTCTTTTCTTCAAGTCACTAATCAGCGTAGCTGCTTGAAATCCTTTTTCGAGCGTCTGCGTCGTCACATCGGTTTTCGTGGCGAGAAGCATCCTCAAAACCTCTGGTGCGCCAGCCCCACACGCCTCTATGATGGCCTGACCGTCGTTGTGCTCTACGCTCGCGCCGTAGTCCATTAGGACGGCACCCAGAGCTACATCTCCTTCGGAGGCAGCCGCTAGCAAGGCCTCGGAAACAATAGGTCCCGATACACCCTGTTTCAAGAGCATCTTGCAGATAGCGACGCGCTTCTCCTGGTTCTGAACTTTGGTGGCGTCCTGAAACACAGACCTCAAAACCGCAGCCGGGTACTTGATGGTCGCCTTCTCCAGCAACAAGCCGGCCAAGGTAGCATATTCTTTCGACACAGTGAGTCTCAAAGCTTCTCCATCTTTTGAGTCAGCGTGGCATGTCAGGAGTCCAATTAAAGGGTGATCAAGAGGATGAGCGGTGATCGCATAAACCAGAGCCCGGTTTATCTCCTGGTCGGGAGCACCAGCGTCGATGAGTTTCTGGGTGAAGCTTAGTCGGTCCATGGGGTCGACAATATTGAGAGACAAAGGAAGCGCAGCAGCCAGCGATTCTGGTGTTGGGTTTGCGCTGAATAAGACGTCTAGGACCAGAGGATCTGCTCCCTTCACGGCCAGGCAAAGAGCAGGAGACTTGTGAATGTTGAGGTTTGCTCCAGCGTTAAGGAGAGACTTGATAACCGCCAGGTTTCGTCTTTCTAGCGGTGCATTGAGCACTGTCTGCACTTCGACAACCAACGCAGTGTCGAGAGCTGCTTTCGGTGGACTCCGACGGAGCACCGTATCAGCCTTTGCAACCTTGGCGAGTGTGGTTGGCATGGTGCAAATCGTCTGGAGGGCAGCGGCCAAGGTCGAAGCGCTGGGTTTCCCACGGTGAAGAATGACATCGAAAACTGCCGGGTCAGGGTCATTAACGCCTATTTGCACGTTAGTATATGTTTACCAAGGTTCAGGAGCTGCAGACTTACCAAGGGCAACTGCTGCCCCATCGTCAAAATTGACGTCAGCCAGTCCATGATCCAGAAGCAATAGTGCAAGTTGGACATCGACAGGTTTGATAGGCAAAAGCTCCACAAGGGCGGCCGATACCTCTGTGCCCTCTCTCCCAGCCCCGGCGTTGATCAGCAGTTTAACAATATGATATCGGATTCTGCGGTCTTCAACTACTATAGCCTTGGCCATCGCTGCTGAGAGTGTGTGATGGGTCTGTGTTTTTTGGAGCAATGTTTCCAGCAGCCCGACATCCCGGATAACAATGGCCGACAAAACGCCAGCGCCTCCGTCAAAGTTCATATTGGAACTGTGCTTTATCAGGAGACTTATGAATCGTTCGTCTCGACGGGGAGGCTGCTCCTCAATGGCCACTTGTAACGTTGCTGAGATGCAAGATCCAGTGAGACCGGCGGCAAGGAAACACTCCGCCATCATATAGCGGTCCGCGGGTTGCAACTTGTTGGTCAGGGGGAACACATGATCGAGAGTTGCTGGAGATGGGGTTCCCGTAAGAAGCAGCCGAAACATTTGTAAGTTGTTCATCCGGACTGCAAGGTTCAGTGCGAATCCATTCTTGTAGTCCACAGAGGCCACTTCATGTCGGTCGAATATAACTGACACCCCTTGTTGGCCGGCCGAGACTGGTATTGCTTCGGGAAAGCGTGGGTTGACGAGAAGCTGAATAGAATTCAGATCGCATGCCTGGGTAGCATCGATAAGTGCTTCGTGAAGTGTTGTACCCCCAGCGCCCTTTTGAAGGAGGAGGGTTAAAATGGCATAGCGGTCCTCCGGGGTGACTGTCTTGGGAAGGATCCCAACGCATTCGGACGCATATATAGGGCTGAAAGTCGTCTTTTCACTTAGTAACAACCGGGCCAACCCGGTTTGAACCTTTGCAATGACACGCCGGACGATGTTGGCGTCCTCAAAGTCCAGTGAGGCTCCGTAGCGGACTAGGAGCTCGACCATGTCGTAAAACTCAGTGCTGCAAGCCAACGACAGCGCACGCGAAACGGCGTCGCCAGTCGCACCAGCACAAAGGAGTGCCTCTGAGAGAGTCATCTTCTGGCTCGGCCCAACATTCGCATGTCCAAATAGTAAATCGAAGCTCTCCGAGAGGCCTGGACCGCCCGGTGTTGGCGGTTTGGCGCCGGTGAGAATAGCGAGCGCAAGATCAACTCGACCCAGGGAGATGGCAGTTTTGAGGGCATCTGCGTTGTTGTACTCGCCGTCGGCAGTTGAACGGCTGAGCCGTAGGACAGTCTGGAAGCAGCCCTTCCGCGTTGCATCAACCAGCGCCATTGACATCCAGCTCGAAGACGGGCGCCCACCAGATTGGAGGACAAGTCCGATCAGGTCCGCATGGCCGCCCATGATACACAACTGGCGGAAGGCATCCTTGCCATCCTGGGTTTGCAGGGTGTTTGCTCCGCGCTGGAGCAGCATCTGCAGGATGGCCGGGTCACTGGATCGCATCGCATCTGGCAGCGCTGTGTCGATGGTGAGCGGGTCCGCATGCTGAACCAGCACGGCCACCATTTCCGTCTGCCGGTTCAAGATCGCTTTCTGAAGCACTCTGCTCCTTTCCAGCGACTCCATGCTTTTCCTGCGGGTGAGGGGGTTCGTTTTGGCCTTCATGTTCGCTACATTCAAGTCGCCGCCAACGAGGACGAGTTTGGCGATCAGGGCGTCGGCGACACCCGGAGCGCCGGCGGCGCTCACATGGGCGTCCAGGGCGTCGAAAATCTCCTTGGGCTCCCATGTCTTCTTGCTCGAGCCGAATCCCCATTTGGAGTTCCTGTTTGGATTCTCGGCTGCTCGCCGCCTCTTCAGGAGCTCCTCGGCGTTGAAGTCGTCGTTGGGGGTCCGGGGGCTCGGGGCGAGCAGGGACACTTTCACAGGCGCGGGGTTGTGGATGCCCCAAAGGGCGGCAAGCTCCTCAAGCCGAGCCCGACGAGGGTCCGGGCCGAAAGCGGACGCCATCGCGGAGTTTGTGGTGAGTCGGTGTCGAAGTCTGCGGGAGACAACGGCGTGCGTGCCGGGCGTATATCATTCCACCACGGCAAAACAACCGGCGGTCCAATCTCCTGATCAAGGCCTTGGGCACCACCGGAGGGCGGAGTGGGTGTGCGGCGATGGCTTGGTAGACGCTATGGAACGAGGCCCTCCTTCCTTGTGGCTAGCCGCCTAATCCCGGCAGTAAAGGAACCGAGCCGATGGCTGTCTTTTCAGGATGCCGCCGCTGATCTGCCTCGAAGGTTTGCGCAGCCTCGCTGTTACGTAGCGAGTGTGGGCCGCCGCGTGGCTCTCTATCCGTCCTTGGAAGCTTGCGGCTGGAGGCTTGGGTGCCGGAATGCCGTTTCAGCCCAGATGAGGCAACAAAGGAGAGACGACGAGTCGTGTTTCGGCGAGAAAACCACGCTGCATTAATTGCAACTGGGAAGAAAGCTTCAAAGAAATTTGGGGACGCGAGGAACCTAGGTAGGAAGATGGATGGGGCTGGAAAAGCCGCAGCTTTCGCGCGCAAGGCTTGATTGATGGATTGCCTTGGCTGCTGGCCACCTGAGTTGGCACGGTGAGACAAGCGCTGCGGCTCAGGCCACACTGCAGCTGATGAAAGTCCACAGCTCTCGATGCGGCAGCGCAGGCTTTGAAACAACCCCCAACACTCAAAGAGCTTCCAGATTCCATTCAGGCACAGCCTCCACCCGCCAGCGCTGCCCCTGCCCATCAGTGATCGGCAATCCTTTCAACATCTGGTTGGGACCTCGCCAAGAGCGGATAGGTTTACAGCCTCGTTCTACTGTCGGTAGCGTCCCCGCCTGCAGTCCCAAGCTGTCAGTTGTGGATGCAGCTGAATGCAGCCAAGGTTGGCGGGAGACACCCGAGATCAAATTTGGGACGTGGCAGCGAGATACCGGTTGGGCAGCACAGCAGGCAAACGGCATCAGGCGGTGGAATCGTTCTGGCGGTTATCTTCTCTTCGCCAAACTCTATGGTCACACGATCGAGGAGACGGAGATATGGGAACTACCCTGAGTAAAGATTCTAAAATGAGTCGGCCACTCTTTCGTCCGGAAGGTGCGGCCCACGCATCACGCGTAAACCGCGGCAGAATATGACATCATGTCAGACCTCAATTCGTGCGGGACAACGCCAGTTCGATGTTGCCGCCGTCGGGGTTAAGAATTAGGAATTTCCCTGACTTCGCAGTCAGCATTACCAATGCTTCTCGGTCGGACCGCTGAGAAGATATCATTAAGTCTACCCCGGGCGCCGTCTTTCCATTATAACACCCACTATATTACCCTTGGACGCCTTTCCCGGTCGAAGCAATCGTCCTTGCGTGTCTCAGTGTCGTATTCCATCCGAGCATTCGTCACCCACAACCCCTCAGTCGTCCAAACAGCTTCCCCGCAATCAGGCACTGCCCCGCGACTCTCCACCACAGCCCGCCGACAAGCATCATCCATGGCGCCAATTCCCAAATCCATGTCCGGGATCCTCATTGAGGAGAACGGCGGTGTCGAAGTCTTGAAATGGAAGACGGATCTGCCTGTGCCGCAGCTCAAAGATGGTGAAATCCTAGTCAGGAACGAGTTTGCTGGCGTCAACTACATCGACACGTAAGCTTCGCCTGAGCCCAATTCCCCACCCCAATGAATGATTCGAAGAACACCACGCCATGAGCTCATCACATCCATAGCTACTTTCGCACTGGTCTTTACAAAGCCCCCCTTCCGTTGGTCACTGGCAAGGAAGGCGCTGGCATCGTCGTCGCCTCGTCCTCGCCCAACTTCAAGGAAGGCGATCGCGTCGGTTACGTCGCTGACCATTCCTACGCCGAGCTGACGGCTGTCCCCGCGACGAAAGCGATACACCTGCCTGATGGAATCACCACCGAACAGGCGGCCAGCTCGTTGCTGCAGGGCCTGACGGCGCTGACCTTCGTCCGAGAAGCCGGAGGCATCAAGCAGGAACTCGGAATAAGCGAGGGGCCATGGACGCTCGTCCACGCGGCCGCAGGCGGGACTGGCTCCTTACTTGTGCAAATCCTGTCGGTAATGGGTGCCAAGGTCATTGGGACGGCGGGCAGCCCTGAGAAATGTGAGATTGCTCGGAAGAACGGTGCAGGCTGGGTTGTCGACACTCGGAATGACGACGTTGCGGCCCGTGTGAAGGAGATCACTTCCGGCCACGGCGTTGATGTCATATTTGATGGCGTTGGCAAGGCGACCTTCGACCTCGATCTTGAGATGATTGCACGGAAGGGTTCGCTGATTGTCTTCGGCAACGCTGTAAGTGGCCCTGTGATCATGGCAGCTGCTGCCTGCTAATCTGATGTAGTCGGGTCCTGTTCCCCCTGTTGATCTTCTCAAGCTCGGCGCCAAGAATATCAAACTCTTGCGGCCTGTCATGTTCAACTATATTGTCACCAAGGAGGAGTCAGAACAATACTCGAAGGAGCTCTTTGATCTGATTCAGAGTGGAAAGCTGAATATCGGTGTCCACAAGACGTATTCGCTGAAGGACGTTGGACAAGCTCACTCGGACCTGGAGGGAAGACGGAGCACGGGCAAGCTCTTGCTCAAGATCTAGTTAGAGGCGGCTCTAGCTCAATCAGACGAAGTAGTAGCCTCTAGAATACAGCTAAAACATGCGAAACGCATGATGCTCGAGTCACTCCGTAGACACATCATGCCTTGTTGGCTTTCAGAGCCTCGAGAAAGGAGGCCGGAGGGTCTTGTCGATAGCCTCTCGGGTTGTTATTCACCCAGCGCCACAGATCGTCACACGCGTTCTCCAGCGTCAGCTTTGTCCTCCAACCCAACTCCTTGTTAGCGAGCGAAGGGTCGGCCGTAAGATCCAGGACATCTCCGGGCCTAGGATCGTCAATCTCGTAAGGGAGATCACGCCCCACGACCTTGCTGAAGGCCTTGATCATCTCAAGCACTGTGCTTCCACGGCCTGATCCAAGGTTCCACGCCTTGACACCAGGCTTGTATTCCCGAAGGTAGTTCAGTGCGGCCAAGTGCCCGCTGGCGAGGTCGAGGACGTGGATGTAGTCGCGGATGCAAGTACCGTCCTTCGAGGCGTAGTCTGTGTAGCCATTTTAGCTCCCGCATTGCTTACCCCACCACCGAGATAAACTTACTATCGCCGTAGACCGAAAGTTTCTCCCGCTCACCCGTTGCCACCTTGCCAAGGAGGGGAAGCAGGTTGAACGGCACGCCCTGCGGGTCCTCACCCATGATGCCGCTGGGGTGAGCGCCACAGGGGTTGAAGTACCGGAGAAGGGCACCGTTCCATGCGTTGAACTCCTTTCCAGCCTTCTTGCATTTGTTTCGCTGCGCCTCGACCTGGTCTGTGATAACATTCTCGATCATGACCTTTGTCCGGCCGTAGGTATTTGTGGGGCCGATTGGGCAGTGTTCCGGGATCGGAATCATACCGGGGACGCGCGTGGCATCTCCGTAGACAGTGGCCGACGACGAGAAAACAATGTTGGTCACATTGTGCTTTTCCATGCAGCGGATCAGCGTGATGCTCCCGCCGACATTGACGCGGTAGTACTCGAGCGGAATCTCGCCAGACTCGCCGACCGCCTGTAGCCGATTGAGACCGATGGTTAGCAGAGTGTCGTACAGCAGACGCACCAATCTTGCCTCGGGACCACACAGGCGGGATTGAGCTTACCTTGAGCGCTGCGAAGTGAATGACGCTGTCAATCTCAGGGTGCGCAGCGAAGACGCGATCGAGTGCGGTCTCGTCGGTGATGTCGGCCTCATGGAAAATAGGGCGCTTGCCGCAGATGAGCTCGATGCGGTCGACGGCGACCTTGGACGAGTTGTAGAGGTTGTCAACAATCACGACATTGTAGCCGTTCTCAAGAAGCGCGAGCGTGGTAAACGACCCAATGTAGCCGGTGCCTCTGGATACGTCAGTCAGTCAAGGTTGCGAGCTTTTGCCCGTGGCGGATCGAGGGGTCAATGTTGGCGGGGGTTTCGTCGCTTGCGCGCATGTGCCTGACGATTTGTTTAGGGGACTCCTGGTAAAATGGCTTACCCGGTGATCAGAACGGTTCCCACGGCCATCTTTTGTGATTTGGGGGTTTCTGAAGATAACAACGCAATGTCAGGTAGGTTGATATTTTCGGTATGGCGAGAATAGAGACGATTGAAAGGTCTGGAGTCGACTCGGTCCCCTGGCGGTTAGGAGAACAGCGTGACGAAATGGTTTCTACCAGATCTGCGCCTACCCTTGTGTCGCATATCGAATTTCGCTAGTCGGTGAGCTGAGGTGCCGTGGGGAAACAGTGACCCCGCCTTGGAGCACTGCACATCCATCGATGCCCACCGCCAGGACAAGGTTCCAGGGCAAAGGTAGCATGGTCGGGCGATTCAAATGCTGCAACATTGCTTGAATTGCAGAATAGGTGCTAAAGGCTGGAATGGCTCGCAAGTATAGACGCAAAGAGCAACGAAAGCGGCGGGAAAATGTGAGCACGTTCGACCCGGCTCTGTCAAGGTGGCAAGCATCACATAGCTGGAGGAGCAAACGAACTCCTGCGAACTCCAGCTTCAGCTCCATCAACGTAACTGAACTTTGCAAAGAATTCTATTACCGAATTATATGCAGTTCGGACGGGATGGAAGTGGTAACCTCATTGTTCGTTCGCGGAACCACTGAATTGCAAGAAGCTTCTCGCATCCTTGCATCTTCTCCAAATCCGTGAGAAACGAAACAACAAAAATGCCGT
>Ga0247770_1000250_pt1 | contig 52159 bp, 27 predicted proteins | sample UWRJL136409B6_FD_179943 | JGI IMG/M metagenome (GOLD analysis project Ga0247770, IMG submission 179943) | Plant litter microbial communities from Arlington Agricultural Research Station in Wisconsin, United States - UWRJ-L136-409B-6 | ecosystem: Environmental > Terrestrial > Plant litter >...
TATTTTTTAACAGTTAAAATAAACTTATAGGTTTATTTAGTGAAACGGCCTTTGCCGGAGCTCCGCTCCGGTAGGGGGCAAAGGCCCATAGGTTTATTTTAAAAGGATGCTTGGCATTAAAATCTTCGATTTTAAGGTCCTTCCAGGTGGTTGTTCAAAATTTTTAGTTTTTACGCATCCGGCATTACGTCGTCGGTGCTCTAAAATTGAAGATTTTAGTACATCCTTTTAAAATCGAAGATTTTAATACGGAGTAGTCTTTTAAAATAATATGTAAATACATATTATTTTACACTCTTTTTTTAAAAACCATAGATTTTTTTAACACCGGTGATTCCATACCTTTAAAATCTTCGATTTTACAGCACCAGATCGAATTATTTTTGTTATTTTTGAAAAAAATAATATATTAAAGATTTTAATTTTTTTTATTAAAATTTTGGGGATAGAGGGACTTGAACCCTCACGACTTAAAAAGTCAACGGATTTTCACTTGGAGTAAAAGTGGACTCTCCCTTTATCCTCGATTCAGTTAAGTAAAAATTTTTTATTTATTTTTTTATAAAGTCTTTAATTTGTATGAAAAAACAATTAATTCAATATAGTTAACTTAACTATAACTAAATAAATATTTTGAAAAATTAATTTTTTTTTTTACAAAAACCTTATTAAAATAAGGAAAAATCATGAATACGTTAGGATAGCTTCCATCGAGTCTCTGCATCTATTGAAAATTAATTCAACTTGACTCAGGATTGCTTTCTGCTAGAAAGTTTCCCTGAATTTGAAAGCATTCACTTTTTAAGTTTCCTTAAAAAGGCTCAAAATATGATCCTTTAAGTCCGTAGCGTCTGCCAATTCCGCCATATCCCCAAAAAAATTATTTATTAAATAAAGTATAACACAAAAAAACTTATCAAGCTAAAAAACTTAATCAAATCTTCTTTAAAAAAATAACATATTTTTTACCGGAGCGGAGCAAAAAAAAAAAGGCAAAGGACAGCATACAGTTTTTTTTGTAAAAATTTCTGCTTGATACTTTATTTAAATAATTGATTTATAAAAAAGATTGCAAAAACGTGACTGGCTACTATATACCGTTAAAATCAAAAATTTTAAATGTGTTAAAATTTTTGATTTTAAGGCACTGATCGTTTTAAATTTTATTTAAATTAAGGAAAGAGAAGGATTTGAACCCTCGGTAGTATAAAAATACTACATAGACGTTCCAAGTCTATACCATAAACCATACTCGGACATCTTTCCTGCAAATCATTTCATACAAAAATATTTTGTAATTTATTTAATAGAACAAGGCAAGCAATCTAACATACTGCTTAAAAAACATGTTATCGGCGCTTTAAAAAAAAACCTACGGTTTTTTTAAACCAGTACGGAGTACTGGCAAAGGCACGCAGCCGACTTCTTCGAGTGGATATATTGAAAAAAATATTTAACGTATTTGACTTGGTACTATTTTATAATAAACAAAAATTTTTTTTCGCACAAAAAACAGAATAAGATTTTATCTTAATTAAATCTTTGATTTGCATGAAAAAAAAGTCTCTAAAATTTGTTTATTCTCAAATTAAATTAAAAGTAAATATAATGAAGTGATTTGGGGTTCTTTAAAATCTTCGACTCGGAAAATCCCGTTAAAAATCGTAGATTTTTAACGGGATTTTATTCAAGTCGATTTTACACCTGCTCTTGCCAGTACTTCGTACTGGTTAAAAAATATTCTATTTTTTAAAAAGGCCCTCGACCAGTACAGAGTACTGGCAAAGGGGGGGTGTAGATGCAAAATAGTTAGCACAATGTAGTTCCCACAACACAACTCTCTGCTTTGTGTTAAAATCGAAGATTTTAAAGTGGAGCATAAAATCTTCGATTTTAACTGGATTATTTTGGAATTTTTACTTTCAAAAGATCCTTTGCGTTAAAATCAATAACTATTTTTTAACACAAGGTTTCTATTATTTAAATTTTAAAATAATCCTAAACTTAATGAAATATCAATAGGTAAAGTAGCCCCAATACCAAGCCAAATTGCAACAACAGTGCCAACTAAAAAAACAGCTGTTGCTACAGGACGACGGAATGGGTTTTGAAATTTATTAATATTTTCAATAAAAGGTACAGTTAATAAGCCAGCAGGAACAGCAGCCATAAATAATACACCTAATAATTTATTAGGTACAGTTCGTAAAACTTGAAACACAGGATAAAAATACCATTCAGGTAAAATTTCTAGTGGAGTAGCAAAAGGGTTAGCAGGTTCACCAATAGCAGCCGGATCTAATACTGCTAATCCAATCACACTTGCAAAAGTACCCAAAATAACTACTGGGAAGATATAAAGTAAATCATTAGGCCAAGCAGGTTCACCATAATAATTGTGACCCATTCCTTTCGCTAATTTAGCTCGTAGAATTGGATCAGATAAATCCGGTTTTTTTGTAACAGCCATAATTATAATTCTCCTAATAAGTAATTAGATAAAAAAATTGTATATTTAATTTTTAAAATAAAAAATAATAGTTTATTTTGTAGTAATGAAAAACAGCACTTTAAAAATTTAAGTTTTTTATGCACATAATGTAAAAATTGTAAATTCACATGAAAGATCAAAATTTTCGATTTGCAGTTTTTTTTAATTAGAAAAAACAACTTCCAGTATCCGTTAGTAGAACAAAAAAACTGACAGCATAAAAAAAAAATGATCATTAAATTTTAATGATACCGATCTTTGCAAATCGCAGATTGGAATCAGGTTTTCAATATATTGAAAACCTGCGTTGATCAATCGTAATCTATCGTAGCAGTTTTGCTAATTCTACAAATAGCCAAATATTTGTTTAATGCAAAACTAATCTGTTAAAAGTTTTCAATTTTAACAGAAACTTAGTTTTAAAGTGGTAAATAACTAAGTTATTTGACATTTTTGCAAGCCTTTTAAATAAAAAAATTTTAATGCCAGTAATTTATATACTCATTTATAATGAACATTATTACTCCAAATCAGTACGGAGTTCTGGCGACTTGCTTGCCACCTCGAAGGCCTTTTTAACCAGTACGGAGTACTGGCAAGAGAAAATAGAATATTTTTTAACAGGCCAACGAACCACTACGTTAAACCGACTCGGAGAAGTCGGCTGCTCCGCGCCGATGTTTAATTTTACAAACCTATGCTTTTTTATAATTGGGAATAAAAATTTTATAGAGGTCCTGAAATTCCTTGTTTACGAATCATTAAAAAATGCATAAGCATAAATACTGCTGTTAAAAGTGGAAGAACAAATGTATGAAGACTATAAAAACGAGTTAAAGTTGATTGACCAACTCCAACACCCCCACGTAATAATTCTACAAGAGTAGAACCCACTACTGGAATTGCATCTGGAACACCAGTTACAATTTTTACTGCCCAATATCCAACTTGATCCCATGGAAGTGAATACCCTGTAACCCCAAAAGAAACAGTACATACAGCCATGATAACTCCTGTTACCCATGTCAATTCACGAGGTCGTTTAAAACCACCAGTTAAATAAACACGGAAAACATGTAAAATCATCATAAGAACCATCATACTCGCTGACCAGCGATGAATAGAACGAATTAACCATCCAAAATTTACATCAGTCATTATATATTGTACAGAAGCAAAAGCTTCAGCTACAGTTGGACGATAATAAAAAGTCATTGCAAAACCAGTTGCTACTTGAACAAGAAAACAAGTAAATGTAATTCCTCCTAAACAATAAAATATGTTTACATGTGGGGGAACATATTTACTTGTAATATCATCAGCAATTGCTTGAATTTCCAAACGTTCTTCAAACCAATCGTATACTTTACTCATAAAAAGAGCTCCTTAAACTATTTCAGATCACAATTAGGCTTAATGTATTAATAGTATTTTATCATGTAATTTTAATTCTTGAGACTATTTAATTAAAAAATTTAATGCTCTAAAATAGCATTAAATTTTTTATTTTTTTACTTACTTGCTTTTGCCGGCGCTTTAAAATCATAGATTTTAATGCAGCCTTTTAAAATCTTTGATTTTAATACGGAGCAGCCTATTAAAATCAAAGATTTTAAAGCCAAGCAGCCTATTAAAATCAAAGATTTTAAAGCGGAGCAGCCGGTTGTTCCACACCGGTTTAAAAACTCTAAGAGTTTTCTACCGGTTGTGCCACACCGGTACGGAGTACCGGCAAAAGCCGGTTGTTCCACACCGGTAGTAGTTGTTAGAGTACCGATTAAAAATTTTGTGTTTTTTTAAACAACTCGTTTTAAAAAATAGAATATTTTTTAACAGTTTGGCTTACAAAAACTTTACCGTAGGTAGGGTTGTTGATTTGAAAAAACCATTTCATTTTTTTTATGAAAATTTGTTTTTGTACACAATAAGAAAGCTTGCTGTTTAACATTCTCAAAGTGAAACGGTTTGGAGCGTTATATTAAAATCATGTAAATCAACGATTGAATTAAGGGTTTCCATGTACCTTTAGCTGATTAAAATTTTTATAAATTTTAACTAGTTTTGAAATACTTTATTAATCTTTAATAATTAGATATTCAAAAAACATAAATAGATAAACTTAAATCTTTGATTTTTTTTATGACCACTTTGTTTTTAACAAAAACAAAGTGGTCATTTTTGCTTACTTTTGTTAATAACGGTTAAAATCGAAAATAATGAACTGTTCAAAATCTTCGATTTTGATAAAAAACAAATATAGGGTTTTAAAAAAACAGGTTTCAATTAACTATTTTGAAATCTTTTTTATTCCAAGTTGAAGATTTAAATTAATTTTTCAAAAATGTAAAAAGTTACATTGAACAATTTTTTATTTGATTATATCAAATAGAGGTTACTAACGAAAAAATAAATTTTTTTGTTTTTTTTATACATTTTTATAAAAAATAATATGAACTAAATCCGATATTTAGCAAAAGCTTTATTAGCTTCAGCCATTCGATGAATTTCATCTCTTTTACGAATAGCATTTCCCATATTTTTAGAAGCATCTAAAAATTCATTAGTAAGTTTAGAAATCATATCTCTTCCGGATCTACTTCGGCACGAAGATAATATCCACCGAATTCCAAGTGCTGTTCCACGTTCTGGATTTACTGTGAGAGGAACTTGATACGTAGAACCACCAATACGTCTTGCTTTAACTTCTACTAATGGGGTTGCGTTACGAATAGCTTGTTCAATTACTTGAACCGGATCTTTTTCAGTTATCTCTCCTATTTGTTTCATAGCTGCATAAAAAATACGATAAGCTAAAGATTTTTTTCCTTTTTTCATAAGATGGTTTACAACCATATGAACTAATCGACTATCATAAATCGGATCCGGTGATAAAAAACGTTTTTTGGGGGTACGTCGGCGAGGCATATTAATAATCCTTAATTAATTTTTTAATTTTATTTATATTTAAAAGAATTTAATTTTTACGTGTTTACGTTAAAATAATATGTAAATACATATTATTTTAAAAGGCTACGTTAAACTCTGGCATTTTAAAATGCCAGCTGCCTTAAAAAACCTACGGTCTTTTTTAAGGCGCTTGTTCAAAATTTTGAAAAAGCAACATCTAAAAAATGTGATATGTTGAAAAATTTATTTTTGATGTTATCTTCAAAATTGAAATTTTAAACTGACTAGGTTAAAATCTTGGATTTTAACTTGTCAGCTGCATAAAATAAAATTTTATGCGCTGATAACTTATTAAATTTTAAAAATGATTAAAACTAAAAATTTTAACCACCTCGTTGGCCTTTAAAATTGAAGATTTTAATGCCAAGCATCCTTTTAAAATAAACCTATGGGCCTTTGCCCCCTACCGGAGCGGAGCTCCGGCAAAGGCCGTTTCACTAAATAAACCTATAAGTTTATTTTAACTGTTAAAAAATAGAATATTTTAACAGTTAAAATAAACCTATAAGTTTATTTTAACTGTTAAAAAATAGAATATTTTAACGAAGTGGCCTTTGCCGGAGCTCCGCTCCGGTTATGGAGTACCGGTTTATTTTAACAACTCCGTACCGGAGCGGAGCATCCGGATCTTTCAGTCCGGTTTAAAATCGAAGATTTTACAGCTGGTAAAATCTTCGATTTTAAAGAACCACTAAGTTAAATTTTAGATTTATAAAAAGTAAAGCAGGGTATCATGCTAGTCGTGGAATGATATTTCCAGTTTGCAAGCACCTTTTTTTAAGTTTCTCATTCAGTATCATGTAAAAATCTCTTCAAAAATCTGCAATTTTGGCAAAATTTTAATACAGGTTTTAAAAACTTTTAAAACCTGATTCAAATTTTCGATTTACAATTAAAAATCTCTAATTTTTTTAATTTCAATTTTGAATGAAAATCATAAATGAAAAAGTAAAGTTACATAAATGCTTTTAAAACTTATGTTTTATTTTGGACGTTTAACCCCATATTTTGAACGTCCTTGTATACGATTTTTAACTCCTGCTGTATCTAATGTCCCTCTAACAATGTGATAGCGTACACCTGGTAAATCTTTTACTCGACCACCGCGGATTAAAACTACCGAATGTTCTTGAAGGTTATGACCTATACCTGGTATATAAGCAGTAACTTCAACTCCATTATTTAAACGGACACGCGCAACTTTTCGTAATGCTGAATTAGGTTTTTTTGGTGTAGTCGTATAAACCCGAGTACAAACTCCTCTTTTTTGAGGGCAAGATTCTAATGCAGGAGATTTAGTTCTTTTAGATATTTTTTTTCTTGCAGATCGAATAAGTTGTTGAATAGTAGGCATAAATTAATATATTAAAAATAATAAAAACAACCCTTTACGTTTAAAAATAGACAATTATTTATCTATTGATAAATCGCAGATTTTAATCAGTTAAAGCTTTTTAAATCTTCGATTTACTGATTTTAAATTTAAAAAAAATTTTAATAAATTGATCAAGGTTTTTAATATATTAAAAACCCTCATGGAAAAGCTGAATCAATTTTTTTGATTTGCATAAACCGGAGCTCCGCTCCGGCAAAGGTAGGTTGAACTTTTTTAAATTTTTCATGTAGGTTTTCAAACATGTTTGAAAACCTAATTTAAAAACGTGAATGGGATTAAAATCAAAGATTTTAAAGGGAATTTGAATAATAAAAAATAATGCAGCTTGTAAAAAAACCTACGGTTTTTTTAAACTAATTAAATCCCAGATCACTCATGTTTTTTAGTTAAAATTTTATTTGTGACACTAAAATTGAATTTTTTAATATTGTCAAATTTTAATTATTTAATAAGTGAAACGTTACTGTTTAACATAAAAAAACAGTAATTTTGACGTTTTGACATCGAAAATGTTGAAACAAATTTTCACTGCAAGTTGAAAAGCATATTTTTTTTACTAGATTTACTTGCCTTTGCCGGTACTCTGTACCGGATAGAAAGATTTGCTCCTAACCACTTCGTTATTTTCGAGTTTAATAATAACAACAATTTTTATAAAATAAAATTGTAAAATTCCAAACCAGTAGGGAGTTCTGTCTACTTGATTGCCATTTATGTTTTTTTAAAATTTTATTTAATTTTTTATTTATTAGTAAATAATATTGAAATTAATTTTTAATATTAATTAAATGGTTGTGAACAAATATAAACATTATATTTAATAAGAAATTAGTTTTTTAGCTTCTTCTTAGCTTCAATATTAATAAGTAAAAAATAAAGCTTATTTTTTATTGGAATAAAAGTAAATTAAGCTTTATTACATAAAATTAGATAAAGAAATTAGATAAAGGTTGACAAATTATGAAATAATATGATTATACTTATAATATAAATATTTGTAAATAATAAATTTTTTAATACCGATTTAGGGCGTCGCCAAGCGGTAAGGCAGCGGGTTTTGATCCCGCCATTCGGAGGTTCGAATCCTTCCGCCCTAGTTTGAACCCGACTATTTATTAAGTTGTTAATTTTAGGAAATTAAAAAATAATAAATTTTATTTATTATCAAACTTTTCAATGCAATCTTAGTTAATTAAAACTTTTATTGAAAATCGAAATTTTTAATCAGCGCATAAAATTTTATTTTATGCAGCTGACAAGTTAAAATCCAAGATTTTAACCTAGTCAGTTAAAGCTGTATTGAAAAATTTAATCAAATCTGTTTTAAAAAATATTCTATTTTTTAACAGCATAAACTCTGCTTTTTTAACCTACCTTAAAATCCATTATCTAAATAACAAAAAGTATGGGTTACCTGTTAAAATCTAATAAACTGGAATAATTAGTATTGTTAATACTTTAAATTTGTATTATAATTTTACTCCAAACCAGTACATTTTATTATTTTAAATAATTAGCTAATCGACTTTTAAAATCTTGGATTTTAAAAGTCGATCACTTACTGTAAATAATAAATAAAAATTATAATTTTTTAATTTTTTTTAAGTTATTTAATTTTTTAACAATTTAGATTTACAATATACAAAAACGTAAATATTTTGAATTAAAAATTAATGAAATGGTGAGAAATAAAGTTATATTTAACTTTATTCCACTAATTACATTTAATATGTAACCTTTTTTTGATAAATAAAAGTTATAGATTTAAATAAAAAATTTAGTTTTGCCAGGAACCAGACTTGAACTGGTGACACGAGGATTTTCAGTCCTCTGCTCTACCAACTGAGCTATCCCGGCAGTTTTTCATAAATAATGCATAATTAAAAGAATAGCATATTTTTTTTATTTTGCCAAATTTTTAATAAAAAATATTTCTTAATTGCAAATCTTTAATTTAAATCAGTGTGAGTAGCAGTAAATATCCTTATTTACTGCTACTCAGCAGTAAATAAGCATAATTTTTAGCTCCTACCGTTTCACTTTAAATTTTTTTAACTTAATATGTTCAAAATTTTTTATTTTGTAAATAAAAATTTATAAAAATTTTTATTTGGTATTCTGTACCGGTACCTAGTACCGATGTGGTACAACCTTTTAAAATCTTCGATTTTAACAGCTACCCATCGGTAACCTTAATTACTAAAAAATAATAATAAACAAGTCAAAGATTTTAGTGGTTCTTTAAAATCGAAGATTTTACCAGCTGTAAAATCTTCGATTTTAAACCGGACTGAAAGATCCGGATGCTCCGCTCCGGTACGGAGTTGTTAAAATAAACCGGTACTCCATAACCGGAGCGGAGCTCCGGCAAAGGCCACTTCGTTAAAATATTCTATTTTTTAACAGTTAAAATAAACTTATAGGTTTATTTAGTGAAACGGCCTTTGCCGGAGCTCCGCTCCGGTAGGGGGCAAAGGCCCATAGGTTTATTTTAAAAGGATGCTTGGCATTAAAATCTTCGATTTTAAGGGCCTTCGAGGTGGCACTTTAAAATCAAAAATTTTATTACATGTAAAGATAAAAAAACCTTGATTTGACCATTATCTTAAATTTAAAAAGTCATAAAAGTTTATTTATCAAAATATTATTTTACTATTAGACTCTTTTTTATGTTTAATTTATTTCGTTTCTTTTTTGCAGTTTTAGTGATCTTGCTTATTGTTCCACAAACTCCTACAGAAAATAATTTATTACGTCAATTTAACAATACTGGTTTATTTGCTAACTATGGAGAAGCAAAATGGTTTTTAAATTTTATTACTAGATTTTCTATTTTTATGTTTTTTGTTATAACATTAATTGCGGTTTTAAAGTAAAAAAATCTAATTATCAAAAGTTTTAAATATTGAAGTATAATTAACCAAAAATTGTTCCAAACCACTAACGTTTTAAATTTAAATTTTTTATTTTGCTGAAATATTTGATTTTGTACAGTTAAATACATTAACACAATTTTAGAAAAAAAAAATTTACAATTCAATATAAATTTATGGAAATCAAAGATTTGAATTATTTTTTCAATATAGCTTTTTAAATCTTCGATTTACTGATAAATTTTATTACAAATCAAAGGGTATTAAATCTTCGATTTACCAGCTTTTTAAATCTTCGATTTACTAAATATAATAATTAAATTTTTAATCTAATTTATTTTAATCTCAATTAACCTTTGCAAAGTTGAATTTAAAAAAAATTTAGTATACTATACTAAAAGTAATCTTTTTTTACAAAAAAAAATTTGATTCATCTAAAAAAGAAAATTGCTATAAAAAAAAACTGAGATCAGTTAAATTTAACTGATTTAATATAATATTAAATTAATAAAAACTTGCTTTATACAAATTTAGTGACACGGTTTGAAAAAGTTAGATTCATTTGGTCATAAAATAAAATTTTGAAACCATATCATACAAAATTTATCTAGCGAGCAACACTTACTCTCAAAAAAAAAGGTCAATAGTCTTTTAAAATCTTCAATTTTAACCAAGTTTAACGACCTTTAAATATTTATGTTTTTTTTTAACACCTATGTTTAGTTTAAAGAGAAAAACCTATTAATTACTAGAAAAAAACACAAATTTTGCTTGTCAAAATCGAAGATTTTGAAACCGTTTCACTGAAAAAATTTTACAGATTTTAAAAAATTAAAATAGAATCAATTATGTCAAATACTACAACTTTAGATCAAAGTAGACCTATTTTTCCCTTTACTGCAATAGTTGGGCAAGAAGAAATGAAATTAGCGCTTATTTTAAATGTTATTGACCCTAAAATTGGGGGTGTTATGATAATGGGAGATCGAGGTACAGGAAAATCAACTACTGTACGTGCTTTAGTCGATCTTTTACCAGAAATAAAAGTTGTAAAAAATGATCCTTTTAATTCGGATCCGGATGACCCTGAATTAATGAGTGAGGAGGTACGAGAAAAACTACAAAAAAATGAAGAATTAGAAACAACAAGAAGAAAAATCTGTATGGTGGATCTTCCTCTCGGTGCGACAGAGGATAGAGTATGCGGTACTATTGATATTGAAAAAGCTCTTACAGAAGGTGTAAAGGCTTTTGAACCTGGATTATTAGCAAAAGCAAATCGCGGTATTTTATATGTTGATGAAGTTAATTTATTAGATGATCATTTAGTCGATGTGCTATTAGATTCAGCAGCATCTGGGTGGAATACTGTTGAACGTGAAGGCATTTCGATTAGTCATCCAGCACGTTTTATTTTAGTAGGATCAGGTAACCCAGAAGAAGGTGAATTACGTCCACAATTACTTGATCGATTTGGAATGCATGCTCAAATTGGAACTGTAAAAGAAGCAGAATTACGAGTAAAAATTGTAGAACAGCGAGCAAGTTTTGATGAATCGCCAGTTGATTTTCGGAATAATTATTCCGAATCGCAACAAGAATTAACAAAAAAACTTATAGCAGCGCGATCTCTATTAAAACAAGTTGAAATTGATTATGAATCTCGTATCAAAATTTCTCAAATTTGTTCTGAATTAAATGTTGATGGGTTAAGGGGTGATATAGTAACAAATAGAGCTAGTAAAGCAATTGCAGCTTTGGAAAATCGTACAACAGTAACACCAGAAGATATTTTTAGGGTTATTCCTTTGTGTTTACGTCATCGATTACGAAAAGATCCGTTAGAATCTATTGATTCAGGTGATAAAGTTAGAGAAGTATTCAAAAAAATTTTTGGATATCAGTCTTAATTTATTTGCTTAGTAATTTTTATTGCTAATTAAAAACCTTGATTGAAAATATTTTTTGAAATTTTTCAATCAGCTTTCTTTTGCCGGTTTAAAAACTCAGAGAGTTTTCTACCGGCCTTTGCCTTTTAAAATCGAAGATTTTAATAGGCAAAGGCCGGTTTAAATTATTTAAAAAAATTTTGCATAGAATTGTCTAAAAAATTTGCTTGTATATGTATTAATATACATTAATTAATTTTTTTTTTAGAAAATTAAAAGTTGATAAAAAAAAAATTAATTGATATTATTAATTAATAAGTCCGTTATTCTGTGATATTAACTTCTAAATCGTGTCAGGACTGAAAAGTAGCAGCATCATAGTAAGTTTAATATAGCCAGAATAGATGGACTTAGTTTTTTTGTTAAAAAAACCAAAATTATATCATATATAATATAATTTATTAAAATAATAAAGTATATATTTTTTAATGTTAATTTTGGAATAAAAAAAATTTATTCCCCCTCGAAGGCCTTTAAAATCGAAGATTTTAATGCGAAGCAGTTAAACTCTTCGAGCCTTTGCCAGTACTCTGTACTGGTTTAAAGGGACTCCGTACCGGAGCGGAGCATCCGGATCTTTCAGTCCGGTTTAAAATCGAAGATTTTACAGCCCTCGAACCCCCATACCGTTTCACTTGAATAAAATGTTACTGAACATAGACAAATAAAAATTTAGTATTTTTTTACTAGTTAATTTTAATGAAACTTAATTTCTTATTATTTCCTCTTTTTTTTAGTAATATTAAAAAATAATAAAATAAAAATATGTAATAAAATTAGCAAATTTTAATCCTTTTAAATCTTTGATTTACCAGCTGTAATGAAAAATTTCATTAAAAATAACAATTTTTATGGAATCAAAAATTCATTTATTCCATATATGTACTTCAAATACAAAATGTTTGAATTTTTTTTAACTTTGTTGTCATTGTCAAAAAAAATTTATCAAACTTTGTTTGTAAATTTAAAAATTTTGAAACCCATTTATATTCATGACTAAACTAAAAATAGATTGTTTTAATTGTGTTTTCATATTTTGTATTTTTAATTATTTAATAAAATAAAATGTTTTTTTTCTAAATTAATTTATAAAAACGTGACTGGCTACTATGTGCCGTTAAAATCTTTGATTTACTAGCTGTAAAATCTTTGATTTTAAAGGTGTTAAAAATAATATGTATTTACATATTATTTTTAAAAGTACTGGTTGTTCAAAATTTAAAAATTTTGAAAATTCCTTTTGTGTAAAAAAACCTAAAAGTTCAAAATTTTTTATTTTGTAAATAAAAATTTATAACTAATGAAATGGTCCAGATCGCTAAAGCTACAAATATTTAAGAGCGTACTGGTTTAAAGTAATTTTAATAAAAAATTTTGTTTTTTTTAACCAGTACGGAGTACTGGCAAGAGGATCAGAAAAATAAATTTTTTTATTATATATATCAATTAAGCTTTAGCTGATTCAAATTTTTCAATTTGCAATCACAAATTTTTGTTCATTTGTTAATTTCAAATGAACTTTTTTTAACAAGTTAAATAATGTATTTATTTAAAATGTAATATTTTAGGCGACACCCAGAATCGAACTGGGGAATAAAGGATTTGCAATCCTCTGCCTTACCGCTTGGCTATGTCGCCTTATAAAAATAAATTTTGTAAATTACTAGAAACGGTTATATTATAACTAAATTTTATGGTTATAAATAAACCAAATCACAATAATATATTAACATAAATTTATATTTTTTTATAATTATATTACCATATTAATAACCTATTCGACAAATAGGTTATAAATATAACAAGTTTTTATACTTGTAGTTGGTTTCAAAATCTTCGATTTTGACAGTGTTTCAATTGAAAATTAAAAAAACGCGGATTACCTACTAAAAATGTAATTAAAATAAAAAAAATGAAGGTTTTTGTTTAAAAAACGTAGTGGTCGGGGATTTTAATAATCTTTAGCTGATTAAAATTTTCAACACTTTAAAATCGAAGATTTTACAGTTGATACTTAGTATCTATTTTCAATATATTGCAAATAGAGAATTTAAATCAAATCTTAAAAAAAAATATTCTATTTTTTAACAGCATGAAAAAATTAATATAAAAAGGAGAAACAAATGCGATATTTTCCAGAAAAAACTTTTTTTTTAATTCCCTATTTTATAGAAATTCAACGTAAAAGTTTTTCTGATTTTTTAGAAAAAGGAATTATTAAAGAATTGTTTAGAAGAAACCCAATAACAAATGCTAAAAATGATTTGGAGTTAGTTTTTTTTCCGGAAAAATATCAATTAACTCCTCCTGAATTTAATTCAAAACAAGCTATTTTTAATGTAAAAACATATGCTTGTAAGTTATATGTACCTGCTCAATTAACTAATTGGGAAAATAATCAAGTTACTTTTCAATGGGTTCTTTTAGGAAATTTACCATTAATGACAAAACGCGGTCATTTTATAATAAATGGATCTGCACGTGTGATTGTAAATCAATTAGTACGGAGCCCTGGAATTTATTATCAACAAGCAATTGATATAACTAAAAAAAAAACTGTGTATGCTGATTTAATTTCGCAACGTGGAGCATGGCTACGATTAGAAATAGATAAAAAAAAAAGAGTTTGGGCTAAAATGAAAAAAACACCAAAAATATCTATTTTGGTATTTTTGCAAGCAATGGGTTTTGATAAAGATTTGATTAACAAATCAATACATTTTTCAGAATTTTTAGAGAATTCCAAAATTACCGACGAAAAAAAAACAATTTATCAACTAGAAACTCAAGAGCAAGCTTTGATGATGATTTATGCTCTAACTCATCCCAAATATGACAAAACAAAAATAACAATTGAAAAAGGACAAAAATTTTTATTTCGTAAATTTTTTAATCCAAGAACTTATGATTTGGGCTTTTTAGGTCGAATTCGTTTAAATAAAAAACTTGGTTTATCTATTCCGTTAACACATTGTACATTAACTCCACAAGATGTGTTATTTGCAATAGATTATTTAATAAATTTAGAATATGGGTTTGGGTATTTAGATGACATAGATCATTTGAAAAATCGAAGAGTTCGAGCTTCGGGGGAATTAATTCAAAATCAATTTGGAACAGGATTAATTCGGCTAGAAAAAATTATTCGTGAAAAAATGAAAAAACCTAAAAATAGTTTGACGTTAAAAAATTTAATTACAACTAAAGCTTTAGATGGTGCTTTACGAGAATTTTTTGGTTCCAGTCCATTGTCTCAATATATGGACCAAACTAACCCATTAGCTGAAATTACTCATAAACGACGTTTAAGTTCTTTAGGGCCAGGAGGAATAAGTCGTGAAACTGCGGGTATGGCAATTCGAGGAATTCATCCAACGCATTATGGAAGAATTTGTCCTATTGAAACACCTGAAGGAAAAAACGCCGGATTGGTAAATTCGCCAACTATTTTGACACGAATAAATTCTCAAGGTTTTTTAGAAACTCCTTTTTATCCAGTTTTTCAAGGTCAAATCCAAAAACAAATTGGACCATTCTTTTTTTCTGCCGAACAAGAACAACAAATAAATGCAGCTCCAGGAGATTTAAATTATTCCCATTTGAATTTTTTATCGGATAATCTATTACCTATTAGAAACCAAGATGAATATAAAAGAGTGTTTCGAAATCAAGTAGAATATATCGGAATCTCTCCTATTCAAATGATTTCAGTTGCTACCTCATTAATTCCGTTTTTAGAACATGATGATGCAAATCGCGCATTAATGGGTTCTAATATGCAACGTCAAGCTGTACCTTTAATAAACCCTGAACGGCCTATCGTTGGAACGGGATTAGAAGCACGGGTTATATCCGATTCTGGACATATTATTCAAGCAAGTCAGAGCGGATTTGTATCATATGTAAGTGGAAATAAAATTATAATTGAAAGTGTAAAATCTCCGACCCTTGCCGGATGCTCCGCTCCGGTTTTAAAGGTGTTTAAAGATTTGGAAAATACCAACAAAATATCGAATTTTAAAAATTTAAAAAAAATCAGCTCTTTAAAAAACGAATTACCTTCGATCTGGAATAACAAAAAAACAGCTAAAACAAACCGTCGCAAAGCGTCATATTCGAAGGAAATTCAAGAAAAACAAATTGGCTTAAAACACCCAATAAATGATCGGTACGGGGTACCGACTTCTTCGAGTCAGTTGGTTTCAAAATCTTCGATTTTGACAGGTAATACCCATAAAAATTTGAATTTTCAAACAATTAGTGGCAATTTAAAATCTTCGATTTTATTGCAGCCAATACATTGTACTGGTTTACGAGAAAATGATATTTTATTAAAACAAAAAATAAAACGTAATTTAAAAATTCGAAATATTCATTTACCCTTTGACTCTACAATGTTGAAACAAGCATTATCAAAATCTTCGACTTTGACTAGTGATGAAATTAAAAATTTCTCTTTGATCAATAATCCAGATCACTTCTCTTTATTAAAAAGAGATTCAAATAAATTATTTTCATTGTACACCACGCATATACCAAAAAGTGATTTTAAATCTGGAATTTACCAATGGAACTTTTTAGTAAATAACCAACCAAGGCGACAAAGATACTGGATAACCGCCCTTAAGCCATTAAAAAATAATATTCAGAGGATGCCTGTTTTTAAAAAGCATACTCCAAAAAAAAACAATGAGGTCTGGGATGTTATAGATTGGTCCTTTCCTTCAGAACAAACAACTTTTTTTGTTAAGTCAAAAAATTTATTCAATAAAAACAGATTTTTAAATCCAAAAATCTATCATAAAAAGGAATGTAAAATTACAAATAATTTTAAATCTTTTCAAACTGTTTTTGCTTTAAAACAAATTATAAACCCACACGAAATAATTTTTTCCATTAAAACACAAAATTATGCATCTAAAAACAGCCAATTTTTGTTTAAAATTTTTGGTACCGGTCCTGTCAAAATCGAAGATTTTGAAACAAGTAATGAAATTTTAATACAGTTACAGAATAAAAAAAATTTCAACGCATTCAATTTAAATAAATCATTTACTGTTTTGCAGAAACAAAATAATGTTTTTAAATTTCATGTCAAATATAATAACATTTACAGATCTAAAACGTCTATTTTTTCTTCTGTTTTCAATCAACATAAAACAAATGTTAATTTGAGCACCTCAAAAAAAAATAAAATTCAAAAAAAGTTAAGTAGTCTTGGTTATCAATTAAAAAGTGTAGAATCTAAAAAAATCAATTTAGCGTTAAGCGGTCTGGAACAATCTACTTTTTGTTATTTTGAGAATTTTATTTCTAATAATAAAAACAAGTTTGTTAAAGTAACCAAACAAAAAAATAATTTATTTTTTGCGAAAAATATATTTCAATTTCGTAACTATCATACGTCAACTGGAGCGGAGCATCGAGGACTCCGTATTGGTTGTTTAAAACCCCCAACAATTTTGTATTCACCTCAAGATTCGTATTTTTTACGTGGAAACTTTTGTATAACTGGGTTGACAAAAAAAATAAATACTTTACAACAGTATAAGATTCCAGATCATATTGAAACTAGTACATTTTTTAATACTAAGCATTCAGCGTTTACAAAAGTTTTAAAATCAAATAGTTTAACGCATGCACCATTTACCATTGAAAATGGTAAAGCATACCAAGGGATGCAAACTAGCTGGCCCCCTCGTTGGCCGGAGCGAGGCATCCGGGACTCCGTACCGGTGGTGGCCTTCGAACCCCAAGGAGCTGATCCTTTAAAATCAAAGATTTTAATGCAACCTATTAAAAGCGAAGATTTTAAAACAAGCATTCGGTGTGAAACCGGGACTTCGGACCGGTCCGGGAGAGCTGGTATTAGGTACCGGGACTCGGTACCGGGATTCCGTACCGAGACTCCGTACCGGTTGAAAAACTCAGAGAGTTTTCTACCGGCACTTAGTATTGGTTTACTGAATAAATTAAAACAAATTCAATTAGAAATTTTATTTCAAAAAAAATTTGCTATCAATGCACCTAAAGGTGATTCAAAAACGTCAAGTGGTGTTTCAAAATCGAAGATTTTCACAGTTTGCAATGGTGATTTTAAAATAAAAGATTTTAATAAAAATTTAAAAAAGGTATTACCTTTGCAGTCTGATATTTTGGTACCTCTTGAAACCGTATATTCCAATCCTTTTGAATTTAAACCATTAAATTGTGATTGGAAAGAGATAACTACTAATTTTAAATTTTCTAATAATTTTTTCAATATTCAAAATTTAACTTTAAGTGGGTTAGAATCCCTGACTATTGAACGTAAAAAACCACCTCGTTGGCCTTTAAAATCGAAGATTTTAATGCCAAGCATCCGGGACTCCGTACCGGTGGTGGCCTTCCAACCACAGCCAGCAACTACTAAAACGGTCGATGTTCTAAAAACAGAATACATAGAATATAATTTACAAAATTATCATCGTTCTAATCAAGATACATGTTTACATCAAAAGCCAGTTGTGCACCAAGGTGAATGGGTTCAAAAAAGTGATATATTAGCTGATTGTGCAGCTAGTGTTGCTGGCGAATTAGCTTTAGGAAAAAATCTTTTAATAGCATATATGCCTTGGGAGGGTTATAATTTTGAAGACGCGATTTTAATTAGTGAACGCTTGGTATATGATGATATTTTAACATCTATTCATATTGAACGTTATGAAATTGAAATTCGTGATACTGATTATGGTATTGAGCAAATAACAAAACAAATTCCAGAGCTTTTTACTCAAAGAAACGAATGGCAACTAGAACATTTAAATGAAAAAGGTATTGCAAAATTGGGCAGTTGGGTAAAAGAAGGTGATATTTTAGTAGGAAAAATAACCCCAATGCGACCAAAACCTTTGTCACCACAAGAAAATTTAGTTTATGATATTGTGGGAAAAAAAATACCAACTACATGTGACACTTCTTTAAGAGTGCCAAAAGGTGTAGAAGGGAGAGTTATAAAAATTCAAATCTTGGATACTGAAACTGTTCCATCTGGAATTAGTTTTTCAGGTCCTGGTCGTGTTCATATTTATTTAGCAGAAAAACGTAAAATTCAAGTTGGCGATAAAATGGCTGGTCGTCATGGAAACAAAGGAATTGTTTCTAAAATTTTACCAAGACAAGATATGCCATATTTATTAGATGGGACCCCTATAGATATGGTACTTAATCCATTAGGAGTTCCATCTCGAATGAATGTTGGACAAATTTTTGAATGTCTTCTTGGATTAGCTGGAACTCATTTAGAACAACAATATAGAGTAAATCCTTTTGACGAATTTTTTGGTCCTGAAGCATCACGAAGTTTAGTGTACCTAAAACTTTATCAAGCACGTTTAAAAAGTGGTCAACATTGGTTGTTTAATCCAGAATTTCCAGGAAAAACACGATTGGTTGATGGTCGAACTGGTGAATGTTTTGATCAATCAGTAACTGTTGGACGAGCATATATGCTTAAATTAGTTCATTTAGTGGATGAAAAAATTCATGCTCGATCAACAGGGCCATATTCTTTAATAACCCAACAACCATTAGGTGGAAGATCGAAACACGGAGGTCAACGACTTGGAGAAATGGAAGTTTGGGCGTTAGAAGGTTTTGGTGCCGCTTATACATTACAAGAATTATTAACTATTAAATCAGATGATGTAAAAGGTAGGCATCAAGTTTTGGATGCTATTTTAAACAATGAAAGTATCTCTTTTGGAACGCCAGAATCTTTTAAAGTATTAGTACGTGAACTCCAAAGTTTATGTTTAGATGTGAATATTTTTACCATATCCGCTGCAAAACGGAAATCTATTGACATTATGAAAATACCTTAAATTGAACTTTTATTGTGGTTCTTTAAAATCGAAGATTTTACCAGCTGTAAAATTTTCGATTTTAAACCGGACTGAAAGATCCGGATGCTCCGCTCCGGTACGGAGTTGTTAAAATAAACCGGTACTCCATAACCGGAGCGGAGCTCCGGCAAAGGCCACTTCGTTAAAATATTCTATTTTTTAACAGTTAAAATAAACTTATAGGTTTATTTAGTGAAACGGCCTTTGCCGGAGCTCCGCTCCGGTAGGGGGCAAAGGCCCATAGGTTTATTTTAAAAGGATGCTTGGCATTAAAATCTTCAATTTTAAAGGCCAACGAGGTGGGGACATTAAGTAGTTTGGAACCATTACCTTTAATCAAATGTTAAAAAAACGTTAATGGTCTAATATTATGACACCACAAACCCGATTTTTTTTAATTCTTAACTTTACCAATACCTCTTGGTATTCAATTACTTTAGTTATCCGAAATAAAAGTAAATTGTTTACTTATCTCGCTTTTCAATATATTGAAAATTTAAAATTTTCAATATACTGAAAAGCAAATTCAAATCTTTGATTTGCATTAAAATAAAACATTTTAAAAGTTATTATATTTAATATGTTTTTTATATTTGATAAAAAATTAATTTTAATAGAATAATTTTTTTTTAATTTTTAAAAGCTAATTAAAATCTCTTTCAATTTTGAAAGAGATTTGCAATAAAAATTTTTTATATTTAAATATTTGTCCCAAACCACTACGTTAACTTAAATATTTATAAAATTAAAAAAAATAACAAGACTGTGAGAGCCAAAAGCCCTCAAAAAGGTTTCCAACCTATTAAAATCTTCGATTTTAAAAAGAGTAACTTTAAAACCGGAACGGAGTAAAAAAAAAAAGCAAAGGTCGAAGATTTTACAGTTTCTAAAATCGAAGATTTTAGACTGTTTCACTAAATTTTAAAAATTTTATTTTATAAAAGGGAAATTTGCATGAAATATGAACATAATCAGGAAAACTTTGCAAAACAAAATGAAAATCGCAGAATTTCTATTGAATCGATTGAAATTGGATTAGCATCTCCAAAACAGATTAAAAAATGGGCACAACGTATCTTACCTAATGGTAAAAAAATAGGTCAAGTAACAAATCCCGAAACTGTTCATTATAACACATTAAAACCTATAAAAGGTGGTTTATTTTGTGAACGTATTTTTGGTCCGGTAAAAGATTTTGAATGTTCATGTGGAAAAAAGAAAAGTTATCCATCACAAAAATTTTGTGCTGAATGTGATGTTGAATTTACGTGGTCACGAGTTCGTCGACACCGTCTTGGGTTTATTCAATTGGCGTCACCTGTTACACATATTTGGTACTTACGGGGAAGACTGAGTTATATCTCAAGCTTATTGGGCATGAAACGTAAACACGTAGAAGCTATTACTTATTGCACAAAAAAACTAAATGATACTGGTGTTGAAAATTGGCCTGAAATTTTTCCATATGGAGAAAAAAAAAATACACAGGTTAATTCAGATCACTTCTCGTTAATTCCATTGAAGCTTTCCAACTATAATAAAGTTAAAAATATTGACACTGATCTTAATGATCAAGTAGAATTGAATTCACCAAAAAACCTTCAAGTAGATGTTTCTCCCTCGTTGGCCTTTAAACTCGAAGAGTTTAATGCGGAGCAGTTAAACTCTTCGAGTTTAAAGGGACTCCGTACCGGGAGTAGCCTTCGAACTCCTTCTTCTTTTTTAAAAAAAATAAAATTTAGCGAGCCAAGTCAGTGGGTACAGGATAATGAAAAACATTCAGATTTTAATTTAAAAGTAAATTCTATTAAACATTTAAATCAAGAAAAACATTATTTTCCAATATTGCCAACTTCCGTTTGGAAATCAAACGATGATATAAATGATTTCTTAAAATACATTACAGCCCCCCCCCAAGAACAAGATATTCCTATTTCTTTGTGCACACCACAGTCGGTACTTGGTACTGATTTTAGTAACAAAATCGATACAGAGCACCGGTACGAGGTACCGGTTGTTTCACACCGGACTGAAAGTGTAAAATCGAAGATTTTAAAAGGCAAGGGCCAGCAGCAGTTAAAATCTTCGATTTTAAAAGTAAGTGAACCAAAAATCTTAAATAATTCAGAATCGGTATCCACTCATCTTACGATTAACAATGGAATCAATAAAACACTTGCTAATACTGGAGCAGAAGCTATTCGCAAGTTATTAATTCAGCTTAACATTTATGAATTAAAACCATTACTAAAAGAATATTTGGAAGATTTAGAAGAGCAAATTCTTACATTAGAAAATCAAGGTTTTCTGCTTCGACCTGAATATCGTTTTTTACAACGGCTTCGTAAAAAACGATCTCAAACTTATCGACGATTAAAATTGTTGACAGCTTTTCAACGTACTAAAGCCTTACCTGAGTGGATGGTTTTATCCATATTACCTGTTCTTCCTCCTGAATTACGACCCATTTTAAAATTGGACAAAAATTCTCCCCCTTTAGTTAATGATTTAAATAGACTTTATCGTTTAATATTTTTCCGTAATATGCGACTGTTAAAAACGGAACCTGCTCCCTATGATCAACGTTTACTTCAAGAAGCGGTGGATGCTTTAATTGAAAATGGAAAAGGAGGTTCAAAACCGGTATGTACACCGGATGGTCGTCAAGTCAAATCACTGTCCGATATTTTAAAAGGAAAAAAAGGTCGTTTTAGACAAAATTTACTTGGAAAACGAGTGGATTATTCCGGTCGATCAGTTATTGTTGTAGGTCCTAACTTAAAACTTCACGAATGTGGACTTCCTAAAGAAATGGCAATTGAATTATTTCAACCTTTTTTGGTTCGCCAACTTATGGTAAAAAAAATTGCAGGTACAATAGTTACGGCAAAATCCTTAATTCAAGAACAAAATCCCATAATATGGGAACTTCTGCAACAAATAATGCAACGTCACCCAGTTTTGTTAAATCGAGCTCCTACATTGCATCGTCTAGGAATTCAGGCTTTTCAACCAAAACTAGTTAATGGACGTGCAATTTTACTACATCCTCTTGTATGTTCAGCATTTAATGCTGATTTTGATGGAGATCAAATGGCTGTTCATGTACCTTTATCTTTTCAAGCAAGAGCTGAAGCGTGGAAACTTATGTGGTCCCGAAACAACTTATTATCACCGGCAACTGGTCAACCAATTTTAATTCCTAGCCAAGATATGGTATTAGGTTGTTATTATTTAACAACAAATAATATAAAACCCCACAGAGGAATGGGATATTATTTTAGTAACTTTGAAGATGTTTTAAAAGCCTATTATCAAAAAAAAATTGATATTCATTCACCTATTTGGGTGAAATGTACAACTTTTATAGAAAATTCCAATGATTATGAAAAACCATTAGAAATTCAAATTAATTGTGAAGGTAGTTTTACAAAAATATATTCAAAACATAAACGTAATTTTGATGAAAATAGAAAACAAATAAGTCAATTTGTGAGAACAACTACAGGTCGTGTTTTTTTTAATTTAGTATTAAGTAGCTCTCGTTACACTTTGGAACACATGATCGGCGCTTTAAAATCTTAGATTTTAACGAAGCCGATGCTAGGGACTGGAAAAAAACATATTAGTCGGTGTTAAAATCGAAGATTTTAAAAGATAAAGCCCAGTACGAAGTTCTAGCTTCTTTACGTGACTTACGTTTTTTAAATCACTGACAGTTTTTTTTTAATCCAGATCGCTTAACGCTAAACAGTATCCTTTTTTTATTTTAGTGTAACGGTTAAAAAAACATTAAATGGTTAGTGCTAAAAAAATGATTTGTTAGACGAAAAACCAATTCTAAACCACTTCATTATCTTTTATTTTAACTGATTTGAACATTTCCTCCCGTTTCACTAAATCTTTACTCCCGACTTAAAAAAAAAACCATAGGTTTTTTTTTTTTAAGGTTTAAAAAAAAAAAACCTACGGTTTTTTTAAAAGGGTTTATTTTAACAACTCGGTTAATGTTAAAAAGATGAGTGGTTCTTTAAAATCGAAGATTTTACCAGCTGTAAAATCTTCGATTTTAAACCGGACTGAAAGATCCGGATGCTCCGCTCCGGTACGGAGTCCCTTTAAAAAACCAGTACAAAGTGTAAAATCTTCGATTTTAAACAGCAAGAGAACTTATGGTTTTTTTAACAGCTGATTCAAATCTTCGACCCTTGCCTTTAAAAAAACCTATGGTTTTTTTAACTGCTCCGCTCCGGTTTGATACCATTAAAATCTTCGATAACGAAGTGACCTTTGCCCCTACCGTTTCACTAAAAACCTACGGTTTTTTAACATCTTTCAGTCCGGTTTGGAGGCCAACGAGGTGGTCATTATACGATCAGATTTTTACTGTGTGAAAGTCCTAAATCACTTACCTTTTTTGAAAGGTATAAAATAGATAATTTTAAGATGTTTGATTTATAGAAGGAAAATAAAAATGGAAAATAATTTAATTTTTTTCAACCGTTGTTTTGATAAAAATAGAATAAAGGCTTTGATTACTTGGTTATTAATGAATTCAGGCGAAAATTATACAATTGAAGTTGTTGAAAAATTAAAAGATTTGGGATTTCAATTTGCAACTCAAGCTGGTATTTCATTAAGTTTAGATGATTTAAAAATACCTCCTAGTAAATCTTGGTTAGTATCACAAGCAGAATTGGAAATTGAATCTAGTCAAAAAGAATATCAACGAGGTCATTTAACAGCAGTAGAACGTTTTCAACAACTTATTGATGCTTGGCATCGTACTAGTGAAAATTTAAAACAAAATGTTGTTGAAAATTTTCGATCAACTGATATTTTAAATCCAGTTTTTATGATGGCTTTTTCTGGGGCTCGGGGAAATATTTCTCAAGTTCGACAATTAGCCGGTATGAGAGGTTTAATGGCTGATCCTCAAGGTCAGATTATTGATTTTCCAATTCGAAGTAATTTTCGGGAAGGATTAACTTTAACGGAATATGTTATATCATGTTATGGAGCACGAAAAGGATTAGTAGATACTGCATTACGAACAGCCGATTCAGGATATTTAACTCGTCGATTAGTTGATGTTTCTCAACATGTAGTTGTTTGGATGGTAACATGTAATACACGTCGAGGAATTTTTTTAACTGATATTAAAGAAGGAACTAGAACTATTTTACAATTGAAAGACCGTTTAGTTGGTCGAGTTTTAGCAGAAGATATCTTGGCAAATTCGGAAATTATCGGATATCGAAATCAACAAATTTCTTCTTCTTTAGCTTCAAAAATAGAAAAATTAAAAAAATCAGTATTAGTTCGTTCCCCGTTAACTTGTGAAGCCAAAAATTCTGTTTGCCAACTATGTTATGGTTGGAGTTTATCTCAAGGAAATCTTGTTCCCTTAGGTGAAGCTGTTGGTATAATTGCGGCTCAATCTATAGGTGAACCTGGTACACAACTAACTATGAGAACTTTTCATACTGGTGGAGTTTTTTCGGGTGATGTGATGGATGAAATTCGTGCACCATATCATGGGATAATAACTTTTTCACAAGCCTTACAAGGTCAATTAATACGAACAACTCATGGTCGAATTGCTTTTTTAACAAAAGTAGAAGGTTGTTTTTTTATTCAACAAATATCTGGTGATAAGTTGTTCGGGACAAAACAGAGTAACAAAAAAAGTAATATAAAAAATATGATGGCAGAAAATTTTTTTGTCGGCTCTAAATATAAACTTGAAAATAATAAAACTCAATTTAATATTGAGCCATATACTGTACTGTTTACCCGTCAAGGAGAAAAAGTTGTTCAAAATCAATTAATTGCTGAATTTTCTGCTATTTCTGCTCAATCCAATGAAAGAATTTTTGCTCAACATCATTTAAATTCGGAAATATCAGGACAAGTTTTTTTTGAAAATGTAATGATGCGTGTTCAATCTGATAAAAAAGGTGAAATTAGCCGTACAGCTTTAAAATTAGGATCTATTTGGATACTGTCCGGAAAAATATTTCAATCTTCTATATTTTCTCCTCTCTATCAAAAATCAGGAGATCTTGTTGATAATAGTGCAATTTTAAATCAATTATTAAGTTATATTCGAGGAAATAATATTCGTATTACATTTGATAGCAAAAAAAATATTCTGTCAGATAACAAAAAATTTTTATCCTCTTTAAATAAAGTGCAAAATTATAAGACAAATAAACGTAATTTAATTTTTTATGATAGGGAGCAAGGACCAGCTTTTAAAACTGGTATGAGATATAAAAAAATTATAAAACACAAAAATTTTAATAACGTTAAATGGTTGTCAAAATCTTCGATTTTGAAAGAAATTGCTTCTAATTCTCAATTAAAACAAAAAATAAAACTCCTACGAGTTAAAATCAAAGATAACGAAGTGGTTTGGGGGCAATCATTCCAATCAAAAATTTTTTTGGAAAAATCAAATAATAATTTATTAACACAAAACTTTCAAAATATTTTTTTAAAACAATCTTTTTTTAATATTGCTATAAAATGTATTCAATATAAAAAATTTGGATATATATTTACAGTTTCAAACAAAAGTTTGAAACAATATTCTACTCTAGAAAATGATCAGTTTTTTCTTGGAAACTCGTTAGAACAAACTTTTCCAAATATTTTTGAAACAAAAAAATTTTTTCATTTTCAATGGTTTCCACATAAATATAAAACAAAAAGCGGAGGTGTATTATATTTCTCCAATTTTTATTGGAACGAAAATTTCAATAAAGGACATTTTTTTTGGAGTTCAGATCAGTTTAATAAAACGCGGAATAATAATAATTTAGGTAACATTAAGTGGTCGCCAAAATTAAATATATTGAAAACTATAATATTATCAGAAAACAAAATTACAGCCGAAAAACAATTAATGAATGGAAAATTGATTCAAAACAATTTTCCTTTAACATTTCAATTAAATTTACAAGCAAAAAGGTCAACTAGCGTAGAACAGCAACAACTCCGTACTGGTCTAGTTAGATTTTCGCCTTTATTAAAAAATAAAACAAAATTACCTAATCATGCCAAGCAACGATTTAATTCAGCTTTTCAAGGGACTCTTGCCGGATGCTCCGCTCCGGTTGAAAAGTTGCATAATTTTGAAAATCGATTTTTTCAAATATTTTATTGGAACAACAAAGGCATTGAAATCAAAAATATTGAATTAAGTGGTTCGAAAACTTTTACTGGTATAAAGTATCCAATGCTTAGCTTTAAAAAAGGTATTACAAAATTACCAGTTACTCGTTTTAATCAATTGTTATCAATTTATTCTAATATTGGTGAATTTGAAAAAGCTTCATTAAATAATCTTAAAAATTTAAGATTTTTAAAAGTGGAAAATAAAGTTTCAAGATTAACTGGAATAAAACTGAACCCTTCAATCCCATTTCCTATTTTTTCATTAGAACAATTTTCATTTTTTAAACAAAAAAATAAAACTAATGGCATAAAACAATTGGAACTTCGTTCCGAAAAATCGTCTACAGCAAAACGAAATAATCTAATCATTTTTAAAAAAATAAGTTTACCTTTTATAAAAACTTCAAATTTAAAAACCGGAGCGGAGCATCCGGCAAGAGAAAGTGAAGTGTTCAAAATCAAAAATTTTGAAACAAATTTTAACACGATAGATTTTGATAACGGAAATTTACAGTTACAAATAAACTCATGGAAAATAAAAAAAAATCCCGGCGCTTTAAAATCTTCGATTTTAACGCAGCCAGTGCTTGGTACAGATAAAAAACAGTATTCTAAAGCGTTAAGCGGTCAGGAACAAAATTTTAAAAAATCGAAAATTTTGACAAAACAACCAACACTCATTTTTTATAAGAATAAACTCAAAAAAATTAAAAAAACATCAAGCGGTGTATCTAAAAACAATTTAAAAACAAAATTTTATGGTTTTTACCAAACTAATTTTTTAATTTTTGATCATTCAAAGAATGATATTTTAGCTGTTTCTTTAAAACAAGAAAGGAATATCGGTTTAAAGCAAGTATTTAAAAAAAGGGGTGAAAACCCAACAATAAACACTAAAAAAGTGTTAAATCAACAAGCAACTAATTTAATATATCCTGTTTTACCAAAATATTTATCATTGTCAACTACTACAAAAAATTTAATTCCAGCTTCTTTAATTGAGAATTCTGAAAAAAACGGATTACATATCAGTAAATTGTTATTTAATAAACAAGATTTTAGTTTATTAAAAATCAATTTAAGTTGGCCTTATTTACCTGTAAATTATTTGGAAGCTATTAAATATCATCAAGCATTAATTGAACCAACTGATTTTGTTTTAGACAATATAGTTTTCGGATCAGCTATTGTAAAAATTAAATGTATACAAAATAATTTATTGAATGATATTCAATCACTTAATACCAATCTTTTGTTTTACGGGGAATTGCAAAAACAGACCTTAAATTATAGCAAACACCGCCCATTCTTACAGTATAAAATTATTAAAACGTCAAATGGTTTACAATTTTTATTTTCTTTAAAAAATAGCTCGACTTTTGATTATTTAGTAAAAAATAAATATTTTTTTAATAGCAAACAAAGACCATTTAATAGTTTTCAAAAATTAAATAGATTAACAACCGGAGCGGAGCATCCGGCAAAGGTCAGTGATTTAGAAAATTCAAATTATCTAAATTTTCCAAATCGTAAGCCAAACCACTTACAATTTAACAAAACTGATAATATTTTAAATAAATACATTTATTTTTCTACATTAGCAACAAAAAATTCTTTTATTGTGGAAAAAGAAAAAAGTTCATCTCCAATATGTATTAAAAATAAGTTTTCATTAACTATGTTACGTTTGTTTCGAAAAATTTTATGGCAAAACGGCATAAACTATTTAATTAATGAGAAACAAAAATTTAACTTTTTAGAAACCTTTTTTCTTGAAAAACCAAAAACTGTTTTAATAGGTTGTTTTAATTTTTTGAAAGCCCAGTTTAAACCAAATAACGAATTTTTTAAATATAAAATGTTGTTTGATAGAAGATATTTTCACCGTAATCCTCATATTCTATTATTTTCACTAATTGATGAAACTGAATTGGAATTAGCTTTTGTTAAACTTTTTAAAACAAACAAAACGTCAACTGGAACAACTGGAACAAACCATCCAGGACTCTGTACTGGTTTGGAGAATAAAGATAGAAGTTTAAAAAACTTACTACAAAAACCAACAAGATCTGAAATCTTAACTACCAAGGAAGGTGGAGATTTTAAATCTACTTTACAACATTTTAAAATCAAAGATTTTAACAGACAATCAATTAAGTATTTAAAAACAAATTTAAATACTTCTAATTTGTATCCATATAACTTCAAAAAATTTAGACCATTTCATTTAGGTATCACGGTAAAACATAATTTTCATATTGTAATTAATAATAATTCACGATGGAAACAAATTGATAATTTTGGTATAGATAGTTTTATTATTGAAAAAAAATTTGGTTTTGATTTTCAAAAAAACAAAATAATTGAAGAAAATAAAGTTTCTTCTAGCGTTAAGCGGTCTGGAACAACAAATGGGCAGGTTAATAAAATACAAAATTTCTTACTGCCTTTAAATAATTTTCAACAAGAAACTGAATTTTATCAACCTATAAAAAGAAATATCTCTACTCCATTACCAAAATTATCAATTTCTCGAATTATTTTATTAAAAAACAAAAAACAGCACAAAATAAATGGAAAATTAATAATGCTGAATGATCAGGATAATTTTACTTTTTTATTTCAACGATTTTCTAAAAACAAAACGTCAAGCTGTTTGGATTTTGTTTATACAAAATTAAACTATTCGATACCACAACGAAACGTTGAATTTTTTTCTAATTGTTTGCTGTCAAAATTTTCTTTTAAAAAAACCTACTCGGAGAGGTCGGTACCTCGTACCGATGGTTTTTTTAACAGTGACAGTTCGAATCTATTTAAAGAAAAACAAAACAGCCGTTCAAAGGTTGGTGATACAGGCGATTTGTCCATTGGCAATCAAAATAAAACAAATTTGAAAGTTAAAGATAATAATTATTCTAATTCGTTTTTTAATGGGAATCGTGATTCCAAAATTTTTTGGAATAATTCAAGAAAAAAAATTAAATTTTATAAAACAAATATTTTAGTTACCATTCAAAAAGTTGATGAATATCCGTTGTTAGATATTAACAAGTATAAAATTAAGTTGTTGAAAACAAATCAATCAAATTTTTTAAACAAGTTTAAAAAAACGCCTTCCATTTATTCTTTGAAAACATTCAATCAACTTGAAGAATTGAAACAATTACAAAATCAAAAAATTTTGCAGACTGTTTCCTGGACTCATCCGTCCTTGGGGTCAAAATCTTTGATTTTGAAAGAAAAAGTAAATAAAAAAAAGGTACTACAAAAACCAATGACGAGGTCTGAGGATTTATTATTAAAACATAAAGTATCGTTTTTTTCAGATCAATTTTTTCAGAACTTTTCTGATTCTAAAAATAGAAATCTTTCGAATTTTGTATTAAATTCAAAAATGTTTAATAAACAACAGTTTACAGAGATTACTCCATCTTTTCCTGGTATAGATTTAAAATTACATCCTACATTGCAAATTAAACAATTTAATAAAAATCTTTTTCTTTCAAAATCGAAGATTTTGACAGGATTAGGACAATTTGGAAAAAGTAATTTTTCAGATCAATCTTTTTCTCAATTTGGTAAAAACTTATATTGTAATAACATTAATTTAATGGATTTTTTTATTACTTTTGATATTCCAAAAACATTTCCATTTAAAACATCAAAAATTGAATTCCTTTTTGAAAAGCAATTTCAAAATTTTCAAACAAATCAGTCACAAATTCCAATCAATAAAATTGGTGATATAACAAACCATCAGCAAATACCAGTACCAGTTATTTCACATTTTTTTCCATCCACTGATTCCGCAGCCCCACTTAATTCACTTTTTTTAGAATTAAATAACGAATTTAATTTTTCTTCAATTAATCCACGTCAAAATAGAATTGTAAGAAATTTATATTCTATTGCTTGGAATGCTCAATTAATGATTTCGTTAGTCGGGAAAACTGAAAATATAATTGGTTCAAACCGGAGCGGAGCATCCGGCAAAGGTCAGTTAAGGTTAACAAAAAAAAATGAGAAGTGGTCTGCTAAAAATTCAGTTGTTGAAACAGCTTTAAGTGTCCCATTAAGTAGAACACAATTATTAATGGATAAAACAAAGTTAGTTTCAATGCAAAGTCCATTAAGTTTAACATCTTTTTTTAGTCCTTACGCGGGTGAAATTACAAACACTAATTTTAAAGGAAACTGTGTAATTTTAACCCATTTAGATCAAATTAGTTTCTCAACGCAACAAAATTTATCTAAAACCCATGTAGGTAAATTACTTCGTTATGGCGAAAAAATAACCAAAGATTTAGGTATTGGGGAATCTGGCCAAGTAATCCAAATTGAAAAAAATAAAGTTACAATACGTCGTGCTCACCCAATTTTAATGTCAACCGGAGGAATTTTTCATGTACATCATGGTGATTTTGTTGAAAAAAATTCCCCTGTTTTAACATTAACATATCAAAGACTTAAAACTGGTGATATTGTACAAGGTATTCCAAAAATTGAACAACTTTTTGAAGCACGGGAAACAAAAGAAGGACAACCACTTCCTGATAATTTACATGAAAAACTTCAAAAATATTTTTTTCAATATAAAAACCAATATCCATGTTTTCAAGCTGTACGAAAAAGTTTAGAAGATATTCAACAAGTTCTTGTTGAGGGAATTCAAAGAGTATATCTTTCTCAAGGTGTTCTGATAGCAGATAAACATTTGGAAGTTATTGTTCGTCAAATGACATCATTTGTGCGAGTTCTTGATGGGGGACAAAGTGGGTTTTTACGTGGTGAATTAATACAATTGCAACGTATTGAAACAGTAAATTTAGGTATTGATCTTCAGAAAGCCGATTATGAACCAATTGTGTTAGGAATTACGAAAGCTTGTTTAGAAGCTAAAGGTTTTTTATCGGCAGCAAGTTTTCAAGAAACTACACGTATTCTTAGTCGTGCAGCTATTGAACGACGAACTGATTTTTTAAATGGACTTAAAGAAAGAGTAATTGTAGGTGATTTAATTCAAGCAGGAACTGGCTATTCTTGGAATCATTCAAGAAAAAAAATCGCAAAAAAAGACTCATTATTAAAGTTATTTAATTCTAAAAAACTAACTAAACAACTTTAATGCAAGTAAACAAATCCTTTCAATTTTACAGGGAATCTGCAATAAGTTATATTAAAAATTTCAAATTTTGAAAACTTACAATCCAATCTTTAAAACGAAGTGGTTAGGAGTAAGGGTTAAAGATGTTCCAACTTGCAGTACTCAGAATTTGCTTTTAACTAGATTTACAACTAAAAAAATAGGGGTTCGTTGGCCTGTTAAAAAATATTCTATTTTTTAACAGACTCTCGAACCCCAAATAAATTTTATTTATTGAAAATCAAAAAATTTAATAAGCTAAAGCTTGTTAAAAACCAGTACAGAGTACTGGCAAGAGAACCTATGGTTTTTTTTAAAGAAATGGTTTAAAATATTTTTTTAATTTAATATAATTCGACCCTTTCACTAAATTTTCCATTTTAAAAGGCGCCGATAAAATTTGGTCGGCGCATCTACAAAGTATTGGATAAGTTAATCCGGTACTTGGTACCGGCTACTTCGAGCTTTTTTTTGGGTTTCAGTTATATTTTTTGTAAAAAAAATAAAAAAAATCATTAAACTATTCTACAATTTTTACATATTTAACTTTTACAAATCGAAAAAAAAAAATTTGTAATTTTTCATTACTTCTTAAATAATAAAAAAATTATACAGCTTTTCAGTATGGTCAAAATCAAAGATTTTGACCATACTGAAAAGCTGTTTCAAATCTTTGATTTGCATAATAAATTTATATGAATTAACTTTAATTAAAAATCTAAATTTTTAATGTATACCAACCTTTGCCCCCTACCGGAGCGGAGCTCCGGCAAAGGCCGTTTCACTAAATAAACCTATAAGTTTATTTTAACCACTCCGCTCCGGTTTAATAATTTTTATTAAAACTAAAAGTTTTTAATTTATGTAAATTTTGTATAAATACCTTGATTGACAATTCAATACCCTTTAAGATATAATTTTTAATTAGAAAAATAAATTTAAAAATTATTGAAATTTTTTAAAAATATTTTAATAATTTTTAAAATTTAAAAAAGCTGCATTGATTAGAATCTGCTAAACCTGCATTAATTTTATAAAAATTATTTGCTGCGAAATAAAAATCTATGATTCACATACTGTTTAAATTTTGTTTTTTTGACAACAAAACCGTAAATTTATATATAAAAAATGTATTAAAATACAGATAATTAAGAATTTATTTTAAATTAATTAAGAACCTATTTAAAATAAGTTAATTTTTTTTTATTTGGTATCCTTAGTAGCTCAGTGGTAGAGCGGTCGGCTGTTAACCGATTGGTCGTAGGTTCAAGTCCTACCTAAGGAGGACGCGATTGAATAAAATAAATCGCGATTTTTTAGATAAAATTTTTTTTAGTAAAAAAATCTTTACTAATATAAAAAGTAACAAAAAATTGAAAATCAACCTTTTTATTTTGAAAAAGTTAAAATTTTATAGAAAAGAAAAAATTTTTTAAATTTATATAATTTATATCTAATCTTTGAATGAAATGTAAAATTTACAATTTTAAAAAAGTATTTGATTAAACTGGTTTTTTTTTTATTATTTTAAGAACATAAGCGGGTTTAGTAACTTTATTTTTTGCAAAAAAAGTCACTTTGTTAAAAATTTTTAATTGATTTCTCAAATGACTGAAGGATACTTGAAATATGACTAATAAATTTATTATTAATTAATAGGGTTACTAACTCAATGGTAGAGTACTCGGCTTTTAACCGATTAGTTCCGGGTTCGAGTCCCGGGTAACCCAACAAATATAAAAAATTTTTAATAAATTTAATGGGGAGCTTTCAAGTTAAAATCACAGATTTTAAAGAAGATTTTGATAAAAACCATAGGTTTTTAAAAAACTGTAAAATCTTCGATAACGAAGTGGCCTTTGCCCCTACCGTTTCACTAAAAACCTACGGTTTTTTAACATCTTTCAGTCCGGTTTGGAGGTCACTCCGTGCCGGTTTTTTTAATTTAAAAAAGTTGATTCAAATCAAAGATTTTCAATACAATGGTTGGTTTTAAAATCTTAGATTTTGACGAAAAATAAAATAAAAAATTTTTAGTATTACTGTTTAAATACATTTAAATTGTCAAACAGATTAAACCAATTTTAATAGATTTTTTGAAAACATATGATTTTAAAACCTCCAAACCGGAGCGGAGCTCCGGCAAAGGCCACTACGTTAAATTTTGAAATTGTCAATAATCAAGTAGTTTGAAAGAAGATTTTGATGAGCTTTACGTTATCATTATAAATGATAACTATAAAAAAAGTTTTAAATTATTTACTAACCAACATTCAAGGTTAATACAATGCAACTACATGCCTTGAGTATACTACTTAATTATGTTAAAATTTGGAATAAAATTAGTTGAAAATTTCAACTAATTTTTTATTGATATTTTTTATTATTTTGCCCAATATTTCGAATAGACAACCTGCTCGAGAAATTAGAAAATATATAATTCTAAATAATTTTTCTATTTTTTTATCGGATATTATTTTTGGAGTTTTGCTAAAAAAATTAATACAAGGTTGTAATTAAAAAACTTGCATTCTCCCTTGGTAAAACTTACATTTTGATTATATCAAGGTCACAAAGCAATGTTTAACCCGAAGTCAAAAAGGAATGTTTTATCTAACCTATTTAGATTTTTAACCAAATGATTTTGTTCTTATCAAAATGTTTGATCCAGATCGCTTAACGCTAACTAAATTTTTATTAAAAAAATACCGTTTTGTTAAAACGAAGAGTGAAATTTAAATCCATATTAAAGTAGAAACATAGTTCCTGTTAAAAAAACCTATGGTTTTTTTAAAAGGACGAAGTACCTTTAAAATCGAAAATTTTAAACCGTTTCACTAGCATTTGGTTAAAAACTTGAGTGATTTAAAATTTTTGCTCTTTGATAGGATATGTTTTTTATAATTAAATTTTTTAATAATTTATTAAAATCGTTTATTAACTTATGAGTTCTTCTGTAAAAACAAAAAACGTAGGTCGTATTACACAAATTATCGGACCTGTTTTAGATGTTTCTTTCCCACCAGGAAAAATGCCTAATATTTATAATGCACTTGTTGTTCGTGGAAAAAACCAAGCAGGTCAAGAAATTGCGATAACATGTGAAGTGCAACAATTATTAGGAGATCATTGTGTTCGTGCGGTTTCCATGAATGCAACTGATGGATTAATGCGAGGCATGGATGTTACTGACACGGGTAATCCTTTAACAGTACCCGTGGGACCAGCAACACTTGGTCGTATATTTAATGTACTTGGTGAACCTGTTGATAATTTAGGACCAGTAGAAGCTAAACAAGGGTTACCTATTCATAGATCTGCTCCTGCGTTTGTAGATCTTGATACTAAACTATCTATTTTCGAAACAGGAATTAAAGTTGTTGATTTGTTAGCGCCATATCGTCGTGGTGGTAAAATTGGTTTGTTCGGCGGAGCTGGGGTTGGAAAAACAGTATTGATTATGGAATTAATCAATAATATTGCAAAAGCTCATGGTGGCGTTTCTGTTTTTGGTGGAGTAGGTGAAAGAACTCGTGAAGGAAACGATCTTTATATGGAAATGAAAGAATCAAAAGTAATTGATGAAGATCGTATTTCTGAATCTAAAGTTGCTTTAGTTTATGGTCAAATGAATGAACCACCAGGAGCTCGTATGCGAGTAGGATTAACTGCCTTGACAATGGCAGAATATTTTAGAGATATTAATAAACAAGATGTTTTATTATTTATTGACAATATTTTTCGTTTTGTTCAAGCAGGTTCGGAAGTATCAGCTCTTTTAGGACGTATGCCTTCAGCTGTAGGTTATCAACCAACTTTAGCAAGTGAAATGGGGGGGTTACAAGAACGAATTACTTCAACAAAAGATGGATCTATTACTTCTATTCAAGCAGTTTATGTACCTGCTGATGATTTAACTGATCCAGCCCCTGCAACTACATTTGCTCATTTAGATGCCACAACAGTTCTTTCTCGTGGATTAGCATCTAAAGGTATCTATCCTGCAGTTGATCCTTTAGATTCTACTTCTACTATGCTTCAACCGTGGATTGTTGGTGAAGAACATTATGAATGTGCTCAAAACGTTAAAGGAACATTACAACGTTACAAAGAATTGCAAGATATTATTGCTATTTTAGGATTAGACGAATTATCAGAAGAAGATAGATTAACTGTTGCTCGAGCACGTAAAATTGAACGTTTTCTTTCTCAACCGTTTTTTGTTGCCGAAGTGTTTACAGGTTCGCCTGGAAAATATGTTAGTTTAGCTGAAACTATTCAAGGATTTAATTTTATCCTTTCTGGTGAACTAGATGATTTACCTGAACAAGCTTTTTATTTAGTAGGCAAAATAGATGAAGCTATTTCAAAAGCAGATTCTCTAAAAGATAAATAATAAAATTGCATTAAATAGTTAAAAACGTCCACATTACTGCGTTAATTTTTCAATTTTTACAGTTCCTATTAACCAGTACGGAGTACTGGCAAGAGAAAATAGAATATTTTTTAAACAAGTTAACGTTCCTTTGCCTTTAAAAAAACCGGAGGTTTTTTTAACAGCTCCGCTCCGGTTTCTATTTACTAAAAAAATTAACTTTATTAAAATCCATGTTGTTAACATGGATTTTAATAAAAAAAATCTTTAACTTTAACTAATCCTTTTTTTGTTATCAGGTAATTACATTATCCAAATAAAATTTTTCATATTTTTTAATTGAAAAATGTTTTGGTTAGATGTGTTATGTTAACAACATGGATTTAATAATCTTTTTTTTAGAAAAAAAATATGACTTTACAAGTTTGTATAATGACACCTGATCGTATTTTTTGCAACGAACAGGCAGAAGAAGTAATTTTACCAACAAATACTGGCCAAATGGGAGTATTAACAAATCATGCACCATTAATAACAGCATTGGATATTGGGGTTATGCTTATTCGTACAAAAAATGAATGGGATTCAGTTGCTTTAATGGGTGGTTTTGCTCTTGTTAAACAAAACCAAATAACTGTTTTAGTTAATGAAGCTCAATCAGCAAAAACAATTAATTTAGAAGAAGCAGAAAAAGAATTTACTGCTGCCAAAAATAAATTAGAACAAGCTGAAGGACAAAAACAAAAAGTTGAAGCAAATTTTGCTTTTAAACGAGCTCGTGCACGGTATCAATTAGTTAAAAATAAATAAAAAGTTTTTATTTATTTTTATTTTGGAGTTTAAACTTTTTTTATAATTATAAAAAAAGGTAAAATCGAAGATTTTAAAGAGGGCGCTTTTTGTTCAAAATTTTTTATTTTGAATACTATGTTATTTACAATAAAATTTTTAAGTTTTTCTATAAAAATCGAAGATTTAATTCAGCTTTTCAAAATATTGAAAAGCTGCTTAATTTTCAAATAATTTTTTCAACCGGCCTTTGCCTATTAAAATCTTCGATTTTAAAAGGCAAAGGCCGGTAGAAAACTCTCTGAGTTTTTAAACCGGCAAAGGAAGGTTTAAAATTACAGACAATTTATATTTTTTAAATTGTTTGTCACAAAATAACAAACTATTCAAATTGAAATATTTCGATATTAGTAGTAATCGTACAACACTTATAAAAATATAAGTGGTTCTCCAAACCGGACTGAAAGATGTTAAAAAACCGTAGGTTTTTAGTGAAACGGTAGGGGCAAAGGCCACTTCGTTATCTTCGATTTTACGGCCTTTTTAACCAGTACGGAGGTTAAAATAATATGTAAATACATATTATTAACGAAGTGGTCCTTTTAAAAAAGAATACAATTTTTTTTAAATTTTAAAATCAATTCCAGTAATTCTTCTTTTCCCTAATTCACGAGCTTTTGTGTGTTTAATATTCGCTCCTTCTAATGCTAAAAAAATCTCTTTATAAAAAGTAACTTCCGGTAAAATAATAATTGATAAATTTCGTGTTCCAAACCGCCTCGAAGGCCTTTAAAATCGAAGATTTTAATGCAAAGCATCCGGTTACTCCGTACCGGAGCGGAGCATCCGGATCTTTCAGTCCGGTTTAAAATCGAAGATTTTACAGCTGGTAAAATCTTCGATTTTAAAGAACCGCTAACGCTAAAATATTTATATGTTTTAAAAAGTTGTTTTGTAGAAATAAAATTTCCTGATTTATGGTGAACAAAAATTTTCACCCAAAAAAGAAGAATACTTTTCTTAACAATTAATGCATCCCAATAAAAATCTTGCTGTAAACAAATTTCTAATTCTTTAACAGTCAATGGGTTTTTTGACAAATTATCAACCGACATATTAAATCCTCCTGTAACCTTAAACACTTACACTGCGTTTCAGCAGCTTAGTCCACGCTTTTTGAAATGTTTTGTCAGATGCCCCGTTAAAATGAAGGTTTAATCTTTGCGCATTCCTATCTAAATTTTCCAAAGCTTAATTACGAAATTGAGGATTTGCTAAGTCTGTATTCTCTACACTAAGAATCTTAGTAACTCGAAGTCCAAAGACTGTGGAAGAATCTCTGTCTGTAAGTGTTTGAGAACAAGAGTTTAGTGTTTTTTCAATTGCTTTTGTTATTCCCTTTTTTAGAGATGAGTCCTCTACAAAAATAGTGTTTGCACGAGCCAACAATTCTTGGATTGATTGTACTGGAGCGTCCAATATTATTTTTGCTGCATTCAAATCTTGAGCTGTAAAACCAGCATGTTCTATATAAGAAAGAACAGCTGCTCGGTGTTTTAGATATTCCGAAAAAACCCATTCCAAATAGTTTAAAGTGAGTGTTAGGTCATTTTTAGTGGGTTCATTTATACAGTCCTGAATTTTATTTTCAATTAGCATCGCCACATTCTCCAAACGTCTCATACCAATAAATGATTCATAAACTGGGAGCTGTATCAACGTGTTAATTTCTTAGTGAAACGGTAGGAGCAGGATTATTTACAAAATCAATTTCCAACTGATATTCGTGTATTACAGAAAATTGCCACAATAATTTTTTACCAGTTTTAAGGCCACAAAGTTTGGATAGCAAAAATACAAATTTAAAATCTTATAATGTATTCCTGAACATAGCCGTGAGGTGAACTTTAAGGTCACAATTAGTTTGGATGTTCCCAGACTGATTTAGATTTATATATAGTAATCTATGCCCAGTAATACTACCAGCTGTTCGTAAGTTGTTTAGCAAAATGTGAAGCATTATACCATAACAGATGGCACGTATACTCGAAAAATTGTTACTGTAATATAAAAGACCAAGTTGTACATCGGCGCGGAGCAGCCGACTTCTCCGAGTCGGTTTTTGTCTTCTAAAAAATCTACAAAATTAGAAGTAATCTGTTTTTTATAATTTTTTATAAATTCTTCTTGTTTTAAAATAGAAACAAGTGTATTTGAAAAATCTGATTCTAATACAAATTCCGCAAGAAAACGCCAAAAATAAGTAGAAGTATTTTTTGTTTTTAATTCTGATTTTAGTACATATATTAACGAAGACAAAATAATTTCCTCATAAGTTATATTTTCTAAATTAAAATATCTATTATTCTTAATATAAAAAAGAGTATTATTAACCGTTTCAAAGTTTTCATTATACAGAGAAAAACAACAAAATGAAGGGTATAACGTTGTTTCTCCTTCAATCGTTCTAGCTAATTCTTCTAGAGAAAAACAGCCGGTTGCTTGCATACTTCTAAGAGTTAACTTTTCAGCAAATGTAATAGAGAAAGGATATTGTAAAAATAAATTCCCTTTAGGTACTGTAATGATATCGGTATTTGTATTTTTAATAATATTCATAATTTAAAGTTTAGTTAAATTAATCCATTTAAAACGTTTAATTTTTTAATTTTTTTCTCTCTTCAAAATTTTTTATACTTTTTTATACTTAATTGATTTCTAAATACATGATTTAAATATATTTCATTAAATAAAATATAATATAAATATGTTGAATTTAATAATTTTAACGTTTACATTTTTTTTTAATTAAATGGTCTTTAAGAAAAGCAGGTTTTTAATGAAGGTTTTTACTATAATAAAAACCTTATTCAAATTTTCAATTTGCTCCTACCGTTTCACTTATGATAAAAATTTAAATTTATGATTACCCCTGATCGGACTCGAACCGATATGCTTTTCAGCACCGTGACCTCAACACGGTACGTCTACCATTTCGCCACAGGGGGATAATTTACAAAATAACTTTTTTATGTGTATCTGTGTTAACAAATTATTAGTTTTTGAAACTACTTGGTTTAATTTTATTTAATTAATTTTTTGCATGTAAAAAAAGGTCTTGTTAATAAATTACTCCATTATATATATATATATTTATAATCAAATAAATTACAAAGTAAAAAAATTACTAAATTATATCAAAAATAAAAAGAAAGTTTATTTTCTTGAAAATCGCAGAGTTTAATCAGCTTTTTTAAAATTTAAAAAAGTGGCATTAAATTATTTTTTAATATTGCAAATCGACTGCATTAAAATCAAAGATTTTAACGGGCTGAGGATTTGAATAAGAGAAAGCTGGATTAAAGAATTTTTTTTGAAATTCAAATATTCATTCATAGTTAGAATCCCCTTTAAACACAAATTTTTTGTGTTTAAAGGGCAAAAAAACAGAAGTGTTCTCAAAATCTTTAAAACAGGGTTTCAAAACCGACTTACGTTTTAATGAGATTAGTTACTTTAATTCTAATTTGATTATTATTGAAAATATTTTTGATAATAGATTTTATCTATTATCAAAAATATTTTAATCAGCTTTTTTAATTTTAAAAAAAGCTGCATTAAAAATCTCTTTCAATTTTGAAAGAAATTTTAATCAAGTTTTCCAAATTTTTTTAAACCTGCATTGAGTAATGAATTTTTAATCAAAATAAAATTAAAAAGAAAAAACTAATGGATCAGGGAAAAAACGATTGATTTCAATTATTAAAGCTGCTGTAAAACTAAACCAAATTAACGCCACAACAGGTGCAGTTGATAAATATGTTGTAAAATTTTTCATTACATTTTTCCTTTTTTATTAAATAGTTTTTATTTTAAACTAGTGGTTCGAGGGCCTGTTAAAAAATATTCTATTTTCTCTTGCCAGTACTCCGTACTGGTTAAAAAGGCCTTCGAGGTGGTTTATTTGCAACCAAAAATTTAAAATTTATAACCCAGATGTTGATCCTGTATTCAGCAAAACATCTAATGCTAATTTTTTTTAATAACACCAAAAATTAATTTGTGGTGTTTTTTATGGTCCAAATACCAAACTTATGGTGCTCTTGATAGAAAACCTAAAAACAAGCTAAATTTCCTTGCTTTATAAAAAGGTTGATTTGCCTTTTTTTACGAGTTGCCTTTTAAGACAAAAAATATAGTTTACCCCCTTGCTGATTGGGGGTAGCCATCCAACCCCACTTTCATTTTTTTTTTAATTATATAGTCAATACTATATATTAAAAAAGATTAGTGATTTGGAGTGAGAAAAAAAATAGTTAAGTTTTGAAGTTTTATTTTTTTTTTTTTTATTACAAAAAAATTAATTAATTTCAAAACCTTGTTTAAAACTATATCAGTTTTTATACTGCTTGAAAAATTTTAATAAGCTAAAGCTGCATTGAATACTATTCAATATTAAAATAATTAAATAATAAGTTTTTTTACACTAAAAAAGTAACTTGCATAACTTGTTATAAAAATGTAAATTATAAATAGATGATATTTGTCGGGATGTAGCGCAGTTTGGTAGCGCTCCTGTTTTGGGAACAGGAGGTCGCAGGTTCAAATCCTGTCATCCCGATTTAAGTATATCACGTGTAAAATTACAAATTACTAAAATTTTGTAAAAAATTTTAAATATTTGTAATTCGTTGTTCCTACCGTTTCACTTTAAATTTTTAAACTTAAAAAAAAACTTCTCAATATATTGAGAAACTTGATCAAATCAAAAATTTGTATAAAATTCCAAATTTGGAATTTTATTACATGAGTGTTCAAAATTTTTGGTTTTATACGAGAAAAAATTTTTGAAAAAACATTTTATTACACGCCAATAGTATCAATTTTCAATTAAAAGCGTCCTTAGTTCAGTTGGTAGAGCGTAGGTTTCCAAAACCTAATGTCGTAGGTTCGAGTCCTACAGGACGCGATTAAATTTATTTTAAATTTGAAATTAAAAAATTAATGCAGGTTTTAAAAATAATTTTTAAAACCTGATCAAAATTTGCGATTTTCAATACTTTATTGTTTTTATAACAGTTTTTTTATATATCAATCCATTTTAATATCATTAAAACTAAAAATTTTTATAATGCTTTTTCTAAATTTAAAATTAAAAAAATAGTGAAGCGTTAAGCGGTCTGGCTTTTCAGTACTTTTTAAAATTTAACCAAGTGTTCACGCCGGAAGGGAGGTGGAAACCTCCCTTATTTGGTTGTAACCAAAATTTATCTACTTATTATTTAAAATAAATTATTTTAAATAAAGCAATTTTTATAAAAGTAAGTATTTAATCATTTAAATATGCATTAATAAGCTTTATTTCGAAATCATTTGATTTTTAAATCAGCAAATAAGATATGCAACGTATCTATAAAATTATACTTGTTACAATTTTTTATTATAAATTTCCGCTACGACTAGCTAATAAAACTATTACAAGAGGTCCGGCAGCAAAAACAAAAAGTAATGCAGCTAATTGAAAAAAAATTTCTAAATTCATAGTATGGATAATCTATAATTAAGTAATATAAATATATATATTTATTTTAAACGGTTTTTTAACCGTATAAAACAAAATTAAATTTGCGGAGACTATTTTTGTTTAAAACAAATTTCACTAAAAAAAAATTGGAATTTAAGTTAAAAAACCATAGGTTTTTTAAAAAAGAAGATTAAACTTTATTTCGTGGTCATTTTGTTAAAAACATAAGTAGGTGTGGTTCGAAGGATGTAAAATCTTCGATTTTAAACCGGACTGAAAGATCCGGATGCTCCGCTCCGGTACGGAGTCCCTTTTAAAAACCAGTACTCAAAAAACTACTACTGGCAAGAGAACCTATGGCTCTTGCCAGTAGTAGTTTTTTGAGTACTGGTTTTTTTAACAGCTGATTCAAATCTTCGACCCTTGCCTTTAAAAAAACCTATGGTTTTTTTAACTGCTCCGCTCCGGTTTGATACCATTAAAATCTTCGATAACGAAGTGGCCTTTGCCCCTACCGTTTCACTAAAAACCTACGGTTTTTTAACATCTTTCAGTCCGGTTTGGAGGCCAACGAGGTGGTAATCTCCTTTGGCTTTTTGCCTTTTTATACTAAAGGTTAAAATCTTTAATTTTAACTAAAAACGTTAGTGGTTTGGAACAAATTTGTAACTTTTTAATATTACAAACTAGTTAGTTGTTTCGATTAAACAATATTTTGTTATAAAATAAGTTTAAGTGTTCCAACTTTAATTAAGCATAAAGTTCTATTCCAAGACGTACTGCAAGAATTCCAGTAATTAAAGCAGTAAATAAAGCAATAAATATTTGACTATCTGAAAGTGGCATAATTTTTTTCTTTCTCCTAAAAAATGGTATTCGACTACACTTTAGTTATTATTGTTTGTAATAATTCAAGTTTCTAGATTTCATTTTTTTATATTACCTACTTTTTTCAATTTTTTTTTATATTTATGCTTATTGTAAGTTATAAATTTTAATAATCAACAGATAGTAATAATAAAAAATTAGAAATTTTTAAAAACTCAAATTATTAAAAATATTTAAAAGCAATATTTATGATACATAATGCCCCCTCGAAGGCCTTTTTAAAAAATAGAATATTTTTTAACAAGCCCTCGAACCCCTTCGATGATTTCGGATGATTTCTGTTAAAATCGACTTAAATAAAATCTAGGATTTTGTTCCTACCGGTTTAAAAACTCAGAGAGTTTTATACCGGCAAAGGCCGTTTCACTTCTTTTTAAAAAACTTATAGTTTTTTAACACAGAAAAAACGTAGTGGTTGTAAAAATCGTAGATTTTTAACGGGATTTTCCGCGTCGAAGATTTTAAAAGGTTGTATTTATACTAAAATGGAGCAAAGGAATAACTATTTATATTTGTTTTAAATTAATTTAATCCTTTCAAAGGTCTTTAAGATCGTATATCTTATATAAACCCTTTTTGATAAGTGGTCCTGATTCGATGAAATTATAATAAAATTTCATCGAATCAGGACCACATATATTTTTTAAACCATCGAAGAGATAAAAAAAGGTAGTCAGCAATCTTAAATTGTTAACTAAAATTATTAATTTTAGTTGTTCTGAAAATCTTGGATTTTCAAAGTAAAATAACAAAAAATCAATATTATCTAAAACTTACAGACGCTTGCCAAACAAAAGCTAATAATAAAAATAATACAGGAATAATTGGCAATACATCTACGATTGGATCAAACGGAGCATAAGCTTCAGGTAATTTTGCAAGTAATAATGCCATCTGAAATAAAAGGTTCCTCCAAAACAACTTATAAAAAATATAAAACCAAAAAAGGTTAAAATATAAAAATTTTTTATAAAATAAAAAACAAATTGAGTGGTTCTTTAAAATCTTCGATTTTACACCTGCTCTTGCCAGTACTTCGTACTGGTTAAAAAATAGAATATTTTTTAAAAAGGCCCTCGAGGTGGTACTAAAATTGAAAATAACGAAATGTTCTAAATCTAAGATTTTGACAGAAATAAAAAACTAAAAATTTTAACAAACTAGAAATAGATCTGTAAAATAGCACATCAGACAATTATATATTAATTGTTTAATATTTAATATTTATTATAAAGTTAATAAATTTTTTTACCATTTTATAGTATATGCTGGTATTAATTAAAGTAAATGATCTAGGTTTAAAAAGTTAATAAAACTTTGTTTTTAAAAAGTCTTTATTTTATTTGTAAAACATTAAAACCTAGTGATCAAAATCGAAGATTTTGAATAGAACAAATTAAAAAAACTGTCTAACATTATGGATAAACTTTGTTGATAAGCAAATTTGGATCAGTAATGTTACACAAATTAATATCAATTTATCAGCAATTATGTTCTATTTTATCAAAAAAGAGTGTTTTTTTTTTTTTAATTCACTTAAAAAAAGAGTGTTTTTTTTTTAATTCACTTAAAACTAGAAATCAAAAATTTCTAATTAAAATAAAAATGAATTAATTAGAAATTTTTGATTTGGACATTGTTAAAACTTGCTTGGCAGCAAGGTTTACTCGAAGAATTTAAAGAAAATTAATCAAATAAATTGGACTCACTAAATTTAAAAAAATTTAACTAGTTTTTAACCCATAAAGCACTTTTTTTTATGTAATTATAATAAAACAACTTGTTAATTGTTTAAATAATTTTAATTTATATGATATTTTGTGAAATGTTTAATAATAACAAATTAATTAGATATAAAAAATTAGATTTGTCTAAATAATTCAAAACTTGATTAAAATCTGCGATTTTGAATGCAGCTTTTTTTTTAATTAAAAAAAAGCTGATTAAAATATTTTTGAAAAGTTTCAAAAATATTTTCAATAGAATAAAATCAATTATTTTAAAGTAACTATTTTAATTTGTTTGGAGTTCGAAGGCTGTAAAATCTTCGATTTTAAACCGGACTGAAAGATCCGGATGCTCCGCTCCGGTACGGAGTCCCTTTAAACCAGTACAGAGTACTGGCAAAGGCTCGAAGAGTTTAACTGCTCCGCATTAAAATCTTCGATTTTAAAAGCCAACGAGGGAGTTGTTTTGATTAATAAAAATTTAATTATAATCAACGGAACCTTTTTTACTTGATGATTATTGGGTTAAATTTTTTGGAAATTATTCAATTTTTACAGATTATAACTTTTTTTTATTTTAATCCAGACCGCTTAACGCTTGTTAAAAAACATATTTTTGTCAAAAAAAAATAAAACCTTTTTACGTTTTTTGAAATAAAATCGTTATACTTCATGTGATTTGAATTATTGGTTAATAATAACAAAATTGGTTAATAATAACAAAATAAGTAAAAAATTTACTTTTATTTTTTGTTCCCGACCGCTTAACGCTGAAAATAGTGAAAATTGTTTAATTTTCACAAAGTTTTTAGGATCAGATGCTTTCAGTACTTAATTCTCAAAATCAAATCATTTCGTTATTGTAAAAAATACCATTTTTTAGATTAATTATTCACCTTCAAAATCGTTGCTATTAAAAAATATTCTATTTTTTAAAAAAGATTTGAAGCAACTAAAACTGGAATTCCAGTTTTAGCTACCTTAATTTTGAAAATAAGGTAAAAAAAATTTTAATATTGGGGAATTCTTATATTATGAAATTGGCTTATTGGATGTATGCAGGTCCAGCACATATAGGAACTCTACGAGTAGCTAGTTCTTTTAAAAATGTACATGCAATTATGCACGCACCGCTTGGCGATGACTATTTCAATGTTATGCGTTCAATGTTAGAACGTGAAAGAGATTTTACACCAGTAACGGCAAGTATAGTTGATCGTCATGTTTTAGCACGTGGGTCTCAAGAAAAAGTCGTAGAAAATATTACTCGAAAAGATAAAGAAGAACGACCTGATTTAATAGTTCTTACTCCAACCTGTACTTCTAGTATTTTACAGGAAGATTTACAAAATTTTGTAAATCGCGCGTCAATGGAATCTGTTTCGGATGTAATTTTAGCTGATGTAAATCATTATCGAGTAAATGAATTACAAGCTGCTGATAGAACGTTAGAGCAAGTAGTTCGTTTTTATATTGAAAAAGCAAAAAAACAAAATAAATTAGATATTTCTAAAACAGAAAAACCTTCTGCTAATATTATTGGCATATTTACTTTAGGATTTCACAATCAACATGATTCTAGAGAACTAAAACGTCTTTTGAAAGATTTAGGCATTCAAGTTAATGAAGTGATTCCAGAAGGGGGGTTAGTTACTAATTTAAAAAATTTACCAAAAGCTTGGTTTAATGTTATCCCATATCGTGAAGTTGGTTTAATGACTGCTAATTTTCTTGAAAAAGAATTTAATATGCCTTACGTTGATATAACGCCAATGGGGATTGTAGATACAGCTGCATTTATTCGTGAAATTTCTGAAATTTTAAAACAAACTTGTAATGATCCAGATCGCTTAACGCTAAATAAATTAATTGATATTGATCAACAATCGATACTTAATGCCGGAAAAGGGGATATCAGTCCTTTCAATTTTGAAAATTACATCGATCAACAAACTCGTTTTGTTTCACAAGCAGCGTGGTTTTCTCGATCAATTGACTGTCAAAATTTAACTGGTAAAAAAACTGTTGTTTTTGGTGATGCCACACATGCCGCATCAATGACAAAAATATTAGCGCGTGAAATGGGAATTCGGGTTTCTTGTGCAGGTACTTATTGCAAACACGACGCAGATTGGTTTAGAGAACAAGTTCAAGGTTTTTGTGATGAAGTTTTAATTACTGATGACCATACTCAAGTTGGTGATATGATTGCTCGGATTGAACCAGCAGCAATCTTTGGAACCCAAATGGAACGTCATATAGGAAAAAGATTAGATATACCTTGTGGTGTAATTTCAGCACCAGTCCATATTCAAAATTTTCCATTAGGATATCGACCGTTTTTAGGATATGAAGGAACAAATCAAATTGCAGATTTAGTTTATAATTCATTTACTTTAGGAATGGAAGATCATCTTTTAGAGATTTTTGGTGGTCATGACACAAAAGAAGTTATTACCAAATCTTTGTCAACAGATTCCGGTTTAACTTGGGCTCCTGATGGATTAGCAGAATTAAATAAAATTCCGGGTTTTGTACGTGGTAAGATAAAACGAAATACAGAAAAGTTTGCTAGAGAAAATAATGTTTCGGAAATAACAGTTGAAATTATGTATGCCGCTAAAGAAGCTGCTGGAGCTTAAATTATTGTGTAACGATTGTTTAAAATCAAAATATTTAAGATAGCCAAAATAAAGCATCTGATACCTAATACCGGCTTCAAGGAAATTGCAATACGTCGCCTATTAAAATCGAAGATTTTAAAAGGAGTAACCTTTAAAATCTTCGATTTTACAGCTTCGCTCCGGCGCAAAGCAGCCGGGACGCCGTACCGGTATCAAGTCCCTGTCTAGACGAGATACCAAATGCTTTACGCAGGATATTTGTCGACAAATTTCCGGATAATTTATTAACAATTTTTTGTTTGGTAATATAGGTACAAAGTTGTTAAAATGTTATTAAAATTAAAAATTTTAATAAAAAAAAACATCAATCAAAAACCACCTCGTTGGCCTCCTGTTAAAAAAACCGTAGGTTTTTTAGTGAAACGGTAGGAGGACTGAAAGTGTAAAATCGAAGATCACGCAGTTAAAAAAACCATAGGTTTTTTTAAAAGACAAGGCTTTTGCCGGTTTAAAATCGAAGATTTTACAGCTGGTAAAATCTTCGATTTTAAAGAACCACTGAACAAAAATAAACAATCTTTATTATTTATCAAGGTTTTTATTGCAATTCATTAAAAACCTTACTCAAATCTGCGATTTGCATGATGTAGATTAAATAACAATTCCATGAATTTAATTTTTTTTATCTTTTATTACAATTTCAATCAACTTTAGTTGCATTAGCTTGAGAAAAAAAAAATTTTTTATTATCATTATGTTATAATAATAAAAAAGCCTGCTTAACTCAATTGGCAGAGTATCGGTTTTGTAAACCGAAAGTTATCGGTTCGACTCCGATAGTAGGCTGGTCAATCTACTAATTTATGTTACGTATAACTATTATATTTTCATATAATATATTTTTTTTACTGAAATCATTTAATTTTAATCTAGCTTTAGCCTATGAAAATTAAAAAAATTTTAAACTTCTTTCAAACTTGTGATTTTATTGTCAAAAAACGTAAGTAATTAAAATCTTCAAGTTTGAAAAAAAAGGTAAAATCGACTTAAATAACCGGAGCGGAGCTGTTAAAAAAACCTATGGTTCTGTTAAAAAACGTAAGTGGTCTGGGATTTTAAACCAGCTTTTCCCTTTAAAAAACCTACGGTTTTTTAATAGCGGAGCATCCGGTTTAAAAACTCAGAGAGTTTTCTACCGGTACGGAGTACCGGCAAAAGCCGGTTTAAAAACTCAGAGAGTTTTCTACCGGTACTCTGTACTGGTTTTTAAAGGCAAAGGAATCCCAGACCACTACGTTTTTTATTTTTGTGTTTTTAAAAAACTTATAGTTTTTGCCGGTAGAAAACTCTCTGAGTTTTTAAACCGGCCTTTGCCTTTAAAAAAACCGGAGGTTTTTTTAACAACTCCGTTCCGGTTTTTTAACACAAAAAATCAAAGATTGTTAAAAAATATTCTATTTTTGAAAAGCGTCGATACAATATTATTTTTTTTATAAATATATAAATATTTCTCTGTTAAAATCGAAAATTTTAAAAAGGTTTTAAAAATTTTAAAAAGCTGATTCAAATCTTTAATTTGCAACAAGTAAATTTACCGTTTTTTTTTTTAATTAATTTTTGAATATTGTTAAAAAAACTATTTTGAGAGATTCCAAATAAGTTTTTTATGTAAATAACAAACATTGTTCTATTATTAATCAATTTATGATATAATACACCTCGAAGGTAGCCTATAAAAATATTTTTTCATCGGAATTTTTATGTTAACATTAAAAATTTTTGTTTACACTGTAGTAACATTTTTTGTTTCATTATTCATTTTTGGTTTTCTTTCAAATGACCCTGCAAGAAATCCAAATGATCGCTAATTTTTTTTAATAATCAACTAAAACTGTTTGGTTCTATTTAAAATATTTTTGATAATAAATTTTATCTATTATCAAAAATATTTTAATCACCTTTCTTTAAAATTAAAAAAGCTGCATTGATTAAAATCGTAAAGTTAAAAAAATTTATTTTTTTAATCATTCAAAAACCGGTACTCAAAAAACTACTACCGGCAAAAGAAGGAGCATTAATTAAAATAATGCTTTCATGTAGTTTTTATTGTGAAAATTTTCTGATTTTATAGAAATCAACCCCCCCCCATCAATCTTACTTCATTAAACTATTTGGAGTTTTTTTAGTTTATGTCACACTCTGTAAAAATTTATGATACTTGTATTGGATGTACTCAATGTGTAAGAGCTTGTCCAACAGATGTTTTAGAAATGGTACCTTGGGATGGATGCAAAGCAAATCAAATTGCTTCTGCTCCTCGTACTGAAGATTGTGTTGGTTGTAAGCGCTGTGAATCAGCATGTCCTACTGACTTTTTAAGTGTTCGGGTATACTTAGGTTCTGAAACAACACGAAGTATGGGGCTAGCTTATTAATAAATTATTAGTATTTAATATAAATACAGCTTTTCACCGGTACTCAAAAAATTACTACCGGCCTTTGCCGGCCGGCAAAGGCCGGTAGAAAACTCTTAGAGTTTTTAAACCGGTGTGAAACTGTAAAATCGAAGATCACGCAGTTAAAAAAACCATAGGTTTTTTTAAAAGACAAGGCTGCTCCTTATTAAAATCCCGTTAAAAACTTCTTCCAGACCGCTATACGCTAGTTTTTACAACCACTTACGTTTTTTAATAGGCTGCTCCGTATTAAAATCCCGTTAAAAACTTCTTCCAGACCGCTATACGCTAGTTTTTACAACCACTTACGTTTTTTAAAGCGCCGGCAAAAGAAAGTTTTAAAAAGCTTATTTGAATCCCAGACCACCTCGAAGGCCTTTAAAATCGAAGATTTTAATGCGAAGCAGTTAAACTCTTCGAGCCTTTGCCAGTACTCTGTACTGGTTTAAAGGGACTCCGTACCGGAGCGGAGCATCCGGATCTTTCAGTCCGGTTTAAAATCGAAGATTTTACAGCTGGTAAAATCTTCGATTTTAAAGAACCACTTACGTTTATGTAATGGGTAAACCTTGTTTTTTCCTTTGCCAGTACTCTGTACTGGAAAATTTTAATGCGTTAAATTTCTTTATAAAGAATACTGACTTTTGCTGGTACTCCGTACCGGAAAACCCTTAGTGATCTGGAGATTTTTCATATATCAATAGTGAAACGGTTTGGAGCGAAGCCAATAAAAAATTTGTTGCCGGTATAAAACTCTCTGAGTTTTTAAACCGGCAACAAATCTCCAATACTACTTTCGATTAACCTTATCTAAATTGAAAATAATACAAAATTTAATGCTCATAATTTGCTACCAGATTTTACTTTAGTGAAATTAAAAATTATTTTTTATTTAAAAATGTTGAATGTTGAAAGTTATATTAGTGGGGAGATAATTAAATAGGTGATAAAATGTAGATCTTATATTTTATATATTTTATTTTTATAATTTTTTCTAAAGGTTTTTACTGTAATATATTAAAAACCTTAATCAAATCTTTGATTTGCATAAAATATAATTAGTTTTTTATTTTTTAAATAAAAGTTATCAAAAATAATTTTAACACTAATTTAGTGTGTTTTTTTTAATGTACAGTTTTCCAATAATATACATAATAATATAAAATATCTGGAAATTAATATTTATAATTTCAATGCAGCTTTTTTTAAATTTAAAAAAGCTGATTAAAATATTTTTGAAAAGTTTCAAAAATATTTTCAATAGAAACTAAAAAAATAAAAAATTTGTTCCATATATAAAATATGGAAAAATATAGGTAATAACATATGTGAATACAAAATTATAAATTTGATATTCAGTTAGTGAAAATAAAATTTTTGTTTAAATATGAATTTATATTCATAATAAAGTAAATAAAAAAATAAATGATTTACTATTTTACTTTTTTTTTAAATAACAAGAGTTAAATTTTTTAATAATTTTACAAAACTTGGTTTTATATAAGATAAATTAACTTAAAATAAATATATTCTAATGCAGCTTTAGGTTATGCAAAATTTTCAATTATTTAAAAATTTATGAATATTGAAACAAAATTTTTTAGATTTTTTAACAATTTTTTTTATACCACTAACACTAAATTTGTTGGTTTTCAAAATAAATTTGGAATTACTATTTTTTTTTTATTTATCGGATTTTTAAGTGGTAACCTTTTTGGAACCATTCTTAATGGTATTCGTTATTATATGAATTGGGATGGTTATATTGGTATAATTTTACTATTTTTGATAGAAAGTATAAATTTTATTTTTTATCACAATAAAAATAGAAAATTTTTTTATTTTTTTAGATTTTTGTATTGTTTTAAAAAAAAAAGGAAAAGTTCGGT
>Ga0247770_1000252_pt1 | contig 52044 bp, 58 predicted proteins | sample UWRJL136409B6_FD_179943 | JGI IMG/M metagenome (GOLD analysis project Ga0247770, IMG submission 179943) | Plant litter microbial communities from Arlington Agricultural Research Station in Wisconsin, United States - UWRJ-L136-409B-6 | ecosystem: Environmental > Terrestrial > Plant litter >...
CTAACCCCACCCCCAACACCGCCGTCACGACCTCGATGTCCAAAGCCTTCGGCCTCCCCGGCATCCGCCTCGGCTGGGTCGCCTCCCCCAACCTCGCCCTCCTCCGCCGCATCATGTCCAACCGCAACTACACCACCCACTCCGTCTCGCAGCTCGACCAGGCCGTTGCAGCTTACACCCTCTCTCCGGCAGTCTACCCGCAGATCATCGCAAAGAACCTCGCCATATGCGCAAAGGGGATCGAAGTGATCGGTGAGTTTGTGGAGCGGAATAAAGACAGGGTGGAGTGGATTTCCCCGCAGGGAGCGGGGGTTGCGATTGTGAGGTTTAAGGGGAAGTGTGGGAAGGCGGTGGATGATGGACGGTTTGCGGAGGGGCTGGTGGAGGAGACGGGTGTGATGGTTATTCCGGTGGGGAGGACGTTTGGCCAGCCAGAAGGGGGGGATGAGGGGTTGAAGGGCTATGTGAGAATTGGGCTGGGGGTGAGGGAGGATGTGTTGAGGGGGGCGTTGCGGGAGGTGGAGGGGTATTTGGGGAGGTTTGAGTAGTTGTCTGGGTGTTGATGGGGGTTGGTGGTTGTTCGTTGTTTTATGAAAAAGGGGAAGAGGAGGAACTGTATGTTTGTTTATCTGAACATTTAGCCCTTCTCAGTAACGGGATATTGGGGGGCAGAAGCAACTTGAATGTAAGAGTTCTGTCTGAAAATACCTTCCTCCTCCCAAACTTAAATTGTATGCATTTTACAGCGCCCTCTTTTCAACCAACCCAGCAGGACTCAACCCTCACATTCCTACAGATGCCCGCATCTCTTTCCTCCCCTCCTACTTCCCCTCCTTCCTCCCTCACAACACCCCCTCTACCCCCTACGTCCATCACTATCCGTAACCAGTATCTTACTGGCATCCTTACAAAGCCTCCTCTCACACACAACATAGCAGTTATCCGTCTTCGCCCCAACCTCCATCCTCTCACAGTCTCTCACAGTGAGAGGGCCCTGCCCAATAGTTTCCCGCCGTTGGTTCTCGAAAATAAGCCAACTGCATGGCGTATAGGACACAGTTGCCGAGAGGAGGTCGAAACATATACAGCAGCGGTTTTCCTGGGCTGTTGCCTTGCACATCTTCCTAATGAGACTGGGGTGGTGTTAATTGAAGTCCTGAGTTACGTGGTGTGTATTGGCGAACCTTCTTGAGGTGTGTGAATTTGCAAATGAAACTTGGCCTCAAAAGTCATAATAGATGTGCCAAGAATGTTGGGTGGGTATCCTCACCAGGATATGAAAACCTGCAAGGCCGAAGACAGACCCCGAGTACCTGGGGCCGCTCATTAGTTATGATTTTCTTTCCATCATCTGGGAAGAGTCAAAGACACTTAGACGAGCCTTTCTGATGATCAGGTGTCTGTCTCGGCTTACATGCCCCTTAGTATCTGTGCGCCTCGTGTGGTTTGATGTTGAGAAACCGGTCTCCCGGTTGCCAGTAAGATTTTCTTCTCTGTTGTCCACTTGCGAGTTGTCATGAGCGGGTTGGTCGACATACTGACGACTCATGCAGACCCACACTTTTGTTTGGAAATAGTGGGCACACGGAGTTCCTCTCCTGATAACAGGGTTCTGAACCCGATGAGAATAGAAAATATAGAACTTGACTTCAAAGCCAGGCAGCAAGCTTAACCAACAAATGGTAGTTGATAAAATTATGTGGTCTAAGCGCCTCGAGCAGTTTCTTGCTTCTTCATACACTCTTTATTCATAAACCTCAGACGCCGCTTTGTATCCGGCCATGGTCGTCTCAGTGCGGACAACGGATTGCAAAAACCACATCATGATCGCATCAATCCGCCATGTTTTACATGCCCATACCCAACGCCAATGACGCCCCGTGTCATGCAATCAACCCAACCCTTCCGCTTTTCATGAGCCGTTACCTGTTGCGATTGGCCGAAAATCTTCTGACCATGACCTCGCGGATCGTGTACTTTTTCAGAGCCTCGGCGATGCCTCCTTGTTGCATAGCCTCGTCAAAAACAGAGGGGGGAGGAATGTCAACGTAGACCAGAACCAGACTTTTGAGGACGTGCGCCAACACACGGTTTACTCCCATCAACCACGACCAAGACTTCTTTGGCGCTTCATGTTCGATCTGCTTCCATCGCCCATCGGAGAACGTTGGCATGACCATTACGCCAAACTCGCTGTGGTCAAAGACAGGACCTCGCTGGTAGAGAATGAAGTCGACTCCAAACTTGATACCATGTCGAGGGACCCAACCGAGAGAACGAAAATGGTGATACACGGCGTAATTTACAAGAAAAGGATCCTGGGGCTGGAGACTCGCCAACGGCGAGCTGACCTCCCGAGGAGGAAAATAGGAATAGGCGCGGAGCAAATCCAGGAGCTTGTCTGTAGGAATTGGAGCCAACGTCACAGGATCAACGACTGAGAGTACACCAAGAGCAAAAACAAGGAAGAAAGCTTCTTCCGGGGCGAGCTGGAAGTGCTCCTTGTTCGTTAACTCTCCAACTGCGATGGGAGTCTCAGGAGTTGAGCCAGACACTAGTTCCCGGGTTGTTGTTGCAGGAGAGGCAGGAGAGGGAGTAGAAACTGGCTCTGTCCTATCGTCCCTATCCGTCAAGGTGGAGGGTGTGCTTCTTGGGGGGCTGCCGCTTGCTGAACGTCTTGGACTCGGGGGATCATGGTGTTGAAAGGTGGTTGATTCGACCTGAGGCGAGAACCGAACACTCTTCCGTCGTTTTAAAGGTTGCTTTTCCTGGGCTTCATTGGAAGCGGGCTCAACAGACCCATTTGCAGAAGATATAGAGGGAGGAGGCGAGACAATTCCGTTGGCTGGCCCGTTGGAGAGCGCGGCCTTGGCCTCATTCAGGAGGATGTCCACAACGGAGGGCGTGGTCGAGACACTCGTCTCAGTTGCCGGGATGTCGGCTCCGTCAGCAAGACCGTTTGGACGGGCGTGCCCGTCGACAGGCTTGCCATTTACGTGCCCATTGGCCTGACAGGAGTGTCTCGAGTCAGGTGAGAGGAAGTCCATAGACTCGTCCTTCTCATCGTGCGCTGTGACAGTTCCCGAGCCCACACTTGCCAAAGAGTTAGGAAGCGCCAACAACTCGGCAGGGCCAACTGGAGACTTGTGCGCTTTCAGGCTGTTCACGAGGACGGGCTTCGCTACTAGACTGACCAACGTATTTGGCAGGGCCAGTAGTTCCGCTGGGCCGACTGGAGGCCTTGGCGAACCTGGTGGCGTCCTCGGGGGAGTGTCTTCAACAGGCGCAGGGTGTGGTGCGGCGTGGGACTTGGTCTCGGCGGGCTGGGTCTCTGCAAACGTCGCCTCTACCAGCCTAGCTTCGAGTTTGGCTTCCTCTAGCCTTGCTTCTGCTGCCCTAACCTCCTCGAGCCTGGCTTCCTCAGCTCTTGCTTCTTCTAGCCTCTGTTGCTCGATCGCCTCAAGTTCTGCCTTGGCTCTCTCCCACTTCACATTACGCCGCTCCTCGCGCCTCAAGTCTGTGCGGACCTCGCTGACAGTGCCTTCTTGCCCTGTCCCAAGTCGACCAAGCTCCCGCTTCAGCCAATTCGGCTCGCTGCGACTAAGACTTCCTTTTCCAAAGAAGCCTTGCTCCCAGAGAGCGCGTATAGACTTGGGGTCATTGATGTGGACAGAGCGTGTGTCAGGATCCCAAACACCGACATGGACAACAGACGGTTCAGCGGCCGGCGGGGACACAACCTGACGCAGCCATGTATACGCGAGGTGCAAAAGAGATATCGGGTTGTTGGGGTAGAAGGTTGGGAGCGGGAACGTTCGTATCGGCGCAGGTAACGCATAGATTTGCCACAGCGGAACCCTCGGCGGGAAAGGAGCAGTGTGCGCTGGAACGGTCGCGTCCAGCGTTGCCACTACTGGTTCTACGGGCATAGTTGCTACCTCACCAGGAGGGTTCATGATGATAGTTGCTGTCGTAGCCATTGTGGGGGCTTCGGGTCGACCTGCTAAAGAGGTGCGTTAGTCAGAGACCACGATCCATCAATGCACCAAAATAAATATGATGTCAAAGCTTGTTCAGATACCGTTGTAGTCAAAGTGGGCATTCACCGAGCATGCACTGAAGCATATTGCTCTAAGCACCAAAGTGTATGGTTGTCATCATCGCAGGTGGGGAGGGGTGTGCCAGAGCAGAACAGCTGCTGGCCGCGAGGGGAGGAAAATGGTGAATGGCGAGGTAACTTACTCAATTGCGGGATATTCCCGACAGAAGCACAGGATACTCGGCCATCCAGGGCGCCTGGAGGATCACCGGAAGGTCAAAATTGCCATGAAGATGCGAAGACGCTTAGGTTGAGGTGGCTTCACATCGAGCAGACTTTTCCTCGAGTTGAAGAGTCAAGACGGAAAACTTCGGCTGCGGCAAAAAAAAAAAAGTCTGGGCTTTGTAGCACGGCAGAAGTGGGGCGGCGGGCCACCAGAGCTTCGGGAAATCCGCGGCAGAGCTTCTCGCTTGCTCGCGCTTGCTTGCGGCAGGCATTGCCTGGTGAAAGCAAGCTAGCAGCGAAAAAGTATTGTCATCTTCCTGGCTCACCACCTGCACGACTTCCGACGGTTCCGCTCCTGGCTCACCGGCGCAGCCGTCGACGATCAAATATGTGCGGCTCCCACCTGTAGCGCCAATCCTCCCGCCTGGGCTCATCTCTCGCTGCTGCATCGGACTGCGCACTGCTGTCCGTCTCCGTCGCCGCTCTCCGTCGAGAGTATCCGCCGAGACTATCCACCCGCCCCAAGCGCCAATGACGCCTAGCCATGTGCCAACGGCGCTGGTCCTCCAGGGCGTAGCCTTGGTATGCCTCGTCTGGAGCCTCTTCATCTACGTGGTCCAGATCATTGGCATTTTCCAAATGTGAGAAGATCGCCAGTACCCGACTGACCCATTGCACCTCGGCCCACTAGCTTCCATTCATTCCTGCTGACCGCGTTCGCATCCCAGCTTCCGATACCACTCCGCGCCTCGTCCGAAGCCTGTCTCGCCGACGCTGAAGGAGGACGATGTCCCCCATATCACGATAATACGGCCTGTCAAGGGCGTGGAGATCGGGCTCTACGAGTGCCTTGCCTCAACCTTCCAACTCGTGTACCCGCGATCGAAGCTCACCGTGTACCTCTGCGTCGCATCCTCCGACGATCCGGCGTATCCCGTGCTCCAGCAGGTCATCGCCGACTTCCCAGGCTTCGATGCCAAGGTTCTGGTCGAGGAGGACGACCCGCTGCTCCACGGAACTCGCGGCCATGTCAACAACCTGGGGCCGAACCCCAAGATTAGAAATATCAGTCGCGCCTATCGGGAAGCTAAGGGGGACGTTATTTGGATCGTGGACTGCAACATCTGGACTGCGAAACACGCTGCCGGCAGAATGATCGACAAGCTCTTTGGCTTCCAGCCAAACGGTAGAAAGACAACGCCGTACAAGTTCGTCCACCAGCTGCCGCTAGTTGTTGACGTTGATGCTTCATGGAGTGAGGAGTCGCAGAACCTGCTGTCACCCGTGGAGGCAGGCTCGTCCCAATGGCCTATGAGAGTCCTGAGCCGCGGTGGGCGCCTGGAGCAGATGTTCATGGCCACAACACATGCCAAGTTCTACAGCGCCATCAACACCGTCTGCGTTGCGCCCTGTATCGTGGGCAAGAGCAACATGTTCCGCAAGTCGCATTTAGATGCCTTCACCGACCCTTCGCTAAACCCGATCCTATCCGATTCAGATGCCTCCCGCGGCCGGGGAATCGACTTCTTCTCGTCATATATTTGCGAGGACCACCTCATCGGCGATCTCATATTCCGGTCATCTGCTCCGGGCTTTTGGAATCACGGTCTTGTTTTTGGCGAGGTTGCGATTCAGCCCATGTCGGGAATGTCTGTGTCGGCTTACATCGCGCGCCGCGTTCGTTGGCTTCGAGTCCGGAAGTGGACCGTCCTGGTTGCCACATTGATCGAGCCCGGCGTGGAGTCGTTTATGTGCTGTCTTCAGTTTTCTTTTGCCCTGACCACACTTCCTTGGTTCTCTACCAAACTTGGTATTCCACCGACATGGAGCATGATGGGGGCTATTTGGCTTTTCATGGTCACCGCTTGGATGATTGTCGACCGTTTTTTCAGCCGGAAGTTGCATATGTGCCAAAGCATCGAGGTGGATGAGGACACGCCGACGTTTGCCCGTGGAACCATTCGCCAAGGGGGCCCAAAACAGAAGCCCTTCTTCGAGTGGCTGGCCGCCTGGCTTGGGAGGGAGTTGCTGGCATTGCCCATCTGGATCCAGGCGGTGCTATTGGGCACGACCGTGTCCTGGAGAGGCAGGAAATTCAGGGTTCGCATGGATATGAGCGTAGTGGAGGTTGGAAAGCCGAAAGTCGCCCCGAGCGCCCCGGCCGCAATGCTCAACGGGTCCAGCTCGCCCCGATCACGAAGTAAAGACCGTGTAGACTAATGACACTAGCATACCTAGATCATAATACCCTGTAGACTTAATGACATTGTAGATGCATCACACAACTCAACCAGGCATTTTTATGTAGGCCATGACAACATAACAGCCTTATTTATGGAACTTGCTGTTACCCACCTTCCCGTCTTGAACAAATGCTCCAGCAGGTGGTGATGTGCCCCGGCGGCAAGCTATGCCGCGCCGTTCAACTGCATCAGAACTAGCCCAGGCCTATCCCAGGCCCTCTGCGTATGTGAGCTGCCAACCGTGTCCGTTCTCCTCTGCAATGCAACACATTCCCTCGGCAATATTCAGTGGATGTTGGGCAAACAAGCCCAACACTCAACCGCGGGGGGACTTGACGACCACGGCGGATACCTTTGAACCACACTACCTTACGGAACGGTGTCCAAGCAGCCACATCCCCCACACGATGAGGGGGTTTATTTACAAGGTTTCTTTTTCAGTCAAGGTTTATCATCATACGAATAAGGCCTGCATCGCTAGAGGCCAGACTGGAACCGGCCGCCCAGCAGGTTATGAATGTCAACCAACGACGGGATATACTAAAGTAGGTAGTTGATACTGAGCTACCGATGTTTGATACAAACCTGACTCAAAGGGTCTGTCGTGTAAAATAAGCCTCTCGGCTTGGAGTCAACGCTAATGTATTCGTAACGAGCCTGGCCCTGCTCTTCCGACATAGGTGTGAGGATGATTCCCACGACGAATTCTCGCGCGGAGAACTTGAACAGACCGGGCCTTTCTTACCGGAGCATTCGTAGCTGTCCGTCGCTCCCGTAGCTTGCACTGCCAAGCCTTTTTGTTCTCTAAAGGGCGTGGCCTGGGATAACCGAGTTCTGCTGCATGCGCTGCCGTCATATCGGCATCCTTCTCAACATACCTATCATTTGAAACAATGCCCAACTGTGCGATCTGCCAGGTGTGTCTGCAGGGAGTTTGAGCCTATCTTGCACTTTACTGCCGTTCCACGCAAGCTGCAAACATCATAAATTCCATATTCAGCTTTGTCAGCATCACAACGGCGTAGTCCATTCCAGGCTTGGGCTCCCGAGAGACGGCGACCCGATCTGAGCCGATGTTACAGTTCGCCCCACCCTCCGGTTCCGACCTTCCGCTTCGGGCGAGATCCTGCACCGGGATGCGGCAGAGACGCCTTCTCCCTGCTGTTTCCCCCACACTGACTGGCTCCTGGAATGTCGTTGGCTCCTTCGCTCATAGTGAAGAGACGTCAGGGCCGGTCCCGAGAAAAAAGCTGAATAAAGTAGTGCCCGCGGCGGTGTGACTCCCCAATGCTGCTTCGTCTGCGCGTTGCGTAAACGGCCTCCACGCCACGCTGCTTCGACACGCGTCGCACCGCGACGCATGCCTTCTGCCCTTGATTGATCCCGTTGATTTATGAGTCCCCCCAGACATCCTGTCTTGCCTAAGGTGTTGAGCGCCAAGATTTCAAGACCTAGCAACGCAATTGCTCTGTAGCAGCAAATGGATTTCACATCATGTCCTAGCGACGAGCTGTTCGGCCCAGCCGTTCAGGGCTGCCGGGGCGACTTCGACTTCACCATCAAGTTCGAGAAGATCTTCTTCTCTTTGCTCCCGGGATCGGTATTCGCTGCCATCGCCCTCACGAGGGTTCTCTATCTCGCGACAAGCCGGCCGACTATCATTGGCGGAGCGTGGTTGAAATATGTAAAACTGGTGAGCACGCTTGACTTGCACCTGAAAACCGGCAACTGACGGCGGGTCTCAAAGTCACTTATCTCCGTATATGCAGCCCTGCAGCTTGTCTTGCTAGTGCTCTGTGCCACTAAGCTTGAAAGGTTTGAGACCTTCTTCATCTCATCAGCCGCAGTGACTTTCGTGTCAGCACTCTGCATGATCCCGTTGTCATCTGTCGAGCATTCGCGATCTCTGAGGCCATCGATCCTTTTCAACGGATATCTCTTCCTTACGATACTTTTAGATGTTGCCCAGACGAGGACGCTCTGGCTCGCATCTGATAACTCCGATGAGCTGTCCTTCACGCGGCTGTTCACTTCGGGCGTCGCTGTCAAGGCCCTCCTTTTAGTGCTCGAGTCTGTCCAAAAGACCAGATGGGTAATCTTGTACGACATCAAGGACCACTCTCCCGAGGAGACGGCAGGCCTGTTTGGGCTGAGCGGCTATATGTGGTTGAACCGACTCTTCATCCAGGGATACAACAAGATTCTCACCATCGACGACTTATTTCCCCTGGATCAAGACCTGGCCTCAGAGAAGCTGTACGCCCAATCGGCCCCGTACCTTGCCCCGTCGAAGCTGCGAGGCCGGAAGCACGGCCTGGCACAGGAAATGGTAAAGAGTTTGGCTGTACCACTTCTTCTTCCCGTCCCAGCAAGGGTTGCCCTGATGGGTTTCAAGTTCTGCCAACCTTTCCTCATCGAAACGTTGCTTGACTTCCTCCACAGACCAGCCGAGGAGACATCGCCCAACCCGGGGTACGGACTCATTGGTGCCACACTCATCGTGTACACGGGCATGGCTGTCGCCAGTGCGCTTTACTGGTATTTCCAGATGCGGGCGATGTACATGCTGCGCGGCGTACTTGCAAGCGCTGTGTACAGGAAAACGACTGAAGCAAAAATCGCCGTGGCCGACGATTCGGCTGCGATAACTCTCATGAGCGTCGACGTTGAACGTATCATCCGAGGCTGGCAGTTTGGCCACGAGTTCTGGGCCAACCTGATCGAAGCATCAATCGCATGCTGGCTGCTTTCTCGGCATCTAGGCGCCGCCTCGGCAGCCCCTATGGTTGTCGTATTCCTATGTGCCACGTACACCTCCTTCTCGGCGAAGTGGATTGGGCCGGCGCAGAAGGTGTGGATGGAGAAGATTCAAAAGCGCGTCGGCTTGACCTCGAACGTCATCGGCCAGATGAAGCAGCTCAAGATCTCCGGTCTGGCTGGCCCCGTGGAGCAGTCAATCCAGACGATGCGATACGACGAGCTGAAGGCGGGGAATAGAACCCGGCGACTGATGGCTGCGAGCGCCGTCTGCTCCTATGTTCCTGTCACCATCGCACCAGTTGTTACATTTGCTATTACGACCCAAACGCTGGACATCGTCACCATCTTCACATCGTTGGCGTATATCCTCCTCTTGTGTGCCCCATTGTCATACCTCTTCCAGGCTGCACCGAGCTTCTTCGCCTCCTTCACCTGCTTTACCCGACTCCAAAGGTTCATCGAGAGCGACCCCCGCGTTGACTTCCGCAAATCTGCAACGCCTCGCCCAACAGATACTCCATCGGAAAAGGAAACCGAGGGCGACGGCCGCATACCTGCCGGGATCAGGATTTCAGGGGGGAGCTTTGGGTGGGAAACAGGAAAGCCAGCCCTCAAGAACATCGACCTTGAAATTCTGCCTTCGCGTCTCACGATTGTCGTGGGCCCTGTCGCATCGGGAAAGTCCACACTCTGCAAAGCTCTCCTGGGCGAGTCTCCAGTATCGGATGGTTCCATTTTGATAGGCTCTGTCCCCTCCCGCAAAATCGGCTTCTGTGATCAAACACCGTATCTGTCCAACGCCACGATTCGGAAGAACATCATCGGCTTTTCTCCCTTTGATTCTAAGCGGTACAATGAAGTTGTCGAAGCAACAATGCTCCTGCCAGACCTTGCGGTGCTACCCCAAGGGGACCAAACGAGAGTCGGGAATAACGGTATCAGTCTAAGCGGCGGCCAGAAACAGCGTGTGAGTATGGCTCGGGCACTGTATCTTGATGCCAATATTCTTGTCTTCGACGACATCTTGAGCGGGCTCGACGCCGACACGGAAGAACAGGTCTTCCGTCGTGTGTTCTCAACTGAAGGAGTTCTTCGGCAGAGAAACTCAACTGTTGTCCTTTGCACACACTCTGTCCGACACCTCCCTGCCGCCGATCACATTATTGCGTTGGGCCAGGACGGGGCTGTTGTTGAGCAAGGCACCTTTGCACAACTCGTTGCAAACAAGCAATATGTGCATAGCCTCGGAGTCAAGGAAACCGACAGCAGCAGCTCTAATGAGAGTATTACACCTGCAGAGGACAAAACGGCGAATAACGCGGGCCTGCATCGTATCCTCACGGAAAAGACTGTCGATGACGGTACCAGCGACCCGGAGCGCATGCTCGGCGAGTGGGCTGTTTACAAGTACTACTTCCAGCGCATCGATTGGTACTTCCTCGCTGGTTTCGCCGTCAGCGGCCTTAGTTGGGGGTTCTTCGAGAATTGGGTGACTGTCTGGCTGAAGTTCTGGTCTGTGGATGTGACGTCTGTGCATCCAGAGCACGCCAATTCGTTTTATGTCGGCATGTACGCCTTATTCCAGGTTCTGTCCCTGGTGTCGCTCGGGCTGGTCGCCTTCATTTGCTTTACCGCTGTCGTCACGGCCTCGGGATCAAGGCTTCATCGTGAGGCACTGTCGACTGTAATACGGGCCCCCTTGAGGTTCTTTACCTCGACAGACACCGGCGTCGTGACGAATCTTTTCTCGCAGGATATGACCCTCATCGACGGCGAGTTGCCAGGCTCCCTTTTGAATATAGCGCTCAATCTCTGCTCTTGTATCGGAATGGCTGCTGTTGTTGCCACCGCCTCTCCCTATCTCTGTATCACGTACCCGTTCCTGTTCTTCATCATGTACGTGATCCAGAAGTTCTATCTTCGCACATCACGACAGATGCGGTTGCTGGACCTCGAGGCAAAGAGTCCGCTCTAGTAAGTCGTTTCCTCGTGCTTGACTCGTTTCGAGACCTGGTTGCTCACAGATATACAGCTCTCATTTCATCGACACCATCAAGGGCGTTGCCACATTTCGCGCTTTCGGTTGGGTTGCCGCCAGCATCGAGCTGAACAACAGCCTGGTCGACAGGTCCCAGAGGCCAATGTACCTTCTCGCCATGATTCAGCGGTGGCTCGGCTTTGCCCTGCAAATGGTCGTTGCGTTTCTCGCGTTTGCGGTGGTCATTTTGGCTACTCAAACGAAATCTAATGCGGCTCTGACAGGCGCAAGTCTCATCACATTGATGAACTTTGGCGATAACTTGACGTATCTAGTCATGACCTACACGCTTCTCGAGACTTCCATTGGTGCTATCGCGAGACTGAGGAACTTCAGCGCAAAGGTTCTGCCGGAGAACCTCGACGGAGAGGACGTAAGGCCGCCGCGCGAGTGGCCGCTGCGGGGGGGAATTCGAATCGATAACGTTTCGGCATCTTATGGGTAAGAAGCTTCTGCGCTCGGTTTTGCGAGTGATGCGTTGACCGATCCTTGTTTAGTGAGCTCGACGATTCAAGCCGCGAAGAACCTAGTAGCGGAAGTGACGCCGGACCTTCCGTCGACAACCGTCAGCTCGCTATCAAGAACCTGACGCTCGATATTGCCCCTGGTGAGAAGGTGGCGCTATGCGGTCGCAGTGGGAGGTAAGCCACAAATTCCTGTTGTTCTTGACCCAATTCTTCTGGTAGCTAACTGTTGTTCTCAGCGGAAAATCGTCCATCGTCCTCATGCTTCTTCGCCTGCTTGACCCTATCGAATCTAGTGCCCAGGGCATCACCATCGATGAGACACCCCTGCACAAAATCGACCGTGGTGTCCTCAGGCAGCGCATCATTGCCGTCCCGCAGGACGCGGTCTTCCTGCCCGATGGGACTTCATTCCAGGCCAACTTGGATCCCTTTACAGTCTCTACTGAGCCCGAGTGCAGGGCGATACTCGAGACAGTGGGTCTCTGGGCGTTTGTTGCTGAACGGGGCGGCCTAGCGGCCGGCATGACCGCTGACTCGTTTTCCCAAGGGCAAAAACAGCTATTCAGCCTCGCGCGCGCAGCATTGCGGCGACGGGTGCGTGCAAGGCAGCGGGAAGCCGAATTTGGCAAGGCGGTTGGTGAGGAGGACCGGGGTATCTTACTGCTTGACGAAGTGAGCAGCAGTGTGGATCAGGACACCGAACGGGAAATGCAGGCCGTGATTGCCGACGAATTCAAGGGCTACACCATCATCATGGTTAGCCACCGCCTCGATGTGGTGATGGGCTTTGATAAGGTCGTGGTCATGGACAAGGGTGTGATGCTCGAATCAGGCCGGCCTCGGGAGCTGGTGGAGCTTGAGGGATCGAGGTTCAGAGAGCTGTACCTTGTTGGGCATGCATAGATTGGAGCGCGGGAAGTGCCGCTGTCATCGCATGCCTAACAACTGCTGACGTGGGACCATGGGAGCCTCAAAGATAGGTAGAAGAAATTAAAATGCAAAAGAAAGAAAGAAAAAAAAGAAACAGGATGTAGGACGTCGGCGAATGCAGCTACCGAGCAGTTGGATAGGTGGGTTTTGTTAGGCCATGCAGCAGCTCATTGGCGGTTTGTGTCTCAGGGGGGAACTGCCACAATTCACGACCAGGGGCTCTGATCGGCAGGGCTTGCCCTGTGGATTCGCGGGACGGCGATGATGCAGATGGCGTCGATTCTTTTTCTCATCACACATAGCGACGGAGGATGCCGGTGTGTGTCGTGGACGAATCGCTGAGGTCGAAAATCGGTGTGAAATGGCGCTGCAACCCCCGCGTCGACGCTCCCCATCAGCTTCTGCCCAAAATGCCAGCTTTCCTGGCCACTGGGTGGCTGGCTCGTCCCACCCTTCCACAGCAGACCCCGCCATTTTGACAACCCAACGTGGGCGGCGGTCAGTGCTTCGGCCCTGAGGTTGACCGGCGCTCAATACGTTTCCCCACCGAGGTTGATGGGATATAAAAACCGGGAAAATTGAATCACGAAAACGCGCGAAAGGGGTTTTCTGCATGAGCCGGCTGGGAATCCTTCTGTCATCTTTCACATTTGCCCGGCCGATAAACGATGAGATGGAGGGTGGCGCTTGTCTCGTCGTGGACGGTGCTGCCGCAAAGCTTTCTGCTATGTGGGGTGTGGAGATTGAGGTCCGGCGTGGACGGGCACGGATGGACGTGGGGGTTTTTTTGGCGAATCTGGGGAAGGAGCCCCGCGGCTGGCAAGTGTCTCGTCCATGTCGAGCTGTTTTCCGTCGGCGCCATGCTGATCTGTCGCGACGTCCCCAACCAACAAGCGACCGTCCACCCATCTGACATTGCGCATTTTATCCTCCCGCCGTGCCGCGTCGCCCGACTCCAACTCCCATCGCCATTCACCCATCGTCGCATTTCTCACTCGTCCCCGGCCAGATGCCTCTCGAGCTGCTGAGCTAGGCGCGCGTAGCGACCTCGGTGTTCACTGACTGTCCCATCACTCACCCGACCTGGGGACCATGAGTTCGCGCTTTCCGAGTTTACGTCCAGATCCATGACGACCCCACAGCCTCATCAGAATGGCGACCCCGTCCCTGCGTCCGCCTCGCCCGGCGGATACAAGCGCGCCAGCCGAAAGGGGGCTCCGCGACGTTTCTCTTGCGGCTTTCCCGGCTGCGACAAGCTGTATTCGCGCGCAGAACACCTCGCGAGACATGGTAACTTTTTTCCAAAACCTCTCATATGCACGCCGCACTGCTAACAGGTCATTAGAACTGAATCGTGCGGACGCCCCATTCCATTTCCCGTGTTCCCACGTCGCATGCCCCGCACATCGTGCGCCCCCTTTTACGTGATGACTGGAGCTGACCGCCGTTCCAGATTCTCCAAAAGAAGTATTCCGATGCGACTTTTCGGGGTGTGAGCAACGCTTTGTGCGTGCAGATCTCCTCGCCCGCCATAGGAAGCGCCACTCCGCCACGTATGTTCCGAGGAATCGCGTGCCGAGCTTCAGTGGTGCTAAAGGCCCGTCGCCCCCGGGCTCAGTTGGCGCCGCCAGCGTGGTATCGCCCACGGTCGAGTCCCGGCCGACTTTTGCCAGCGTTCCGCACGACGCGGCGATACTGCTGACTCCTGACTCCACCACGCACCCCCCTCCATCGCTGCCAAACCCGGCCGCTCCCAGAATGTCGCATCAACCACACCAATCGCCTGGTGGGTGGAGCGCGCAGATGGCCGACATCGCCGCCTGCAACATCATCCGCCCGAAGCCTGGCTACTACCCCCGTGAAGGTCCTCGTATTACTGAGCAGCCCTCTGTGGTCTCGTATCACAACGTCGACTTCGCGCATGATGAGATTTCTCGGGTCAACTTTGCCGGCTGGCTCTTCAACCCACAGGCGACCTACGAGAACTTTCCCGATTACCAGCTCCCCTTTATCGATGGCGGCCTAGAGTCGACGTTCAACAACAACATCCATTATGACTATGAGTCACTAACAAGTGGGCGGTCCCAGCTCGAGACGCCGCCGCGGTTTGTTGAGAGCGACGAGTTGATCAGCGAGCTTCGACGCCAAGATGTTCTTCGATGGTTCCAGATGTTCCGTCAGAAGCAACCTAAATCCGAATCGCTCATTGCTAACCTTGTGCACAACAGCGGGGGCGATCTCCCGGCCCTGAACGTTGAGATGATGCGCGACTGCCTTCAAGAATACTGGGAACACGTCTCTCCTCGGCTTCCCATTGTTCACCAGCCTACCTTTTCGTGCAACAGGTGCTCGCTCCTCCTTCTGATGGTCATGATCGCGCTGGGCGCTGCTTCACTGCGCAGCAGAGACTCGAGCGGGAGCCTGTCAGAGTATGGGGGATTCGCAGATGTCATCATCCTGGGAGTAAGGTCGGAAATTCTGTCGGCAGAGGACGCGATGCCACCGGTTAGCCTCTGGGTTGCTCAGGCATTGTTGCTCCTTGAGTTCTACGAAAAGATGTACTCGTCTCGCCGTCTTCACGAGCGGGCGCACATCTACCATTCGGTCGCCCTCACCCTTCTTCGACGGGGTAGTCCCCTGATCGGCCGTTCTGGGAGCGAATCTCCCCCCGAAGTGGCGTCGGCGGATCACTCCCACGGCGTCGGCCTCGACTCCCGTACCTGGTGGAGTCGATGGGCGGAGACAGAAGCAATGCACCGTGTCGTGTTTGCTGCCTTCATGCTGGATATCATCCACGCAGCCATGTTCGGCCACAGTGCTGACATGGCTCCACATGAAATACGGCTGCCTCTTCCCTGCGACGACAATCTTTGGACGGCGTCCAACCCAGACACAGTGCGACAGCTTGACCAAAACCTTCGAATGTATGGCGTAAAGACCATCTCGTTCTTGGACGGCCTCAAGCGAGCACTTCACGGGAAAGAGGTTCGGACGCACTCTTTCGGTCGCATGATCATCATGTCCGGACTCCTCAGCGTCGGCTGGCATCTCAGCCACCGAGAAACGCACCTCAAATGGCTGGACCTGACAACACAGTCGACAGAAGTTCAGGAGAACTGGAAGAAGATCCTGCTCAAGTCGTTCGACGATTGGAAGACCAGCTTCGATATCGCCCAGGGCGCATTGGGCAGCCCGACCATTGCAGACTCCTCGGCTCAGGGGTCCGGCTTAAATGGTCCGATACAGAGCGCAGCGGTTCTTTATCACCTTGCGCATATCAGTCTCCATGTCGACATCGTGGACTGCCAGGTTTACGCTGGAGCGAAGCGCCTTCTGGGAAGGAAGGTGTCGGTTCGCGACTACACCAACGTCGTCACTCGAATGAAGATATGGGCCTCATCTCCCTCAACCCGCCATGCGGTCTTGCACGCCTTTAAGCTCCTTCACCGAGTGCTGGTCGATCCTCGGCGAAGCGCCGGTGAGCGGAAACGACAAGATGTCGGCGGTATTAACCTGCCTCCTATTGAAGTTCAGTCGTACTCTTGCCGTAACGAAACCGATCCTCATCGACCGTGGATCATGTACTATGCGGCGCTGTGCATATGGTCGTTTGTTCGCGCCATAAGCCGTCATGACTCAATGCAAGACTCCCCCGCCAGCCTGCATGGGCCATCACGCCCAATGAAGCCGGTGCCGGTCAACTATCGCAGGGTCGTTGCCTACCTATCTGGCATTGCCGACCTCTCCGAGCTGACGGAAGCCGCCTCTGTATCCTTGGGTGAGGGGCTACCGGATCTTCTCGATGCCTTACACTCGATTTTCTCCGAAGCACACTCCGAGCTTCTCCGAGAGGCACACGAGCGCCTCAGGATATGTAAGGAGACACTAGTCATTACCCCCGGCTAGGCGTCGGGATGCTGCCTCACAGAGCGCGCGCCCCTCATACGCCTTTTCGGATTAGCACAACGCCCTCCAACCCCAAGGAGAGTGCTGAGTTATGCTCCACGGACAAACGGAAATGTGAGATTTCCTACCCTTTTGCTGAGGCTATGCCAAAATTCTGGCGAAGTGCTCATTATATGATAGGCGGGTAGAGATCGGCACGAGAACGATCCCTATCTCTGTTCTTCGGTCCACCTGAAATTCGGTATGGCGATAGATAAAAAGTAGCGACTGCCTTTGTTTCAAATCGAGCTGAAGGTTACTCCTCTCCCCGACAGGGCGTATTCATGTGAACTTTTATGAGATATGCAATGCTGGGAGGTAAGTTACGGGAATAAATATGATCACGTTTCCCGATCCTTGTATATATGGATTATATGAGCTGCTCTAATTAGTGGCTAATACTCTATAGCGATCTGTACTGTCGAGTTGCTTATCAACTTATGGCCATTTCAGGACCAATCAAGCCCATAACTTGAAGTACCCCTTCCAGAGCTTCTGCAAGAGACCGTCGGGGTCATATTTCAGGGCAACCTTTCTCAGTCCTTGCAAGCTGGCCTTACCATAGCTGCCAAACACATCTTGAGAGGTCTCCGCATAGTTTATGTATACGAACCCATGATCCAGCCCTCTGTCCTTCGCGAGCTTATTTACCTGGCGGATGAACTCCCGTGAGCTTGACTCCACAGTCGGGTCAAGCGCTGGGCTGTTCCAAGTCGTCGTCGACTGTACAATGATAAGCGGCCCGGCCTGGGGGTTCAGCCCTAGCGCGTTCCCGCCGTTGACCTGCATCGCCTGTAGCACGTTGACTGGGATTGGCTGAAAGGTGAGATACGGTGTGAATGGGGAGCCGTTTGCCCTAGCCGCGACCCGCGCCACGTGTGCCTCGTGCAAAGACAAAATGTCTTGAAGCAGCGCAGCCGAAGTCCCTTTTACCGCCGTGTTCGACCACGACTGCCTATTCCCATACGCCAGCTCGATCGCGTGAAGTAGTGACGTGAGATTCGACATCCGCGGCTCGCGCACCATCGCTGGGATACGATTGAACTGCTCAAATACCACAGGACTGATGGCAGGATCGGTCGAAGCCGGGCTGGCGTGGAACTGGTCGCTGTAAATCAGGTATCCCTCCAACCCAGGTACCCGCACAAACCCAAAGTACGTGTGCGCCCCCGGATCAGAGGGAAGCCCATTAACCGTCAAATTCTGGAAGAGCGGAATCAGCGTCGTATTGTACACCCCGTCGAAAACGAGACTTTGCGCCCACAACGGGCCCTGCTCGAAACTAGCCAGGTCGAACCGCGTCACAATACCCAGGTTGGTCGCTGCCCCGCCGCGCAGCGCCCAGTACAGGTCCGAATCCTGTGTCGCCGACGCGATGATCACATCCCCCGAGGCCAGCACAACCTCATACTGCTGCACGTTGTCGCACGCCCACCCACGCTGCCCGGAGAAGTACGAGATCCCCCCGCCGAGAGTGAGCCCGCCTACGCCCGGGTCCGAGACGCGGCCGCCCACGACGGCGAGGCCGAGCGGGTCGAGGATCGTGCTAATGTTTACCCAGCGGTTGCCGGCGCCGACGGAGACGGTCTTGCGGTCGGCGGAGACGGTGATGGTGTTGAGCAGACGCAGGTCGATGGTCACGCCCGAGGCGAGGTTGGAGCCGCCTGCGAAGGCGGTGTGGCCGCCGGACTTTACGGCGAAGGGGGCGTTGTTAGTGGTGAGGATTTTCATGGTGGTGGAGACATGCGCGGTGGTTTTTGGGGTCACGAAGCAGCTGGGGTGGACTTCGGACTGGCGCTGGGACCTGCGGGGTGTTAGTCTCGCTGTGGTGGGAGGGTTAGGCGCTGTTGGCGAACCAGTAGTTACTTGAGAGGGCGTATGAGGTCGAGTCGGGGAGGGCAACCAGCCCGGGGAGCGCAGAGGCCAATACATCGCACTGCGGGGTGTTAGCTTGACGGTTGCGTTCGGGGGATGAGGGCATTCGCCTTACAGCACTGGTTGATGGGTGTTTTGGGCCGTGCCAACCGCCGCGAACTCTCGACGTCTGCTCGCCGGTGCTGCCGTTGATAACTAGCGCGAGCGCCGAGAGCGCGGTCGTGACTCGCATGCTTTGCATGTTGGCTGACTGACGGGAGCTTGCGCCGTGCGGTCGAGAAAGCAGTCCAGGGTCTCGGTCGCGACGACGCGGTTAGGGGTCCCAGGTAATAAAGGCGCCAGCCGGGGCTTAGCCCGTCAGATGCCAAGTATCGCTTCTGTGGTGAATGCCAATAATTCACTGGCTATTACAGCGGTACCGAGGAACGGGAGGTCGCGGCTTGTGGAGCCATCCCGGGGGGTCGTCGTCTGGTCTGGTGGTGGGCAGGCAAACGGAACAGCTTCATCCGGAATTAGCGCGTGGTCGGGAGCCGGAAGACCAGCGCTCGGGCGTTATTATCGTGGTTATTGTGTAACACCAGCTGTGGGTTCACAGCAAACGAATCTTAGTTGCAATGCGATGAGACCCATGACATCTTGTTAGCGCAAACGTGACCGTCAAGACCCCGGGTTTGCGGGAGGGGAGAACAAGCGGGAGGAGCCTTGGTCGGACAAGGGGATCGGCAAGACTCGTGGCGGATGCTGGCAGACCCGAGAGTTTGGGTCTGGGCATTGTGGTGTTGACAAAGCCGATTGATCTGCTGGGCTGACGTGACCAAGGTACGAGACGACCTATCGCTTTCATCTTGAAGGGTCAGCTGACTGGTCTGAGATGAGCCTCCAGGAAGGTGTTAGTGGCGACCAGAGTTCAAGTTGGTTTCGTAAATACGTTGGGATGCAAGAATCCCAGCAGCTGGGTGGTGAGGGACCTTTGGGATGATTGTCATCATGAAAAGGGGCTGCATGCAAACACGACGCGCAGATGGGTATCATTCACCAATTTGATTCGAATTGATGAAGCAAACATTCACATTTGTCACCGGTGAGTGGGCGGGCAATTAGAACCGGTCAGCATGAGGCGCGGATGTTGTCGTTGCCGCTTCCACTAGCCCCTCCCTCATCACGGCATCACATCCCACCTTGGAAAGAGACATGGCAATCTTGCAGGAACTGGAGTCACTTTAGCTCATATGAACCCGCCATGGTGCTCGTTTGTCATCCAACAGTGCAACCTTACAAATATACGGTCCAGGTTTGTTTTGCGATGGAGGGAGAGTGTTGCTTCATTCGACCATTCTCTATTTTGAAGGTTTTCATGAAAACCCCCTGCTCCACTCCACGTTGCTGTACTTCGGATGTGTGGTATATATGCATTCCTGGTTGTGAGGAGCGTGAACTGGAGTTCAAAGTCATCTTCTTTTTCGAAAGCTTGGACCAAAAGAAACCTTGGGTCCCTGACCAGTGCAGAAGTCACCTTGAGTTTCTTCTTCGACTGCTCCATAATGTAGCTTTGAACTTCGCTTGGGCAAACTCTTCATCAGTTTGCTTCCCTGTCTGGTGTTTCCGAGCCCCTTCGGCTCCGTGTATGTGCTCCTGCTCCTGAGCTCCGAGTTTACCCATTCTATTGCTGCTATCGTTGTGTCTTCCTCACTTTCCTTTTTCCGCTTTGGGATTTTCGCGTGCATCGGATTTCGCTTGGTCTTCTCCTTGTCTCGTGTCCTCTAGGAAGATGCGCTGCTGGGTCCAATTTTCCTGTGTCCCGACGTAGCACTCGCCTCTTGGCGTGAGGACTCGATGAGAATTGGCCGAAACAGAGGAAAGGTGAGAGAGCTCCTAGGGGAGGGTATTTGTAGCCAATATGCTGAATTACATGCCGAGATCTGGGTAATGTGGTGATACTTGACACAGATAGTTCCCCTGTTTTGTCAGGTATTGATTTGTCTGTGTCTCTCTTAGTGGCACGGGGAGGCATCCCGTCCCAGCCACCAACATGAAGCGACTCTGGTCATACATCCGATTGCGGAACGTGATACCCGCTTACTTGACAAGGCTGAGAGGTTCGTACTCCATGATTCATGGTCTCCCTGAAAGCCTGTCAGAGCTGGAGGGGAACCCGCCGGTGTGATGTTGCACGGAAACACAACTGTTCGAGGGGCCACCGTTCCACAAGGTACCGTGTCCCGTGCCCATACTAGGCACAATTGGCTGCCTTGGGGGATATATTAAGCATCATTCAGCTCTTTCCTATCCCCCTCGAGCCGCACATCAAGTAGTGGCACATGATATTGCCGCTACAAATGGCAAATTATAGTCAATGCTTCAAACTAATGGGGCACCGCAGTCGCCAGATCTCAAATGGCTTCCTTGCGAGCCAGAAGCAAGGGTCAGTTATTGCTGCCACGAGCGTGACTATTGCCTCGATACCGGTCTGTGTAGGTATGAACGTTGGTTATGGCAACAATCTGATCACCCTTCACGGGTGCAACGACGTTCGCTGGACTTTGCCCTGTAAGAAATATTGTAAGAACTTCTGTGAGTCACCCTTCTCTAACGACTCGACCCTGCCTTTGCTGATTGGATTCAATCCCAATCAGCCAACTGACCATCTGACGCATATCTCCCTCTGCGGCTATGAGAACGAGGCTTGCTGCGGCCTGGGATGTTGCGATACTGGTCCGATATTTCGCATCGATGTTTTCAACGAAGCCTATCACCCGCCGCCAGATCAACTATTGACCACAAGCCACTCAGCTCCCAATGCCACGGCAACACATCGGCCGGGTGTATCTGAGGACTTGAGCAGCGAAGCACAGTCAACAACAGCAAGTGACAAGTCTCTGGAGGTTGGAATAGGTGTTGGATTAGGCGTGGGACTCTTGCTCGTCGGCTCGCTTCTATGGCTAGCGTGGGAAGTACGACGTCGGCATCCCCTGAGAAAGACGAAGACGAAGACGGGGGACACATCTGTAGACCACGGCTTGCAGTTTGGGGTCGACACAAATTCCAGAGCGTCTGCGGGGCATGGTTCGCAGTCTACAGTCCAGGAATCCTTGAGAGCCCGAGAAGCCACGCCAAATGAGGTACACGAGAAACCTGTGACCGGCGGCTGAGCTGGAGCCCGGCCCACCCGGTCATCCTCGAAGATGGATGGCAGAAATGTTAGACCAGTAATTATCGGCAGTTAATCTTTGATCTCCCGCTTGTGAAAGACGTCAGGTATCTCGGGCATCCACGCGGCGCGATTCCTGCAAAAGAACTCCCCCTTCGGTGGTATCTTCTAGGGCTCGTCGAGAGTCCCCCACATGATATACCGGAACTTGACTGCTGCCTCCTCCTGTTTCCATGTGAGGACTACATTCAGCAACGAGCATTTTCAGATATTCGTCAAACATACCACATACTCGCAAATAAAAGTGCCGCAAGTATCGCAAAACTCCCTCGTCACGCCGTTCTTCTGCTTGTATTGCTTTGGGCTGCAGCCGTCCTCGTACTTGAAGCTCTGGATTGGTACCTTGGCTGTCAACCCGAAATTGGTACCGAATGCTCTTCTGCAACTGTTGCAATGGCAAAGCGAGGTCCGCGCATCGTCTCGTGATTCGAGGTCGAGCGAGTACCGCAGTTTTTAGCACATGCACTTGCATTGCAGGTAGATTGCCATGGCGGACTGGAAGCGGGCTGCACGTTTGAGATAGTATGATGGTGCTGGGACTTGATGTGTCTAGCTCGGTTGAGAAGTCGGGAAATGATGCTCTTCATGAAGCCTGCTCACGGCTTGGGCTTTTTTTCTTTGCGAAGATCTGAAGCATGGGCGTTCAATGACGTTTATGAGCTCCGAGTCGTGGGAGATGTCACAGGGTCTGACGTCAACACCCGTGGGCCACGCCTGCCAATTGGATCCATGCTGCGAGGCGGTCTATCTGTTTCTCAGCCAGAAATCTGCCGACTGAAAACATGAACTCGACGGGAGATGAATGAAAGATGCTAGACCTTGTCAAGGGTTCTTGGCAAGAAACAAATAGGAGACCAACTGCTCGCCAAATATGAGATTGTCCCGACACGCACTGGACAGCAACGGATTCGATGTTGGCCCGCGTACTTCCCCAACACCACGTATTAGTCATGATTTTGACTCCCTTTCGAAGTAAGACGGATAAATTCCCCCGCGCAGAAAACATTCAACCTCCCCAAAGACGATCCAATCGAGTACAACCCCCTCAAGCACATCATGTCCGTCCACGCCCTAGCCAAATCCCCCTCCCACGACTTCAGCAAGTCCCCCGCCCCAGAACTCACCCTCATCGCAGGCCTTGGCATCGAAGGCGACTGCCACAATGGAATCCACGTGCAGCACCGCAGCCGCTTGCACATTCAGCCGCCCCCGCCCAACCTCCGCCAAGTCCATCTAATCCCTAAGGAAATCCTCGACGCCTCGGGCATCACCCCCGGCCAGATCGGGGAGAACATCACCACCACCGGCATCGACCTGCTGGCACTCGGGGTGGGCACCAAATTGCATTTCGTCCCTGCCGGGTCCGATGACACTGGGGAAGGGGGCGAGTCGGCACATCCGATTGTTGTCCTGCAGGGGCTGCGGAATCCGTGTCCGCAGATTGATAAGTTTCGGCCGGGGCTGAAAGAGAGCTTTGTGGTGCGTGATGAGGAGAGGAATATTGTCGGGAGGAGGGCTGGGGTTATGGGAACTGTAGAGGTGGGAGGGCTGGTTAAGAGGGGAATGAGGATTGTGGTGGAGAGTCCGGGAGTGTATCAGGCGCTTGGTTGCGTGTGACTTGGGGCTGGATGGTAGTGTCTTGTTTATGCAGATTGTATTGCTGGGGGGAGCTGGGGTTGCCATTCAAGTGGTGAATTAGTGCTACCTAGCCTGCTTCTAAGTGCTTTGATCTTCGGGATACTTTGCGACCGTTTATGTCGGTATATTAGGTAGGTAGGATCTCCAGAAATGTTTGCTCCCGCAATGAAAATCACGGCCCAGGCAAATGCACCTGACCATAGAGTTTCTTTGTTGGCTTGAGCGCCTATAATACGAACTTTTTACCCCCTTGTTGGGCACTCACTCTACATGTATTTGTAGTGACAAAGGAGACGATGAATCTAAATTATCCTTATAATACTTGCATCGGAACATAGCCAGATGGCTATTTAGTGTAAATTGCTTTCCTCCACGTCTTTGTCCTCAGTATACGGGTTAGGCGCCTCATGGCCACAGTTGAGCCTCACGGACAACCATTGGAAACCACTTAATTCAGGAGCCTGGTAGGTACCTGGATGACTTTGGAACTCCGAGTCCGCCAAAGAACATCAACGATGCCTCGCATATAAATATAAGGCCTGTCTCCTCGTTCTTCTACGTTGGCTTCTCTTAGTAAGTAATCTGACATTCATGCAGCTCACAGTTACTGAAGTTAAGTTACCATACGCAGACAACTTACGCTATGCGTAACAAACTTTATATTCTTCATACTGCCTGCGAACACAAAACATACTTCCTTCAAAAAGGCCGTTACCGAGCCGCCAAGGAGAATGCGGAATATAAATGCGAGACTGATAATGAAAAAGAGTGGGCCAAGCACGCTGACAAGTGCGCGAACTGCGATGCTACTAAAGCCGTGGAACCGGTGGGAGAGGAATGGTGTAAGGAGGAGCGGGAAAAGTCGGGGAAGTCACAGTAACAAAGGGAGTATAGGAAGAAGAGCCCGTTGATGACACGGACGGAAGCAACGCTTCGATGTATTTTCGACCAGCATGTTGCTCGTCGAACACGGGCATTGCTTCTTCGACGCGCAAGGCCGAACCCAACTGGCAAAAGAACCTTGGGAATCCCATCATCCAATCGGTGGGGACAGCCACGGACTTAAGCCCAACTACAACCAGCTCGGAAAATGGCGTCACGCAAAGGATTGGCTTTCGGATGGCGCAGGGTTTACCGTTGATAATTGGGGAAAGGCGGATTCACCTCCGAACACTTTTGAGGCGTACGGGTCCGGCGGGTTTGTCTTCGATCCGTGGGTTTTCTCCACTTTTTATTTCTCGGGAGCGAGGCAATCCTCTCGGCAAGTTTGTGGCGTCTGGATTGCCTTGCACTGCCCGCGTTCGGGGATCCTCAAACTCTTTATCACGCTGTTTTCCTTCGTGTGCCTGGCGCGGATAAGCTCCCGTTGCATGCGGGCTTATTACGGAAGGAGTGAACCTTCTTCTTCCACGGGAGCAGGCTTTTTAAACGTGTTCTTCGTCTAAACCATTCCGTCCACAATTCTATTCCAACCATCCGCTCAAGCTTCTCCTCGTTTCCAGACCAATTTTCCGTGCATCCCTGGCCGCCATGGGCGCTCAAGACAACATACCGGTCGAGGCCCCAGCGAAGTCATTCCTCAGTCTGCCACCTGAGATTCGAAACCTCATCTATCGCCGCCTCCTCGTCCAAAAGGAGACCCTCAAGAACCACAGAGCCAAGCTAAACCCCCAAGTCCTCGCAACCTGCCGACAGATATTCCGGGAGGCCCGGGGAATTCTTTATGGGGAAAACACGTGGGAACTCAAAGTGTCGAACGTCCAAGACCCTGCCAGTGGGACTACCTGCAGCTATCCTCCCCCACTACACCCACCTCCGTCATGGCATCTTGGCAGCCCAGGATACCGCCGGCAGCCATCGCGGTCTAGAGCCAAGCTCATGCGTCGGTTTTGCCTCACCGTTGACCATGACGACAATGCAGATGCAGGTTCATGCAGATTGACTCAAGAGCGCCTGGAACGAGTCTGCGATGCACTTGAAAGAGTTCGCCGAATCGAATACCTGCGTCTGGATGTCAAGTGCAGCGGAGTTTACATTGACAAATGCACGTGGGAAAAGGAGGAATCGGATTATCAGAATGTGCCATTCACAGAGAGACAGCGTCGGGGGTTTGGGGGGAGACAAGAGATGGTGGCAATCCTCCAAACCTGGCTAGGCGGCTGCTTCCGCAAGATCAAGACCGTGGAAATTGTCGGGCTTTCTGAGCAGCGCGCCAGCACCCTAAAAGGAAGTCTGATGGGCAAGGACCCTTTGGATTTGGAAATACCGAATATGTGCGACATCATGCGGGACGGAATCCAAGAGGCGCGGGCTCTTTGCACATGGCACTTGGAGCAGTCACTTCGCGCCGGTCGGCAGCGGAACATGACCGAGTTGATGAGGCTCAAAGACCAGATGATTAGAGAGATGAAAGCCCACTTCGACGACATGTCAGCTGAGATGGAAGAGGGGAGGCAACTTGGACCTGATGCCGAAATTGAAGAGCAGGTTCCAGGAACGGAACGCATGGATTTGCGGCCCGAAGGGGAAGGTAAGGATCTTGGGTCGAAAGCCGAAGTTTTCGTGGTCACCAATGATACTAGTGCCAATAATATTAGTATCAAGTAGTGGGAGGATCTAAGGAATACGGCAGCCCCGGCAGGATCTAAGAAATAGGCAGGCCCATGGCCTGAGTGGCGGACAGAACGTAAAAGTTTCATAGGTAAGTAGGTACATGTACTATACGCATATCAATTCATCTCCCCTTTCTATCGGTACGTGTAGCCATCACCTTGTGCATTCATATAAATTGCAGCCGAATTTCTTGAACTCACCTTGACTCACATTATTTCCCGTTGGTAGGTTCCCAACAATGTTGCTGTTCATGCCTCATTCACTGCATGTCTTAGCTCTGCCACAGGAGCATACATCTTTTTTGGAGTTGTTTCGTAGACCCTCAGTCCTCCTGCTCAGCCTTCTGCATCCCCTCATCGTCAGGAGAGCGCCTCGTCTGGAGAACACACTTGTCCACTGGAGGCCCCTTGGTCTTCGGATTTCTCCTCATTTTGATCACTTGCTTACTTACCTTCCCACAGTAGATCACGGAAAGTCTCAAATGGCTTCATCAATCTCCTCTCCCCAACCGCGCCTCCAAGCAAGCTGGTAAGTCCCCCGCCATGATACACGGCGAGACCGTACTCTAACAGCCTCAAGCCAAACACCCCCCCTTTCGGCCAAGAGCAAATACCAGGGACGGCAACTTCCCGACCCCCTCTGCTCCCACACACGCCTCGCCCCTAAAGAAGGGCCGTTGACGCCACCACCAACAATGTGTGGCCCTGCGGACTCTGATGATGCTGGCGGTTTAATGAGGGGCACGAAATGGGGTCCAGGGAGCAGACTTTGACGAGGATGACAGAGATCAGTTTTAGGGACCCCAGACCAGAGGGGACGAAGACATCGCCAAGTGTCCTCCACGTTGCTGTTCATGCTAGAGCGGATCCGAGAGAATTAGCCTGTTATTTTCCTCAAAAACGCGTCGTGATGCTATTCCGAGACGTGCAGTGCGGTCGGCTCGCCACCCCTGAAAGGGCTAGACCGCGTGGGTAAGGTGTTTTGTTGAGCGGGTCTCCTTCGTGCTTTCCCCGCTCCGTGATCCATTGCTTTGCATCGGTACTTCCCTGTCGCCAAGGAAATGCAACGCCCCCAACTGCAATCATTTGTTTCAGAGGATCAGACTTGACACGGACGAATGTTACCCAGCGACGAGGACGCGAGATCGGGGAGTGTAAGCCGAGAAATAATGCTGGCAGACCACCTTCCAGGGGAGGAGAGCGAGGAGACCCCCGAAGAGGAGGAGCCCTGCGCGATATGCCAGAATCTGGACTGCTACTCCCAGAAAGTCGACCCCGTCAAGTTGGTGCAGTCCGCCGAAGCAAAGGAGTGTCTAGGGTGCATGCTGCTGGTGGATGCGCTCAACAAGTTTCACGTGGACATTTCTTCGCTGCGGTACAGCGAAGACATCCTCTCGCCAGACCACAACGCCCCGTCGCTGTATCTCTGGGGGGAGGAGTTCACCAAGGTGCTTGCTGGTGATGATGTGGAGTTGGAGATCTATGCCTCTGAAGGTGAGTCTACAGGTTTCGCTTTTTGTTTCGTTACTGACAGGTTTCAAAGGGAAACCGCCCCCGTTGGACCACCTAACTAAAGCGACGGATGTTTCCGCATCTACTGGATCGCAGAAAACCATGACGCAGATCTCCAAGTGGCTCAAGGATTGCACTGATAATCACAAAGACGCTCTCGGGTGCCCGCCAAACCTCGACGTGCCTTTTCCCACACGCGTCCTCGAAGTCAGCCCATCAGGACAGGAAGTCGACTCGGTACGCTTAGTTGAAACTTCAGGGAAGTCGGGGGCCTACGCCTGCCTCAGCCATTGCTGGGGGCTCAAGCCTCTCATTCGGACGCTCAAGGGAAACTACGAGCAGCATAAAGCCGGCATTTTGTTCGATAACTTGCCTCAGACCTTTCAGGATGCTGTGAACATCACTAGGTCTCTCGGCATTCCCTATGTATGGATTGACTCTCTCTGCATCATCCAGGATGACGGAGAAGACTGGCTGAAGGAAGCAGCTCTGATGGCGCGGATCTACCAAAACGGCCGACTTACCATCACCGCATCGAACAGTACCGGATCCGACGGGGGTTGCTTTGCAGACAGCTCCCGCTTCCTCTCAAAGGAGCTCTCCATCGTCGACGCCGACGGAGAAGAGCACTTTGCCAGAGCGAGGTTACGGATTGACCACGGCAAGTGGCCCATCCTGCAACGGGGCTGGGTCTACCAAGAACGCACCCTCTCGCCACGAGTCCTGCACTTCGGCCACGCCGAGGTAATCTGGGAGTGCTTCGAGAGTCTAGCATGCGAGTGCTCGCGCGCCAAGAACTCGGAGTTCCAGGTGTTCGACTTCATGGTCGGAAAGAAGAAGCTCCTCGACCAGTGGACCATCTCGCCCGAGTATTGCCCCCACGCACTGAACATGAAGCGCGACTGGTCGGTCGACATATGGCGGGAGATGGTAGAGTCGTACACGCGGCTCAACCTCACTTACGCCAAGGACATCTTCCCTGCTTTGTCGGGTTCCGCAAAGCAACTCCAGCGGCACCGCGGCTCGCGATATATCGCTGGTATGTGGGAAGACACATTGGTGGAGGATCTGCTCTGGGAATCTTGTGAGCTCTGGGCTCCTCGCTCGCCCGAGTGGAATAGCCCGACGTGGTCCTGGGCTGCTGTGTCCGGCGGGGTGTACAACGACCGAGGGCTCGGCACCGGGGCCCGATACGACGAGTTTCGATACCTCAACAACATAGAGCACAGGTATGTCACGGTCGACGAAGCCTCTGTAACGCCCTTGGGCCCGGACCCAACAGCGCAGATCATCGCGGCGCATCTTATCCTCACGGGACCAGCCCTGTCGGCTACGATGCGCCGCGAGTTTGGCGAATACAGCGTCGGGAATCTCATCATCACCGACTTCGAATTCGAAGATGAGGAGGAGCCGCCCACGTCAAACTTCAAGCCCGACTACTGCCTGTCCGCCGAGGGAAAAGGATTTGTCCCGGTAGGAGCGGAGGTCCTTCTGCTAAAGATGGTCAACGCGGCTGAAGAAAGCCGGTCTGAGTCGCCTCCAAGAAGTTGTGTTTTCTATCTTGTTTTGTGCCGGGTTGATGAGCCTGAGCCGACTTATGAGCGGATTGGGATTACGTATTATGATTTGAGTCTGGCGTCGCGGTTTGAGGCGCGGGGGTTGGAGAATATTATGACCATTAGGATTGTCTAGAGCACCTCAGAGGGTGGATGTGAAAGAACCGATGTTTGGGTACGAAAACTCGGGCAAAATACAGGGTCCCCTTTCTTCCGGCCCAAGCCTTTATACTTACAGGGCCGTGGTGTATTTAGCTCTACAAAAATATCTTGACTGCTTCGAAACTCAAGGCAAGGGCGACGAGCTGTGCGGGGTTGAAGGAACTGAGCAGTTGGTTTAAGGGAATATTATATCCAAAGAAAGTGCGGAGGGTGACGGTTCGAACTGATATCCAGTTCCCTGCCTGACAGCAAAAAGAGAGTGAAACGGTCCCCTATTTGACTTATCTATGGCGATAAAGCAAATGTAGGGATTGAAAGGGGGTCTTCGAAGGAAACCTATAGCTGGCAAGGCTCGTCCCACGCCAAGTGAAAGCTGACTTGTCTCCAGGTTCACAATGGCTCATTTTTCATTGTTCAAGATTTATTTGCTTTATCCAATACCCCATTACATCGCGATAATCTACCAGGAATGCTAACCAGCCCTACAAGAGTTATACAAAATTAATTAATTCCGAGAAAACTCCGTCGTCATATTCCCGCCCATCCCTTTCCAAACCAGATCCTTCCAGCTCAGATCCGACGACGCCGACCACGTCGTTTGATTCATCTCTCCACGCTCCCCCACTACAAACACGCCTACCTTTTCAGGCTGCGTCTTCGTGATATTCACCAACAAAGGCGCGCTATTCCCAAACACGCCCAGGTCTTCCCAGTCCGACGCCCACGTCAGCCCCTTGAGAACCCGATGTTGTAATCGATCGTTCGTCCCCAGCGCAACCACATCAACTCTCGAACCGGCCCCCGTAACCGCCACAGACGGCACGCTCTGGAACGACCCGCCCGCGTCCTCCAGCGGCGTATACCCCCCGTCACTCGTCCACGTAAAGTGATACATATGCTTATCCTCGCCTATCCCAAAAAAGTCAATCCGCTCTCCATTGACCTCCACAACCACCGGCTCCCCCACCATCTTCCCGCCCCGGTTACTCGCCGGCGTCCACCCCGTCTTGTCGCTAAACTGCGCATGCCGCACCGCCCCGTCCGTTCCATACACCACCAGATCATGGAAATACACACTCGACCGACACAGCACCCCGGGGCGCGAGGTGATTTTCGTATCGAAGAAGTAATCCGTCGTCCACTGCCCGTCACTGGCGACGTTCCATTTGGCATCGTACTTTTCCCCAGCGCCAAAGTTATGCTTGATGTCATCGTCCGTCGACGACCACAGATCCGGCCGCGAGCCAAACACGCTGCATGTCGAAACCGGCGCGGAGAGCGGGCCCCCGAGGACTTCCCAGGTGGGGATCTTCGCCGCGTCAGTGAATTTAAGGGTGCGGACCATGTGGTTTGGGTCAGAGAGGGCGAAGACCGAGGCGCGCGTGCCGTTGCCCCAGGTGAGAGCCGAGGGCTGGCTGAGGAGGGGACCGCCGGAGCCGAGGCTTTGCCATTTTTGGGCGGGGGGCCAGGAGGGGGAGAGGTTGGATGCGGCAGCGTAGGTGTACCAGATGGAGTTGTCGATGCCGCGGGCGAAGAGGAGGATGGAGGGGGATGGGGTCCACGCGTTGAGGGCGGCGGAGGCGAGGATCTGCGGGCAGACTTGGTCGCGGCAGGCGCTTCGTTGGGTGGGAGAGGTGGAATTGGGGCTGTTTGCGGGGGAGGAGGTGCCGCTGGTGAGTTGGTGATGGTGGTTAGCGGGTGTGGCGTGCAGGCAGGATGGAGGGGCGGGAGGGGAATTGAATGGAAGGGGGGGTGCTTACCGAGTTGCGACCACGCCGCCAACTACGGCGCCGATGATGATGAGAATGATCACGACGATGGCAATTATCCAGCGCTTGCGCTTCCACCACGGCTGTCGGGACGCTGAAGGCGGTAGGGCGGCCTCGTTGGCTTCGTGAGACCCGTTTACTTCAGGCGCGTCGGCGTCTTTGTACGGAATTAATGGTGCATGTGCGTAGGGACCGGCATGGGCTTGATGCTTGCCTGGGAAGGCCTTGGGGAGAGAATGCGCGGAGTGGTCGACCTCGGGTGCGCTGGACTCCTGGACAACCTGCAGACCCGAGTAGTCGGGCTGGCTGGCGTGCGCGCCGTAGTCGTCTCGCCGTCGCTCCATTGTTGAGATTCAGATTCGAAAATGCGGTCGCATCATTGTTGGAGGAACAAATTCACGAGAGGACCAAGACGGGAGCAATTGACAGGTCGGGACCCCAGGGGATGCTCAGGGCCGTCGTGCCCCTGGCATTGCTGCGCTTGTCATGCTGCACAGCTTTTGTAGCGCTCCCGAAACAGAATCAGCTGCCTCGGACTTGCAGGCGGTTGTCCGACCAGGCCAACAAGAACCCAGTTTTACATTGAGTGTTCGTCTTGCTTTTGGGGGCTGATCAATCGGAACACGAACTCAGCCCCCACAGCAGGAAGCGCCAACCGCACCTCGGCGGCAAACCATTGGACACAAAGCATCTCCCCTGTTCTGAAGGATCTAGCGACCGGGAGCAGGAAGGAAGCAAGCACATCATCGAACGAGGATTGAAGAAGTACCCGGTCCATTGTGGAATGCTTTGCAAGATATATACAGTTCTGATCTAGGCATCCCTTCTTCTTTCCCTCTGGTAGTTCCCAGTTGACAACTCGACAATCTTGCGCGACGCCAGACCGACGGACGGCTACTGCCTACTGGGCCTTGAACTGCGACCAGAACTCCCAGGTGTTCTTGGGGGCGAAGATCTGGCCGTTGTCGGTCTGCGACGGGTTGTGGTCGCCCTTGTGGATGACAAAGGTCACGGGGTAGCCCTCCTTGCAGCCCTTGTACACGGTCTTGACCGAGGTCGACCCGGGCTGCGGCTCGGGCGACACGGGCGTGCAGCCGTTGTTCTTGACGAACTTGTCGCGCATCTGCCGGCCGCCCGACACGTTGAGCACCGAGTCGGACGTGCCGTGCTGGCCGTAGTAGGCGACGGGGTCGTTGCCGCCGCTGCAGCCGCTGAGGACGCCGCCCGACAGCACCGCGACGGCGCGGATCACCTTGGGCCGCGCGCAGGCAATGGCGTACGACATGGCGCCGCCGTAGCTGAAGCCCGTCGAGAAGCGCAGGCTCGTCTCGACGCAGAGATCGGCCTCGATTGTCTTGACCATGCTGTCGAAGAAGGTGATGTCCTCGCCGCCGGCGTTGCCCCAGCCGTTGTTGAGGCCCTGCGGGACCACGAAGATGGCGCTGTTGTTGGAGAGCGGCGGGAGCCCGTAGTAGGCCAGCGCGCCGCCCTTGCTGGTGTCTTCGCCGTTGACGATCTTCTGGGCGCTGCCGCCGAGCTGATGCCACGTGAAGATCAGCTTGTAGGGCGTGTCCTTGTCGTACCTGTCGGGGAGCTTCACGTTGTACTGTCGGCTCTTTCCGTTGACCGAGATCGAGTAGCCCTGGGTCTTGATGGTGGGGTTCTTTCCGCAGCCGGCCGACTTCTCAGCCATCACTGCGCTCAGGGAGGCGAGCAGCAGCAGCGCAATGGCCACCAGCGAGTTCTGTCGCGCCATTTTGGGTGAAGGTTTAGTGAACGAGACACGGGAGGAAGAAGCGGTTGAGGACACGATCGTCTGCGACTCGGAGATATCGCTGCAGGAGTTCGGCGTCTGTCTTCTCGAAATTCTACACCACTTCGAGGGACTTTCAACTTTATACATGCTTCGAGAAGACAACGACTGCCGACCTTCACTGCCGCGCCAATAGGTTCAGTCCATAACATATTAACCAGGCCCGACGGAGAAATAACCGCTACCTACAAACGTCGTCACCCCGGATCTCGCAGGACCAATCACAAAACTGGGAGCTATTCTCAAGGGGCACGCTGATCTGCTGGTGCGGGCATTCCCAGAGTAGCGGTGCATGCCAAGATATATAAACGGAGCATAACATGAGCCTCTGCCCCGGATTGAGGTTAAATTCCACGTGGACATGCGCGCGAATCACGTCCGGCTCAATTTGGCGCCCCAGGTTTTCGGATGGTCTTTGCCGGATGCCCAGACCTGCCAAATAGGCCATTAGCCAATCAGTTCTCGCGACTTCTCCGAATCCTCAAGGGGAAACCAACGCCGGCGTAACCCCTCACCAGCTAGGGAGCTGAGTGTGGGGTTTTGCATTGATTGTACAGTCTGCCAGATAAGTACCGGCCTGCGTTGCAGTTGAGATATTGAGCGTATTCTATTAGGGATTGCAGGTTTATTGCATTCTTTTTAGATCGAAACGAGGCAACACTCAGCTGCTAAACGCTCCAATGAGATTCCCCTCCACGGCCCTCAGGGCTGATCATAAAACCCTGTTTCATGAACCTCTTTGCCGTTACCCGAGCCCGGGGAGTCCACTTTGAGATACTCCCTGGAGCCCTTCTTCTCAAGCCCTAACCTCCTCCCTAGACACCAGTCGAAGATCTTGAGGAACGGTATGCAGGCATACAGCGTTGACAAGAAGCTAAGAAATCCCGTCAGGAACGGTATCAGCTGACTGGTGCTGTTGAGCGGCGTATCTGAGAGGTCGATCTGGTTGAGCTGGATGGTGTTTTCCGTCATGGCCATGGTCACAATGCCGGCAAACAACAGGACCACAAGTCCAACCAGCTGAAAAACAAACCGCCGCATGCTGACCTCCTTCTTCCCACCATCGACCTCCCTGTTACGAACTCCCCCCTCCACGCTCGCCTCCAGATGAAGCAGCACCTTCCAGCCCACCTTGCCAAACGCCAAGATCAGCGCCCCAATGAAAAACAAAACCCCAGCAACACACGCCACAATAGACATCGCCTTGAAGAAATTCGTCCACGTCTCGCCATAGAAATTCCTCACCCCAAAGAACCAGTACCGGACCTCACATTCCTCCTTCCGCCCCTGGTACAAATGTCTCCAATACAGCCACGGCTGACACACCGTCAGCAAACTCAGCGTAAACGCATAGCACAGCAAAATCCCCGCGTTATCCCACACCGGCAGCGCGAAGCAGAGACTGATAAACGTGACCAGGATCGTCGGATACGTCAGGAACCACTCCAGCGCCGCAAAACTCCCGCCCATGGTGTTGCGGATGAGCACTATCAGAATCGCAAAGGTGAGGATGTTGATGGCTTCCGCGCATTTCCCGATCGGGCCGGTTTTGGACGTGGGGGAGGAGGAGAGTGTTCGCCGGAGGATGGCGACGAGGGTCGCGAAGAAGAAGAGGTAGTAGCTGACGCGCACGCCGATGCCGTAGAGGTCGCCTTCGCCGAGGAGGAGGCACCCGGAGGTGTAGGCGGTTTGGCCGCTGCCCATGGTGAGGCTTGAGGGGGACGGGATTGGCGTTGGGGCGTGAGACAAGCTTCCTGGGGAGGGACCGAGGGCATTTTATGAGGGAGTGGCGGCGGGCTGGTTTTGGGGTGGTGTGGTGCGGCTATGGGATGGTCGCCGAACAGACAGGGGCATGCAGGGGTTGAGCTGAAAAGGGGGAGAGTCTAGACCTTTTTTGTGCACAAGGCTGCGAGATGCATATTGATGTGATCCATTTTGGTTGACGAAAGGGGTCTCAAATCGGCGCATCTCGAGTTTTCTGCTTAGGACAATAAGAGGTATGATAGATAGAGTTGAAAGACGTTGCATAATCTCTTTGTTTAGAAGATTCATTGTCTGAAGACACGCGCTTCCTTGATGTTTTGCTATCGTGGTGTCAAGTCTAGTGAGCGCTTAGATGGTGGCGCCCCAATGAAACATTGCAGTGGAAATCCCTGTCGGAACGTGACGAGGGCTGAACGCGAGATCGAGATTTGGATGCATGAAATGCAGCTCTGACCTGACACACTGAATCATCAGCTGCGACCTCGTTTCATCATTTTAGGTCTGAACCTGTATTGGTATTTCACTGTCGGGACTCATCTTGCCAAGGTTGACAAACTCTAAGCGCTACTAGGCCAGAGAAAGAAGAGGCGGGAACGTACGAATAGCTAGGCCGGAGCGATATTTGTATTTTGTTACTGGCCAGCTGGTTGATGCGCATTCTCATTTGTTGTCTATAATTTGGATAACAACGACAACAAATCAAACGGCGACAACGGTGACAACGACGGCGACAGTGGTGAAGGTGGTAATGGTACGGAGGCTCGGGCCAAATGAAAAGGGACCCCTTAGCCAGTGCAAAAATTACCTTCTTACTGTAAAGACCACCTATAGCTCTCGCTATTACAGGTCGCCTTCCATTCTGAAAACACCTCCATGAACACTGAAAAGGCCTTCTTATATTCTGAAAAGGCATTCCTGCATTTCAAAAAGGCCTGAGATGTGATAAGTACAGGCCTTGCGCCGTTTTGGAACAAGACTGTGAGGATCTAACAACGCATCTCTCGCATGGAGATAAGAGACCCTTTCTTTTAGCCCGGGGCTTCGTAGGCGCAGCTTGTGATTGAATTCTTGATGGTATGGAAGGAACCTTCAAATCCTCTTGTTGGCTAAGAATGGAGCTTGCCCCACGTCATGCAATTATCGATATTGCGAGCGCTTCTGCAAGTTCGTCATAGAGGTGCGCTTCCCCCTCGGCAGCAGCACCGCTGTGGTCCACGCTTTTCCCGCCGGGTGGGCCCAGGTCGAGGACGGCGTCGAGGCGAAGATCAAGAATCAGTATGTTGTGGAGCGGACGACGACTAATGGTCTCCATTGGACGCAGCCTGAGGAGATCAGGCTTACTACGCCGAGATTTGCCATTGAAGGGGGAGACAATGAGTTCCGAACGGATTCAAGAGTCCAGTTTGTGAGTGCTTTTAGGCACAATATTACCAATGGGAACGAGAGGGTCATTTCTATCAGCTCTGAGGTGAGGTTCTTCATTGATCGCCAGAGTCCTTCGTAGTAGTCGTTTCTTGGGTTAGATGCACTTGAGATAGCGGTCACGGATTTTGCGAGGTGTTAGAGTGCCGGGGGGAGAAGAGGTAGTAGAGCATCGTCGTATCGAAATAACGTTAGACCTCAATTGTATGGCAATACGCGGCTGGAGAGTCCAGGATAGCCTCCAGAGAATGTGATACGGAAGGCTGGGCCTGGATGACGCCGCTGCTCGAGCTGATTGGGGGCGCTGTCGGTTGCCATCGGTTTGGGAGGCTGAGCCGAATTGCTAGGATGAAATCCAACCATAGATAGGAAGCAACACACAGTCCCCTTAACAAGCACCACAAGGGTGGCAGAGCTCGATGAAATTCCCCGCGTGACTCGGGCTTTGCCAAGACCGCTTCGCGAACGGCTCCGAACAAATGCCTAGCCGTTTGGTGAACTTCGGAGGACCCATGTGGGAGCCGGACACTCCCGGCCGGGGCAAGGGCCAGCTAGGTTCGGATGGCAGGCGCGCAGCATCATGGGGGCGAGCGGAGGATGTCCGCCAGCCCCGGCTCGGGTGCTTTGCATCACCGAACACCAATGATTGCGTGCCAAATCGACCTCTCGCCCGTTTGAAAGGGAAGCCGGGGTTTGGTGTATGGGGTTGAGGAGAGTGGATTTCGTGACAATCTATTACATTTCATGCAGCCTCGTAGAAGATAAGAGTGACCCACATGGTCGACGACTATATCTTCAGCGCCTCACGCCCTGCCCTGAAGACTTTTGCTCCTTCAACCACCACCACTCATTCTCGCTGCTCTGCTGCTCCCGTGTCGGTAATTACGACAATGACTTCCTCCAGCGCTCTTGACGTCTCCGACTACATGAACACGTCGCCTGAAGACCTCCCTCCTCTTTTTGGTAAGCAGAGAAGCACGTCCCCGCTTCAATATCAATACAGCTGACATTGTGGCTCTCAGAAACTGGAGAGGAGATGGCGGCCTTCTTTGTCGAAGACGTATGCCCAGCCACTTTTTGCTTCGCATAACTTCCGACGACTGACTTAAACATCGATCGGCAGGCTAAAAGGATCGCCGCCAACAATCTAGAGGAGGGGCAGGGCAAACTATACGCCCACCTGCCCAACACCGAGGTGGACTGTACCGCCCACCATGACGTCATCTACGTTTGCCGGGCAGTCGCTTGCCCCGAGTTCGGGAAGAATTTCGGGACCGAGGAGAAGCTGGCAGCTCATCTGAAGTCGGAGAGCGAAGACCTTGTAAGTTTGGATGACTGGCCGTTGCCCTTGGCCGTTTGTTCACTTGCTGATGTCGCAAATCTTGCTAGGGCCTATCGAAGAAGATGGAGTGTAAATTGTAAGGGAGGTGCGGAGCCTTAGGCCTAGGTGGATTGGAAGGTGGCTAGCCTGTATAGTTGCAGTTAAAAACCCACACAATGCAAGGAGAGTATAATAGAATGCCAAAAAGGCTTTTCATTCGTGTCCTAATGCAATACATTTAGAGCCTAGAAGGCCGGGATGCGTAGTATCTTGCTAGAGCACTGATGCACAAACATGATAGCTAGATCCCAGGCATCACTCAGCCACTGCCAATCTATCTCAAGAAAGATTCTCCCAACCTAAAACATATCCCAACAAAGGTACTCAAGTTCATGTCCAGGGAATAGTCGTCGCCAAAGCGACCCCATGACAGGACAAAGAAAGTCCCTCCCAAATCATGCCATGTCTTGTCTACCCATATCCATAGCACCCAAATGCCGAGATGCAAGATGGCTCCTAAATTAGACCCCCAGGCTTTCAAGGCTCTTGATCGCCGCCGCTCCGCGGTCTATCTCCTCCTTCGAGATGCATCCTGGCTGCGCATTGCTGAGGAGGAACCGTATGATATCGAGTGCGTAGATCCTTCCACCTGGCTCTTTTGAGATGTCGACGGCGTAGTCCATGGCAGTCTTTCCAGGCTTTCCAATATTTTCCCTGATTGAGAGTGAGGCGCCCGCTTCGAGGAGAATCGAGATGATAGAGGCGTTCTACACCTTCTGGCCATACTCTCGGTGCTCCGTGTGACTGCCGCTGAGGCGACGCCGCTGCAACATCTCAAGGAAGTCTTTGAGAATACAAATGATGGGGGTTGATCCCATCGCATTTTGGGCATCCGGGCTGCCAAACTTAAGGATGTGACGGATAACTTGTCCATCTAGCTAGCTCGATCCCGGCGTAGTACATGCATACAAGCCAATGTAGTATGTAAGGCAGGTTTCGAATTTTTCCGGGCCGGACCGTTGCCATGAGCCCGGAAAGATCTCGCGAGGAGTGGCGGGAGTTATGCGAGGAGTAAATGCATCGACATGATGGCCACGCTCCACGAGTTTCCCGAAGACGTTTTCGGCAACTGAGTTCCACTCTCTGTATCTGGCGCCACACAAGATTTTGAATAGGAATTCTTGCTTTGTTCCGGCGCCCTTTCCCATGAGGATACTCGCTAGTTGAAAGTCGTCAGACAGAATTGCGTGTTCGAGCGAAGCTTCGGCTTTCACAAGCGACTCCGGCATCCTTGAAATCACAGACAATCTCGATTGGCAAATCTCTTCCTCGAACCGGTTGCCGCGGTAGCAGCTCGCAACAATATCCTGGATCGTACACTCAGTCGAGTCAACGTTCAGATCGAGGAGTGCGTGACAAGCTTCAAAGTGGCGAGCTCTGAGTGCGATGGTCAGAGGCTTCACTGGCAGATTAGTATGGCCCTTCGCCAACTCCAGATTAGCTCCCAACTCTGCAAGCAGCTTGATGGTTTCTGTCGCCGATGGGCGTGGGATAGGATGTGTGTAACCAAAGAACCAGCCAGCGGCAATATGGATTGGCGCGATTCCTGTACCGACAGTTTTGTGGATGAGTCTCGCCCCAGCTTTATTAACCAGGTCTTGGATCACCTCACAGTTCCCGTAGAGCACTGCGCAATGAATGGCGTGTAAACGTTCTCTGTTGGGGTTCTGATGCCGGGGGTTTGGAGCGCCGGCCCCGGTTTGAGCCCCATAGCGGGTAAGCAGTAATGCGGAGGATGTGTGACCATATCGGAGAGCGAGATGTAGGGGATGCCATCTTGCTTCCTTTCCCTCATGCGGAATGAACCATTGACATGCTCGGTTTGTCAACTTGAAGTGGTTGTGCAGAGTGAGAGGTTGTTGAATCTTGACTCCCTGATGAATGAGCCAGCGAATAACGTCGTCCTGGCCAGCGACGATCGCATAGTAGAATGGAGTTGCCGTCAGTTCAATATCATCGTCCTGGCCGGTGGCGTATGAACCCTCAGCATGGACGGCATCAACGCGGAAAGACAACGCCTTGTTCAGAGTGTCGAGGTTCCCGTGGAATGCTGCAAACGTCGTCGCTTTGACACCAGCGAGCTCGTAAAGAGGTTTCTCGAACACTGCGCAGAGTCTGCGAGAGGCGCATGAAAGAGCGAAAAGAGCTTTGATGCCTTCGTGAGGGTTCTCGTATATGATGGGGTCCTTTATGTATTTGCCGATATGTTCGAGGAGCTCGGTCGGAAGACGAGAGATATGATCACGTCCATCGGGCGACGGCATCAACGGGTTACTGAAACGAGTAGCCATGGTTCCGGTCGGTTTCCGCGTTTCTAGAGCGCAGGCCAGCCTTGAGGAGGTCCGAGTTGTTTCACGCGACGATGGGTGAGAGATAGGCAGGTGGGAAGGGGGATTGCGTGCTTACCAGTAAGCTTTCTGCTCTGTCAAGATCCGAGACGAAATGCCAATTGCTTTTGGTGCTGGCAACCACGAAAATCGCGGGGTGTGAGAATGAGAAGGTGAGCACTTTTGGTTGAGTGCTAGTGTCGTGGGTCTGCGCTACGCGCTTTCCGAGCCGCGACACAGAAGCTGTCGGCGATGCTCGTAATATTCAAGCGCTTGGAAACGCGGGCAGAGAAGGAAACTTGCGCGGCCGCAGTGGTGCACGAGATGGCGCTTCGCGGTGTTGTTCTTGGTCGCGAAAAAGAAGATGGAAGAACTTGCGAGTTGCAATGCAGAGCGAGGTTTGGTTTGTGGGTTCCAAGTTTTGGCAACAGCGCGAGGTGGGTCCGCCATTTACTTGATGTGAGAAGAATAAAGTGAGAGACTTCGGATGAATTCGAAAAGCTCGGGCTGAGTCAACATGTGCCTTCTTTCTCGGGTCTCGGAAATCTTGGTATCGTCCACTCCTTCGCCGCAGCCTTCAATGAAAGGAAAACAGTTTTCACTCTCATCCCACACATAGCCCCAACCACGCCCAAGACCTAAATTTACCGGGCCTCAGAGTTATTACCGTACAAGTTATATTATATTTTTATACCACCTTGCAGTGTTGAAGGACAGGTGCTTTTCGAGTCATTGTCGTTAATCACAATGGTGTCGATCAAAGGAGTCCGGAGTGGATGGTTTTGTTCCGCTTGGAGAGCTGTGCTCTCCCTTCTTTTATACTTGTCAGCCGGCTCATTTCTGTTGACCAAAATTGGCGTTCGATAAACTGATTCCACCAGCGCGACGGTATGACTCAGGTTTGATGTTGAAAACACAAGTTTTACAAACTGATAGTTATATCAGATGTCCCCCTGAATTTCTCAATAGCCCAATCCAATGTAGCCAAGGCCTCTCGTGATGCAGGAAAAGCCCCCACGAGACAGATAAAGCGTGATGTGCAATCACTCAGGGCTTGTAATTCCATGGTCAAGGAGGAACTGGTGTGAAAGTCATGTATTAAAAATCATATGCTAGGGGTATCTTTCCGCGCACGCAACCAAGTGTCAAAATCCAACTCCGCTATACATGCAGGTTCTCTCTCGTCTCCTCTCCTTTGGCCCTTCAAACAGCAGATGGGCTGGTGCTGCTTGAAGATGTTGTCGCCTCCGACCCAGATCTTCCTTTCAATGGTTCAACCTGCGACCTTCCGTACCACCATTCGTAGTACCTTATCCCTTTGGTCCGATTTGGCGGGATCGCCATGGTGTGAACCGAGTTTAGCCTTCTTTCTCTCGCGTTGAATCGGGGAAGCCCGCATCGACGGCTCAATACGCCCTCCAGGGGTACCTTCATGAGAGGCGCACACGCCGCTATTATGAGCAAAATCTCCTCGATTCGATTCCTGGGCTTTGTTAGGTTGATGTGCTTCTGAGAGTTGGGTGGCACAGCACAAAGAAATGATCAGACGGCAAATGAGCCCTGGGAGGAAAGATGCAAATCGAGAGAGGAAGTGCGTACCAGAGATATGCAGGCATCATATCACCAACCAGATTATCCGAGGTGATGTCGTACAGTTCCATTGTCAAGATCTTGAACACGCCAGCAACCATAGCGAACAACCCGAGCCCCATGAGAACCGATAGCAACGCCTTCTCAAGAGAGCTGCGGCTGAGGCGCCAGATGAGCACGGTTGGGAAAATGGCGAAGATGGCGTCACTGACCATGGCTAACCCTATGAAGGAGTACGCAAAGCTCCATATCGTTTCCGGCGAGAAGCATTTGGCATCGGGTACGGGAGCCCATATCGCACGGATAGGGCGACACTGAAACAGTTCAACGATGTTTGTGGCGACAAGCATGCCCATATTGAACACAACGGTGGACCAGAGCACTCCCCTCCATATCCTCTCTTGTGTGATCTGCAACAGCAGACAGGCCACCGAGATGCGAGCAAATGTCGAGGCCCAGAACCCAATGACGAACACGATGAAGGTGCTGATGCCGATGACTTCGATGTCGTTGGAAGAGAGGAGGTAGGCAGGCCGTCCGAAACCCCTGCTCACGGCGACCGCGGTCATGACCATCGAGATTGCCTCCGCGATCTGCTCACACCAGAGTTAGCAGGATGAATCCCAACAATGGATCGGGGGCACGGACGAAGGCGACGGTAATAGCATGGTCGGCAGCGTTGAGGCGGTTTTTCGGCCTGATGCGGGTCCAGATGCGGACGCTGTACACAACGAGAGCGACGGCGAAGAGAGGCACCAGGACAGCCAGCGCCCGGATTCCAACCGAGAGGTCCGGCTGTTGACCACCCCGGTCCATGTCGGCAACGTCTACCCGTCGACCAAGTTAACGGCTCGGGTGCGGGAACCGGCGGGACGGATTTTAGTGCGCAGAAGACTTGAAGAGCGGGATGATAGCAGAAGATGGGGGCCACCAGCGTTTTGATCCAAGGTTGTCACTGACGGCCCAACTCAGCCCTAAGCAACGCTATCCATCCAAGAGGTGGATCATCACACGCTTGCGGCCCCCATTGGCTGTCGCGTCCGATCAGCGCGACCCGGCATCTCGGGACGGGAACGGGGACCCCCGCGCCGCGGCGCGCCTCATTTGTTGTGTTCTGGACTCTGGCGTCGGAGAGAGTTCCACCTCGGCCGTCGCTAAATGGGGGAAGCCGGGTGGTCAGTTCTGCGCCGGCAAGCTCCGTTTTCGTGGGATCGCGACCTCCCGGGGTGCCTGTCTACGCAATCTAGATTGTCGATCAGTGGCCGATCCGAATGCTGGCACTGGAAATTGGCACACCGCTTCGGCAATCGGGCCGAGTTGACCTGACAGTTGCGTCCGCCAGCGTGCTCGGGGCTTGGCGGGTGGAATAAAGTCTTGGTGAAAACGCGTACAAGTGGTCGTCGGGCAGCCACGACGCAAATTGATGACGTGAGGCTGGGGCTGAGCGGTGCTCAACTCGATGGTTGCAGACTTGGCATCTGATGGGAACTGGCCGCTGGAGGAGAAGAGGGGCTCAGAGAGAGTTATCACTCTCTAATGCTCGTCTTCGGGTTCTTCCTGTCTTGACTTCTCTGTGTGGCTTTTGGGGTGTTGGGCTCTTACTAGGTATGGTCGGCCTAAAATTCAACCACTACGCAACTTGACGCCTTTCACAGCTTAGGATTTTACTCTGAACTGTCAATGTGGACAATGAAAGTCCGTGACCAGCTGCTTTAATACCTACCTTTGACTTGGCAAGCATGTGGTTTCCGCAACTTTGTCAATGCCTGTCGTTGTATTTCGAAGACCTTTGAATTGTAGAACGGCTTTGTAGCAGCAGGGGCTTGTCGAGGATGAACTCATGCTTTTGATGAACCAAAAGGAGACTACAATGGGTTCGCTATCGGAGTAACGATGGCGAAAGCGCCTTGTCGGCGTCAGTTTTATCACACTCTTCAGGCCCTGCGCGTCGCGGTTGGGCTAAGCTAAAAGCCCACCGCCCGTTTGAGCTTGCCAGTCTGAAGTTCAAGACCCTTGCCATCCAACTCGCCGCGATAGATGTGGCGTAGTGTGAACTTTATTACCTGTTCTGGTCAATATGCGATGATTGAAAGCAGAATCTCACCCCTGCTTGCTTCGGTCAGCCTAGAGGTGATGTTGTTTGTACAGTCATTCGAATTTGCTACAGCCGGCACTTCCAGGTTCCGCTCGTTAGTTCTGTGATAATTACAATTAAGAGACAGGTAGCCAGTGAGCTTGCTCTTGCAGAACAAGCTAGTATTTGGGCGCAGGCTGCATCTGGAGCCTTGGTTCCTGGTGCGCCAGCAACAGCATCCCGCCGCGACGATCAGGCAATTACTGCGCACCGCACACTTTGCCAAAGATGAGATGAAAGAAAGACCCAGACCCAAAAGCTTCGAAAAGCTTGGGACTCATTACAACCGCCAATTACCTAATCTGCTTCGCCGTGGCAGTAACACTCCTTCCAAAACCCCGCTGCTCTCCTGGCACAACAACTGCTTCTGGACAGCCCGCTGCCCTGAATACCTACCTACCTAGGTACCTACCTCACGGCCAATTTCACTTCCTCCTACCCTGCGTCTCTCGATCTAGAGATTTTGGGGGCTTAGTTTCGACCAACAGCAATCCTGACCCGCGATTGCGGCAGGCACACCTAGGTACCTACTCTCTCGAGCGAACCTTGGCGCCGCCGCCAACACTAGCTCACGCGTATTTCGCCCAACAATCGCCAACAAACAAGACCCCCATCCAAAAGATTGGTAGGTATTGATCCTGAACCCCGAAACCTTGTGCCAAATGCTGATTGATTTTGCTTCGTTTTCCTAGATCTCGGTCGCAAGGCACGATGGATGTCTCGCCTGCTGCCGCGCTGCCCCAGGCGCGAGACGTCTTCTCTAGCTTACCAACTGAGATTTTTCTGGAGATTCGGGAATGGTCTGAAGTCCTGCATGACAAAGAAGAACACACTGCAATCCTCGGAGCTCTGTCATGCGTGTCACGCCGATTAAACAGCGAATTCGATTCCAAGCTCTACGAGTTCAACATCCGCGACGATGACGGGAACGTCATCATTCGCGCAGCGTACCCCGGGAACCTAAGCACTCTGAAGAAGGCCGTCCGCATATGGCGCTTCCGTCAACTTCATCGGCCGGCATAGCACTACTTGAAAGGATGAAGTACTCAGCGCTATGAAGGGCACGCCTATACACTTTGCAATCGCGGGCGGCCATGATCATTGTCTAGAGTATTTTTTAGACCAAGGGGCTAGAGTCAATGACCTAGCGTCAGTTGCTATGTGTGGCTGCTGGCTGAACTCCCGGCGTGGCGGTGAGGAGCTCGTCCAGTGGCTACCTCTCCATTTAGCAATTTGCAACGGACGCATTATCACGGTCGAGCTTCTCGCACGCCGAGGCGCGGGAATCTTGTTGCGCCGGCATCAACTGAGGGGAAATATCAAAGCGGACACCCCGAATGCTTTCCACTGCGCAGCCCGGACTGGAAACGTTTTGATGATCAACACCCTTCTCCGTCACTTTTGCCGCGAGGATATCCACCAGAAGACCGTAGGAGACGAGACTGTGTTACACATCGCTGCTAATAGCTAGGACGTCGGCAATGCGTCCTGGATCACCCGCCCCACAGCGGAATCAGTTTCGACAACCATCAAAGCCCTGGTTCGACTTGGAATTCCTCTAGAGGATCAGAATTATGATGGATGGACTGCATTCAAGTCCGCCCTCAAAGGAAAATACTGGAAAGTAGCAATGACGTTACTTGAAGCGGGGGCTGATAGTAAAGCTGGCTGTCTTGACGATTTGATTCTCACGTCCACCAAGCCTCAAGACGAAGAGCAACGAGTGCTCCTTATCCACAGAATGATCAACTTGGGCGCCGAGCTTGAAGATGCTTACCGATCACCAATCTGCTGGTTACCGGGAGGATATTCATGCACCCCGCTGGCCGACGCGGTGATGTGCGGTGGCTGGACGCTTGCCAACATTTTTTTGGATTATGGCGCTGATACTCAGTCCTCCAATGGGCCCGAGAACATGGTATTTCTTGCTATGGATACAGGATACGAGCCGAGTCCTAGCAAAACACCCCACCCCAGCCTCAACGTATGGCAAGAGGGCCGGGAAACGGTCCTCCGGAAACTGGTGGCAATGGGCAGAGCACTAGACACTGGAAAGTACCGTGGCGGCAAAGGCATGTCTAAACACCATACCTGCATGACCTTTTATGCTACACCGACTCACCGAGCATGCGAAGATCTGGTTCTACTATCGCTTTTGCTCGACCTAGGCGCCGATCCTAATAATCCCATGCGTGGTGGTAAGACGGCTATGCACATATTCTTCAAACACTATCAGGATGCAGCACCGGATTGCAGTGTGTGGTACGACTCTATGCGAGTTCTTTTGCAAAACGGGGCTTCACTAAACCACATGGACGGCAAGAAGAAAACCCCGCTGGACTATCTGATTCCCTTGGCTGATCACCCGACTGTTGAGGCAAGAGATATGGCCCTCTCTCTTCTGTCCTTTGTCCTGGAGCATGTCAAGCCTGACTGCATCTCTAACAGGCAGAAAAAAATGACTGTTGCGGCAAGCGTCAGGGCTGCTCGGTCTCTTCGGAAGGAAGTTTAGGGCTGTCTGTCGTTGAGCCTTGCAAAGGGTGGCGATGAAGGCGAGGAACCTCGGTCACGATCCTCTGTGAGACACTTTATTCGATGGGTTCACCCGGATACCTCACCGAAGTGAGATGGGACACAGTCTGCGTCAACCTGCCAACGGGATTGTTTGATCCAGGCCTTGAGCATCAGAGCGCAATGGTTTCGGATGGGAGTCAAGGAGTTTTGGTCTTGGGAGAATTGACTTGCTGGCACTACAGCCTACAAGTTTGCTGTTCCCTGTTGGTGGACGAAACCGAAACACTATGGTCTATGGTATCATCGTGCCAAATCTAAGCCTTGGTATCTAGAGCTACTTAGACAGGCAGCTTGCTCTCCCTGGGGGATGGGGAGATATCCAGTATAAAATGGCGTTAAGACTCACGAAAACTCTCCTGATCAGACCTCTTAACACAGTTAATCACTGCCTTTGAGTTCATCCTCTCCGCACATCACAATGAAGTTCTCCCTCTCTGCCCTGGCCCTTGCGGTCGCCTCCACCACCAGCCCCCCTGGTCGAACGCCAAAACGGCTCCAGAGACAGCCCCTATGCCCCAGCTGTGAAACCTAACTATTCTGCCCCCTAGAGAAGACCCGTTGGAAGGTTGTTTGACATGGGGCGCCAGCTTCATTTCCGGAAAATGTCACGTGCTCCGAAGTCGGGGGTTATTGGGCGCCACAGCGCCTGGGTATTGCAGAACGACCCAAACAAGATTAGCGCGCTGGTTTGAGAGCCCAGCTGAGGGCTTTTTGTGATTAAGAGACTCATTCAAGACTTTGGCATGTCGATGTTAATCTTCAAACGTCCCACGCCACTGTCCAAGTCACCCTTCTTCTGAGAACTGCGCCAGTAGCGTCTCTTCTTCTCCACCGTCTTTTCCTTGTCTTCTTGAACCTTCGCGGCATCACCACCACTTGAGCTTCCATCAGCGACTTTGTCCTCGCCGTTTTGTCTATTCTTGCTCCTTGTATTGATTCCACTCCGCACTGGGGCAGCCGTGATACGATCGTGGCGGATAACGGTTTCTTGGTCATCTTCGCTACCCGAGACGCTCTCACCCTCGTCACCATTTTGAGAAAGGAGAGCGAAACTCTGAAGGAATGCTTCGGCCTCCTCTCTGGTTCTGAAACCCTTGTAACAGCAGTGTGAGAATCCGACGACTTGTTTCTGGCAAGCACTTGCGGGGAGCAGCGAGCGTCAGCATTGAGGAGCCTGTTGGGTTAAGGGTCGGGATGGCTCACGCCCAATTGTCATAGATTCCAGGAACTCTGCCTGCTTGGACAGCGTAAAAGTTCTTGACTACCATGGTGCCTTGGCTGTAGGAATAAAGGTCTTGTTGGTTCGGTCCTAGTCGGTTGGGAAAGTCAGGCGGTGCGCCTAGGTTGACCAAAGTACCAAAGTTCAGCATCTTCGTCGTCGAAGACGAGATGACACGGGTACTTATGCCTTCCCGCTATCCTGCTTGCTCGCTTGCTTGCGCTTCGATTTTGCCTGGACCGCATAGTCACCCGGTCGTTGTGGGCCTCTTTGAGCCGTATCGTTCTTCATTGGTTCATCCTCGAACTTGAGTGCGGTGGGCTCTCCAGGTATTCGCACTGTGTGGACTCCTTTCCGTGTGATAGCTTGGCCTATCTTAAAACCACAAACTACACAGTCCTCGTACTGTGACAGCCCTTTCCGCGGGTGCCAAGCCGTCGTGCAGCGAGGCCCACAACATGCCAGGGCACTGAGGCCTACAGCCCAATATCTGTCCAGCCAATCATGGCATTTCCTTCGCAGGAAAATAGAAAACTGACAAAAGTAGTCCTCCCTGCAGCTACTACTCTGCCAAAGAGGGTAGAATGATAGAGCCAAAATTAGATTTAAATCCTTAATTGTCCAACTTGAGATGCCAGTGCAAACGAGTGGCATTTGGCGATCTCCCTAGCATCACCATCACTCGCCCTCCCACTATCTCAAAATCTTCTCTTCGCTGGGTACCGTAACTGGGCCTGACAAAGTGCCCACTTCAAGGATTAGATCCTGCTCCTCAAACACCGCTCTAATGGTGTTAGTGCCGGGCGTGCTAGTGAAAAAAACCTTGACGTTCGCATCTGCGACACCATCGCCAGTGAGTCGTAAAAGGCCTGCAAATGCCCGCAATGCTTCGTCTTCCTTGCGGCCGCATGTACAACCGGGGAGCAGTATGCACCCATTTTCCGGGTCACGGTAGTCCAGGCTACTAAAGAGGGCATAATGCTCGTTTTCTCTTATGTCACAGGCGAAGTTGAGTACTAGCAGTAGCTAGACCCTGCGGGCAGGCATGGGAGGCAGATGGCATGGTCATTGGTGATGAAAATGAGACTACTACTACCATTTAAATAGGTGGAGACGCGTTGATATATTTCTTCTTGGTTATTCGTTCTTTCTTCACAAAAGCGGCCGGAAATTGACAAGCTTGGTGTGTATCTCTGGGGTGATGTGCTCATCACACACATAACCCGCCATCAAAACGTTCTCAACTCCTCACGCTCTGTAGTGTAGGAGTGGACATGCTGAAGCACAATGTTTCGGGCCAGATGGCTCAATGCTGATGATAGCCAGCAAAGCCAAGATAACTAAAGAGAGGGTTAGGCAACCAGATTAAGTTTGTACATCAAACCCTTCCAGGAAACTCACTAGATGACGAAGTCAGAATGAAACTGGCAACTGTAAACGCAGTCTGCACGTCTCTTCCCATGGCTGTCCAGGTGAAACCGACAAGACACGAACTCAGCAATGGCACCATCCCTGCAATGGTAATACGCGTGGTGTCCCAGCCGTCGACGAACTCTAGCGCATGCCGTTTGTCCTTTCGTCGCAATCGAAACATCCACTGAACCCAGTCGTTGCTAGTGCTAGACACCCTATCGGAATTTAGGTAGGCGTACATCATTTCTTGCAGGACGAAGTCATCGAATAGGACCGCCGTTAGTCTAGTCACTTGGTGTATACTAATTGCGCTGTTAGCTATGCTATGTTATCAACGATGTAGACACTAACCCTACGACTGGAACTTGGAATGCCTGCAGGCTCTTGGGCGACAAGTGCCGCCTTAAAAAACCACACATCTCGGTCTCATACATCGACTTCATCTCGTGGAAGAACTGGTGGTCTGTGGATATTAGACTCGGATGTGCCATCTTTGCTGCTTCGAAAGCCTCGTCACTTGAGCATCTGTCCCGTAGAATGCCTTGGATCTGGCGCAGTTCACATTCTTTTGCCCCGGATCTGTAACAAACAAGATTGAGGGAGCATGTCGGTTTTCTGCTGTCACAGTAAGCCGGGCTGTTGTTCTCAGCCTTGAGACCTTCTATTTTCGGGACTGGACTAGCTCCGAGACTCGGTTCCCGGTTGGAGAAAACATCACCGGTTGTGGTGGCGATCGAAAAGCCCGGAGATGTCTCAAGAGGGAGTGTTGCAATCGGTGGCGCAAGACTCGCGATTGTTCCCCTTCGTGGTGTGCTCGGGAAAGCGGGCGCTTCGTCAGGCGAACCTTTCAGGGACAAGCCTGGGGATTTCGTCCTGATCCTGTCAACATGAAGCTTTATTGGCTCCTCAACCGGTGGTGGCTGCGCTGTGTCGCTTTCAGCAGGGTCAGCGGCGATAGCTGGGGCCTTCGCCGAATCTGGCGCGGGACTTGAGGGTGCCAGTGAACTGGGATTCAGACCAGTGACCGGGGTGTCAATATCCCCTGGAAGTGTAGGAGCCTGGGTTGGAGCTCTAGAGGGCTTGCCACTGCGTTTCACTACCGGAATCCGATTGCATATGGCCCCGTTGGAGTCCTCCTCGAATGGCAGCAAGTGACTTGAGCCCGCCGGCGGATAATTGCGAATCTGGAATGCGGAAGCGGAGATTTGACGTATATCGTACTGAGTAACAATAGGAGGGTCCACATTCTGCCCAGCGCTAACCTTGGAACTCCAGTTCCGTTGTGTCGTTTGTCCCCTGGTGTGTGTGTGCGCTTCATTTTTTGGGAAGTTTCTGTCGCGAGAAGTGGGTGACAAAGCTCTGCAAGTGGTTTTGCCAACCGAAGGGTGAAGGATTGCTCATGTCTTTGGTACGTATCGGATAGCACTAGTTTTTCTGTTGAGGGGTCAAACGTTGTGTAGGTAGGTAATAATCAGGAGACATTTGTCTTGGGGTCCCTTGCCTCATCCACGATGCGAGGAGCTGGAGATATATGGTCAGGCTAGACGCAGGTTCCAGGGTTCTTCTGAGGCAGACAGGCAGACTCGGCCACGTCGGTGGCGGTTATTTTTCCGTCGTACAGCATGCGCTAGCGTAAAAAGGTGATCAGTTCATCAGAGCATAGAAAAAAGAGGCACACTTCGAGCTCCAGTGCCTCTGTGGCCCAACTTCCCCTCCCCCCCACGCTAGTAGTCACAAGAAGAGGAGCAGGTCGTTTCGCCTGGCAACGAACACACCCCCACCAGAGCCGGAAAGGGAACGCGCTAGTTCAAAGGATGCAGAAGGTTGCAAAGTGCCCGGATCGGTTTGTGTTGGCCCTTGAAAAACACGCAATATACCTCGAAGCATCCAGAAAACAGGTGACGCATTTGCATAGCTTTATGGGGCTGGATATCCTAACACGGATTCCAATTGGGGTTTAGAATAAAGACAGTTTTTAGAGCAGCTAGATTAAAACCGACGCCGCCCGTACGGGTATAAAGCAGCATGAAGATTTTAGAATCGAGCGTATTAAATCCTTTGTTCCTCTTTTGCTGTCCAGACGCATGATCTGAAGAGGTTAACTATAGTATGCCGCTAATACTACTCTTTTTAACATAGTACTGGTTCAAATCCTAATTTCTCTCCCTTTCCATACACGGAATAGACCGGGACATGCCGCCAGAATAGTGCATAATATTCCAGCGTAGTTCTGAGGATGGTACATAATGTGCTGGCATATAAAATTGATATGGTACACAATGTACTAACACAATAAGTATACCAGTATATGATATACTAATACATATAACCCCATGTTAGTCACTGATCCTAATTCTAGATATTTCTAGATTACTGATCCCACTTTTGGACTACTGAACATCATTTTGGGCCACTTCTAGAATCTGAGCTCACTTCTCGGCCCTGAACCCACTTCCTGGCCACCAAACACACCTCGGGCTGACGAACCTGCTTCTAGGTCACTTAATGACCCCTCCAATTTTGGTCGCCTCTTAAACGCCTTTATCACCCTCACGCACTGCATTCAGTGCATCGGGACATCCGCCCTCTTCATGGTCAACCCGGGTTTAGTGCCTGGAGAGAGCCACGGAAATGAAACTCTTCTCATCCGAGATGGGATGACATCTCATCAGATCAAAAGGTTGAAAGTCATGTTGAAAACTTGGTCATTCTCCCCGCCCCATCACCGGGCACTTGGATATTCTAAACTGCAATCGCTGTCTGCATCGCATGGTGGAATCTGTTGTTGGCTTATTTATTAAGCCGCCGTTCACTTCCTCCCACTGCTCTGATATATCTAACTGACCAACGATGGATGCGTCCGAGTCATTACCATTAAATAAGGTTTATAATTACCCCTGTCTCGGGCGTATTCCCTTTTTCTCTCCTTTTCATAAGCGAAAATACCAAAGTAAGGACCGAAACGCTAATATGCGACGCAATGCAACGCCGTGTAGGTAGAAACTGATCACAAAGAAACGGCGGGGTGCTAGACCCGCGTAGTAGTTAAAGGAACGACTCCACCCATCTGCTCGACCCTTTCTCAATTTAGGAGATTACTGATTACCATCCATCACCACTCCCATGGCTGGGCTTCCCAGTCTCGTACCCGGGTGTTGATGTTTCGTGGACGTAGGTCTTGATCGTTGAAGGAGGCGGCGGTGGCGGCGGAGGCGGCGACTTTTGCGGCGTCACGACCGTCGACCACTGGTATGTGGATGGAGGAGGAGGAGGAGGAGGAGGAAGGGTGTGTGTTACTGTTGTTGGCGGTGGGGCTGGAGGGGTGTATGTTACTGTTGTTGGCGGTGGGGCTGGAGGAGTGTATGTTACTGTTGTTGGCGGTGGGGCTGGAAGGGTGTGGATGACTGTTGTAGTCGTTGGGCGAGGGG
>Ga0247770_1000253_pt1 | contig 51994 bp, 65 predicted proteins | sample UWRJL136409B6_FD_179943 | JGI IMG/M metagenome (GOLD analysis project Ga0247770, IMG submission 179943) | Plant litter microbial communities from Arlington Agricultural Research Station in Wisconsin, United States - UWRJ-L136-409B-6 | ecosystem: Environmental > Terrestrial > Plant litter >...
CGATACTATGATATTACTATCCACCTTAACTAGCTTGTTACGCTGAGAGACCATCCGAGAAGCTGGGTGTTGGCCTCGTGCAGAAAGAGTTGGTTTGAAAATGTTCAGAGTACAATTTCAGTATCCCTCTGATTGTCAAAGCAAGGCATGCATTCAAAACTCTGCCATATGGTTTTCTCAGGAGGCATTGCTCTCACCTCTCAAGGCCGATGGAAAACAAGTTGACACCTGTTTGATAGAAAATGAAGCCTGTTAAACTTTATCGTAGACCTTCTCAGGGACAGCTGTGCCCTTTTGAAATATATTTAAGGCGTGTTTGTATGCAACTAATGCCTGGTTAGATATAACTAAGGCCTATTTACATGTACGTATGGCCTTTCTAAGTCACAATCTAGACCTATCCATACATCATGAAGGCCTATTTCAACCCATTTCAGGCCTAATTCCATGTTCCAAAGGCCTATTCGGACGTGGCTAAGCCCTATTCAGGTTTAAATGATGCCTATCTATGTGAAACTGAGGCCTCTCCGTGTTTTACAAAGGCCTCGACAAATCAAATCCAGGCTTTCAATTTTATATCAAATCGCTATGATTCTGTGGCACACGCCGCTGTACGACGGTTCCTTCAAGATTATCTGGCACAGAGCGGTGGGAACTAGGTACTTAGTGTTAACATCTCACTTTTGAGCCATTCACGACGTTCATACTTCATCACCCTCGTCCTCGTTGCAAGTGTTATTATGTACGGATCTCCAACTGTGTGGGAAGCCCCGACCAAGACGCCTCCAAGCTTCCTCCACTCATGAAGGTCGGGGAGTCAGCATGTATGCCATTTCTGTCACTATCGCTGTGTGTATTTTGGCGAGCACGTTGCACACTTCGAGAGAACCCACGGCCGACCTGTTTTTTGCCCCTCCGCAACTTCGATGTAGAAGGTCCAAAATCTCCTTCTGGATCCTCCCCATCGCTGCTAGGCCAGTGCTCGGAGTCGGACTTTTCACTAAGTATGCCAACATACTGGCGGACACTCTCGACGGCTTGCCAGTGACGTTGGAATAGTCCAAGTAGAGGCCACGGAATCTAAAGATATGTGTTAGCATTGAAAACCGATTGTGATTATAAAGTAGGTAGGTAGTTGGAACCTTTCTGCAGCCCTTCCCGTCTACAACAAAGTTGACGTAATCAGTGAGCTTTCTGTCGTTGGCGCGGCACGCACAAGCAAGGATGTCGAGATGGATGGAAGCTTTGGGGAGTGAGCCACAATACTACTACATATTGTCTACCTAGATAATCTGCAGAGTCTAGGACTGTATGTTGGTCTGTAAAAGCGATCATATCTAGAGATATCCTGAAGTTCCGTCTCCAATGTGTCGTAGGTAGATGATACGATTGCCAGATTATCAGGGGAAACTTCTCAGGCAGATAGAGGCGAAGTTGACACTCCCTGACATCAGCACCAATGTTTTATTCTCATGAACTTAAGCGAGAAATTGGGCCGAATGGTCAAGCCATCCCGTATTATGGAGTCAGCCGTCATTGGTCCAACTCAGAAACAGGAGGCCTCAAGTCGAAGGGGCTGTGCAGAGGAATCGGTATTTAGGCTAATCTGTGACCTGCTGCGGTGCTTCTGCCTTGCTCCATGCAGGCCGCATCAAATCAAAAAGCCGCCCAAGCTGACCTATTACCCGAATGTGCCACATAAAGGGACATTATTGGTTTCTCTCAAGCCCTTACACCGCTGCGATATAGCTGAATACTGCGGACGTGTGAGGTGATCACAACCTCTCCGGGATGCAAAAGCGGGATGTGCATGTTGGGGTACCAATGCCAAGCATGGCGGAGTTGATATTCTCATCAGCTGACGCATGTCAAAGGTCAAGAAGTGCCTCACGACCCACGAGCATATAAGCGAGGTCACCTAACCTCCCTGAAACATCTCGCCTGGTATCTCACCACGACCTGTTCTTTTCCCACGATCCGAAAATTATGGAACAACCCAACACACAGTCGTCACGAGCGTCCTCCCCAACACTCCATGGGGACTCGGATGTGAAACCGGAAGCAGCAAGGTCGCAGTACACATATATCCACAGCCAAAAGGCTCCCAACCCCGACGCCAAGCCGAAAACCAAAGGCAAACTCGGCACCTTTCTGTCGAAATTTCGAAGTCCGGCTGTCAAGGCCACCACTGCCCTCCGCGAGAGGGAGCTCCTCGAACAGGAACGGACGGGCGTGAAGAAGGTCAGCGCCACAGATGTTGCCCGAAGCAGCAACGCCTGGGTGCTCAGCTAGGGCTTCAGTATGATAATCGGGTAGGATAGAGCACGAGGATTTTGCCAGCTGGGATAAAGTCAAGTGTTTGGAGAATGTGGCTGGTGAAAGCATTGTTACCCGACGACCCAATATACCAAAGAATCATCTCAAATCATGTTCTCTCAGTCATTCAAGTCAAGGAGATGCGCTGCCAAGGGGGTTGCGTCGTCCTTTTTGACTTTTGCATACCTTATTCTAGTTTCCAATGGAATGATAGCAGATACCAGTGTCGGACAAATGAGAGAAGACTCGGTTTGTTATAAGCCGCGAGGGAACTAAGATCCCCTCCGAAGGGAGAGGGAGAGGTGGAACGAAGCAACAGAAGTTATTGTGACACGGTAGGTGCTGAATATTCACTGGTGTTCTCAGTCAAGGCAACCCGGGATTGCATCAAATAGGCGACAGGAAGCCGTCAATACCAGTGGGTAAACTCAGTCATTCAGTTATAAGTACAATACTAAACTACAGTTAATTTGCTTCCCCAATCGCTAGACACATTACTCGCCTTCGGGGCCATGTTTGTTGCCATTTTCTTGTCAACTGGCAGAGTAGGAGGCTTCCGTCCTGACCTGACTGGTAGGACCCTGTCTTCTTCTTGGGCCGCCCGCTCCTCCTCCTAGTCTTCGTCGGATGTGTCTTCGTCAGATGCCTCCTCGTCGGATGTGTCGTCAGCTCCACGAGGCACACCACCATCGGCAACGCCATTGACGGGAGCTTGAAGTAGATTCGACGCCTCGGGTGACGTGAAGTCAACTTCATGCATTGGATGAACGTCAAAATCGTCGCTGTAGTCCGATACGTAGCCTTGGATCTCCGCCTCAGGATCGTCGGCGGCCGGTCGGCTAGGGTGCTGCTGTCCCTGAGCTGCAAGCAGACCAGTTGGCACTGGGGTTCGGAATGGAACTGCTCTTGCGGCGACGTCCTTACGCCAAGCTCGGTGCTCGGCGTCGGTTTCCACAGGATGGGCGAGCATCGTCCCATTCCTGCATCCATTTCTTCTCGTCCGTATGGGAGTAACCTGCAGTCTTCTAAACTGACTGTGGGATGTTAAGAGGACTCATTCGGCAAGGGATCGGCGGCACTTACCAGCTTATCCAGGGCTTCCTCAACTAGGTCCCAGTGGGGGATCTCTGCCGGGTAGACACGCTCGATATGACTGGCTTCAGATTGAAGCTCTCTCGGCCTCTCAATATTCGGCATAGGGAGATGACTGTGATCCTTTCCGATGGTGATGTGAGTGTTGATCATTGCAAGTTGGGTCAGGATTCCCAAGTACTGGGCAGTGATGCGGTCGTGATCGCCGGTCGCCCGTGTCTCGGCGTATTGGAGGAGCTTTATCAGTGCTGCCGTCGATTCTCCGAGATACTCAAGGCCGCGCGAAATGTTAATACGGACTCGCGCGTCGTGAACTTGGCGATCGAGCTTAAGGCCCATATGCTTGATGATGTAGGCTCTGACCTCATATGATCCTTGCCAGTGACACTGGAATATGCCGCGTAGAAAGGTAGGAATCTGGCAACCAGCTCGTGTTAGAAACGTTGGACGACCGGACACCGATGCGATGAGATCAAGAAATTTACCTTGCGGCACGAGTGACGGTCGGCTTTGCATCTTGTGCTACATGTAGACAGCAAGGTTAGTAAGGGTTTTTCGGCGAGAAATAGACAACCTACCAATTCAGTAGAGTCTCGTCATTCACGACGCAGGCGCAGACGATGATGTCCTGGCCGATCTTCAGGCTGCAACCTAGACACGGCTCGCCGCCCTCCTCGAAAGGAATGCCAGTAAATGGGAAGCCAAGTTCCTCGTCAAACGCAAAACGCTCGAGGCTCTTCGGAGCTTCTGGCATGGTGACTGGTAGGCCTGGATGAAGCTTTCCGTGAATTGGTCGGAGTTCGAGGGAGCCGCAAGCCAGAAGGGTGTTTCGTCGCGTGTTTTAGCAGAGAGAAGGAGAGAACGGAGAGAAAGAGGGAGCGGCGAGAAGGGGAAGTGAAGAATTGTTCAACAGGTGCGATGACCTTGAGGTTCGCGAGGTTCGCGAACACGGCGTCTTTCGCCGTTGCAGTGGTGGTGTTCCAAGAAAAGGTTGGGGAGTTGGCCACCTTGTGTGGTTTGAGAAGGCTGAGTGGAAAAGTTTTCAACGTTCGAGGTACTCGAGTATCTGAGAAGGGAAGGTACAATTATTTTGCCGCGCACACTGCCAGATGGCAACAGAAACTCGAAAGCCTGTGTAAAATTCAAGATCAGATGAAATTTGCGTACTTGTCTCTCGTTGTCGCTCACGCTCCACCAAAGTTTGCTTCTCTGGCGATTGAGTGAAGGTAATTGGTCTTTCAGGTTCTTTTACAGCTGCGAAACGATTGATTGACACGATATTTCCATGTCTTCCAGTTCTATCCAACCTTTACATTCCCGCGGAGAAAATACTCGCATGTTCCGAGGATGAGGTTGCCGAAGGACATGCCCGGGGCATGGCCGGCGAATTTGATGATGACCGTGACGAATGGGACGGCGGAAAGGAGGAGAGAGGACAACCTCAACTGCCCTCCCCCTAATAAAAAAGACAAGGAGGCAGGCCACCGGGAACAAAGACAGGGCCGGGGCTTCACAATCAGGGAAACAAAGAGCGAGCACGAACTCCCGACATCCAATAGGTATTACTCAAAAGGTGTCAGCCCAGCCACATCGCACCCCAGAACGCAAATCATTAGGCAAGAACTAGTCCGGCACTGGTATCAACCCATGTGGGCCGGTGATAGACGGGCTAGACTACCCGAAGGTGGTGTCACTGACGTAGGGGATGATACGACTGTGCTAGTTAGGTAAGATAGGTATGACTAGCATTCTTAGGTTGGCTTTCACACACATTTTACAGTCATTCTCAGTAAAACCCAACTCTCATCACAACACGGCACCAAAAACCGCCAACCCCGCCAGCCATGGCGCAAGCACCTGCGCCGCTCCGGCGGTATACACGCCTGTCGGCTTTGCCCCGCCAATCGTCGCAGGCAGCTGCGTGGCAAGCGTCGTCGGTGTAGCGGTTCTAGGCACACCACTAGTGACAGGCGCCGCTCCACCAACACTCGTCGGCCTCGGCGGCCATGACGCGGGTGCAGCGCCGCCGGTGCCAGGGCCAGCGGGGTGCGACCATTCGCCATCGCCACCATTGCCGCTTCCACCATGCCCACTTCCACTTCCACCGCCAGGGGCACCATTACCGCTGCCACCACCAGGAGCAGCATCGCCAGTGGGACGGGGTTTCCTGCCGGGGACACCATTTCCGGGTCCGATTCCGCCGTGGCCGCCCGTAGGCTTGACCCAGTCTCCATGGCCGTCGCCATTGCCACCATGGGCACCAGTAGCAGTGGGTGCATGCCACACCGAACCACCCGGAGTAAAGGGCTTCACCGTGAGGGGCACACGGGTAGTTACAGTCTCACCAGGGATGCAGCCATGTGCGACGTCCTTGCAGACGTAGGTCTGGGGAACGGCATACGTCGCGGTCGTCTGCGGGCAGACGGTGGTCGTGATGGCGACGACTTCGGTGGTGACGTGGCCGGCGTGGCAGTTTGTGACGTGCGGCGGGCACGAGGTGATGGTGTAGGTGCGGGTCTGGGTGAAGGTGATGGTGTCGACAGGTGTGGTGTGGGATGGCCACGATTCGGAGTGCGAGGGCCAGGAGCCCGAGAAGGAGGGGGTTCCGCTGGCGTGAGCGGACGAGGGAATAGAGGGCGAGATGCTCGACGACTCAACACTGGATGGAGCGATTGAGGGAGCGCTGGATGACGGGACGGACGAGCTGGAAACGGGTCCGTTGGAGGAGACGGGCGCCGAGCTGGAAGCAGGAACGGAGCTGGGGATGGAGCTGGGCGCAGAGGAGATGGGGGCCGACGAGCTGGGAGTTGCGCTGGCAGGTGCTGAGCTAGGGGCCAGGCTGGGCTCCTCGGAAGAGCTGGAGACAGAGGAGCTCGGCGTAGCGCTGGCAACGGATGAGCATGGCGTGGAGCTGGCATCTTCGTCGTCACAGTAGCTAGGCTCGGGCTCTTCAGATGACACGCTCATCGGGGCAGAGCTCGAAGCCGAAGCCGAAACAGAGGGGGGAGCCGAGATAGAAGAGGGCGGAGCCGAGATAGACGAAGGAGGTGCCGAGACCGAGGAAGGGGGCACGCTGGACGGCAAACTGGAACTTGAAGGTACCACCGACACGCTGGGAGGCACAGAACTGACAGAAACCGAGCTGGCAGAAATTGAGCTGGGGACCGAGCTGGGCGCAGATGAGACGGGGGCCGAGGAGCTTGCCGACGGCGGTGCCGACGAGACAGGGGGCTCGGACGGGCAGCCGCCAGGAATGTCGGGAACACTATCAGCGCCCTTCCCGATAGCGACGAGATTGCTACCGAGTCCGCAGTCCGCGGACTGGGCCAGGTGAATGTTTTGGTTATCCCAGTCGAATACGACGTAGGCCGACCGAAGGAATGAGTCGCCGAGAACCGCGAATTGGTCCTCATAAGCACCCAGAATACACTCGGTGCTGCCCGGGACGTGCGAGACGAAGTCGTAGTAGCGGACTTTGATGGTGACAGCGTCGGCCCCGTCGCCAAAGATAAACTCCACGGTGCCGCCCTTACCGGGGTCGAGGCAGTCAACAGTGTACAGATCGGACGAGGCCACATAAACGGCCGAGGGGAACGCGGCGACGAGGTTGTTGAAGATGGCAGTCGGAAGAGCGCTAAGGGCGTATCCGCTATCGAGCAGGACGGCCTGACCAACACCACCAGACGGCTTAGTGTAGACGTTGACGACGGTCCCGCCGGGCTGGCTAACCGTGATACCGGAGAGGCGGACATACCACCGGGTGAGACCGTCGGGGGATTGCGACGGCGGGACGACCGGGAACTTGACGAGAGAACCCGCATACTTGTAGGTATCGATGCCGCCAAAGATGATGGACCCGACATCGCTGTCAAAGCCGCGCAAGTCCATGCTGAAGGCGCGGCTGTTGGTGGTCCCTTGGGACGCAAGACTGTCGATCACATACGGATACGGGGAAGTCCAACCGAGGAGATCAGGGCCAGCACCCATAATGCCTACCACGGCGTTTGCGGTGCTGTAAGCAGCACCGAAGATTTGCTGTGGTATAGTGGCGCTGCCAATGCGGACGACGTCGCCCACGTACTCGAAGTTGGCGTATCCGGGGTTGTACGTGATGGAGCCCTGAACCCCATAGTCGACCAAGGAAGTTGAGTAGGTGAATCGCGGCTGGGCAGCGCAGAAGGCGGGGTCCGTCGACTGCGAGCACGTTGGGTTGACCCAGAGCTCGGACGAGCCCGTGTCGAACTGGATAGCTACCGTTTGACCCGGCGTGCCGAGGGTGATGTCAATTTTATAGATTGTGCCCATGGCGGAGGAAGGCGTCCCAGTTTGTCTCTTGGAGTGTTTTCCGATGATGGAGCCGCCCTCGACGGCTGTGACGGGGAACCGGACGAGGCCGGGCGCGTCCGCGGAACGGCCATCGATGAAGGCGGCGGCGGCGCCTGCTGAGAAAGCCGCTGCGAGGAGTCGGAATGAGAACGGCATGGCGATAAAAGAGTGGAATCGCCAAAGCCGACGAGTAACGGCCGGATAGGCTTGCAAACACCCCGTAACGAACGAGAAAAGGCAAGAACCTGAGCGAACCGCGCCTCCACGACCAGACGCGGCACTTGTAGGGGTTTTGCATTTTGCTCAGCACGGCTTGCCTCCACTGTGCATTGGGGAAATGACAGCGTCAAGGGGCTGACCCATCTCCCCAACTAGCTCCCCCAAGTGGAATACTAGCTCGGCGACACAATGGGGGCAGAAGCAGCTAGCGAGTCCTATTGAGCTTGGCATTCTGATCTGGCCAGGTTGCCGAGCGCTAATAATAAGGGCCTAGTGTAGGCCCTGGTTTTCCCGTCGGATCAGCAACTAGCGTCGCCAAATTTCCGCCTTCAAAACAAACACCATTGCGGAGTACACTGGCACTTGAGCGTGATGGTACCGGTGTTTGTTATATCGTCCTCGATGGCAACTCCTTCTTCCCACCTAGGTAATCACGAGCGGCCGCTACGTCGACCACTTTGGCTGTCATTTCTCCAAGAACGATGCTATCGAACCATCGCATCTGAAGCCCATTCTGCTGCCTCCTGGAATCCGTTGCCCCTCTCGCCAGCAGTGATATCCGCCTGCGTCCAAAATGCCCACTTGCCCAGTGCTTGCGCTTGTCCTGGCATTGCGACCAGGCGAGAAACCGTTTCCATGACTCGTTCGTCCAATGCGACTTCTGCGGCACTGCGCACCACGTCGACGGCGCCGCCAAGCTGGTCTGCTCGCATCGGCTGCGCAGTCGCAAACATCCGGTAGGCCAAACCGGCTGGGATGCGACGGGAGACGGCCGTTGATAGGCTTGTGCACGGAAGCCCGATGCTCAAGCTGGAACTCGGTACTTGCTCTGGCGATTGTGATGTCGCAAGCCATGGCGAGTTGGAACCCTGCTGCGGTGGCAAGTCCTTGCACTGCACACACAACCGGGACGGGGCTTTGCCTGATGAGCGACATGACTTCGGCGCAGGTGTTGAACAGAACTTTGCGCTCTTCGCTGCTCATCGCGGACACCTCCCGGAGGTCGTGGCCTGACGAGAAAACGGGCCCATGGCTTGAGAGGACGAGCACACGCGCCAGGCCGTTCCTCTCCCAGCGCCACTCGGATTCGTCGCACAGCCAGCGGAAGCGCGCATGCTTTGCGCCTCGCGCGCTCTCAAGCTCCTTCAGAAGCCCAGGCCGAAAGCGCGGAAGGGTGAGCAGCCTTCCTGTGCTGGGTGACGTCAGGTGCTTCTTCAGCTGGGCGGAGAGGGCGCGAAGTACTGTCAACGAGAGTGCGTTTCGTCGCGATGCGTTGTTGAGAAATAGATGGGCCGCGCCGGCAGGAAGACCAGCGAGCCCGTGCATTTGGAGGAATTGGTTCAAGAATCGTTTACTTCGATGTGCGATTGTAGTGTTGCGTGGGAGGTCGTCAACTCCGAGTCTCCCATGTTTCGGAACTTGCATTCCGAGAAGCGACCGCCCCGCAGCAGCAGGACCCATCGGGAAAACTGAACATTCTCCACGGACAACGGTCAGCCAGCCTGTCTAGCCAGCCAGCCCTCAGCAGATGGACAAGTGGGCATGCTGAAGTGGAAAATTGAGTGTAATTATGGTCATCAACACCCATAAGAGGTGTCAACAAGTACTCTAAAACATTGATCTAACTGTGATGTGGTAGGGGGTTCCTTCCCGATGCAACAATGATGCCGAAATAATTCGGAGCCCTTGGGCTTTCCCAGATATGCGCCGTGTAAATGCCATTTCCAATGCTATGCCCCTCCCAATGCTATGCCCTTCCCATGCTTGCCATGCAAATGCTAATCCCAGACCAGAAGAACGCCGTGATGCTATGATGAAAAAAATGCGGAAGGATGCCCGATTAGAACCCGCTGAGTGGGTTAGGGTTGGCGATGCGGGCACCGCCCTGGATGTATGGCTGCACCTCGGCAGGAGCAACCCGCGCGCGGGCGAGGTCCCTGTGGACGGAGAGAGTGGCAGCCGAGTCGAAGCGCTGATTGATGACGCCAGTCATTCCCGAATTACAATGGTTCCCAATGTTTTGCGCACAGTAAAACCACACAGGCGTTTTGTCTTTCACGAAAATCTGGAAGACCTCGCTGGACTGGCCCTCGGTGACAGGGAAGAAGCCGGAGAAAAAGGATGTGGCATCCTTGGGTTGGCAGGGCTTGGCGAATGAGGACTCGACGACTGAGTGGTTGCGGGGGGTGAAGTGGAACTCGACCACATCACCAATTTCGGCAACGATGTTGTCGGGATCAAACTTGAGGCCACCCCGCCCAGCAACGACCGAGTGGGTAACCCGGGGCTGGGCATGGGTCTTGGATGCGACCTCGGGTGTCGTGCCGGTGCTGGTCGGGGCAGCTGAAACGACGCTGAGAGCAGCCGCAAGGATGGCGAGAGACTGGAACTGCATTTTGAGTCTTGGGGTTCTTGATTGGGAAGATAGGTATCGATTAGATAAAGTTGGTAGTTGAGGTAAATGATAAAGCGAAGATTGCTGTGTGACAGATCTTTGGTTGTGTGATTGATATGTCTGAATTGAAATGACAATTAGGCTCAAAGGGAGCCCTTCCTTATATGGTGAACTCATCGAGAAATCCAGGTTGCCACAGCCAAATCGTGAAATCTGACTGATGCCGAGATGGTGTTGGTTTGTGGCGCCTCCTCGCCGTGATCCAGGCTGTGCGTCTAAAAACGTCCCCGCCTCGACTGTCGCCCGACGGGCTGGGTCGGTTGGTCAGCTCCAAGTGGGGCTCGGAGCCGGAAGCGCGACGGAACAGATGCTGATTGACTGATTAGGCGCAAGCGAGCGCACTTCGGATGTTACGCAGATGACTGCGGGTGGCGCCGGTTGTGGCAGAGTGACCCGTGCGAAGGTCAGCGTGGTGGCCGAAGGGGCAAAGGGGGCCTAAAAATAGCACAGCTACCACCCGCCCGTCAGCTGTCAGGCTCTGCTCCTGTTTGCCAGCTCGTCCCATCCTCATCGTTGCGATCACCGCCGAAGTCGCCGTCCGGCCCCTTCTCTAGTGTTTCGTCAGAGCGTTGAAATACAACCAAAGGCTCTTAGTGGTTCCCGCTCATAGGCCCGATCTTTCGGTGCCCTTCTGCTCCCTCGGATTCACCAAGCACAGCGTCTCTAAGCGACTTCGACCCAAAAGACCCTGGGAGGGCAAATATGAACTGCCAGCGTAGCATCAAACCACCCAAACGGTTCTGGGGTAGTGTGTCTGAAAATGTCACCTTTCTCCTCACTCAGTTCCTTTCACCATCATCATCATTATCATGCATGTCCTAATGTCTAGTCCATCCCCTCACTCCTCACTTAGAGTTTCTTCTGCTCTCCTTTGGTGTGTCTTGAACATGAGAAAGGCAGAACCCAGTCGTGTCACAACGGCAACGCAAGACTCACATCTTCAGCGTCATTGTGCCCGAGAAGTTGAGCGATTTAGAGACACTGCACATGCCTACAGTGAGCCAAACCTCTTTCACTAATGCACGTTTTGTTGTGAATTTGGTTTTACTGCGTACAGAGTAAGGTACCTACCACTGCAGTCCAATCCCTCCCCAGCTCGAACCAAGACCTTGGTAACCTAGTTGACATGACAAGGTCAAGTTGCAGCACTAATTTCGTGTGCCAAAGCATCTGATTTGTAGATTGAAACCAGCCAGCCTCCCCAAACTGAAAGCACATGCAGTGCAACCAATCGGGTGCGACGGACAATGGCAACAATGCGGTTGTGAATCGCGTTCGTGTAGTGTGGCTTGCGTCCCCGCTGTCAAATCCTGTTCTTGTTGGTCATTGTTTGGGGAGTCTGCATAATCTTGCTGCTGCATCTTTTCTGTCATTCGCTCGAACTGGCGAGCTGCGGCATCCTTGCCATACCCCTCAACCCAAAAGTTCCAATCCCGGCAAACGTACTGACATTTCCCGGGAACGGTGTGTCGGGTACCTACAAAGAGTACCGTCGCGGCACAATTGAACCTGGGATGGAGCACCGAAGCAAACCTGGAACCTGACCTGCATCTTGTCTCGCAACTGTGACCTTGAGAGCTGCTTCAGCTGCTATCAAGATGGCGATATTCGACGAAATACTGTTTCCATCTCTGGCATGGAGCTCATTCTTGTCTTCCCAGAGCATACTAGTACCTGCCGCTGTTGTCTCCCTGGGAGTCTTGATCGTGGTGGCATCCCGTTTCCGCACCACAAAACGAAAGAAAGTGCCGGAATTCCCTGGCCTCATCCCCGTCGTCTCCAACACCATTCTGTACATGACCGACATGAAGACGTTTCTATCAAGAGCATCGTAGGCATCTCCACTTCGTCGTCTCGTCCACCTCTCTGTCGTAACTCTAACAAACTGTCGCAGAGACATGCTTCGCTCAACCAACATTCTTTCCTTCCGGCTTGGCCCGGAGAAGGTGTATCTCATCAACGGCGCGCGCAACGTGGCGACCATGTTCCGGACCACCACCAGCGTTGGTCAGGATAAGTTCATCCTCATGATACAGAAGTGAGTGACAAGACAACCCTGTTCGCGGCTCGCTCGTGTGTGAGAAGGGATAACTGCTCACCTCCAAAGGTACCTCTGGGGAGCAGCCGACGAGGACTACGCCAAGTTCCTCCACGACAAGTCCGGCCGAGGCAAGGTGCCCGCGCCCGGGACAGAGAGCACGCCCGAGAATAAGAGGTACTGGATGGGCATGAACTACATCCTGCATACCTCTTTGGCCAGCTCGCGGGACACGAATGCCTTGGCCATAGTCTTTCAGCGGGAGTTCAACAAGGTACTGGAAGAGATCCCTACGACCGAGTGGACTTCGACGATGGTGTACAGCTTCCTGAAGAAATACATGGCCGAGTCAGCCACCAGGACGCTTATGGGGCCGAGAGTCACGCAGCTAACACCGGAGTTTCTCGAGCTCCTGTGGGAGTTTGACCGGATTGCCGCCAGTCTCGTCTGGGGTTTGCCGAAATGGATGAATCGCAGCGCGTATAAAGCAAGGGATGATTTCCATGCCGCGGTGGCGCGGTATCTCTACCCGGCAGTCAACACCTTTGACTGGAACGGGCCCGATGCGGCAGCGGATTGGGAACCTGTGTTCGGCTCGCGCGCCAACCGGGAGGTTGTGCGATGGATGAAGGAAGACGGCTTCGCGCCGCAGACGATCGCGGGCGCCATATCGGTACTGTTTGCCTTTGGGTAAGGAAATGAGCTCACCTAACCACTCGAGAGTGGCCGCTAACATCCTGGTGTAGGGTAAATGGAAACACGACGCCTGTGGTCGCCTGGCTCGTCATGGAAATCGTGAAATCGCCTGAGCTCCTGCGGAGGGTCCGTGAGGAGGCCATGACAACGTATACCACGAATTCCAACGGAGAGCGCTTCATCGATGCCCAGAAGCTGCTGGCCCTGCCCCTCTTGCAGTCGATCTACATCGAAGGCATGCGTCTCCACGTGTCGATGAACGTTACAAGGGAGGTTGTCGGCCCCCTGACCCTCGAGGGATATGAGCTGGAAACGGGATCAATTCTGCAGGCCGCAACGGAAATCACGCAGCTGGACGAGGGTGTCTGGGGCGCCCCGGGACATCCAGCATCCGAGTTTTGGGCAGAGCGTCACATCAAGCTCGTCGAAGCAGTTGACGAGGGCGGGAATGTCAAAGTAGAGCCCCAATTCTCCATGGCAGGGCGCCAAAACGACTTTTTTCCCTACGGTGAGCTATGGGCATCCTCCCCAGCAGATTTGATGACAAAGGGCATATGAAACTAATGACCGTGGTGGCTTAGGAGGCGGCGCCCCGATATGCCCTGGGCGGTTCTTTGCAAAGCAAGAAATGATGCTGACAGTGGCAATTCTTGTCTCTCGCTTTGACATCGAATTCGTCGAGTGGACACAGCTAGACGGGTCGCCCTCTGATCGGCCGGCGAAGAACGACGTGAGGTGGTCAGGCGGTGCAGCGGTACCCCCGGACCGGGACATGAAGGTACGATGGAAGAGATTGTGGTGACGAATTCTGTCTAGATGTCCAGATAGTACCAAAGTAGCCCAGCACTCCTATTCCTCCGCCTCGATTTCGAACTTTACTAGCAATGAACCGCGCGTTTTGTGGCCTTTCAGATCGAGCAAGGGGACAAAAGTCCAGCCAGGAACAACGTAGAGTAGACGCACGGCTGCGACAGCCAGGACGGGGTTGCTCGAGAAGCTGTCGTCGCTTTTGACGAGTAGTCTCAGGAACTCCAGTTCCGTCTCGTCGAAGCGCCACTCTAGTGTCTCCTCCCACATCGGAGACAGCGAGTCCTGATCTTCAATGTCCTTCTGAGACCGTGCGGAGGTCTTGCGTTTCACAGAGCTGCCCGGCTGGAGCAACGAGCAGGTGAGATACGGCTTCAGATCTTTCAGAGAGCGTCCGGCGGGGATCGGCACGTCAGTAGCACCGCCGACAATGAGTCGCAAGATCTTCTTCCGACGGCCAGTGAGAAGCACGCCGTCACCGCCCGCCCGCAGAGCATCTGGCTTGAGCACGAAGCCGGATGTGCCGTAAAAGAGGGCATCGTTCAGCTGCATGCCGGCCGAGAAGGTTTGGAAATTCAGGGCAACAATCTGGGCTCCGAGGCCCCAGTAATTCTCGGGGCGGAGGTTCCTGGACGAGATGCGTGTGCCCTTGGGGTAGACACGCATCAGATGGCGGGCGTTGTGGCGTGCGATGGCGGCAGCGTTGGCCGGAAGATGGTCGGCCAGACCGGACTCGGAGACGTTGATCAAGGGGTGATGTGGGCCGCTGGCTAAACCACCATCCCCAAACCAAGAGCCGTCACTGGGCTTTACCGATTGGGCGTAGACTCCCAGCGCGGCTAGCTCGGGAACGATCAAGACGGCGGGTGCGGCCTTCTTCTTCTCCTTATAGTCGGTGCGGGCCTGCTTCTCATCGACGTCCTCATCCTCGCTCGAGGAGCTCGACGAGGAGCTGGTATCTTCGACCTCGTTGGGGATGTGGTGCTCGACAATGACAGCGATCTTGGAGCCGAGCTCACCAAGGGTGGCATGGGCCTCGATGTCGTCATCGTGCACCGGCGAGGCGAGCAGTCGCTCGCCCCAGACCTCCTTCATGATTTCCACCAGGCGGAGCTGGCCGGCCGCGTTGCAGTGGTTCTCGAGGGAGAGCAGGATTGGGGCGCCGGCGTCGGGGCACGCCGCTGTGGCTGCCGTGCGGTCGATCGTGTCTCTAATAGTCTCGCATACGGACCGGAAGGGAATGTTGGACACGAGGGTGTAGCCGTGGGTGACCTTCGGCTCGGCCGGGTTGTCGTCGTTGTCCCATGCGTCAATCTCGACGCACTTTGCGCCGACGTTGAGGGTAGCCTCGTAGGCGGCAGCCGAGGATATACCAAACAGCTGGTGAGCCATAAGATAGCTGTTATGGCTCGATGAGACGAAGTATTCAGGCAAGGGGTGGGACTCGTCGGTGAGATGCGCCGGCACCGAGATGTGGGGAGTCTCGACGAGGGCTCGCAAGCCCTCGGTGTCGTCGATCTGCACGACTCCTTGGTTGGCGAGATACGCCTTGACTGCGTCGCTCACGCGCATCTCATGGCGCGCGAGGTCGGTCACCTGGGCGCTGTGACCGCCGCCGGCGACGGTGGCGCCATCAACGGCCTCGCCGCGGTCCTCGTCGTCATCCTCGCGCGATGATTGGCGCTTGAATGGGTTGAGCTTGGCCATTCGTGACGAAAGCTTCGAGAGTGACGGCTCCGCCATGGCTCAATGTTTCAGGTTGGTGTTTTGGCCGTTGAGTTGTCCTGAGCAGTTACACTGGTGCGGCCCTGGGTGGTACAGCAGGTGAGTCTGTTCGCGGGTCCGTGATGACGTCCTCCCGTCTCGCGTGTGGAATGTGGGCCTTCTGCGTGGTTTGCGTTGCGGGAGGGGTAATGCTTGGCAACCTCGGACGAACCGGCCCCACTATCCGGCCCTCACCAAAAAATGAGCGCCATTCTCCGCCTGCCAAGCAAGAGACGCTCAGACCACTTCCTGGTCAAAGTCCTCGAGCATTCAAGTCCTTCATCAATCGAACTCTTGCAAGTTCTCTTTCTCTGGGCCGTCCCTGAACCGATGGTGTGCGATTCCAAACACGGCTTCCAGGGCCTCGAACCTGGAAGAAGCATGCCGCATCACCGCTCACCATGCATCTGGGGCTTTCCTGAGGTCACTGGCACCAATTGATGAAGTCGGAGAGAGCAGGTACGAATGGCAGATCTCGTTTGCGAACTGGCGCCGACGCTCAGCACGGAGACCTGTTTCTCATTCCTGCCTCCTCTCCAAAAAAAAGTGCTGGACCCGGTATTCCCGCGTCCCTCGCGGAATGGGCACGCTACGTCTTTAGTAACAGTCTCGACCACAATACTGTGCTTGTATTCTATTCGTATTCCAGACTGACGCCGTCCAAGAGCTCCACCATCTCCAATGCCTCCTTGGTTTTCTCACTGTCGTGGCCAATGTAGTGCGTCTGCTGCTCGAGGGAAAGAGCAGCATATTCGCGAGCCTTTTCCAAGTCCTGCATGCTGAGGTACACGCCTGTGATGAGCGATGCGAAGGCTCCTGTCTGCGCCTGCAATCGTTCGGCCTCGATCAACGAGAAGAGCTCGTGGATCAGGGCATCCACTTTTGCTGGAACCCGGTTACTCTTGTCCTCCAGTTGGTTCAGAACCTCCTGAATCTGAAGCTTGTTGCGATCCGACTCGGCCGCCTTGTCGGGTGAAGAACAGATGTCGCATGAACAGTTGAAGCCCCACTTCTGTGTCGCTTCTTTCCTGTCCTCGTTCAGCAGATTCGGTGGCAAATCTACGAGTAATCAGCACGTCAACACTTCCATGACATCCTTGGGGGGAGGCTTACAGCTGGCGGTAAGCTCCTCGCCTGGTTGGATATCCACATAGGCGACACTTTCCATCGTCAGTGTCTCCTGTGAGAACCGATTAAATACGCTGCGTCTTGTTAGTAAGGAAGACATGGAAGAAAAAGCATTGGATATCCCGCAGCCTGCCCGGCGAGCATGGTAAGGCACTCACTTGGGACGGCAGGCGTGGTTGATCCTCTGTTGCTGCATTAGCTGACTGAAACACATTTTCAGGAGAACAAAAGATGATGAATCGACGTACCGATATCTCTGGGCATAAAGCCGACACGAAATGGCCGTTGACATTGGTCCTGTAGCTGTTGATGTCTAGGATGTCGTGCACAAGGTTCCCAGCGCCGGCCCTGGCCATCTCAAAAATCCGCCTTTGCTGTTCGTCCGGGAGCTGATGGACAGCAAGGTCAAACATAGGGCCGGCATCTGAAGGTTGCATCCCTTCTGGAAGTTGGGGAATGTTCAAGATGGCTGGCACTTCCCGGATAATGACCTCCCCAGCACGGATCAGGCGCGTCGCCACAGCTCCCTTCCCTTTTCCTGCCACATCGCGAACTTCGTAGGCACTCTCTTCAGTTTGCGGCCTCCGATGGTAGTTCTGTGCTTGGAGATGAAGCCACGTTGGGTCGAGATTGTCGAGATTGCCCAAGTAATCAACCAGGTCGGCCGCAATCTCGGGTGTTGCAAGGAGACTCAGCCCGGAGGTGCGCATCTGGTTGAAGGTGTAAACACAGTACGGTGATGATCCATCATTCTTCGGATGGGCGCAAGATGGTCGGTGACTCCAAGGAGCCCAGACCAGGGAGGAATCATCAATAGGCTTCGTACACCGGCGGCCAACACTTTCGCTTTTCAGGGGCCCAAGCGGATTCCACGAGCAGCTCGAAGTCCTGGGGCTATGCGCCACTCTGGCCAGGGCAAAGCCGCATGATCCAAAGAGGAAAAACTGCCGAATCGTGAATGGGAGCATGATGTGAAGTGTGAGGAACAAAGTACATGTTAGGAACACTGCGGGAGTCAGAAACCGTACCTAACTGTATTTTGCAACTAATGGGCCAACAAACACAATGTGTCCTGTTATTTCTCTGACAATACCCGGTTTCGACACAGGATCGCCGTAGCTTGACAGGCACTTTGCGGCGGCGACGGGATGATATGGAGCTATTTCCATCAATTTCATCCCGCTACCGTTGTCTCTTCGTTTCACAACGCCTTCCCAGCTGCAGCGCAATCTGCGCCTTTCCAAACCTTCTACCGATTCAAACCCAACATATGACAGTTCTCAACTTTATTCTTTTTCCAACCAGGTAATTGCTGAAATACGGCACGCAGATGAAAAGTAGAAGGTGACAGCCAACATTGGCATGAACGGGCATGAGGTTGGCTGGCCGGCTAATCGCAGCCCGTCTCATTTGACCCGGCGGCTCTATAGAAGGGAGTGCACTTCAGCCGTCCCACGGAACAGTGTCAGAGGGCAAGATTGACCCGCATTTGCAGAAGCGGAAGCCTGTAGAGGGGCGTTTCAGCTTTCAAGCTAAGGGTAAAAGGCGATGACAGCAATTTGTTGCAGTTCGGTGGGCATGCTCCTTTTTCGGCCGTGACGAGGCTAAATCTCCGGTCATAGGTGATGCCGTGGACTTAGTTGTGTTGGCCTGCAAGAATTCCAACTATTGCCCACTGCAATTCAAGGAGAATCGGACTTGTCTTAGACTTTTTATCACTATTGCCGACCACCCCAACAATCCCCATTTAGTATTCGTACTCCTCTTACAATTTTGATGTAGAACCCTCATCCTAGGCCTGCTAACCCAATATCGGTAAATGTGGCCCTCCTTTTGACCCGATGGCAACCAAAGTACATATCTTCCGTGCTACGCCACTGTGCGTTTGAGCTCGGAGCTGGCCTCTTCTGAGCGCATGATGCTTTGCGCTTGAGCCACAGCACTCTCCCAATCGGCGTGATAAAGGTAGAGAAGCTCGATGGCACTCACACTGTAACTGAGTCAGCGAAAACTTTTCGTCACTAATCTTGGCTGTGGCTATAAGTAACTTACGCAGCGAGACCAGCCGTGAGTCCAACCCAGAGCCCACTCAGCTCCCAGCCAACAGCAAACGCCGTAGAGAGTCCAACTGGCAACGCGATAAAGTAATACGCAAACAGATTAGCGTACCCTCCAATGGCTTGTCGACCAACGCCCCGAAGAACGCCGTGTGACACAGCAGCAAGGCTGTCGAAGATTTGCATCACCGCGCAGACCAACATGACGCGCGAGGCGATAGAAATGACATCGACGTCCTCTGTAAAAACTCGAACAATGTTCTCACGAAATGCAGCGAGGATAGTCAGATTGACTGTGCCGACAACACAAGCGGCCACAACCGCCTAGATGTACATAGTTAGTACCTATTTTGTCTAGGCTGTCCGATATGTTGACATACCACTTTGGCCGTCACTCGAGCCGCATCGCTCAGCCCAGCACCGATCATATTGGCAACTCTAGTGGATGTGGCAATGGCGAGCGGGAACGGGATGTTGAACGAAGTCGATGTGACGGTAACGAGAACGCTTTGAGCGGCGAGCTTTGCTGTTCCAAACTGGCCAGCGGCGATGGTCAGAATCTCCAGGACGGAGAACTGGGCCTCGATCATGATCATTCCGGGTAGGGCGAGCTTGATCATTGGACCTGCGGGTGCACTTCAGTAACTAAAGTGAAGGAATCGGTCCCCGATGAATCATGCAGTGTTGTCAAAGTCCCGGGTTTGACCCCATCTCTGAAAAGAATACAATGATAGACTCACCCCAGTTTTTGAACGCCTTGTAGCTTAGCCCATTCCAGCATTGAGACCCCTCAAAGAGCCAGACGTACAGTGTCAGCAAGAGAGGCAGTAGATTCTGAGTGATAGCCATCGCCATCGCCGCGCCCGTAAAGCCCCAGCCAAGATGAAGCGCAAAGAACCAATTCTGAAGAAAACTCAACGGGGCGCCAACAAGCAGCGTGTATGTCGTGATGTGGAAGAGGCCCTGGGATTGGACAAAGCGCTTGCCACTCTCGAAAGCCGCAACTCCGGGCATCCCGAAGATCAAGATGCGAAGATACAGGGCGGCCAGTCGAGCCGTCTCATGGTCAGGCACGAGAGCTGTCAAGATGGGCTCTGAGAACCACCACAGCACGGCGATAGGGCTCATCAACAGCCACAGGAGGAACGTCATCCGTTGAGCCTGAAGCCCGACGAGGTGCTTATTTCCGGATCCATACGCGATGGAGCATAGAGTATCTAGGCATGTCGCTAGGCCTTGAACGGGAACGTAGCAGGTGATGCTTGCGGTCATCGTAGCAACTGAAGGGTTGTGTCAGTCAGTCAGAACTCGATGTCAATGTCGTGCAGAAAGGGCGGTACCTACGATTGACGGCGGCTAACTCGAGCATTCCAAGCCGGCCCACAGTAACGACACTCCCGATCGTGACGGAGTAGTGAAGCAGGAAGGTCGCAATGAGGGGGGCAGAGTAGCCTATAAGCGTTTTTGCCTCGCGCTGCCACGTTGTGTTGACGCGATGGGCAGCCACGGCCTCCTCCCAGATCTTGTGGACGTCACGGGGCAGCGGTGTCTGGGGCCCATACATGTCGTGGTCCATCAACAATGGTGATGTCTCAGCTGGACTTCCGGGAAGCATGGAAGTCTCATGGGACGGGACATCGTCCCCGCTGAACATGTGGTGATAGACACGGTCGACGACGCTACCGTGCCGTGTCTGGGAGTGTTTCGGCGGCAGGATATCATTGTCGCGTAAGAGGTTGACCTCGGCTCGGAACGACTCCTCGATCTCGTGTGGGTTGGGGACAGGCCGATCGACGCCTGGAAGCGAGACTGATGAGAAGCCGCAGCCGAATGCGACGCCTGTCGGGTGAAATGCCAGTTTTGCATCCTCTGCATCAAGCCGGGTCTCATGGTCAAAGCCGGAGTCGGAATCGGAGTCGGAGCCAGAGGTGGGCGGCTCGTCGCCGTTGTTTTCATCGTCGATATCGTCCTGGAGGATCTCGCGGGCAATTGGCGACGTCGAGAGGAACATCGGGGGCATGGACAGGCTCTCAGGCAACAGCGTCGACATGATAGAGCCTCGGCGGTTCTCCGGCCGCCGAATCGTGATTGAGGGGATGTTATCCATGGAGAAATGTATGCGCAGCAGATGGCGGATGCTTGAATCGTGACAACTGGGGTGGTTTGAAGTAGATCAAGTCCGCGCAATCCGGCTGCAGTGGATTGCAATTGAAGGAGGAGGCAAGAGCGATGGGCGGGAAACGCTGTTGGTCCTTTCGAGTGTTAAAAAGGAGGTAGGTACAATGGCTTATCGTCGCCATGCGAGCTTCTGGTTGGGTCACGCCGGACAATGACGACAACACACCTTGGCGATCTGCCGATCGTCCCAACGTCGCTGAGGTGGTGTGGCAGACGTCAACGGACCCCCACCTGCTGCTGCCTTCCGACGGATTATTTCGGACTGCACTTATCATAACAATGGATCACAACTGTCCATTGTTGAGGCATTGATGGCCACCCTATCTTTCTTTCGCGCGGTTTTAACAGCAGCTCATCTGAAAGAATTATCTGCTAAATCATCAGACAGCAACTGCACAGTGGCACCGAAACAAAGCCAGCGTGGAACGGATGGCTCCAACAAGTTTAGGGCAGAATGAATTTCGGGCTCGCTCCGATCTGGCGCCGAGGGCTTTCCTCAGAACTCCTTCAAAACATCGAAAAATAGGAAGGTACCAGCCAATACAAAAACCATCGGTATGGCCGAATACAGGAGGATAAGAGTTTCAAGACAGAATGGGTATACATAAAACAAAACATTTGGGTATTACAACTTCAGCCAATGGTATCACCCCGTCATCATTACATTCACACCGTTCTGGTATCGCCCCTGACCAAAAATCTTTTTTCACTGGCATTTAAACCATGTCGTCGGCTACAGCTCCTCGTCCCCGGGGTAGCCCCTCTCTTGGAATGGCCGTCTCGGGGCGGCGGGGTGACTGTCCGTGTGTTGCCGCCCTGTCCGCGACAGGACTGCCGTCGCTCCAGACGCTGTTGGCCCCGTTTGACAGCCTCCCATCGCGCGGGGCTCGCCCGACTCGCCGTCTGCGGCCCCATCCGAGCTTTCTCACAAATACAGCGCGCTCGAGGTACTGGGGGTCGGCCCATGCCGTGTAATCCAACGTCTCACGCCTCTTGAGAGGAATGTGGTTGTAGCGCCAGTCCCAGAGCGCCGCGTAGCATGTGCGATATGATGCAAAAGCCATGAAGGTGCCGATCGCCGCGCCAACCAGGATGTCGTACCAGTGGTGGTCCTGCGTGATGGAGAGGGCGCATGCCATCAGAACAGCACCCAGAAGTGGAGCCATGAGTAATGCCAGCCAATAAAAGGAGGTCTGGCTGTTGCCCCAGACCTTCAGCTTGGCGTTCATCCACAGGAACAGGAAGACGTAGCCGGCGAAGGCTGCGGTTGAGTGGCCAGAAGGGAAGCTCGTCATGGCGTTCTTGAGGGTCTGCTTGTTTGGGTTGGTGCAGATGTCGACCGAGTACATGATCTGGCGGAAGCCGACGGCGTTGAGATTCGTCGAGTTGTGGCCAGCAGCAAGGGTGATGTCAGGCATGCAGACAGACAGGAAGTATGGGCGGAAGCCTCCGGCTAACATCTTGATGATAACCTGGAAGAGCGTGCTCAGAATGACGGAGTAGAGCACACCGAGTACGGCGTTGTTGGCGTCCCAAAAACTGCGGATGCGTATCTGCGCGAGAAGGACAACAGCGATGGGGACCAATGTCGAGAGAATGCCGGATAGTCCTGGCGAGATGATCCAACCCCGCTCAGGGTACGCGAACTCAGGATACACAATGTCGCCTGAATCGGTGAAGGTTACAGGAAACGTGCGGACGGCGGCAAGAGGGGCCGAATAGATCTTGAATCTTGTGTTAGCTTGGTATCGAAACTCCACACTCCCGTCCTACTCACTGCTTGTGAGGCAGCTCCGAGTACCGCCATGGCGAGGAGGTCCTTCCAAGACTCCCTCACCCATCGCAAGACAAACGAGCCCAGTTGTTTTGCTCTTGAGTCGCCTGCTGTCGCGTGCCACTTTTCGTTGATCTCGGCCGCGGGCCGCTGCTGGCGGTTATGGCGGTGAAGAGGCGTCATCTCTGGTTAGACTTGTCTGAGACAGATGCTTTTGGTAGTTGTGTGTTGAGAATCACCTCGCAGGAGCAGATGTTGGTGTGGTCTTCTTGGGATTGCGGGGCCAGAGAAAGGCGCGCAGATGGGTGCGATGACACGGGCATCTTGAAATAGCTCTCAACAATGAAAAGCGCCAAGACAGCTATCGTCACAGTATTCTGTGATGCAATGGCTTCTTTCCACGTTCGCAACTGGCACAACTGGTTCATGTGCCGTCCTGAAACCTGCAGAAGGTGGAGTGACGTCACTAGCGCGGTCCCGTCAATTTTATTGGTCGGCTGCCTGTGAGCCTATTGGAGTGGGGCACGGGTCGTTCCGCTTCGATGGGGCGAGACTGATTGCCATGTGATGCCGCACAGCGGGAGGGAAGGGCGCGTTGTTCTGCCTGAGGTCAAATATTGTCATGCCTTAAGCCAAAAATAAACCTGGCCTCAGGCATCACTTTACAGCTGGCGGGCAGCCGGAGATTCTGCGATTGCACTGCCAAAGTACTTGCACGTATTTGGACGCAAGAGCACCCTGTGACGGCAATCTCGATGAACATCCCACTGAGCTAACCTACGTGCCAGAATAACTAGCCTAGTCATTCTGAATGCGCCCCGAGTAGAAAAGGGTGGTTGGTGCTTGTCGTTGCTGTTGTGTTGCCTCTGCCGGCAAAAGCCTGACTGATTACCCGTGGGCCCGTGATGAGCGCCGTCCCTTCCTTCAAGATTTGAAGGGCTTTGTTCCCGGGCCATCATTGAAGCTGCGACTAGAGTCGAACACGGGTACTCACCTCATTGTATTCCGTTCAATGTACCTGCCCGGCGGACAAATGTTGGGCAAAATGCGCGGGGTTGTCCTCGTCGTCCTTTCCGCTTCGGCATGTTGCCAGGGGACGCCTTTATCAGTATTCTCGGACCCACCACTACAGCTGGTAACGGCAACGGGGACCGCAGCAGCATCACCGGCAACAACAAAGGAGACTGACATCTGCCTTTCGAGGAAGTTTCTGGCGGTCTCTCACTGCAATGACATAAACCCGGAGTGGACGAACAGCACTCTCGCAGCCGCCGGCTTCAAATGTTGCTGGGAGGTGGTCCTGTCGCTTGAGGGCAATCCAAAACTCTCGTTCGTTGAGATACCTGTCCCCTATGCAGCCCAGCGACTAACACCAAACTTACACAGGGCTTGGCTGACGCTCGACGAGAATGGAGACGTAACCCGCCGGTGCGTCTACCGTGGCGGCTGTGTCTCGGGCCTGTGAAGCATGGAAGCGAGCGCGTTTTTCCAATCTGGAAGTACATAGAGATTCTAGCTTATAAACGGTTTTTGCTAGTTACAACCAAGGCGTCATTCCCGGTCCTCTAGATGCAAGCTCACAACGGGCCCACTGTCTTTGCCCAGACCTCCAACAACGCGAGAATCATCATGCAGGTTGCTAGCGCTTCAATCACAACCCTCTCGAGCGTCCATCTCACACCACCACTGTCGATTCGCCGAGCCATCGGCAGGCCCGCGATGAAGTAGGATGCGTATCCGAGTGACCCCAGTTTGAGCATCCGTCGGCGACTTGCATAGGCGAAAACATCTGACAATAGGGGGCTGGCCATGAAGAACGTCTCGAGAAATGCGACGCTGTAGGAGATCAGAATGATGACAACGGTGCGTCCTGCTGACTTGAGATCCCAGCGCCGAACTAGGTGCCTCTCGGCGGTCATGAGAGCGGTGAAGTACGTCATGAAGTAGGCATGGGTGAGGGGGTACATGAATACCGGCACTTGCTGACGACTGTGCCCAACCATGTCTGTGCTGAATGTCCAGCGAACGTCAAACGAGTACCGCATTCCCATGAGATCGAAAAAGTAGTGCGTGCCCGTGTAGGTGCCTATGCAAACGAGGATGGCAACCCAGACGTTGAGTTTCAGCCAATAGGCGTTCCACCATGGGCCCCCCCGGTTTGGACGTCCGGGAGATAGCGCGGGCACCAACACTGCCGGTGTTGCCACGAGTATCGAGAAGGAAAGATACTCGATATCGCTCCAGCGCCTAAGAGTCCCCGAAATCATGACGGCGGCGACAGGGACAATCCATAATGGGCTCTGACACAGAATTACCCATTCGGTCCACGTCCTTTCGTCGTCCAGCCGCTGCGCATCGCGGGACCGCGTTTTTTCGGAAGCGATCGCTATCTTTTCTGGGTTAGGCGGTGTCTCCATGATATTAGGTAGGTATTAGTCACTCGTTCTTCGACAGTTGAGGACTCGGCCGCGTGGCTGGTAATCGTGTTGTATGGTGAGAAAAACCAAAATCACAGCTCAGGGGCTCAAGGTGCGGGGTTTTGATGCGGGACCGGGGTCAAGCCGTTGCAGTGCATGAGACCGAGCCCCTGAGTGTGCTCAGTGGGTCCGGTAACTCAACGACCTTAGCTTGCAATGAAGAAGGGCCCCAACAGAATCGACCTGGCACCGATCACCTGAATTGCAGTTTTTGGAGACACTCGCCCTTCAATTCATATCTACCATTGGTACAATCTCGAATCTCCCCTCCCCCCCGTTTTTCAAGTGCCGACTCTTCCTCCCACAACCAACCTTCTCACGATGTTGCTACCGCAGGCTTTGTGACCTGTGCTGGTATCGAACAGACGGATACATAGCTCGTGGCGGTAGCAGTAACAGTGTGGCCAACCATCTGGATTGTCGTAAAAGTCTGAATGTACGTCTCAACCACCCCGGTAAGTGTGAGCGTTGCCATCGTTCCATTGACGTTAGCTGTCGTGATGCGCGTAATGGTGTGTGATTCAACTGGAGTTCTTGTTGGCTGTGTCCCATCTTGTCTTCGGACCATCCCGGCGGCGTTTCTAGCTCTTCGCCCCCTGGAACCCCGATGCGCAACTAGGACGGAAGCGTCCAAAGCTCTGGTGGCCTCTGCTTGAGTCCTGGGTCCAGACACAAGATGGCTCATTGGCTCTGGAGGAGGTGCTGTGGGTAGTGCGCTGGAGCTGCAATCGCTACGCTGCCGGAATTCCGTAGAAGTGCTAGCTGTGAGGGTCATGGTGTAGTAGGTGCTGACCACGTTGACGCTTGGGTTGTCACAAACGATTGACGTGATCGTGACGATGTCTGTCGTGAAGGTCTTGACAACTGTCCGTGTCAGTGGCTCCCTTGTCGTGACTAGCGTCCTCTTATCGAATTGAGGGCTGGCTGGGTCTCGGGGAACCGGCGTCCACCTCTTAGCTGCCAGGGTCACTCTGGGGACTGGGGGCCATCGAGTGACAGATGTCTTGCAAACCTCGGTGGGTGAAGTCCATGTGTACTGACCGGCCTTCGTGTACGTCGAGGTGTGGGTGGCAGCAATGAAGTATGAGTGGATGAGTGTGTCTGTGCATTTCGTCTGGGTAATAGTCCGCTCTGCCAAGGTAACAGTTGGGAAGACCAGAGAAGGCCTTGTGACGGGAGTTGTGCGGTCATTCAGTGTTAGAGTAGTAGCCTGTGATGAAAGCGTTGTCGTCCTCGTGATAGTTACCACGGGCTCTACACTGCTCGGGGTTGCTGTTGGGTCCTCTGGCGGATACACGTATTCGTGCGTCAAACATGCAGAGGGAACAGAGGCGATGGTTGTAGATAGGTAGACGGTCTGTGCCGGCTGTGTCCTCCAGACAATGCTATCGGAAGGGTTCAAGTGTATCGTGACCGTAAATTGGGGAGCCCAGACAGTTGAGGTAGATGTCAGGGTGACCGTTGCGTGGACTTTTGCAGCCAGCCAAACTGTGGCAAGAAAGAGAGAGGCCATGATTGTTTCCGTCGCCGACAGAACTGATATATCAAATCTGTTGGAGTCCAAGCTTGGTAAACGACACCAGTGACTGCAGACTGACACCAACAGATGGGTCCGACCGGCCCTATATATGGCCTTTTTCACACCTTTTTCCTGCACATACTGTCAGCCGTATCGCCCAAAACTGCAATGTACCAGGAGACAGGGGACTCTTTACCAGGCTGATAGTTGAACAGCAATACGACCATGAGACACAGTCTCGGATCCTTTGCACTCGGACAGTGGGAGATCGGCGGACCTACAAACTCCGCAAATCCTCCCAGTAGGCAAGATTTATGTATTCCTCGGATTGCCCCAGAGCCTGGAGTGTAAGAACTTGGTAGCTATGTGGGATGTGCATGGGGGTGGGTGGTATTAGTTCCTTTCGTTTCGCAGCTGAGATGGAAGTTCCCATTCCGGCCAGTTGGAGCAGAGCGGGGGGACAACAACACATGGGACCAGGTATTTGATGGGTTCATCCTCAATTTGCTATTTCCCACTACCAAATTCCTTGAGGATTTTGGTCGCGTATAGCCTAAAGCAGCGTGACATCTCAAAAATTGGATTGAGGGGTAAGGAGTGGTCAGCCTCCCACCGGTTGAATGATGGTACCCAAAGGTGGTGGGGCCGAGCGCGTGTTTCCTCAACTCCCAGGTCATGCATGGCTCATTGTTGATTTGCATCAAATCTAGCCTGATCCTTCGTTGCTTCCCGAACTTATTCTACTGACAGTCGGACTTGATCTTTTGATATATCTGGTTTCTTTCAAAAGGAAATGGAATGGCTTCAAGTACAATGGAGGCTGGTAAGCGTCCGCTCTCCTGCACCGATCCCCTGATTGAAGCACGGATCTTAAATACAAAGTCCTGTTCAACTTTGAGCCCCAGACTTCAGATCGTCGAAGACTCAGCACATGAGATGACAACAAAGAAAGAACCACCATTTGTGATTACATAAGCAGTGCACGAAGGCCAACTCACGTGCTAAACAAGAAAAATTGCGGACATCGGCGGCAGCATGTGAAGTCTATTGAAATGCCCGAAGCTGCTCGTACCGACTGAAGCCCAAGTCAGCCTGAAACTCGCGAAATTTCCACGTCTACATATCGGTAGAGACCTCGCCACGCACTTTAACTCCGGCAACACAAATTCTTGCAGAAAGGCCGCACAGTCGGTGCATCGGCGTGATGGCGGAACCTTCCCCGACATCAGCGCTCACCGCCCCGGCGAGCTCAGATGCCGCGACGCTGGCTCACGTGAACTCGTACCACTCAACGCGTTGCTGCGCGTCTCCGATCTACGCGTTTCTCTTCGGTGAGGCCGACGCGTCGCTGATCCGCTTCACGAACGCGACGCGTGGCCTGTTCACCGCGCGCCTCACTCTCTCGGACCGCCATCTCAACTCTTCCGGCTCGATTCACGGATCTGTGTCAGCGACTATTGTCGATTGGGCGGGCGGCCTTGCCATCGCTGCCTGGGATCTTCGCACGTCAACTGGAGTTAGTGTCGATATCAACATTTCCTACCTGTCTGGAGCTCGGCTTGGCCAGGAGGTCGAGATTGAAGGCAAAGTTGAGAGAGTCGGCGCAAACCTGGCTTTCACCGAAGTCAGGATATGGAAGGTAGATGCATGTGGCGAGGGAACTCGTGGAGCCTTGGTCGCTTCGGGCAGGCACACCAAGTTTGTGAAGCATTGAGCGCTTTCGCTGCTTCATGGAGCAGGCATGGCAATGACGAGATGTTACGGTATGATGGCTTGATTTTGAGTCTCAGTCTGCAGATAGAAACCTAAAGTCACGATATACCCCCCAAACGGCCAATACCTCAAACTTCCCGGTCCAATCATCCCAAATGATCTTGTTTTGTCCCCTGCCTCCGTGAATGAACCTGAGTCTTGACGTCCCATTCCACCACGCTGGCCCAAAAGAATCCCATGTCCATTGAGACGAAAAGCTGCATGCGAATAGCGCAAAAACAAAGCACAAAGAACAGACCCATGCTCCCAAATGCGAGGGTTATTGTGGCTGTCCTGCTAGGTTCAGACGGCATCCTGGTCCTCATCCTCGTCCGCGTCGACGACCTCGGTCTGAGCTGCTTTCTTGCCCTTTGCCGACCGGGAAGTCTTCTTTGCTGAGCCGCCCTCGCCACTACCAGCGGGAGCCTTCCTCTTGCGGGGGGTCGAGGGACCAGCGCCGACCGCGTCCTCGTTGACATTAGCGAAAAGCTTCTTTCGGAGTTCGCCCCATTTGTTGGAAATCGTCTTGGGCTTGACGCCCATCTTCTCGGCGAGCTTCGGAATGTCGAGCTATTCTTTGTCAGCCAGACCCTTCTGAAGACTGGGCTGTAGTAATTTTACCTCGGGAGGGCTCTTGAGGCAGGTAATCGCAGTCTCGAGGAACTTGCGATCGTGCTCCGTGAGGCCGAGCTCACTGCCGTTGCTAGAGGCGGCCGGAGTAGTAGACATTTTTGCGGTTGTTGGGAAGGTAGTGTGGGTGAATTGTGGTGAAGGTTGGTGAAGCTTGGGTGATTGTTTGTTGTTGGGTTGAATGGAAAGCGCGGGGTGGGGTGGTGGGAAGTAGAAAATCGCGGTTCTGGAAACGCGGGGGTTCGCATTTTTCAGCCCTGGCTGGCCTTTCCTTTTTTTGTGGCTGCACGGCGGTCGCCCGGTGGCCCAGGCAGGCACGGCATTTCGGCCACTTCATTTGCATCCTGAGTCCCAGGTTCAGGGCAAGTAGGAAATGGGTTCTCGCAATGCTTGTTCCACTGTGTGTATCCGTAGGCGGTATCGAATGCAGATCCGAGTACCTTTGGAAGAGAGGCTCCTGATGGCTCGGACCTAGTCTTTGCTATCATGAAGTTGTCCATGCGATATCATTCAAGTCCCCAATTCAATAGACTCACTTGCCAAATGCTCAAAGAACTTGAAACTTCCCCATTGACTTGCGCTGCCATGCTTTCGTTTCCTAACATACCTGAGGTGGCTCTTTAGTCCCGGTGTCTTGCAAAACAGATGCTGTCGCACCAAGTCGCGACTCAAGAAATTGACATGGATGCACTTCGGTCTCGATCTGGAACCAATTTCCACAAAGACACGTCTGAGGTGTTGCCTTGAGGACTCAAGAAGGTATGGCGTTTAGTGCATCAGCCCTACGAGCTCTGGGGTCTTCCAAAGTCATCGCGTGGGACGCCAGAACCTAGAAGTTGGCCCCAGTCTCAACTTGGAACCTTCAAAGCCGACCGTGAGTATGAATAGCTTTGTAATTTTTGCATCAAAGCTCAGCCATCGCTCTAAGATCATGCTGTCATTGATGAATCTGGGCTACTTCATAAGGCCTGACTGAAGTGACGGAGTGCACTTCGTGCCTTCTTGCATGTTGAGATGGAGGATCGAAAGCTTCCATCCAGCGTGCCATGGAACATTCAAGGGTGGAGTCCGACCCTCCTGGTGCACGGCAGTCAAAGATGAGAATGTGGAACAAACTTACACATATCTCCTCCTAGACATCAGTTGAAATGGTTTTCACCATCATGGCAGCAGAAAACACATTTCCCGTTGTCGCCATGTCCAGATGACGTCATGCAGTCCAGGGTTAGGGCTGGAAGACGGGAGCTCGCCTGCCAGATTCCCGAGCAAGTGGGGCCTCTGATTGCTTGGCCGCACGCGACTTCTCTCGGTCGCGTCGAGCTGGCCGCAGTCGAGATTCCCAATCCTACTCCGAGCTCAGACAGCCAGCTGATGCCATTTTGGGGTCGCGTCAATGGGAGTATATCCTCTCGCTCCCCACCAGCCATCGCGACGCAATTTCTATCTGCCCAACCTCCGGTGCGCGAGCCGCGCACGACAGATACGCCTTGATTGCAGCCACGATGAGTGTCTGGTTAGTGACCAAGTCCCTGTCGTCATCAAGTTTTAGCTAACTCAAAGTACATTATCTAGCAAAGGGAGAGCTCCTTCCACTCAAGCCCTGGCACTGACCTATCCTCCAAAACCTCCCCGGCCATGCCGTTATGAACTGGGATCATTAGCACATAAGCAGAACCGATTAGGACGGCAAAGGTGGCCCTACCATATGCCTCGCCAACCACGATATTCTCAACCTCACCCCGGCGCCAGAGCACCATCGGAAAGTTGCACCCGGCGAGAATCGAAACGGCGTCCCCCGGTCTGATGTCGGAGGGGCCGATGTAGAGGCGGGAACCGGCTGTGACGAAGAAGCGCCGCTTGTCCATGATAGTCTCGATGACCAGATCTTCCGACCGGAGTGTCTCAGCATCCACAAACGACCTAGCCCTCAATACTGTCCTCAACAGTTCGTCCGTGACTGTGCCAAACAAACCTGTACCATCTGGCGGGATATCACTCAGCATTAAGCGAGCAGATCCAACAATCTCCGAGGCGCTCCGTCCCGAGCTGCAGAGGGGATCAACCTCAGCGACAACATCAAACACCACTCCGCAGGTGTAAAGAACAGTCAGAGTTTCGTCAAACCGAACCAAGGGCTCAAGATTCCCCGACGCCGAATATCCGTGGCCATGGAAATGCACGGCCGATGTCGAACCCGAGTAATATAGGAGCGTCTAAATGCGAGAACCGCTGATGAAGAGCGATGGCTGATGGCCGTTCGCCTCTCTCCTCCAGTCGGGGACCCAGGTCGGGAGACCATCCCGGGCTTTGGACTCCGAAGCCGCGAGAAGGATGTCAAGCGACTTCTCGCTTGCGATGATACTCGCAGCCGCCTCCCGGTATACTGATCCAAGTGGTTTGGAATAGTCCGGAAGGAGGTCGACACCCTCTTCTCCCACCAAGCCGAGCACCGCGAATACCTTGTCTCTGGGGTCCGTCGCTTCCCTATCCCACATGTTCCACAGCAGATCCGACAGTTTGCTGCCGAGCAGCCTCTTCGAAATATGTATCGCGAGCCCATACCTTCTCTTCAGCTTATCCCAAGACTGCCACCGTGACGTTGTTTTAACCAGATAGCCGATGTCGTCCCATCCCTCGTGGTAGTCCATGGCTTTCTCAAACGTCTTCCACTTCAGCGTAGCGTTCCCACACTGGAGAATGGCTTTTCCAGAGTGCCACACCTCCTGCACCACTCAAGTCCGTGACCACCAAGGCCGTGACAGGAGATCGTCCAAGGCCTCCCAATCTGCTTGTCGAGAGTCCTTGAAAAACTCGCCGTAAGAGCCGTGGAAGTCATAATACAGGATCGGATATCCAACGACGATGTGCCCTTGACGCTTCCAGTTCTCATCGTGCTCCTGCAAATACGTCTCGAGGGTTGGCCGCGCCGGCTGGTTTCGTGGAGCGGGCGGCAATTCTAGCTCGGGGAGCGATTCCTGGCCGGGAGATGGCTCTACCTCTGCGCTTTTCGCTCCCGGCAAAGGAGCCTTCTCGCCCAAATCTTGCATTCCGGGAGATTCGTCTGAGACAAACGACTCAGCGTCCTCGTTTCCGCTCGGCTCTTCTGCCCCACCCTGCGATAACTGCTCTTCATTCTCCTCATCCGCACTAGAACTCGATCCCGAATTGTCCCTACCTGGGGAGCCGTCGGTGAGAAAAGTTCCATCTCTACACTCCAAGCTTGTGTCACTACCTTGTCTGACACCGTTGATCCAGGACCTCCGTAGGTTGAGCTTTCGCGCCATAGCTATCTCCCTCAGAAAGGACATGGCGCAGTTGCTCCTCTCCGTATCTTCGCCGATCCACGCCACCAAGCGGGCGGCACGGCAGTAAATATGCTTCATAAGCATCACCTAGGCACCGCGCTCGTCTATGTCAGCTTGGTTGATACATATCCAGTCAATCCACATGGTGCGTCGCGCATCGGCCCGTCGCAGGCGCCGCAGCGCGCTTTCCAGTTCATGTGTGACCGGGAACGGCTGCCGGTTGAGCTCCATCACCGGGTTGCTCACCGCATGATCGCCACACCAGGCATAGGAGAGGGCTTCGTAGACCGGGGGGTCGCTGAGGGGAACTTCGGAAACTGTGCACCGCAGAGGGGCGTCATATTCCCTAGGTAAAATATCGACGAGGCGGAAGTGGTTGAGGCGCTCCAAGCTCGGGAGAGGGTACTGCTGGGGCATCGTTGTCATCCCTCTCAGCAGCCCGTTGTAGAAGCTGGTATTGCCGAGGTGTCTGCCAGCAAAGTGAAGCTTCCCAAAAACAAGCCCAGGAAGACCTTCGGAACCCATGGGAATTGCTGGACTTGCGGCTAGTGGCTGTCCATGCTGCAAATGGACGGTGCCAGCATCGGCCACACCTTGCGTGTGCCCTGCACCTTCAAATCCGTAACGATAGGTATCGTAGCTTGCAACTGAAACATCAGACGTCGGGTTGGTGTTCCCACCGAATGGCCTTCCAGTGTCTATAGACCCGCTGGCATACGGATTTGACGCCCTGCTTTCGAATGAGTTTTCTTCTAAGACGATCCCCTGTGTTGGAGTGAACCTGGTGCCGAGCGGGCCTGGCTACACAGACACGACCCACCAGGCATGCGCCGGCGTGGGGGGTGCCAGAGTAGGTGAGGTTGTCGTTTGGGCGATGACTACCTCGCGTCACTGTCGTATAACTCTAGCCATGTCTGGCGGAACTTCGGCATCCTCTGGGTTAGTGTTATTCCTCAACGACTTTCATCGGCGCGCTCCTCCTATCTCGGGGCAAAAGCACCGACCACCCCTCCTGGAACATACACTCGCGGGTAAGGGTTCAATGGAACTTTAGCTAACATTTTGGAATAGGCTTGGTGGATCCTCTTTGTTGGAATCACTATCGTGGCAACTTCGAGGTGGCGTGCCTCCTCCGAATCCGGGCCTTCTCTCCTCATCCCCCGCGAGAAGGCGAAGACTTCTCAACTCCTGATGCCCGACGAGGAATCACAGATCGATGAAAAGCCGAGCGGGAGCAGCAGTGGTGATGAGACTGTAGTCGAGACTGACAACTCTCCGGATGGCGACAAGGATGACAATGACAAGTCACTTCTTCGCAACACTTCCATCTTTACCTGGAAGAATCTCACATACACTGTCAAAACTCCCTCGGGCGACCGTACCTTGCTCAACAATGTCCAAGGATGGGTGAAGCCGGGCATGCTCGGAGCTCTCATGGGCGCCTCGGGAACCTGTAAAACGACCTTGTTGGACGTACTGGCACAACGGAAAACCGATGGCACCATTTGCGGTATAGTGCTTGTGGACGGCCGTGAGCTCCCTGTTTCGTTTCAGAGGTGCGCTGCCTACTGTGAGCAGCTAGATGTCCACGAGCCCTACGCCACGGTACGCGAGGCATTGGAGTTCTCAGCATTGTTGAGACAGAGCCGCGATACCCCAGAGAAGCGAAGCTCAAGTACGTCGATACGATTATCGATCTCCTGGAACTACACGACCTCGCCGACACTCTCATCGGCCGCGTTGGAGCCGGCCTCACTGTTGAGCAGCGAAAAAGAGTCACCATCGGCGTCGAACTCGTTGCCAAACCCAGTATTCTCACATTTCTGGATGAGCCAACGTCGGGCCTGGATGGGCAGTCGGCCTTCAACACGATGCGCTTTTTGCGGAAGCTCGCCGACGCTGGCCAGGCCGTCCTCGTTACCATTCACCAGCCCTCAGCCCAGCTCTTTGCCCAGTTTGACACTCTTCTCTTGCTGGCCCGTGGCGGGAAGATGGTTTACTTCGGCGACATCGGCAGTGGTGCTTCCACAATTAGAGATTATTTCGCCCGTCATGGCTACCCGTGTCCCGCTGACGCCAACGTCAGCGAACACATGATTGATGTCGTGTCTAGGTCTCTCGGAAAATCACGTGACTAGAATGAAGTGTGGATGGCGTCCCCTGAGCGCAATGACATGGAGCGGGAATTTGACCGCCTTGTCGAAGAGGCTGACTCAAAGCCTTCAGCTAACATGGACGACAGCAACGAGTTCGCAACAACCCTTTGGCAACAGGTTCGAATTGTCACACATCGAGCGAACGTTTCACTTTTCAGAAATACCGATTATATAACTAACAAACTCGCGCTGCATATCGGCTCAGCCCTATTTAACGGCTTTAGTTTTTGGATGATCGGCGACCGGGTCGGCGACCTCCAGATGCGATTATTCACGATATTCAACTTCATCTTCGTCGCCCCTGGAGTGATTGCCCAGCTGCAGCCCCTCTTTATCGAGCGCCGCGACATCTTCGAGACGCGGGAAAGGAAATCCAAGCTTTACTCCTGGAAAGCGTTCATCACCGGGCTGGTGGTGTCTGAGATCCCGTACCTCCTAATATGTGCCTTCCTGTATTGAGCGGCATGGTACTTTACAGTGGGCTTTGCAGGAAATCTGTACAGCGCTGGCAGTACCTTTTTTGTCATGTTTTTATACGAGATGGTAATTATGGTCCCCGTCCTTCAACACCTTTCGGCGCTCATGGCCGCCCTGGATGTCTTAGGGGAGAGCAGTCACGCCTGAGACAATGCCACACCCCCAAAGAACCTTGAAAGAGTGGGCTAACAGTTTTATTAGATCTACACAGGAATCGGCCAGTTCATCGCCGCCTACTCACCTAACGCCGTCTTCGCATCGCTCTGCAACCCCCTCCTCATCGGGATTTTAGTTTCCTTCTGTGGGGTTTTGATTCCTGCTCCGCAGATCCGAGCCTTTTGGCGCTACACCCTGTACTACCTTAACCCCTTTTAATTTCTCATGGGCAGCCTGCTCGTCTTCAACGTCTGGGATGTTGACGTGAACTGCACCGAGGGCGAGTTTGCCCGCTTCGATCCGCCCAACGGCACCACCTGCGGCGACTACTTGGCCGGCTACCTTCAGGGTACAGGCTCCAGCAGCAACCTCGTCAACCCGAGTGCCACAGCCGATTGTCATGTCTGCCAGTACCGTGACGGTAGCGACTACCTCAGGGGTCTCAACCTCACCGAGCACTACTACGGTTGGCGCGACGCCGCCATCTGCGTCATATTCGCGATTTCGTCATATGCCCTTGTTTTCGGACTCATGAAGCTGAGGACGAAAACGTCCAAGAAAGCCGAATGATTAGCCGAGTCCACCCAAAATACGGGGTCGAGTTCGTTCGTCTTTTTTTTCTGTATCATATTTCCATTTGTATTCAGAGACCAGCGGCCGTGCGCCCCGTGTTCCCTTTGTTCAATACATCAATAGAATATGTCGAGAGGAGCGACATGGCGTCTTTGGGCGTCACACATACATTATAATGATATCCTGACACTTGGTTCCTTTTTTCACCGAATGCCCGCGTTGTTCAATCCTAAAAGAATACCCCAAAAAGGGTAGACGGACAGGGATGCCCCCCTGACTGCTTGGCAAACGCCAGGAGAAGAACCTTTTCGCTTGAAGGAGGATACGACTGTCCCGCATTGCCTGTCAAGTCGGGGACGACTGGAACCTACAATGGCGGTCGCGAGTACCAGAAGTCTGGCGCCGGAACTGGTAACACGGGTTTTGCGAAGAAATTGTCTCATTGCTCATTCGTGTTTATGTACATGGAAAATTTACAGGGAGATCGTACAAGATAGTGGTCGCGTCATTTGGTGACACAAGACTGCTCCTTTTGCGCCTTTTGCGGCGGCATCCAAGCCAAGAACCCTTTCCCCCCATTTTATGCATGGTCAAGTTGACCAGCGCAACAGAACGCCTCTATCGCCCTTCCAGTGGCCGGCGGAACACTATACGGCATGATCCATCTTGTTCATTCTGTACCAGCCCTCCCGATCCTCCAGGCGAGGATGGGAGCGATCTGAGTACTCGAGCGTGATTTCGTTTGTCTGAATGATCTTTCCAACGCCGGGACTGCTCGTGTCCAGGATGCTCCTGTCGCTCCGGTCATCGCCCGTGCCAGTACCCTCGGTCATGTACCCGGCCTTGCGGCTTGCCGAGGTGGTGGTGTTGTTCTTGCTCATGTTGCTGCCCAGATGGCCGCTTCCTTTCTTCCCGGTTTCGTAGTAGCGTCCGGCCGAACTCTTAGCGTGCATAAAGAGCACGCGAAGCACTGGGATGGATGCTGCCATGATGGTTGTGGAGACCTCTGCGTTGCCCCAGATGACGAGTTGGGCGCCGTCGTCTGCATTGAGATTGGGAGTCAGCAATCGCACATGGATGAGGAACTGGGGTATCACAAAAGACTCACACGTAAAGTCACCCTTTACCATACCGGGGATAGCCACGGTCTTCATGATGGCGGTGATTCCTGCAAACACACCCAGACTCATGGCAAGGGCGATACCTAGCTTCTCCTTCTTCTTCATCTGCAGCCCCCATATCAACGGCCATGGCATCATGGCGAGCATGATGTCGACTAATGATGAGTAGGAGCCGCTAAAGATTGCGTAATTCGTGTACGGGTTGATAGCCACGCAGTCTGTCCTGCCTCCCTGGACGCACTTCAGCCACGTGAGGATGATGGTAGCATACATCTAGAGCAGAGACACACAAGTCAGACAGATGCTCGAGTAGGTTGCCAGCATAGGAAAGGTTTTACTTACCGCCAAGTTCATGGTGACGATGACAAACCACAGGAATGTTTTATGCTTCCACCCCTGGCTGAGACGCAGCATCGTCAGGGCGAACGACGTCTTGGACCAGACCGCCGCCAAGATGGAGAAGGTCGCCGAGATGTTGCTATTCAGGTCGATCAGAGCGTAGTTGGCCGGGTTGACGGCAAAGACGTGCTTGCCGAAGCCGAGTGCGCGGTTGTAGGAGCCGACACAGGCACAAACAACGAGGAAGACCTGGATGGAGCGACTGGTTAGAAAGGCGATCGCTGATCTCCAAGCAGGATGCGGGGATGGCGGCTTACCCAGGAGACGACCAGCAGGTTGTCGTCCCACCAGAGGCCGCGGTGCTTGAACCACTTGCACCACAGGCGCAGGGCCAAGATGATGCCGGACACGGCCGTCAACGTCCACGAGACAACGTCGATCTGGTAGCCGAGGTCCTCGTAGTACCCGGGAATGAGAGTAAGATCAGGCGGGCCGCCCCCGGCGCCCGCGCCGGCCCCAGAGTCTCCAGCACCCGACATTCTGACAGTCCGCTACCCCGCCGTCGTCGTCGTTGTCGCCTTTGTCGTCGTCGTCGTCGTCGAACCCCTCTCGCGCAACTGTCGATCACTCTGCCGATCGCGCACCCTGCTGTTTTCTCGGGCTGCCAGGGGCCTTGCCGCGATCAGCGCCCGTCAAGACAGAGAGCCGGGGAGAAGTGAGAAGTGACGAGATGGTGGGTAGTAAGCGGGCAGCTGGCTAGGCCGGGAGAGAGAGAAGCAGATCTGCAAGAAATGTATCTCTTCTTGAACGACGGTGGGTCGCATCAGGGGATATAACATATTTTACTCTCCGCCGGGCACGATCCGCGACTCGCGTTGTGCGAACAGACTCGCCAACGAAGAAGACCTTTGGAAGCTTCTCTGCTGCCAAGCCACAGCAGCCCCTGAAACCAGCCGGCTGGAACCCCAGCGGCCCGCGAAGGGAGCGCTGCCCATGGGCGTGTTGCAGTGCTACTGCAGTTGCTGCATTAGGTGATACTGGTGGTGATGATGGTGATGAAAATCTGGTCGACGGAAGCTGCAATGAATGCTCGCTTCCATCCTTCCAAGCAGTGTGCTAAGGCTCAAATAACTTTATTCCTTCCGCGGGACAGGGGCCGTTGTCTTCCCGCCCAATCGCTCACCGCAGCAAGTGCGCGGACCCCCCGCTCTGCAGGCGCCACCAGCCTGTGGACCCCCTCGCTGGCGCCTCCCTGGTGCGTTCTTGGGAAGAAGGGAAGGACTCACCCACCACACAGCACAGCATTCGGCCTTTGCCGTCCGCCCCTCGGATGATTGCCGTGCGCCTTGAGGAGTCGGGCGGTTTGGCCTCGTGGGTGATTCCGAATGTTGAATCGCCGTGGCTGCTTCGCTTTTCTGGTCGCAAACGGTTTCCCTCATCGTCATTGTCGCCATGGATGAACCCTGATGCCCTGCGACACCCGCCTGTCGTTATCGCGTTCTGCGGTCCTTCCCCCGCCCCCCGCCTCTTCCCCCAGACTCTGGTCCCCCACGAAGGAAGACTTCCACACCCTGAACAAGCCAGTGCCTTGCTGGGGTGGCCAGTGCAGTCGAAATTCGCTCTGCTTCACCTGGACTGTCCGGCGCGCCTGCGAGACCGGGGAGAGCAGAGCACCCCATGATTGGATACTACCATAATCTGGCAATGGCTTGGTCTATCGACTGAGTGCCTGCAGGAAGCCTGAGAAGGATGCCAGTGACTGATTTCTGCTCCCCGCGTGTTGTAAGAGCACGATGCGTGCAGCATGAACACTCTGATCAATCGCTTGCAGCACCTGTCGCCTGCTGCTCCCCTGGGGGAGGGTCATTCTAAAGTTAGCGACGCCCGGGAATCAATCAATATCATCTCCACCAGTGGCACCAGCCGCACATCCCTGCCCACGATGCAGACAACGTTCCGCGCCCCTGCCAATCCGACTCCGAGCTTCAGAGGTGGCCTCACCCACCCCCGGCATCTGTCCAGCAGCGGGGGTAGTCCTGGGAAGAAGAATTCAATTCACTGCAGCAATGTTTCATCCACGAAATCCTGCCCGAGACGCAGTGCCATTCGCACTGCAAACCGGTCTGCAAAGTTCTCAATGCAGCGACTTTCTCTCCGCGTCTCCCCGAACCGGAGAAACAAGTGCGCGTACGACCGACTGTGCTTTCTCATATTCTGAATCGATGGTACATCGCGGGAAGGACTCCTTGGTGGACGGCGCAGCCAGGCACACCTCTCACAATAGGGTCTCGATCTCCCCAAAGTTGTGCTTCTCGCAGGGAAATTTTACACTACTGAATCGGGCTGCAACAAGATAATGCAGCTTTCTCAGAACCCCAGTAATCCTCAAAACTCCATTGGAGGAGTATGGGGGTTGCATCTGGAGACACCGCAATGCGTGTTCATAATTTTTTGTGCATTCCTACACTATTCGCTAGTGCTGAAAACGAGGGTGTGACAGGGGCAAAGGTCGCCCGGAAAGGGGGTAAACTGGTCGGCGTAGAGCATCCGGTGCATGATCCTTCAACCTCGTCTGTGGCGTTCCATTCCCGGACGAAGGACACCAGAGAGCACAACCGTCGGCTTCCCCAGTGTTAGTTCCTGGTCTCTTTTCGATGCCGAGCCGAGTCCCATCACCCGGTCAATGTGCCTGAGCCAGCTGTTGCGATTGGGACGCATTTCATCGTGCGACGTCGCCAAGGTAGAGTCTGTTTTCCACTGGATTCTTCCCCATTCACAGTGTAACTATCGACACGGGTATCCCTCTCTGCCTTTGACTGGCCGAGCTTTGTGGCTTCACACTGCACAAGCGAGATAGAGGTCCAGCCGGCGTGGGCCTGCAGGAGCAGGAGGCATGTCAACAACTCAATGAGGACGCATGGCAATGATTAGGTTATAGGGTAGTATTTGGAACAGTGTCTTTCATGTGCTCCCTCGCAACACCAGACACCGTTACGCCGTTACGTTTGTTTCGCTGCTTCCCGCCCTTTTTTCCGCCATCCCGCATTATCTCCCCGGTCCCACGTTCCCCCCAATCGCCTCGGGTGCCGCGAGAGCTGTGGCTGCATATTTGGGGGCTCGGCTGCCACACTAGTGGGCAGGCAAGGCTAACAACCAACCTTGGTAACCTCTGCCTGAGATGAAACGTGGCGTCAGGAACATGAACCGTGGTACAACTCCGTAGTTGGCATTGCGATGCGTCGTGAGGACGTTAATATTTACTCAAAGCAAACATCAGAACTCGAATCCAATCACCAATGGATCACATCTTCCAGAATACAGGGACGCATTCAAGACACCACAAAATTTCGGTTACCGATGTAATCGGAATCGTTTACATCCTTGCAATATCGAATGAATCATAACAGGTACTTTGTGTTGGAATCACTGTGCGTTTTACTAACCCTTCCGGTGTCATGCACTCACTCCCTGGGACCTGTCGCGTAGTATATTCCTGGAAAGCTCAAGGATGCTCCGAAATACAAAGACTTCCGGGGGGACGAACTAGTGTGATTTGGAATAGCTAGCGGGGAAATCCTTTCGCTAACATGCTCCAGGACTGGAAAACTCCCCTGGGAAGGTCGCCAAGATGATGCTCGCTAACCTCAATCGCAAGCATGAACGGCAGTGTGGGGGCGTGGGATGTTTATCGTGGCTCTGTACTGTACCTAGTGTATATCTGCGAGCTGCATTCACACATCACCTTCATGCACTGCGAGTTATTATGCAGTATGGCTCTTCCGAAATCCAATGCCGTGGAACACCTGGAAGAGAAACGCAAGTTCAGCAGGCAGGCCTCCACGGTGTGCAATCTGGTTCTGCAACGGGCAAGCCACCTGATGTCGGCTCAAGACAAACAAGGTCCACGCCTTTTCTCGTCTCCTGCCCGCATCAAAAAGAAAAGGCCCCCTGTCTACACTGCTGTTGATATCGCATGTGGGATGAAAATTTGATACAGAAATCAGTATCTTTGAAGAAGGCAGCGACAGTTCAATTCAAATGTCACTTATCTCTGGGGGCCGGCCCTGACGACACTAACAAGGGAAGTAGGATGGTGGCTGTTGATTCTCAAGAGCACAAACGATAGGTAGCTTCTGCATACCGGAGGGGATTCGCGATATCACGTCCCACACCAACATGTGGCGAGGGATGAAAGAAGTGCTTGTACACAAGGTGTACCCTCAAACAATGCAATGTGTTGTCCGATGTTGTTATTAAAAAGTTAGAACGGAAGGACAAGAGGTAGGTGTGAGTAGATGGAAAAGGAGGAGGAGGGCAGGAAAAGAACTGCGAGTGTTGTTATGGGCTCTTACCATGGGCTCTAAATGGTCGTCAGGTTTGCAAGTCGCAACGACGGCATCGAATAATTTAACAGAGAATAGGCCCGGAGCCTCGATAAATTGAAACAGCCGAATGATATCTCATGGCATCTATGTATTCCTATTGTTGTGTAGTCCACCTATGCCCCCCCTTCAATGCTTATTTAGCGGGCCACCATGACCACCACGAATACTAACTCGGGTCACAGCATAGACTGTCTCATTTACGCGGCTTAAACGTATCTGATTGTCCCTCAAAATCTCAAATAGACAGACTCCAAATTACAAACACAACACAGCAAGAACTCCAACCAATGCTGCAAGGCCGACAGCACCGCCGGAACGAACAGACACAGTGCTCCCACCTGATTTCGGAGGCGGCGCCGCACCGGATGACTCGTTCTTCAGCGGCGCAAACCCATACTTGAGCTTAGCCGTGTCCGTCTGATCAAAGACGTTGTAGTAACCCTTCATTAGGGGACTCCCGATTACCCAGGCAACTCTCCCCTTGCCTTCGGGATCTTGGATCTCGGCGCCGGCGGGCGTGTTGACGAAGACTGCCTGGCAGATGCCCGGCTTTCCAGGGTACTCGCCCAAGTTGAAAGCTCCCGGAGGCAGAGTCATGTTCTTTGCCTGTCCTTCAGGGCCGATGGCGAAGTTAATGTTCTCGGCGTTGACCTCGGCGAGGATGTCGCACGGCGCTCCCCACGCACCTGCAGGGTCGATCTGGATGATTTTGGGCGAGATGGCAGCATAGATGGCGGCGGCTGTGGTATTATCGGGGGTCATCACGTATGCAGTGCCTGAGTCCAGCAGCGCCAGTCCAGTGGCGCTTGACACTTTCTTGTTGCCAACAAAAACCGCAGGGCTCTCGATGAACCACTCGAGTGCCAGACTGACAATGGGCATGTCAAAGTCAACATAGGCAAGGTCGCCGCTGAACTTGTTCTCGTCGATGCCGCCGAGTGTAAGTTCGCCGCCGTTCGCTTCGTCGCCCGAGTTGAGATGCAACCCAAAGACGGGGCTTGGCACGGCGCCCGAGAGGACAAGAGACCAGAAGAAGGTAGTTCCCTGGCCGGCCTCGGAAAAATGGGTCAAATTGAGCGGGCTCAAGCCAAGGAGGCCGTCCATGGGCATCGTCACCATGCCTTCCGTGGCATGGTCGACTAGGATGAACGGCAGTTCGGGGACTGAGAGCCCAGCAAGGGAGACTGTATCGACCACGAGATGTGCGGTCAGATTGCTGACGGTGGTGACGGGCTGTGTGTCGCCTTGGGTGCCGAACACGGCCTCGATTGAGGTGTCCCCAAGTAAGGTCTTAAAAGATGTCGACTTGGCAGCGTCGTAGAGGTTATGCCCGCCGCAGTTGGTGCAGTTGCTTGCGAGCAGGAGCAGGTCGGCAGAGCCGGTGTCTAGAAGAACCGAGAATGTCTTTGGGGGAGTGCCGACAGAGATGTTTGTGAACCACTGCAGGTCTGCATTGTGCTGAATCCATGTGTCGAGGTCGACCTTTTGGCCTGTCGATGCCCGTTTGTGAGACGGGCCTGGTATGGTTGCACCCGCAACACGACGTTCAAGCTGAAATTTGATGGGCGTTGACGATGCAGCGGCTTCACCGAGAACCAAGGCTGACCCGGCGAGCAAACAAGAGCGACTGAACTTCATGGTGGAAAACGCAGGTGGATGATGCTCAGAACAGTGTCCAAACGACCCTCCAGTGTGCTATGCCGGTGTGTCACGGACGCCGGTTATATACACGGCCATCTCCTCTTGTCTTGTTGACGAGGATGTCCGCTGTGACTGTCGTGTTGTCCGTGACTTGAGATGATCCACAGGTCTATCCTTTGGTGTTGGCGAGCGAACGAATCACAACGCAGCAAATCCGGCCACTAGCAAAGAAACGGGACCAAGCTGAGCAACCAGGCACTGCGCTCTGAGGATCTCGCAAAGGGCCACGGATTTGAATCCTTCCCATAGAAGTTTGTGAGCATATCAAGATCCTGCGCCCCTTAATTCCATTCGCGCCGGGCTGTTGCACTTCACGCGGGACGAGAATGCCACCAGAGACGCGTCTCAACACGAGGCAAAGTCTTCAACACCGGCGTGAAAATGTGCAGAAGGTGAAGACGCTCGCGAATTGTCACGCTCGGCCAAGACAATGGGATTGCCGCTAAACCATGCGCTGCCCGCCTTTGGCCTCGACATCCCATTGACGGGATCACTCGGTGCTCCGTGCGCAGGGGCGACAGGATGACAGGCAACAGTCGCTCCCAAACTGCTGCAGCATCTCCAGAGCTGAAATAGCTGTTGAGCCGCCTGCAACCAGTCCAATTGTAGGGACCGCGCATCATCGCGCTGTGATTCGTGATTCATCCGATGCTGGGTTAGGTTGACCGGGGCACAGGTGGGGCAATTGTGTGGCCATGCGCAACGGCGCACTCGCTGCGCTTGCACGGAGCATCAAGCCGGACCGATAGCTGGTAGTCTGCTATGACACCTGCCGGGAGCTGTGGTGTGTTCCGGAGAGGTTTTCTCAGGTTGACCCGGGGCGATGGGAATGCGGACGGAAGCTGGAACGCTCGCCGGCATAGAATGCGGGATCCGGCGTGCGTTCAAATCATTACGTTGCCGGGTGTGAACTACCGCAAGAAAGAGTCGTTCCAGCTGGCGTTGGGGGCCTAATTGGCCAGCCAGGAGTGCCGCCAAGTCTCCAAATGGCCCCTGGGCTGTCCTCCGCAAAAGACGGGAACACATTCCCGGCCCGGCGTCTCCACCACACCCGGCAATTGGCGAGACCGCTGCTGGTTCCCCTCACCGACCATTCTACTTGAACCAAGTAAGCGCAGGGAAAACCGAGACGTCAGAATCAGATTGGAGGATTTTGCCCGTCACATTGTTGTCGTCTGCGCCGGGCACTCAAGGTGTCGTCTACCCCCAAACCAAAAGTTACGTCCTTAAGATCGGCAATCAGCATGCTGAACCTCCTGCTTGCGGGGGCGAGCGCGGTGTTTGCCCTCGTATACCTTGCTCTCGCCTTTCCTCGAGTCAGTAGCCCTCCAAAGACCGGACCAAATTGTGACCAGATCATCCAGGACATTGAACTGACCCGTGAATTGGTAGCTGCGGCAAGAATGGAAGCTATACGCCCACCGCTCTCAACTACCGCCTGGCCCCAGAGCCATCAAGACAGGTATCAGGAAGCCGTGGCTGTGGTTCCAGCAACTCTGCGAGGAGCATGGTGATGTTGTCTACCTCCAACTGGGCCCAACCCCGACCATCATCCTGGGGTCTGCACAGGCTGCTTGGGACTTGCTGGAGAAAAGGGGTTCCATCTACTCGTCGCGCCCGCGCTTCATCATGGGTAGCGAGCTTCTGTCGGACGGGATGCGTGGTCTGATGGCGCCATACTCGCCGTTCTGGCGGCGTTGGCGCAAGCTGTTGCACAGCGGCTTCATGCAGCGCCAGAGCGAGACTTATCGGCCGGTCCAGAGCCTCGAGTCCAAGGTGCTGATGCACGAATTGATCACCGAGCCGGCCGCTTTCCGAACTCATATTGAGCGCTACGCCGCTTCGGTCATCGTCACCGTCACCTATGGTCGTCGAGTCGAGGATGTGCGCACCGACGACGTGGTCAAACAGAACGGAGAGGCGATGGAGCGCCTTACTCACGTCAAGTAAGTACGTATTCCCGAATCACCCACCACACAATCTCACCACTGCTGCAACAGCATTCCCGGGAAATTTGCGGTGGAGCGCTACCCGATCCTCAAATATGTCCCAAGCGTGTTTGCTCCGTGGAAGGCACAGGTTCTCGAGCAGCGGAAGAAGGACATACAGCTCTACACCAACCTCATGAACCAAGTTCGAGACGAGGTAACACGAGGAGTTGCGCCAGATTCGTTTGCGAAACACGTTTTGAAAGAACAGCAAAGCATTGGAATGTCGGATTTAGAGGCCGCATATGCCGTGGGATCCCCGTTTGGCGCCGGAGTTGAGACTGTAGGTGCACCCGGCCCCCTTTCTCCCCTCTCCTCTTGTTTTGTGAGCCGATGCTGAGCAGCCACGCGTAGTCTGCCGGCTCCATTGCCAGCTTTCTGCTCGCCTGTGTCAAGTTCGGCCCCCAATTCATCCCTCGAGCCAAAGAAGAGCTCGACAGGGTGGTCGGCAAGGACCGACTTCCTACTTTCGAGGACTTGGCGAAGCTTGACTATGTCAGGGCTATTGCGTCCGAGACGTTGCGATGGCGACCCGTGGCCGTTCTCGGTGGTACGCCGCACGCGAGCACTGCCGACGACGTGTATAAGGGCATGTTTATCCCCAAGGGAAGCACCATCATCGCACCGCTCTGGGCCAGTAAGTTCTCTGTCGATTCCCCAGACCGTCACTTTGCGCGAGGGTAGACCAAATGTTGACACCAGTACCTTGCAGTCCACCACAACGAAGCTGACTTTCCGGACTCGCACAACTTCAAGCCCGAGCGGTTCCTCGAGGGCAGAGAGTATCCCGGCACCTTTGGCCACAGCGCTTTCGGATGGGGGCGCCGCATCTGTCCGGGCATGCACCTTGGCTCGGCTTCTGTGTCGATCAACATCGCCCGCATTCTCTGGGCGTTTGATGTGACCCCCGCGCGTGATGAAAAGGGGAAGGATATTGACGTCGATATGTATGTTGTCGGTTGCCCTCAGTTGGGAACACTGTGCTGACGTGACTTGTATTGCTAGCTTTGCATACTCCGACGGCTTCAACTCCAGCCCGCTGCCCTTTGCGTGCTCGATAACACCACGTTCCACTCGACATGCCGAAGTTGTCGAGCGGGAGTTTAAGGGCGCCATGGCGCAGCTTCAGCCGTATAGCGCTGAGGCTCGAGGCTCGAGGCGTACCTAAACTCTAGCAGGCCATGGAAGCGGTGACTGGAGGGGGAACCAACATGCAGCAACGTGTCGGTACGGGACCCGGTGCAATGGCGCCTGAAGGCGAGAAATAGCAGGTGTTACAATGACATTTGTCATTGTTTATTCATTCCTAAGACCCGCGTTGGTCTCGAGCTCCTTGTTCTTGCAAATCCCTAGTGACCCAGGGAGTAGTTGCGACCTATGCGCAGACCAGCGACCCCGAAAGGGCGCCGCGGATTCCATGTGCGATTCCATGTGCCACGGAGATAGTGCCATTCCTGTTTTAGAGACTTCGCTCATGCTAGCCGTTCCCCGCCATGTGTCCACGTCCTTCTCTCCACCCAGTTAGTGCTAGTGAGGCCCCATTGGTGACGATGAAGCTGCATCAGGTGGACTAGGCCGTTTCGGGCGAGATGGTGACCATTCGGAATATCCTGCGTGAGGGGAAAGGGACAGTGCCTGAAACATACTTTAACATACTTTGATAGGTATCTTTGGTAAGCGTCGAGTCGACATCACCTAAGGGACCGACGGCATCCCCATCTTCTCAGACCAGGGCCGAGAATGGATATGGTCACGCACTGGCCGGGACACTGTCTTTTATCCCCTTCCAGATCATTCGTTCATCATCGCACCCCAAAACGAAGTCGACTTCCCACTGCCTAGCCGGATCGTGGTCGACGACTATCTCTCCTTCTTCCGAAGATCACATCTGAGGCTCGAGTTTCCCATTGTCGATTCCGCCATCTTCCAGGCAACCATCAACATAGCTTACGGCTCTGGACGTGACCTGGGGTCACTATCAGACACCGAGATCGCTGCTGCCAAGGCATCCGTTATGGCATTTCTCTCGGTTGTCTCAACGTTGGAAAGCGAGCGCCGCCCGACTGCGGTACGTGTTGATGCACACGCTGCAGCGTTGAATGCGCAGCATTTCCTGCAGTCTGTGATACCCCCAAGCATGACAACTCTGCAAACAGCACTTATGCTGGTGTGTTAATTCTTTTTGTTTTCACTCCCATATACTGAGATGTCTAGGTAAGGTAGGGTCAGCTAACAAGCTGTGCGCCCAGTCGATCTATCAACTCTTCTCTAGCAGAATTCCTCTATGTGCGGTATACCTTTCCTTGGCTTGTCGAATGTGTTTCATACTCGGTGGCCACCTGCTTACCGACCCCTGGACTATGCCAGACCAGGACGTGGGCTCGGGGAACTGGACGACACATGAGAAGAGACACTTACGGAAGCTGTTTTTGCTCTGTTACATGCTCGGCAAGGAGATCTCGCTCCGAACGGGGCAGCCGCCCTCCATCAGCGACGGTCATTGCGATCTCACACTGCCTGGTGGCTATCTTGATATTCAGTACATGGACGAGTACTTGGATACAGATGTAACCCATTTGGATGAATCTGCCGTCCCGATCCTCCCTGGTGACCTTCTGCTGATCATGATCAAGTCCAAGGCGTGCAGCATGCTGTATTCGGCCAAGGCGCTGCAAAAGTCGGACGCCGACCTGCTGCGCGACATCCGGGAGCTAGACGAGGAGCTCGAAGAGTGGCGGCTTTCGGTGCCCCCAAAGCACCGCCCAGTGCTGTTCCTCCCTCAGGGCTCCCCTCTGGAGAGCGATTTGCCAAAGAGCATTCGGACCATAGTCATCCGGTTTGAGTACTGCCATTTGGTGGCAACGATTCACCAGGCAACGAGCCGGTGCATGGCTTGGGCCGCAAGAGAAAGCCGAGAAATGGACAGCGTCAGGTCGAGTTTGGCTCTTGCCGTAGAGGCGAGTCGGTCGACACTGCTCACATTGCGGACCCCTATGCATGAGTTACTTGAAGATGCCTCTTGGTAAGTGCCTCCATCTGCTACAGTAGATCAAACGCCCACCTTGGTAACAGATTGCTCACCAACCCTCGTGCTCAGGACAATCGTGTTTTACCCAATGTCGGCGGTCGTCACCATCTTCCTGAATTCACTTTGGGACCCCCTTCGGCCCCGCGCGCAAGACGATCTAGACCTTTTGGAAGCAGCCCCTGATCTCATGCGGTGCATCAAGAGACGAGGCATGACTGAAAGTGAGATTCTGCACCAGCGGGTGGCTGAAAATTTCCTTCTGGGGTTCGCTTCTCTTGGTAAACAAGCAATTGCCAGGTCACGTCATGAGCAACACCTCTTGCGGCATTGGGTATAGGCCGTATCGATATCTCAAGAAACCTTCCCGCATTCTTGTGTAACCTATTCGAATGCACTTGAGGCCTCTGACAATGCGAATAAGCCTTGTGCTGTCAATTCGGGCCGTGCATTTTTACGTTGGAGGCAGTATCACATTCCCAACAGCCGTTCCTACGATGCCCAGTGGCCTCTTGTGATGCATTCGAGGCCTCTCTGGATTCTTTAGCCGTCTATTCCAGTGCAACCGAGGTCCGCTATGTTGTAAGTTAGGCCTTCAACCCCTCTGGCACGAATGAATGACAGGATCTAGGACGTCTTTCGGCCTCCTTTTAGACCTCTTCCTGAATTCTCAACGCCTTTCGGTTACCCTTTGCGCCGTGCAGGGGTCAATAGGGTGTATGGCGTCCGAACCTGGGACGACGGCCACTTTGTTCTAGAATGATAACGGTTCAAAAGATCCAAAAACTCAAGTTGCTGACCAATTGCTTTGTATCCAATCGATAGAAAATGGCTTTTACCGCTACGGGCTGCTTTTCTGCTTTCCTGCTCACATTCCATTTCAGGGGAAGCTTTATTGATGCATCGAACCCCTGCCTGCCGCTGCACTCAAGCTTTATGCATGGTCATACCGTATGCGACGGGTTTGACAGGTAGGTGCCGCTGGACAATGACGATGTAATGTAACGCTGGAAATTAGGAAAGCTGGGCCACCCAGTCCCTTTATGTGCGCGAACAGGGCCCATGCGGGCCTCGGACTCGTGCCGGTGAGGACACCCCTACCCGGACTGCAGTTGTCTCTACCGATTGAAGCCGGGAATCACGAGAAGCTTTCCGGCTCTGCTGATGCTGACGGGCGCCTAAGTGACCCAACACACCTGGTCATCCCGAAGATACACCCCAACACGGCAGGACGGTTCCCAGTCCGCGACCCCAATGCAACCCCATCAGGGTATTTTAGGACGCATTCATGCCTGCGTACCTACCTTTTGGAGAATCCCCTTAGGCATACCGATGAGAATTTGTGGGTTTTGTCTGGTCGGACTTTGACAGCAAGGCGCCCTCGGGGCAACCCCTGCGTACATGAGTAGGTAGTCTTTTTTGGAAATATTGATACCTATTGAACCCGTGCTCTGCATCCCAGGCGACTGTGGGACCCGACATTTTGGGTATTCATCTCGCAGTTGCATCCTCCAGCATCCCACTCGCATTCGCAGGTACAAAAGGTTGGCATCACCCCCCCTCAAATACAGACCTTTTGGCTTTGTCTGGAGAAGAGAGATCACTATCGCGCACTGCCCCTTCCTTCACAACCAATCCCCCTGTCTACACTTTTCGCAGCCATGCGTGCCAACATCGCCCTCACAGTCGCGGCACTTGCAACAATTGCGAGCTGTTTGCCCGGGCCAGACAAGCATGAGTTTCGCCCTCCCGCGCCACGAGATGGTATGGGATCCATCACTCCAGCGCCACTCAGGGGCTCTTGCTGACTTGCGGCAGTTCGCAGCCCGTGCCCAATGTTGAACTCGCTGGCCAATCACGGCTATCTTCCTCGGAACGGAAAGAATGTCTCCATCGACCAGATTGTCGGTGGCATTGACGAGGCGCTGAACCTCGACCCGGCTTCGAGTAAGCCCGTCGCCGAGCTGGCCGTGACAACGTCTACAACGGGCAACCCGAGCACGCTAAATCTCAACGATCTGAACAAACACGGAGGTACTACTTACTACTTTTCTCCTGTTTTTGCCGTGGCTTTTTTTTTTTTGGAGATCTCTAACACCAAATGCTAGTTATTGAACATGATGGCAGCTTGAGCCGCAACGACATCTTCTTTGGCGATAACCATAGTTTCAACCCGGCCATCTACAAAACCGTGGCCAAGTTCTTCACCAAAGATGTCATCTCCATCGCAACGGCGGCGAAGGCGCGGAGTGCTCGCATCGCCGCCGCTCGGGTGGCCAACCCTGCATTCAACTTCACATCCCGCGAAGACCAGTTCAGTCGGTTTGAAACGGCTTTATATCTCGCCGTCTTTGGCAAAGGGACCGAGGGCAACGCCAAAACTAAATGGGTCGATGTTATGTTCCGTACGTTTTCATCCTCGAGCTTCTTGAAGATTTGCTAACTCCGTTGACTCTACAGGCGAAGAGCGCCTCCCATACAAGGAAGGGTTCAAGCGGCCCACAGATGTGATCACGAACGACGATATCGTCGAGTTGGCAGACAAGGTTGCGGCGGCTACTCCTTGAACTGCACTGTGATGCGTAGGACAGCATAGCGATGCAACTGATTGCAAATGCACACATCTCATAATTATGACTTCTTTTCACTTCCAGTTTGCGATATGAATGCCGTACTTTTCGATGTCGTGATTTCAAAACAGTATCGTGGTGTGGATTTTGCGTGATGCCTCGGTCTTTGCATTCAGCATCAGCGTGTTCAAGTTGTGGATGGAGCCCGTCGGTGTGTTCCGTGACTTATCTCTGCCAAGTTGCACATTGTGTCATGCTAGAATCTGACTGGTGAAGCCAAGACTTGTGCTGTCACTTGTGGATCTCCGTGGCTTGACCACCCTCCCCGGACGTCGGGTAGAGCCCAGTCGGAAGGGCGATCGGCAGACATGGGTGGGACGGATATCCCCAGGCTGAGCTGCTATTGATTTATCGCGATAATCTGTCTCGGAAATAGCTGCGTGTCTCGGCCTATTGCATTCTGGACCGTTATGTTTCACAAAGAGTCGGTCAACTGGTGTGCACCGTCAGGAAAACAATGGCGTACATAACGAACATCAGACCTCCATTCAGGATTGCCGTGGACCCAACCTCGAGCCTCTTCCGCAGCCTAAAGTTTCTGCTTACTGAATCTGCAATGTCGGCCATGAACAAAACGATGGGTGACTCCAGCCCTATTGAGGCCCAGGCACCCACCCTAATCTCCAAATGCGATGCCTCGACTGTTCGCTCAAAAGTCGACCTCCATCTCATCCCTGTCGTTTCGATTCTGTATCTCCTTTGCTTCATCGATCGAGCAAACCTCGGTATGTCGTCGCTCCGCCACATCCACCACGGTCCGGTTGACATTTGAGAATACAGGAAATGCAAAGATTAGCGGAATGGCGGAGGACCTCAAAATGACAGGTTTGGAGTCCCTGATTTATTCTCCCTTGCTTCCCCGCGGTAGACGACTGACTTGGTGTTCAGGTTCCGACTACAACATCATCCT
>Ga0247770_1000254_pt1 | contig 51938 bp, 51 predicted proteins | sample UWRJL136409B6_FD_179943 | JGI IMG/M metagenome (GOLD analysis project Ga0247770, IMG submission 179943) | Plant litter microbial communities from Arlington Agricultural Research Station in Wisconsin, United States - UWRJ-L136-409B-6 | ecosystem: Environmental > Terrestrial > Plant litter >...
GGTGTTGAGCTGGGTGATGGGGAGGAGGTGGGCGGAGGTGAGGTGGAAGGAGAGTTTTTGGGGGAGGCTGGTGGTCAAGCTGTTTGGAGGGCGGGAGGGGCGTGGGTATGGTGGAGGAGAGGGTGCGAGGCCGTTATTGACGGAGAGAGAGGAGAGGGAGAGGGATGCTGATGTTGAGGAGGGAGAGGGCCGTGATGGTGATGGTGGGTATCGGTATGGTGGGACGGACCATTCTCAGAGGGATGGGTAATTCTAGCGGCGGGAGTTGTAGTGATGGCTGGCAAGAGAGGAAACACCTGACTAGTAGCTAGGATGTAGTTTAGCAGCTTGTATGAAGGTAATGTGTCTGTCTTAGCCATCGAGTCACATTTTCAAGTCCATAACAGAAGACCTCTTTCGGTTATGAACGGCTCAGCACATCATGACTACGATGGAGTTGATTGTGTGCCTATACCGATGGAATATTGGGGGTTCGAGCGAAAGTGGGAAGTGTTGCATCGCTTTTAAGAGGTAAGTGTACTTCATCTTAAATGTCTCACAAATGTACAAAGACAGAGTTGCATTATGTGAAATTTGGCTCATGCCGAAACTCTACTGCTTTTTGGCCATGGAACTCTGAAAGTAATTTAGATTTAAAGGAAAAAGATCCTTTCAGCGCCGAGCACAGCTCAGACCACACGATCTTCGCTGGACATGGTCATGAAGCATTATGATCAGAGATAGGGTATCAACAGTTCAAATTTTGATCATGCTATCTTGCTAAACCATCATCATCTCGTCCATGCTGAAGCGTACCGCACGCTACTCATCATACCTACCTACCTACTCAGCTATTGCGGCAGGTTATCCGTGTGAAAGGGACAGTCCTCTCCGTGAGAACTGTTGTCTGTCCTGACAATCTCCTTGTAATCGGCCAGACACTCCCAGCAGAACTGGTACCGACACTTGATACCTGCTCCGTCGCCCACAGCACTGTCAGCCGGTGTACTGACCATTGGAGCCACATTGGTAGGGCAAGCTTGGTCAGGCCGAGTAGGCATAGTTGAAGCCACCTTCGCAGCGGATGTGCTCGTTCCACGGCTTGCCACACTGCCAGCAGAACTGGTGAGAACAGCCAGAGCCTGGTGGCGGTCAGCCGTAGCTTTTACCTTTTGTTAAAACATCAAGGTGGTGAAGGAAATGTATGCTCACATGTCATATGGGAACTGTTGATAGGTTATTCATCAGCAGAGACTCAAGTCTTAAAAACGAAGCGACTCACCACCCCCCATTCTTCTCAATACTCCTCGCACAGCCCGGGCACAGCTTCGAGATCTTCCCGACAACCTCTTCGCTGGCCTGGATCTCTTGCGCCCGCCGGATACGATCGAGGATCTCGCCGTTACTCGGGCCATCACTCCCATGTATGCCCGACGGTGTTGGGAAAGACCGGATCAGATCCCACTCCTCACACGACACATCAGCGTGCCAAAGCGACTTGTGATGGAAGCACGTCTGGCCTCCGCACGAGGTGCATGTAACGATGGGCTGGTCGACGCCCCCGTCGTGGATCTGTCCGCTTCCGCAGCCTGCCGCGCACTGACAACATCATGTTAGCAAGGTACTCCTATGTTTCATGGTCGTAGTGGCATACCCAAACAAACCCCTCGACCCCCTCCAGCGCCTGGCGGATCGACATATCATTGTACCTTTGTCTCGCTCCGTCGTCCGCATACAGCTGTATTGCCTCGTAGCTTAGAAGCTCTTCGCACTCCGGGCACGCGATGCGCGACCACATTTTCCCGCTGAGATCGATAGTTATCGCGGTCCGGACACAATCCAGGCATGTACACGGGACATGGTCGCATGTGTTTGTCAGTGGTGCTGTGGGGAAGCCGGATGCCGCCTTGGGCTCGAGGCAGACGACGCACTCGGCGGGTGGCATTTTCTCCTGACGGGGACCGTGGTGATCTGGAGCAAACGTGGAGTGCTGAGCTGGAAGGAGCGTCGAGCAGGAAAAAGAAGACATGACAGGAGTAAACAGAATGATGCCGGTATGTTCCCAGGTCATGCTCTGGTTATATCGTCTGTGTTGCAGCGTCCCAACCACGCTGACGTCAAACCGCAATGGCGCTGGCCAACGCGCGGACGAGGTTCTCGGATGTGGGAGATCTGCTTCGAAATTAGTGGTAGGCCTCATCGTATCACCATGACGCCCCCTCTCCAATCCTCAACCCAATCAAGACCAATCGCCTGGACCGCGATGCTGTAGGCCTCATGGCATGCACGCCACTCGTATGCCCCCGCAGAGTAAACAAATTAGAACCATTGGGAGAGGTGCATGGGCTTGGCTCTGCCCAACCGGAGGCCGAAAACAAAGCGAATCCCGAGCCCAACCGGGGGAAAAGCCGGCGCACAGCTGCCCGGGGTTTGGGCAATGTTGTTGCGGGAGGCTTCCCGAGCCGCCAACGAAATCAAAGCTGTTATCTGAAGCTATCGTACCTACCTATCAATAGGGTGGAGACCCTGCAGGTCGTTACTTCAGGTGCGGACTCAGCACGACATTGGTTGGTGTGCCAGGCACTGTACGCATACAGTACAATCACTGGGGCACTGAGAAAGGGGGCTGGCAATATCGACAACAAAAACATCGTTTGGAGAAACAAAGCCCCTCGTCACATCTATGCAATTACAAGACAACTTCAGCCGAGAACGCCGAGCACGTAAACGTCGCAGGTCCTCCGGTGAAAGCCTCAGTGCCAATTTGGTAGACTGCGTGCACATGTCAGCTTCACACATTCATTTCCAGGTTCAGCATTGTGGTAAGACTCACCAATGATGTTCTGCTTGCTGGCAGGGAACTGATGGTTCTTCTCCAGGTAGTTGTAAAACTCCTTGAGATCTGCGCTAAAGTTCTTGATCGTGCCGGAGGGCGGGACGAAGCTGTACACTCGCATGGCTCCGTTATATCCAGTCCACAGGTCCCAGGTCTTGCCAGCCAGCGTGACTGTGGCAGCGACTTGGCCGATGGGGTAGACGTTTCCGAATCTAGCCAGCCTACGACACAAATGTTAGCTTTTTAATCGGCCTTAACTCCTTTCTTCGATGTTCAACTTACCAAACCATGAGCTCATAATCCCCACTGCTGTTCACATGGTTCGGATCCTCGGCCGTGAACACATCATAGGCCACATTCGCACGAATATTCTCATTATCGTACTGCCACGTCACTGAAGTTGGCATCTTCTTGACAGCGCTGATCTTGGTGCCCTTGGCCACAATGCGGCCAACATAGGGGTAGCTCTTGACGTTGTTTTGGCCTCCCTCCCACTTCCACGTCGTGCGCCACTTGATGCCGGCGGTGGAGGCGCCATCGAGGTACGTGCACTGCTGGCCGGAGGTTGCTGCGTCTTTGCCCCAGAGGTTGTTGAGCAGCTCGTAGCCGAAGCCCGACCAGTAGGCGTACAAGTCGCAAAGGGAAGCGGTTGTTGCCTGACGGGGGACGATGTCCATGGGGGCTGGGACTGTGGCTGACTGCACGCCGGCAGCAGCGAGGAGGGAGAGGAGGATGGAGGCCTTCATCTTGATTCAGGGGTACTTGCACTGCTGATCTGGTCCGCTAAGGCGGCTTCCTGTCCAGAATAGGTCCAGCCATTGTATTTATGTGTCTCTGGTGTGAGCTGGACTGTGGATATCTTGCCATTGGCGTTGACTGATAATGCTACCATGCCGGTACTAGGCAAAATGACTGACAGCGGTCCGGGTCGCGTAGACAAACCACCAAATTGCCGGAGATCCCGTTCCGTGGGAGAGCACCTGGTGTAAGGTATTTCCTGGGGTCCCCGCACCGACAGAATACCGCCCAATTGGCGCGCTTGCTAATCGGTTCGGAATCCGGCGCGGCGAACATGTGTTCGGCGGGACTTGATATTAGCCTGCCATTTCTGACCGTCTAGCCCTACGGCAGTGGACCGCAAGCCATTGGGATGGAGCATCGCAGGGTAAAAACCCTCATGTCCCGTGTCGTGTGAGGCGTTGTCTCTAAGATACGGAAATAGAGGAAGCATGCGCCATAATGCCAATTGAAACTTGCCGTTTTGGGACAAATAACAGTTGACGACGTTGGTAGTTCCCAATGCCGGCCCGTTCTTCGAATGACTTGTTTCTCGCAACCACAGTCTGGAGATTGGCCGCATGACGACGAGAGAGGACTCGGAGCTTGAGAAAGAGGCGGAGCCGGCGACATACGAGTAATCTAGAAGAAAGGAGAGCGAAGCCTCAACGGCGGAACTTGCCTTGAAGCAGCTCCGGTATGGACGGAGGGAGGGATTACCAAAACGATGACTGGTAGGGAGGCTCTGGTCCTTGCGCGACAGCTACAGAGGATCCCGCCTGGCGAGGAGTTTGATGGGAGTATAGAGTTCAGGTGTGACTAAAGTTTGACGGCCGGTATATTCCTTGAGTTGTGGTGTAAGCACATATGTGTGTAACCTTTTCCGTATACTGCTAATCTTGGGTTCCTAGTCTCCGTCCTTCGCCGGACCAGCCACCTCGGTTCCATAGACAGCTGCAATCTTCTTCCCAATTGACTCGCCACTCAAGTATGCACCGGCCACTGTACCACACTCCTCAAACGGAGCAGCGTGCTCGCCACAGAACCATAACCTGCGATCCGGACAACCCTCCCTGATCGCCAACACATCCTTGTCCGCCTCCTCTATGCCAATTTGAAAGTTGCAATAACTCCCGAATCCGCTCAGCCCGTCCTTCAGCCACTCGGTCGCGAGGATCGCTTTCGGCTTACAATCAGTATCATCGGGGTTGAATCCTGGAAGGCGGGAGTAATAAGGGCGGAAGAACTCATCTAGGAGACGGGTCTTTTCCACTTTTGATTTCCCATGGATCATGTTCACGATGTGACGCGAGCAGTCGCCGTAGAGGTAGAAAAGGATGGTCGGGTGGTTATTCGGCTCGCGGAAAGTCGACAGATCCCAGATCTCCTGGGGCCAGCCCTGTGGGTTGGTTTCAGTAGCGTACCCAGGGGTGAGCCAGTTACTGTAGCAGGGGAAGGTATCTGCTGCCGGATCTTCGTTCCAGAAGACGCGAGGGAAGGTGATAAAGACCTTTTCGAGCTGGGAGAGCGAGATGCCGTTGATTGCTGCCGTCAGTCGCCGAGGAAGTGGAGGAGAAAATACATCCTGGTGGCGTTTTAGCCAACCGAGAGGGCTGGTCATGACGACTTCGTCGAAGGATAGCGTCTCGCCGGCCGAGGTTGTGATGACTACAGGGCGTCCAGTTGATCTTCCTTCGGGCGTTTCGACACTCGTCACGAGCGTGCCGAGACGGATACTCGCACCGTCTAGTGCTGGCTTCGCGGCGCGCTGAAGGATCGAGGAGAAGGTTGACTCGACAAACATCTCGTCTGTCCGCCCGCGTCAGTCTTATCGACTCCAATGAAGTCAGGGGTCAGGGAGCACACACCTCCGCCACAGCATTCCTCCATCCATGCAAATCTCAGACTCTGCTTCCACACAGGCTCGCCCACATACGCACCAAACACCTCACTCATCTGCACCAAGAGCTTGCGCTCCACCTCATCAGCCACAACCTCCTCTGCGCGGCGTCGTATGAAGTCCTGCAGAGAATCCTGGCTCGGAATCCCCTTCCCGTCATCCTCATCGCGCGCCTTCTCGCTGAACTTGAAAGCCTCGTCGATAATCTCCCACAGCAAGGTCGACAACCGCTCCGTCTGCTCAGCCGGGAGGGGCTCCCCCGCCGGGTTGAAGATGAGCTGCTTGTTGTTCCAGTGGTGCAGCGGGGTATTTGTGTCAGTGGCCAGTTTGTACACGGGATGGGGCTCGTCGGAGTCCGTCCAGGCATGGATCCAGTTGGGCCCGATGTCAGCTGTGTAGCCGAGGTCATCGGACTGGCATATCTGCGTTTGAATGTTAGCAGAGGTCAGGCATTTGACTCTTCGAGAGGAGGAAAAGGGACGCTACCCTCCCGCCTATCCTATCGCGCGCCTCGAGGATCGTGACTTTGAAACCATGTGACAGGAGGACATCAGCGCAGCGAAGCCCTGATACCCCCGCGCCGACGATGCAGACATGTCGTTTTGGAGCGGCGCCCTCTATTTGAGGCATTTGTCTTGCGGGCACTATCGCGAGTTTGGGTGAAGTTGACAGACCCCGGCCCGGCTTCGGGGAGCAGCGAGAAGCTGAAAGAGAGGGCGGTGGCGCAGTCTGCAAGATTGAAGCACCTGCATGCAGGCGGCTTGGGCATGCGGGGCTAAGCGTCGATGCCCGAAAACCAGGTCGAGCGCTTGGGTAACACGTCCCTTTTATCTGATTGGCTGGTGTCTTGCGTTCGCTTGGCGTTCTTGACAGTGGAATAGCTTGATACATATTACAATGTGACTGTTTTGTCTTCATGTGATAATGTCTGAACACGGAATATGGGTGTGAGGACTCGGGGAAGGGAATGTTTGCTTCATATGACAGGTTGTAAGGTTGTAACGAAAACGCAAACACAGCTCATAACACACAGTTTATGACACAAACGCAATCACAGGGTCTTTGCAAACTGGATGTCATCTGCGACCCGTGCAGCCATTCGCGACGTGCACTACCACCAAATCGTCAAAACGGACACGCCAACCGGTCCGCGATTGCGATCTCCGTTTGTCAACAACAAGGGCAAAGTGATTGGACGGTCAAGGCACTGTGTCTACATCTAGTTTCGGAAGTAGTGTACCGTCGAAAAAAGGGAAGAAATCCTTGCGCACATGGCTGCTGGTAGAACCTGGTCGGATCCAAAGGACGACGGGACGCAGCTTAAGCTCCCCACCCTGCCCTCCCCGGAAGATTGGCTGGCAATGCTTGCGGTCAACTACGAATGTGGGGCAATTTCAAAGGCAAGGAAAAAGGACGATCCCAATTAAGTGTCACCGGCCGCTTTCGACATATACCAGCAGATTGGGTGGAAGCAGTACATCTTCGGGGAGGACGACGTGGGGCCGCTCTGGGATGGCGCCCCATTTGATGACGACTGGCGTAACAGCAATCTTCCACCACGAAACAAGATCGAGTTGAGAAAAAGGACAGATATCGTCAATGTTGATATCGATCAGTTTTGCCAGCGCGGGTCCAACAATGGATCAACAGTTCCCACGGCAAGCCTAAGGAAATGGGCGAGGTGGGCCAAGCTACAGGAAATAGCAATGCAGAAGGCAGCAGCTCTCCCGGTGGCATGGGGCTAGACGAGACAGACCGCCGCCAAGGATCTGGGGCAGACATAGACCAGACTTTGTCCTCGTTGCCCTTCAAGTTCGTCTACCAGTTACCTTTGTTGCTACCGCAATTCCTAAAAGCCCAGGCCGGAAGCAAAGTGTTGGCACCCACAGCGACCCTGCCTCCCCGGGCGTGTTACTCCTCAAAGAAGAAACCTTAATCCAACCGGCTGGAGATGTTTCCCTCCGAGATTGATGCTCACCCCCCGTCAGAAGACAGCAACGCTCGACGGAGGTCCGTCTTGCTATCCTACGGCGTGGCAGGCTGGAACCCTGATAGGGGTGGGTATCAGACAGCGATATCCGGGCCGAAACAGCCTAAACTTAGTGAGATCTGCTGCGGGGATGGAGCAAGACTGTACATCAACTAACTCCTTGTCACAGGACAGCTTCTCAATGTGTTGCGCACAAGCGAGGGCAAGTTAAAGAAGCTAGAAGGTCCGGGGTCGACGAACATGGTCAAGCCGAGATTGATGCGACCGCCTGGCACGCCTTGGGGTCCGACGTCCACATCAGTTGCAGGCTGGTCCCGGACCCACACTTCGTTAAGAAGTGGAGGCGTACGAGCCGCCAAATGGCAGAAGCCAGGTAGTCGGAAAGGACGGTGGAGGGGAAGAGTCAACGGAAATGACAATCGGGAATGACGCAAGGGTCTGCCTGACACTGGCTTTTCCGGATACCGACACGAACGAGCACAAGTATGACGGTTACGAGGCTCGGATGGACGCCAGAGTAAAGGCGTTCCGGGAGCAGACACAGATGCGCAAGGCCCGCCACGCTCAATATCAACCATTGGGACTGCCTGCCATCTGGCAAGTTGCGCAAGAGAATGAAAATAGCGGGAATGAGAGACCGGATCTATGCCGTGAGCAATGCAGGCGAATTTTAGCTGAGGCTGTGTTGTCCTCCCTCGCTCCTTCTGCAAACTATGCATCTTAGAGCCTATCATATAGCAGAGATAGAGCGTTGTAGCGCAACTTCCCAAGTCTGCTTCTCGGTAGTGAATGACATCCCGCAAAGTCTAAACATATTTGAAGAGGGAAAATGTAATTGTCAGAGGTATTCATTTCATGCCTGGTATGTTATGACAGGCAAGTGCGTAATGTTCAGCCAGCAATGTTAAAAACACCCAGGGAATGCACAGCGGTTGGCAAAAATGCAGAGAAGTGATATTAGCAAAAGTGCAAGCAAGGGATATTTGCAGAGGCATAAATAATAAACATCGGAAGAGATCTTAGGAAAGGAGGGAGATTGCAAAAAGTGTAGGCAATATTTCAAAATGTCAGAGAAGTGGCTGGAGGCAGTGAAAGGTACAGGTAAGAATAGTTTAAACAGGGAAACCAGCAGGCAGATATGTCTAAATGTGGAAAGTTTTTAATTTTCTCGAATTTTCTCGAATTTCTAAGGAAACCCTTATAATTAAGAGTTTTTAAGAGATAGCACGATATGTAAATAATCTGAAGAAAACACGAAAATTAGGCAGGAATTATTTTCTGACCCGGCAAGCTAACGTACCTCCTAGCGTATCTTAATGTAGGAAGAGTGGTCAGCGGGTGTGTTTGACCAATACAAAACTATCATCTGCGACGAGAAGCTTCATGCATATATTACAGCAACAAAAAACGCTCAGGTCGCAAGTTCCATCTTTTTCAAGAGGCTCGAAGCCTATTTTCGAGCATTATCCGAGGAACATCCGATTATCCCTCTCGTCAGGCAACTTGATGATGACCACAAAACGACCGCGTACATCACATTCGGTAAGCGCATGAGGGACGACAAACAGGAAAAGGTGGCAGACAAGGCGATGGCCGACTAAAAGATCCGATGGGTCGATCTGTAAGTTTTCACCTGCTTCTCTGCAGCCCTTCTCCGCTGATTCACGAGACGCAGATTGGCCACATTGATGAGCTGGACGCTTCAAGGACGGCAACGGAAGGCGGAATTGGCAAGGTTTGCATGGCAAATTCCATTGTTTGTGCGTCAGGGGTAGGTACTCCGGCATCATCCTGCCAACACATTATTATATCAGTGTCGTACAGTGGTGGATGGCAATATATCGCAGCCCATCTTGCAAGTTCACTTCTCCCGGCACGACTCCGGCAGCCGTTCTTCTCTTCCCAGACCGACTCCTCTCAGGCTAGAACGGAGGTGTACAGTTTTTTCCAGCTTATGGCCCACATCGCAGACGAGCGTGTTAAGAAGAGCAACAAAGGACACAAGTCTTTTATCGACACACTGACCGAGGCGTATCGAATACTTAACCACGGGAGAGAGATGAAATCCGGAGGCGATGAGTATCGGGCTAGACGCAAGGAGGACGTTGACAAACTGCTGCGCAACAACCGGTTCAGCTTGCTCAACCGACAGGACGCCGCGACAGATGACGACGCTGGCCAATTAACCCACGATGCGCTGTCCCACCCGAAGCACAAGAGGTCGAAGAGAGCGAAAGGTAAACGCGGGAAAGGTGGCAACCGCGGTAAGCGCGACAAATTCGAGGTTGCCATGGCAGAGGCTGCAAAGATTCCCTTCACAGTTACCGCTGGGCTGACGAGGACGAGTACGCGATGGCTGCCATGTCCCTCATAAAAGAATCAACAGCGCGGTGGTAGCCTCTCACTCCAATGCTGCGGTGGGCATGGTTGAGCGGGACGCCACGCGGATATTTATCCGCTTCAAAGAGGACCGGGACGCATATGTGACGATGGCGAAGCCCTGGTCGAACTAAACATCAGCGGGATGAAAGGAGCGCACGACTGGCCTTCTCAGCCTGTAGTAGAGGCTCTGGTCGCAACTGTTGATGACAAGGCGGTGGGTGAGAAAGAGGGAGTGTGCCGGAAGATTAGGTGGGAGCAGCGACCGGGGCAGGAATAGCACTCTCTCACTATCAAGGCAAGCTCTGTATATAAGTTTTGTATGCTTTTCCGTGTTTTTAAGAGGCGTTTCTGCATTCCCCGACAGTCTCTTCCAGTGTAACCAATGCCTCTAACAATCCAAGAAAGGCGTATATATCGTCGACACACCCAGTGCGTTTCGGTGTTATACGCTGTCCTGCATTCTCGAGCGGTCTTCCTGCACTCTGCCACGGCATCTTCCAATACAGCCAAGGCATATCTCGATGCTTTGAAGGCCTATTGCCGTGCGATCAAGGCGTCCAACAGCCTGAGTAATGCCACACGTACTGTTCATCCAGCCCGTGAGTCTCAGTATTCTGGGCTGTGTCATACCTGCGAGAGGTCTTCCTGCATTCTCTCCCAGCCTATTCCAATACAAGGGAGGTGCATCCCAATCCATTCAAGCCCTGTTGCAATGCAATCGAAGCGTCTAGCAGTATGGGCATTGTCACACGTAATGTTACTACAGCCCGTTCCTTATAATGCTCTCGGCTGGATTACACTCTCTCCCGATCTTCCTGGATCCTCTCCCGGCCTGTCACACAAGGTACCGTCAGGAAACTCAATCCGAAGCAGAGAGCTGCTCCAGCTCGACGTCTTTGTTGACTGCCAGGAATATGTGCTGCGGCGGAATGCGTGGTTTCTTGTCATCGCGTGCAGCATTTCCAGCAAGCTCCATCATCTCAGCGAGGAGGTACTCGAGTACGGCGGCGAGATACACAGGCGCCGTTTTGCCGATTCGGAACATGTTGCCGAACCTGTCTCGGCGCAGGAAACGGCGGATCCGACCGGCAGGGAAGATGAGCCCGACTCCAGTCGCATGGTGCGGCTGTCAGGTAGTCGGTCAGCATGTGGTGGATCACAACCTAGAACTACCTACCCAGTTAGTAAAGCGCCAATGTTTAAGTGATCTGGACTGGAGCGTCAACCTCAAGGACAGTTTTTATCACTGTGATGGGGCACGTACAGAAATATCGACATGCTAATGACGTGAGTGTGTCAGGGCTGCCAAATCACGGCCACCGGTAAAATGAGAATCGCCAACGTTGCAACGTAGGTAGACTGTTAGCTGAATCTAGAAAACAACTTGCACGGAAATCTTACCAACCACAAAGCTAAACAATCGTGACTGTTGGTTTTTGTAGAGGAAGAGTAGTATTTCCTTCTTCCTCTTCGGTTTGAGGTCCAAATCCTCGATCCACGTGCTCAGTGATGGATAGTCGCGGCGGTGGAGATAAATATTTGGGTCCCGGGGCTTCCGGCCTTGATCCCTGAAATAGCAGCGTGAAACTCTTGGTTCGTCCATCTCCACCTCTGCTACCTCCAAACTAAAATTTGATGGTCTTGGAATCGCCCTTTGCCGAGAAATCTTGGGGTGCACCGTGTTTCAAAAACAGGGTCACAGTATCGCAAAACGCGGCGCTGCGTCTCAACACGAATTTCGGCGCCACGATGAACCGAGCATAAAGGGAACGGAACACGCACCCTCCAACTAGAAAGTGCTGCCAGACGGACAATCTTCCCGTAGAAGTGGGTGCCAGAGTAAATTGGGAGTGAGAGAACTCGATGAGGCCCAACGTTGTTGTGATGTCAAGGAGTCCTGTTTCCAACAGCAGTTCCAAAACAGTCATGTGCGAAAGGTCAAAATCCGGCACTCTCAATTGCAGCTGGAAGATCAAATAAGCGAGAAGAATCATCTGGGTGGCGCCTTTGGTGGCGCTGGGGTCGTTTCTCAGTTTCCACAAGGGATAGCCGTGGCCTCTGATCTGCAAACAGGAGTAAATGGGACGGAGAAGTTCCTGCCGTACCACAGACCTGTGCTGCCCCGAACACGAAACCGCCTGTGTGACCACCAACCACCCTGAAGTGGAATAATCCGACTGGACAGCATATTCCAGAGCCACTGAGTCCGTGTCATAGGCTTTCAGGGCTGGCTGATCGACCGGGCGAACGGCCAGCTCCAGGCCTTTGAGAAACTGATAGGGCGCTCTCTCCAGCCCAGCCTGGTGTCGAGCAGCTATTAGGGCTTTGATGAAAGAGGCACCGTAGCAACGGCCTCTAGAGAGACAGATATCGGCCAAATGCAACTGGGAGACGGCATCCAGTGCATCGAAACCAGCGAGGTACGAAGCCATTTCGTCCCTCACATCGGACAAAACCAAGAATTCCGGGATAGAGCGGTGGCTGTATTGGATAATCTCGCCTTCGCCAAAGTGGTCGATTCTCGTTTTGGTAGTCTCAAGGAATCCGCCGCACCACCCTCGAAGAAGCTTTTGGCCGAGTTCGGCTCGTTGTGTGGGCGAGAACTTGCCATTCATAGCTTTGAGGAACGGCTTTTGCATTATACGCTCGGGGTCTAATATAATCGGTAAAGAAGGAGTACCCGGTTGGCGTGATTCCCAGCTTGTGCCGTGTCGCTGCATCCATCATGGCTAGCGTGCGGTACGCTCTTTGGCGAATCGGAGTGGGCAATGACTTGAAAATGTGCTTATAAAGCTCGTCAAGGTCCACTGGAAGAGTGTCTAGGGACTTGATCAACCACTGAATATCGTCAACTCCGTTTTCGATCTCATTTCTCAGGCCCTTGACGACAAGAGCGACCCAAAGAAAGATTCCCTGGGACTTTTTGACAACATCTCCAACCAGCTTCTTGCGGTGTCCCGCATGGATTATGTGGCCGAGTTATGTATCTAGCGGCTCCTAGAGGACAGAAAAAAGTACGGACTAACTTCTTCGTTCTACATTCCCCGCTACACTGTGCGTCTTCTACGGCGGTTGCTAGTATTCCTACTACAATTAAAACAGCCACAACAGCCACAAGAGGCTTAAATATAGTTACTGCAAGCTCCACAATTGCCTGTACAGAGCGTTCAGCCGCCCAGCCGCCCAGCCACCCAGCAACCGAAGCCAAGCCATAGTATCTCGAACATGTAGAAACGGCCAGCAGTTTCCGCGTCCTGTAGGTAATAATCGGCGCATCCGTCTCGATCATTTTATATATTCTGCCGTCTCGATCCTTAGTACCGTCGTCAAATCCTCACTCTTAAACATGTAAAGGGGGATACTCATCATGATAAATCTCATCGAGCATCGCCTTGTCTTTGTCAGGTAGGATGGAGACACCTGCGTCCTTGCCCTGCATGGTCTGCCAACACAGGACCAGACCCATGATGTAGGTGTCGATAGCGCAGTCTGGCACGCATAAAAAGTATATGGCGGGCGCCGGCGACCTTCGGTACCACCCAGGCGTGGCGGAACCACCGGCGTCTAAACAGAAACTCGGTCGATGCGTTTATCTCGACAGATTGGAAATCGGGCATGACAAATGATCCTGAATATATGAAAAAGCGGACAGGGCTATTTGAGATTATGAAGGAAAAGTTCGATGAGCCGACTGCTGACTTTGTCTCTCGAGAGCTAACGCACTTCTATCCCGGCGCGAACTGGTACGAGGGTTATTCCAGGTGGCATAATGCCGGCTCTATACATATTTTCTTCGTTCTCAGCGACGGATAAATTGGAATTGAACCCCTGACGATGCAAACGACTGGATGTCGTGGTGGCTTCACCGGGGGTCGAGTCCCCTTCGTGCTTCGCCCGGCTGATGATGGATATTTATTTGTTGGGGGATATTACGTGGGAGGATCTATGAATGAGAATCTCATCATTGGCGAAGAAGGGAAGACGTTTGATTTGCGATAGAGCAGTGTCTAGTTCTCATTGACCTAGTTGTGTTACTTAGGAGGCTAGGAATGCCTTGAGGGAGAGGAAAAGGAGGAAACTAGAACACGCCCAGATCTCTGGGGGCCAGATGCATAGAGACAACGGCACATTCAGGGTAGAATTATGGTCGATACCAGACAATATGAAACATTCGCGCCCTTGAATATTCCTAAACCTTAACCCGGGATTAATTCGGGGAGACTGTCTTCTAGCTGGCTAATATCATTTTCGTCTAAAGCGCTTAATTAAGAGGCTCTCCCTCCAGATCAGTAGCGAGAATACCCCAGAGAAGGTACGTCAACGGCTTAGGTACTAGCGAAATCTAGCTTATAGCAAATGGCAAAGACTTGAGAAGAACAAAATCCGTAAATGCCAGCAAAACCGGCCGGTTGTGTGCCCGACCGAGCGTAAGGCTTACGAGGAGATGCTTCTTAGCTCTTGTCTTCTTTTGGGTGTTTCGATCATGGCGGCGCCTGCGTCACGTCCCTGGATCATTCTGGCATTCCACCACCATCTATCCGCTTGCCAAGCTTGCTAGTGGTGGTAAGATCGGCTTCGTGCTCAATGATATCCAGAGGAAATACGGTGAGTGGTTTGTGGAGCGAGGATGGAAGCTGTCGGCAACCGCTGACTATACCCTTGTGCCGTTCCATTGGCTTGGGTTCGATTTAGTTCGAACCTGACTGGTCTAGCCATATTTGGAGCGATCGACAGTGTTACTGACTAATGACGCTGTTTTCTGGGAGATGGGACATCCACATCAAGCTCGAGCTGCGGCAGGCTCCGGGATCAAACAGGAATGGCGGGCGTTAAGTTCGTCTGACTGCATCGAGATTATCAGCTGGCTTACATGTAATCCTCCCTTGAATAAGCTGGTGGATACCAACCCACCCACTTAAAAGAACCGCTCGCCCAATGAGCATGAGTATTGATCGTTTAGGATATTAGGTGGCGACAGACGATCTTGGAGCTCAAATACTTAGTGTAACTTCAGAAATATAATAGGAGGCCCGTACAGCCTACCTATCAAGTCGGGGACAAAAAAAGACAATGCAGTTTATCCACTAATCGCTACAATAAATCCCATATCCCCAAAACACCACGACGCTTACCATAAAAGACCACAAGTAATAAAATACAGTACAATGTCGGCTCTCGCTAACATTTTTTGATTAAAAGAGTATCTGGGCTTCCAGAACAGTTGAAATAGCGCTTCAAACCATGTTTTTTCCACGATGGCTTGGATTGAAGGAGGAAGAAATGGTGATGTTGATGGGGGTTGTGGGATCGCGACGCGGTATTATTTTATAGAGGCTGCTGATCGCTAGGCCTAATTAGGTCATGATGACGCGAGTGGTGGATTTTTTTTGGGTCCCCGACTTATTCAAGTTCCACTCCGGGTGACACGAAAAGCGGCACCGCTACGAATTTCTCTATTGAATTCCGTCAATTCTCTCGATCGTGCTGCGTGGAATTCGATCAGCTCCAACTCCAATCGGAGTCCCCGGTTGATCTTATGAAGAAACTCAGCACAAGGTGTCCCTCACAGCATGGTAGGAGGCCTCATGTTGACAGTACTTACTGTTTCTGTAGTCATCGATGATCTGGTAGAGGTAAGTGACGTAAAAGTTAGCATTTAGGAGACACTGGCTTTTCCCGGCTTCAGACATGTATAAATAAAGCCCTAAGACCATATTAATTTCATTTTAATTAGTTTCATCTTTACTCTTTAAGCTCATAAGATATTCATATCACTCTTCAAGCTCATAAAATAGACCATAGAAACGCCAACCAACACCCGTCAACATGCGTTTCACCATCTCAGCCACCCTTCTCACTCTCCTCATCGGCACCTATGCCGCCCCGGCCGCGAATTCTGGTCTCGAGGGAAGCGTCCTAACCGATCATGGTATGTGATTGCGCTCTATGGAGCACCACTTCCAACAGTCCAGTTAACCTTTAAACACACGCAGTTCTCGAGCACCTCGCCAAGCGCGGTTGCGCGCATGAATACCTGTACGACAAATGTATCGAGACCTGTGTATCTCCTCCTTTCCCGCAGCTTCCGTGCGCCGTGACCTGCGGTATCGTCTACTGTTAGGCGCGTTGGGGCGTTGGGCAACCCAGAGGCAATTCGTTTGGTGTTTGTATGAGATTAAAACGAGACACTTATTCTTCGGATGGATTTATTGGGGTCAATATCGCACACTACCTATTAGGCGCCGACCTCCAATCTCGGTAGCTAGCAACCTTACATAGACACTACTCAATGAAGGTGAACAGTCTATTGGGTGTATGTACGCGCCTTGCCTTCTTCGATGTACAACATGTCGTGCGAGTTGATCGATCTGCAGTATCCCTGAATGAGAAAACGAGACAAATCTTCCGAACATTGTATCAAATCCCCCTTCCTGCGGGAGGCGCTCCCGATGAAAGTGCCCAATCTGCCTAGAAGTAGGCCTGGGAGAAAAAAAGCCCACTAATTTGCCGGGTTTTGTAATTACGGCCTTATAGTTCCCGCGGTGGCCGACCGCGCATTGCCTCCACCAGCTCGGCCGCATCTCCCTCAAGGAGATAGACATTAGTCGGAAGCAGCTGTCCTTCATGACCTCAAGACCCCGAAGCTCCGCGTGACGCTTCTTCGTTTTGCTACTGAGGTCATCAGCATCATCGCGAATATCTCAAAGGTAGGGATACGCCAGCAGCACCATGTAGCGTACGCAGGGCTATTACCAAGTTATGTCGCATCGTCCAGGAAAAGCTGCTAAACCGAGAAGGAGATGGCGAAGACAGGTTTGGTAGTCTCGACGAGGGCGTGGCCTGGTTAGAGGGCATGGAGTGACTCCCTTGCGGTACAGACCGTGCATATAGTTCATGCGCGCCAAGGCTTACACTCTGCGCTCGGAGTTTGGGCGTGTTGTTGTCTCTGACATGATTGTGCATGTGTCGGCGGAGCGTTTGGAGGCGTTCTCGGGCTTGGAAAGCTGGCCTGTTTTTGACGAGGAGCTCCGAGATGGTTGGGATGCCGTAGGTCTGCGAAAGGACAAGTTAGTACCAAGAGATTGGGGGCGGGGTTGGTGGTCGAACAAACAGACTTTGAAGAAGCCAAAGAGGGGCGCGGTATTGAAGAAATACGGAGACTCCAGCTCGCTCAGCTCGGCTTGGATATCGAACGCCTCTTCGACCGTCATGGTGGCCATCGATTCTCGAGTCGGAAACCTGCGGGTTACCTTGTCCCGGCGTCGATATCGCAGGATTCGAACCACAACGAGGTAGGAAGAAGCTACCAGTGCCCACTGGGGCTAGCTGAGGTTGAGAATCTCCATGTTGGGGGATTCAAGACGTCGCTCATGGGGAGACAAGCTGGGATTCGAGGGTGGACAGGCACGGTGAGAGGCGTTGCAGTGCGGTTTGGTGGTTATATACCACCTGTCAATTCTAGACTCGGCAAACATTTCCAATAGGGTGGGACGCGATCCTGCAATCCTGTAATCCTGCCACTATGGGTGGTACGGCCAGCGGTCAGCGCAACGTTTGTCTTACATGCGGCCAACAGTTCTTGGCGATCGGACTTCGGGCGACAATTTCCACTCTTCTACCCAGCTAGCTAACCGATTGAAGGAGCTAAGGGGTGTAAGCATCCGTGAACCCCGTCCCATACCCAAACTCCGCGTCGCACTCTATATCCGACACGTGTGTCCTGCAATGATGTCCACCCTTGACGATGCACGGGTCGCGCAACGGTCCAATATGGCACTGTACCAAGGGTTGGAGGTGGTATTGCATTCCTTTGCGATTTGTCTTTACTAGTATTGTGCTGACCACCCGCCGCCGCCACCAATCAGCGTTGGATAATTAAAGAGGCAGACATGCAAACAGAAGTCCACTTGGTTCGGAGGGTTCGGAGTTGGAACTGAGATATGACAAGGACAACGCCACTGTTACAAACACCGGATTTCACGCCAAAATACGTCAGCACCCGCCCCCCCTATGTGTAAATCGCAGCGATCTCGAGGCATTCCCGGTCTACTGCCGCCAATGCCGACTCCTTTTGCAGGTTGTGGATTCTCAACTTCCGTGTCTCGCGCACTTCGACTCCCTGCGGTCCTCCCAGGTACCGGCCGGTCCGGAAACTGCTCTTGTTAGCCTCTGTCCGGGGCTTTAGAACGGACAAGGTCAAGTATGGACATACCTCCAGTGGAGATTTCCCAGCGCCACGTCCCGGCAGACGCCGACGAAGCGAAGCACCTCGCGGTCGATCTTCTCGCCCCATACAGGCATATTTGCCAGGGCGCGGTACCAGCGCTGGTAGCAGTTGCCTATCATCAACCCGACCGCGTCCATGGCCTGCTGGGTGGAGAGGCCTTGGCGGCCGTTCTTGGCGAGGTTGATGATGTTTAGGTCCATGTCTAGAGCCTGCAGCTGGTGGTTAGCTCTGCCTATCGTTTTCATTGGCAGGATATGAAGAGGAAGCGAAAAGGTTCTACTTGCCAAGTCCTTCTTGAACGATGCGATATCGTTGACCCTTCATGGTTGCAGAGTCAGTACATCGCCAGGCATTCGTGATAGGATGTCGCGGTTGACTTACAAGACCACGAGTTCGGCGCTGACACGCATACACTCTTTCAGCGACGGGTGTTGGAGAATGTGCTCGGGGATAGACGTCAGTCCTTCTGAGAATCTAACGAGTATTGGGTTGGTTAGATGCATGGGAGGCTAGGAACAGGGGCGAGGTGCGTACTCGGTCAACGCGATGGCAGGATATACGCCGATTGTCAACACTCGCAAATCCAGGTACTCTTGCACGGTGTACGAGCACAGTCTCCCGTCTCGGGTGTCCTGGACCTGCTGAATGAGACCATCGTAGTACAGCTGGTGCATGTACATCCAGTGTTTCTGGAATTCTGGGGTCGAGGGTTAGCCAAGGACTTCAGCATGGTGCTGCAGAGGGGTTGTTACCCGGAGGAGAGTTCTGCACATCATCAGTTCGATATTCAACAATCAGGGGCAGCTGGACAACTTACCTTCCTAACTCCGTCGGAAATAGTCTGCATCACATATCGAATAGGCCATTCGGTGGGCGAAGGTCGCAGCGACCCGTCCATCACGGCCAAGGTTTGCTTCACCTCGTCTTTCGCAGCCATCACATCGGTCATGAGGTGCCCCTCGTCGAACTCTGTATAGCCCTAGGGTTAGCCAAGATCACACACACAATACATCACGGCAGAGTAAGCTCACGGTCATCAAACAGGAACACCCAATGGTTCCAGTCCATCGACAAGTTCAACGTCGCCTCGTCGCAGGTGTGGCACCAGGCTGCCGCCAGGAAAGCAAGATCAACTTTGGCGTTCTTGGCAGCCCACCGCTCGTCTTTCATCATCATTCTGGCGATGCGAGCGTCGGCTTCGCGTTTCACCTTGGCGTATTGCGGGTTGATCAGCACGTCGGCGGACATGATGGAGGAGAAGAGGTCGGGGATGCGGATGTAGTTGTCTTCGGGGGAGGGTGGCCTTGTCTGCTCTGTGTCTTTGATGGGGTTTTCCTCAGCGTCATTGATGGGAGTTTTTTCAGATGTTATCGTGAGGTCTGGGCCGAGTGAAGAAGAGCGGGTTTTCTCAGACTCGGGCTCGCCGAAAGCAAAAACCTCGGTAAAAGCAAACTTATCGCCGAAGACAGGCTCAGCGGAGACCTCCTGGTGGCCTATTGCTCCCTCCTTCGCGACCATAGTGCCGGATGACTGCTCCGACAGGAGAGGGCGGGCTGGGAAATACAGGCTCACAATCCATGCTACCATGTGGTGTAGGAGACTGAGGCTCGGAGACGAGTGCATTGTGGGAGCTGAGAAGTCGGCCATTGTGGAGGAAGATTCAAGGCGCTGGGGACAATGCTCGTTGAGAATTGAAACAAGGAGGTGAGGCCCTGGATAGGAGGCTTCCTTAAATCACCGATGCGATCTGACACAGAAATAGGGGAATCGAGAGCATGAATCACATGAATCGGAGATTGGGATGAAGAGTTAAGGAGCCAGGAGCAAACGACGAGAGGGCACACAAGGCTTGACCGCCTCCTTAATATTCGACATTCTGGATGAGCAACATTGATCTGCCAGCGTCATTTGCGATTTGAGGACCAACTACTGAACGGAAGACCAAAGCTCTGACGGATGAAGCCTCAGCCTCTCCCCCAAAGGCTCAACAGAAGATGCGATGCTTGCGCAACTGGCGGAAAACTCCGTTCAACAAGTCCAGAATGTTCTTCCACTCGGAGAGACCCATCGGATAGTCCCAAATTATGTGCAACGCCGATCTCCGGCCCGTTCCCATGAACACACGAATTACGGCAGTCACGCGGCGAATCTGAATCCTTTGGGCATGGCTTCGGTGAAAATCTTCACCAGTGCAAAGCCAGCAAGGCCAGATGGTGAAATGCAATGCACGATGAAGATGCAACTGCTCCACGCAACCGGGAGGAACAACAGCGGTGTACAAACCTCACCCTATTGGCCGTTTGGTTGGTTCTTTGGGCTTCTAGCGGCCTCATCCGAAAGCGCGGCGCGGCGAGAGCCCGCGTGTCCGACATATGGCAAAGCGAAGAACACCCGAGAGGGGTAAGGGGATTCTGTGACGATTCTGTGACGATTCCATCCCTAATGCCGCAGTCTCCATGGCCTGGGCTCATGTCACGAGGGGTAATTGGAACAGAGGATGTCGGCACTGCGGCCGTAGAGTGGAGGCGCTGTCGGCTCCTGCTGGAGGTTAACGGCCTGCATATCACTGCCGGGAGGACCACTGAACTTGCAAAGGGGTTCTAGACTTGGCCATGGCAAGGACTATCATTCGCAGACATGCATCCTCATGGAATTTCTGTGTTCGCGCATGTTTCTTTCGTGAAGCGGAAAAGAATATCTCGCTGACCCCTTTTTAGGTTGTCGTCGGTCCCTCCTTCCGCATTTCCAAACACACGGGCCCCTTTTTTTGTTTAGTGTTGGATCAATGCGCAATTCGAGCTTGGCGGACCCTTGCAGGGCACAATACGGCAGTCGACTCAACATCAAAGCATCGGGATAATAGTATAGTGGTCAGTACTTCTCGTTGTGGACCTGTCCAACAGCGACGACAAACCGAGAGGACCCAGGTTCGATTCCTGGTTATCCCACTTTTTGCCTCCTGTTGGAGCTATCAACCTTGATGGCTTGCATCTTTTGGGCCTGCCTCACCGCATGCTGTGATGGGGAAGTTTTTTTAATCATGGGGTGTGTTGATCTTGCCCCTTTTTTGTGTTGGTCGAGGTTCACGACGCTAGCTTGCAGTGGGCTGTGGGTCTATGGGGTTGGAGATCGTGCTGAAGCTAATGCGGCATAATCAGGGTCGAAGCATTTCTGCGTCCTCAAATTGATCCGGCCATGGCCATATGAAGGGGAGACCCTCTTTCGACAAAATCCCGCCCTTCTACCTTTGTGTTTTGCAAAGCCCAGTTATTTGTCATACCAGAGCCCCCGAGATCATGCTTTCCCATACACTTCTCCCACTCTTCACTCTCTTCTCCCTGGCAGCATCTACTCCGACCCTCAGACAGAGAGCTCAGTATCCTCATATTCACCCCGCGATTTCTGTTTCCAAACCTCCGTCGCCAGCAACTTCTCCTGGACGCTGGACCTCCGCTACCACGCCTACTAGCAGGCAACCAACTATACCCACAGGGACGTCTGGGGAAACATCACGTTCTTCCTAACCAATCCCGCCCGAAACGAGACAATAAGCTATTCAGACTTTGGTGGGATGCCCCCCAACTTCTACGACGGTGATATCTAGTACACCTGCGAGGACTCCGGCATCGTCCCTGCTGGCCTAAGGGGCTCGACTTGGTTCCGCTTCCTGGACCACTCGCGGCTTGACTTGTTCGAATCCTGGGTTTGCAAGGGGGGAGTTTATTCTGATTGGAAGCCGTGAGTGTCTCTTGACGCTGACGAAGAGAGTTTAGGGCTGCTGGTTGCTGATGATGGTGCAGGATAGTCTTCACAACTCAAGCTACAGTTGCGTTAGACATAACGTGCAATGAGACGGAATATTATAACCCGGACTACAAGAAACCGGGAGATATCCTTAAGAGCTTCACGCGGGAATGTGACCCGCTTACTGTAGAATTTCAGCCTTTTGGGAAGGTCTTCTTGTGATTTCAAGGGGGGGCTGGGGTGTTGCTTGAAGTGGATGGTTGATTAATCCTGAAGTTTTGGTGTAGTTTGTATCTTGACGTACTAATTGCAAGCTGCTTCACACCAACCGCTCCAAAGCCCCCTGAATCATGAGTCCCCAAAGTTCTTCTCTGCTACTTGAACAGATACGATTTGACCACGTTCTACGACGCTAGCAGACAGGCTTTCAAGTCCCCGTATACGGTGAACAACACTGTTAATCGTCCGCCCTAGCACGGCGTCAACTCGAAGGCATATTTCATTTACTCCCGGCGTACAACAAACGTACTGTCTACCTAAATTTGGAACCGGGGGCTTACCTCATCTATTACAGATATATCGAGGGATGCCCAATTTCCGTCTCGTTTTTAACAAGCAGATCTTGTTGCTTCGTTATCATTTGTATCTTTAGGGGTTCAAGAGCCCACAACCAATGTTTTCCGCCATGTTACCGCATCTCGTGCTCCTTCTTCCACTTCTGGTTGCCGGCAAAAACACCTGCGTCGAAACGTCCCCGTCTCCAACCTTCTTGTGGACACTGACACTCGGATACGGATCCTACGTCGAGTATAGCTCACCTTCGCACCTTGCAATTGCTTGGACTCATGTCGGCTTCGACTTGGCCAACCCTGCAACAGCACAAGCAAGACATTGCCATGCACAAAGTCCTTATGCATACAACCCCTTCCGCGGCGGTACCGAGTTGATAAACTGCAACCCTGCCCATGGCGACAGTCTCTACACTGATATTAAGTTCCGCCTATCGGTCAACCTGCAGTTCCCCACAGACCCCAATGCGACGTACTTCCTCGATCAGAATCAGACTTGGGTCTGTATAGAAGGTGATTCGGAAACCCCGTAAGTAGTAAATCGGAAATACGCTCAGTCCTAGGTGCCTAGGTAGTCATTGGAGACCGTTGCTGATGTTGGCACCCGGCAATGGAAACAGAATAGACTTCATCGCTCTCGGACGGAATGGCGGAATCCAAATTGGACGATATGGGAAACAGATCACGCCTCGCTCACGAGATGCGATACGGTGACGCTGGATGTTAGACCTTCTGAGGTGAAAGTTGTCTCGTGAGTGAGTATTCTTTCTGAAAGATAGCAAATATTAGGGTGTTTCTAGAAGGCCGGCTCCAAGAAGAATAGTCCCCAGGAATAGGAAAGACCCCCTCATATAGCCCCTGGAGAGAATCTGGAAGCCCCGAGGTGCGCGAGGCCGCGAACGGGGAATTCTATGCCAATGTCGTGAATCCAACCTCAGTTACCTCAACGACTAGCTGCTTGCTGCTGTACTTAGGCGGATGATTGAAGAAGACTTTAGGCTAATAATGTGGTGTAACAACACCGTACATATAAGACAAGACCACCCCACGACTGAAGGATTGAACCGCCACGAGGGAGAAAAGGGGCACGTCCTCCCTCACAAGAAATCTGGCCCCAATAATCATGATTCCAGCCTTGTTCCTATAACTCCTTTCGTACCTCCTATTCCCGGTCTCAGCCCAAAACTCCAACCACAGTCTCTGCTATCAGAAGTCTCTCTCCAATGACTTCGCTTAGACACTGAGAGCCAATTATGACTCCTACGTCGAGTACGGCGCACCAGCACACATCATGCCACATATGTCTCCTTTGAACTGACCAACCCTGCTGATATGGAAACACAAAATTGCCATGGTCAGAGTGATTACCCGTACGGCTGGTTCGGCGAGGGTAAGGAGTGGTTAAATTGCACCGCCAGCTGTGAAGTCATGTTTGTTTCTGGCCCGGGACATATGGTTCCGAATTGAGGCCGTCTGGAATGATGTCCCTTCTGGATTGAGGTGAAGCAGGATTGGTTTTGCTCTAAGTATACGGGGGACTTAGATAACAGGTAAGTGTGTGATGGTTGATGATGTGTAGAACGGTACTGATGAGGTCGCGTCTGTGACTGTAGGGTGTCATTCTCTGCGGTTGGAACCTTTGTCCTACCCCTTGACTGTGTTAATTCATATTGGGAAAAGTTGAACTGGATGGTTGGTGAGACATATTCGATTGGGTAGGCACAGTGTGATCCTGTCACGTTGGAGGTTAAGCCGTATGAGTTGAAGATTGTCCCGTGAGTTGGTGTCATTTCATGCTATGTCGGATTCTGGTGATGGGATGCTGATCTAGCCAGGGCGGCACAATTCATGTTTGTAGCACACTTGAGGTAGTTCTGTTCACATGCCGGCGAGTTTATTTCCCTTCTCAGCCAATCTGGTCCTCGTACAGCGCAACACGTGTGAGGCAGGAAATGCCGTGCAAGTTGCAGAGACACAGCATGCCGGACAATCTAATTACGCATGCTATGGAGTGGCACACTGGAACCACATCGTGTCTTTAACTCCGGTTGGGGAAAATTAACAGGCTGTCTTGGTCCACCGCCGGCATCGTCTTCATAAACCATAACCCCAAAATGCGACCTGTCAGGTGTGTAAACCACACACACAAAAGTTCTGGTCAAGACAAGAGTCCCTTAATCCAATGTGGAAGATGTCTTTCTTAATATAGACTATATTTCGTTCATGAGAGACCTTCCGGCATGGTTAGAAGCCTTTTCCAACGTCATTACGGTCTGTCCGACCATGGTGAGGGTCTAGTAAAGTTTCATTAGGGCCTCTAACGATGCATATGAGGCCTTATAGGATTAAGGCGGGCGAAAGCTTTTGAGGTTGTCGGCCATGCGGAATCTTCAAGAGGCCTTACTGCATTCTCCGCGGCCTAGTCTAATGCAATCCACCTAGGCATCTCTCCGTGCATGTGAGGCCTGCGGTATTAACAATCAGCTCTTTTCGCATTCCCCAACGGCTATCATCGCGTGCTGCGACTGCATGGGTTGGGCGGGATCAGTCTTGAGCACACATAAAGATCACCAGAGAACCACTCCCATGGCAGTTTCAGACGCAGTTTCACGTACAATTTGATCTTCTCCAAACACGTCGTATATTACTAGTTTGGCACTGAGCGAAGGACCAAGCCTCTCGTTGACTTGGTGTCTAACATTACGGCCGCATGTCCATCCATCTAGCCCTCCCACTAATAGCCTCCCCACTAACAGCCTCGCCCTCCATCCGGACCCTACGCGTCAACACCCTCAAGCCGCAGGGAAATTGAAGCACGTAGAGCATTTCTCATACTTCTTGCTAACAAGGTTGATTTGGCACATCTCGCACCAATACACGGTTGTCGATGAAGTTGTCATGCTGGCGGATGTTGTCTTCTCCTGGCTTGAAGCCGCCTCGGAACTTGACGCCGGGGCCTTGACGCTTCTGACTTGGATGATATAGGCTGGTAAAGTCATGGTTGTGTTCTCGGTCTGGGAGGGGTTAGTTTCGTCCGTTAGGTGAAGCTGGGGGTTCGGGCTATCCTTAAGAGTGAGATGGATGTGTTTTATGTTTGATTTGGAGTGCTTAAGTTCGCTTTAGTGAATTTGTGAACAGCTTGAGAGAAGATGCGAGTGCAGGTTGTGAGTGCAGGTTCATGGGAGAGTGCATGAAGATGGAGGAGACTCGGAAGAAACGGCCGTGTTTACATATCTAAATGCCTTCCTGAAATCACAACTCACGGAGAGGTTCAGCACAATAGTTGGTTATTCGGGGGATGATTCCTTTGTTCATGGTATTCACCCGCAAGGCTTGTGGTCTGATGTTTCAGACCCGCCCATTCATTTATTCACATTCACCTCCAATGCGTCAACAGCTATTGAGATTGATTGCTCACAGGGCAAATCTTGGGATGACATGACACTGTTCGTTGCTGGTGCCGGCCTTGATGGATTACGGGCCTACCAGCTCAGCGAGCTCTACTCTAAGATACAGTGACATCCAACTTGAAATCCAAATCATCTGATCTTCTCATTCTCTAACTTTGATAGATACAATTCTGGCTACCCTATTTGACGATCCTTTCCAAAAGAAAATAAAAACTACCCTACTGCTCAGTCCTAGTGAATTCCCCTCTTCCACAAACCATCACACCACCGCAATCATTACCAATCCTCTTCGACTCAAAACACAACCATGGTCTACTCCATCCAAGAGCAGATGTGGTGTAGGGCCATAGTAGTGAAGATGATTCTCTCACCACTCATGCCGTACGGCATGGGTCTCGAGTCCCTTGACGAGGTCGGCTACGAAATCTGTATCCGTCAAGGCGAGGTTTTCCCCTTTCTCTGTGAGGCTGGTCGGCCTCCCCAAACGGTTTCGGACGACTTTGTCGAGCTTCTCGTCTGGAAGAAGATCTTCACCTGCTGCGGTACGTCGGCGACACTGACATGTTTGATCCCACGTCCATTGCTGATTTGAGCATAGGTCAGAAATTCGACATGGAGTTTCCCTGGATAGGCGAGCTGGCCATGTTGGCTCAGTCCAAGCAGCCCGTCGAGAAGGAGTCGGTGGCATATCACAGATACTGCGAGGAGAAATATTCTCTGTCCGGCATCCTTTCGCTGATAAAGGTACCGAAAGGACGTATTTTTATCTGTACGATGCTAACAATGACTTGAAGCAATAGAAGTAAAGGCCGCATGAGAATGGTCGCCAGGATAACTGGTATCTTTAGGGACAATTAGCGGACATCGTCAGGGCGAGCGGACGGAAGTGAACATGAACTTTAGGGCAGATGAGAATACAATATGGCCCTCTTACCCTTGCGTCACAACATGATATGCTGTGATCCCTGATCACATTGGTTCCGATCTTTCTTCACAACAAGTCGTGGTGGATACGACAGCCAAGAATAGTTACCTACTGTTCAGCATCAGGCGTACTGCGAAAAGGAAATTTGGCCGGTCCACAGCACACAGGGCGGAATCCAGCCTGAGCGCACGAGACACGAGATATTTTGGCCCTTCCAAGACCTTGGGTGTCTTGACGAGTGCACCTCCTTGATCGACTGAGCCGTATGATAAAAAGTGGTGTGATATATTCTCCACCGATATATGCGAGGGCTTGGCAAGATCGAGAACTAGGTAGGAAGGTGATTTTCCTGCCCATAACGCTTCATCAATGTCAGCCGTGGCGCCTGAAATCAGCTTGTTGCCCGCTCCATGGGGGGAACCTGACTAACTCGGCCTGGGCCAGGACGCTTAGCCGCCCAAATAGCGACAAAGCAGACAGCAGCTTGGCATCAACGCAGCCTCATGTGCATCAAGAATGCGCTTTCTGTTGGTGCGGACATGTGGGCAACGCAAGTCGCCATATCTCTGGGCCAATGAGACGCCGGGATACGGCCGCTCATCAGTCGTGTGTGTCGCAAGAAGAAGGTGGGGCTGAACCTGAGTAAAGAGTAATCATATTTGATTTGCAACGCGCCACAGTCAAGCCGTCGTGTAGCTGCGAGTGTGTAACCCAAGGGCAGGTTGAATGTGCGATGATAAAGGTGGGCGAACCCCTCCCCGTCCTCGAATTCGGTTTCACACGAAGAACTCTCAGTCCAACCAACAACTCGAAGACATCAAGCGCCAAACCAATCTGGCGGTCATCAAAAAGAACCCAGAGAACATAAACATGCTCTTCAAGACTCTCCTCGCCGCCACCTACTTTGCAGCCGCCTCGCTCGGCGCCGTCCTCCCACAACCCAACACGAACAAGCTCATCAGCTCTAGATCCGAGGAAGTAACTAACGCGATCCCGACCCTTGACTGGAAGCGCGTGAAGCGTGCCGAGGTTGACTCTGTTGATGCGGATGGGCTCGTCCCACCCCCAGACTGGAAGCGTTAGGGGCGGGGAGAGTTGGACGGAAGCCACCACGGGACTGGAAGCAAAGCGTCCGGGTGCTGACATGGACTCGGACGGCGTCGACAGGATTTCCACCAGAGCACCACCTCATCCGAGGGTTATCTCCTTCCAAACAACTCGGCGGTACAACCAGCTGGTACAGTATTCATGAATGTAGCCCACCCCGCGCCGCTCAGCGAGCCCATCTGAATTCCACTTCAACAGCATCACCCTGTAGTAATCAGCACCCTTAGACAAGAAGACGAACTCCGAGCGGTATGCGTATGAAGATGGATGAAAACTCGTCTCCCCAACAGGCCAATCCAGATAGACATGACCGTATATGCACCATTCGTCTCCTATGATAGCCTTGCCTGTTAATGGGTCTATGCTTTTATTGTCGACAGGTAATTGAACGGAAAAGGTCCAGAAACGGAGGAGCGGGTATGGGCGAATCGGTATTTCGTTGTCAGGCCGTTCTGGGAGAGTCTGAAATTCGCCGGGTAGCTGGGCCATAAATGGTCGGCGGCTTTGTTGTGTGACATTAACAGTGGCATGCGCGGAAGGTTGTGCCTTCGCGGATGGATCCCTGTCCGACAGTATTAGCTTGTGCCTGTGCGGCGTGGATCACCAGACTGTATCGATCCAGTGACGATGCGTACCATACGAGACTCGTTGTGTGTTTGACGTATGAGCCCGGGTAGTATGGTGGTGTATATCTGGCTTCCTTCTTGTACCAAACAATCCATGTCTGAAACTCCAGCCAGGAGTCGAGGTCGATAGCTTTGAGATTTAAAGTGATTCCGCCGCGCCAACCAGCCCAAGAGTAGCTGGGGAGGCCGGCCCGCCGGCGGAGTCTACCGCCCGCAGACTGGAACATGAGGAACGCCTCGAGCGCGCCAACGGGGAGCCCTTGCAAGAACTGGTAGCTCAATCGCTCTGAGAAGCGCCGGATGATTCCTGCCATAGCATGAAGGGCATCTCCTTCGTTGGTTAGTGCCAGGTGGGTGTAATGTGTAAGGATGGCGGAGTAGTCGTGTATCGGATCAGCCATATGAAGTACAGATAAAAAAAAGGACACATCTTCCCTGATCGCCTCCCGTACGTTCTTGTGGTCGATGCACTGCTCGGAGTAGTCTGCTTGGCGACAGCGGAAGATTATCTGATCGTTGACAAAATACACGGCTCGTCGGGATAGGAGGTGTTCTTGGAAACTGAGCCAGGTATCTCATCAGGATCTGACATTCGTAACGTTCCGTGGGAAGGAAAAACAAAGGGGCCCGATGAACAAGGGGTTACTCACGTCCAAGCCCTCTGGCTGTATGCAGAGCCCTGTAGCATAATTTCTAGGTCGGACGAAACACCAAGTCTCACACCGCGCAGGACTTCAACACAGGGTCTGGACCCCGGACGACTACCCTCCAAAAGACCAACGAGACCCGCGTCCGCGTCGTGGCCGTTCGCGGCAACGATCGTGAACAAAGATCGCTCGTATATCTGATCCATCACGGCGGCGAAACCTGACTGAATCTCATCAACTCGATTCTGGACGAGGCACAAAGCGTCGACCCATAGATATCGCAATCCCAGGCCCTGCACCAGCGTCATGGCATCTCGTAACGTCTGTGGTATGTGCTGGAGAATTTCGGTCTTTGACAATGCTCCGCCTTTGGAGAGCTTGGCCAAATGGGCGGTAGTCAGTCGAAAGTCTGGCACTGCGCCCCAGACATAGCTGAGGGCAACGTATTCGCAAACCTCGCGCTTTTCGACCAGGCACATATCAATAACATCGACGAAGCGGAGAGTTCTCAGCCCAGGTAGGCATCCCTCAAACGGTGCTGTATCAGACAAGCTGCACCCGCCAGTGTGCTGTGTCGAGCACATTTCCAACCAACGTGATACTCTGCCGAGATCCAACTGGGGCTCGACCGACTGTCGCAGATAGAATGGGCTTTCCGTCGAGAGGGGGCTGTCGTCTTTGCAAGCAAAGCATATCCAAAGACCTTCGAGACGAAAGTGGTGAGCCCAAACACCGAAGGCGCCTCGGCCGCCAGGTCCGCCATTTGGATACCACGATACAAACACCTCGTCGCATTGAGAGAGCTGCGGTGGGTTGAGATCCAAGCGTCGTTTTCGCGCTCTGAATATCAGGTCTCTGACCAGCACGCAAAACGGGCACTGGCTCTGAAGAACTCGTAGGCCGCTGCCCAATTCGAAGATATGATCGGCTGGTTTCGAGCTCAAGGCGTCGACTTCAAAGGGAATCTCGGCGCAAAATGCGCAAAGTGATTGAGCCGGCATTGTGGTTGGCGATCTTTCATGGCATTGGAAACGGATCGTGGGCGGCTTTGGGGTGATGAAGTTGGCCCCGACCCCACAGGGCTGCAGAAGGGCGATGCTGTAGTTCTCTGCTGCAGGTACCTCAGGGTGAGTCAGACCGACTTGGCAGAAAATGAGTGGATGGGGTTACGGCCTAACCAACGAACAATGGGTTTTTTTCTGAGATCGCTCCTACCTTCCCATCCAAAGCACGGATGTCAGTGGAGATGGCTCGACCCCTGAGTGAGGATGATCACGATCAGAAATCATCATTACCGCCAATCCGAACCCTCCCGCCTACGAACAAAGAGGCAGCACGCATGAAAGTACAGTTGGGCACACAGGCATTTTCTCTTGGGCACACCCCAAGATGATTGGCTGCGAAAATTGGCCGACCACATCAAGAACTGGCCCCGCGCCAAGAAGCAGTCAAGGCAACAGCACTAGCTCAACTCACCGGTCCGATGAACCACCAATCATCAGCTTGGAGACCTCCAAGTTCCCAAGATCTTCCGCAGCTTCGTTGATCTCTTGGGAAGCCTCTCCCCCCGATGGCGGTCACGAATCAAGATGCACCTACTGATGGGATGGACCCTTTGGAGATCTGGCACATGTTCTCGGAGATGCCGTTACAAAACTCAGCCCCCTCAGACGCAAAAGGTCACTTATCTCTCGACGCTGCGACACACTAGGAATATTGGAATAACCAAAGTACCAATCCCCCTAACGCATCGAAGCCCAGGGGTGAGAACGAAAAGCACTTATTGCGGGAGAATAGTATGCTAGTGGAAGGGCCTGAAACGTCAAGCGAGATGCTTGATCCCAGGAGTCTCAGATTCTCAGCGTTCTGGAATTTGGACGGCCTTTCTGGTCCGAAGAAGGGACTAACTTTGAGCCCGAGTACTGGGCAACGTCCTGGTGTCGAAAGCCCCAAGAAGATTAGACTCAGGCCTGCTCAGGTCATGGCAGCGAAAGAGGCCGATGAAGAAATCATGCTCCCGAACTGGTTTGAAAGCGATGATGACACAAGCCCGAGTTTGCCACCACTGAACCGAAGGGCACGGCAGCGGGAAAATCGCAGGCTGAAGAGGGCAAAAAACAGAGAGGCCAAGGGGAAAGTAGACGACAAAGTGGCTACGGCAGAGCGTCCGGTTCCCATCCTATCGGAGACGGAAATTACCAACAATGCTTCCGAGGTCGACACAGCAGACATCGACTCCATTCCCAGTAAGGGCAAGAGACGCAAACCAACCCCCCTTGAGCGGACCATCAAGTTCCTCATCCGGATTTACGAATATGATTTGGAGTTCCGCGGCCGTAGCTTTGCTGTTCCGTTTACGACTTTTTGGCCGCTCTACGCAGACACATGCGATAGACAAGGAATTCCCCGGCCGCCCTCAATCCTGGAGCAACTTCAGGAGATCGACGAGAGCATAATGTCAACGAAGCAATAGTTCGGGGAGCTTGGTGACCTTCAGGCGCTTGTTTCCGCTAAAGAAAATGAGGCCGACTTCTTCCAAAAGCACGCTCGGCAGATCCCGTCTGTCGATGCGTGGCTACAGTACTTTCAGATGGAAGGGGTGATTCCAGACGAAGTCAAGAGACACGAGATGGTCAATTATGGCCGGATGATCCTCGAGAAGGTGGTTCCTATTGTGGAGAGGTGGTTCCTATTGTGGAGACGCAGCGGGTCTATCTTGGTGTGCATCTCGGCATTGTCGAGCGACTCCACGAGAAGCTGGAAAAGGTCCAGAAAGAAGTTTCGATTAGGAGTAGGGACAGTCTGGTCAAGAAAGGTGTTTCCGGAATTTATCACCAACAGCAACAAACCGAGGGCGAGTTATTCACCGGGGATTGGTGGTCAAACTACTCCGAGTGGTATACCCTCCAGGATCTTACCGAATCAGAGCTTACTCATGCACTGAGGTTTGAAGACGATTACATAGAACGCGACTGGGATATTCACCATTGAAAGGGGCTTGAAACAAATTTAGATATCATGCTCTCCACCTTGATAGAAGTGAAATTTAATATCACGTCACTGCACGGCAACCTGAACGAGCACAAAGTACTCAAACATCCAGATACCCGATTACTTAGTACTACCTAACTAGAATTTAAAGAGAGATACTTTCTGAACCTCCATAGGCTTTCCTAATCCCCCGAGACACGCTCCTAGATTGATTGCCCTTTACCATAGACCTAATGGAGTCTGTGATGGTGGCTCTGCGCCGGCGGTCAGTCCCTGCTTTCCCATGGCGGCGGTTGAGCGAGGGTTTTTCCCAGCCGGGCAGCAGAAAGAATGATCATCAAAACGTCAAAGTCGTCGTCACCGCGCGTTCTGCTCCCCTGTTCTAGCCCCCGTAAAGTTATCAGTCTAAATTTCACAACGGAATATCCCCCGCGTCGTCTTCAGGCTGTTTAGCTTAGTAGTAAAGGCTCCAAGCGTTTTCAGCTTCGGTAGCCCGCATCTCCCACGCTAATACTTGTTGACAACAAGCGGGTATCCCCAAACCGCCAGCTTTCCTGGCCTAACCACAATGTTCTCGATTTCTCCTCAATTTCGGTCTCCCAGCCTTTTCAACATGGTTCGCTCTGTGGTGTTCTGTGAGCGAGCCCATGTCTGCAAATGCTTCGTCGCAGTCAACGCATTCGTAGGCCGCACCAAGCGGGGAGTCGCAATGCTTTTGGTGCTTGGTGATCCCATCGAAGCGAGAGAAGTACTTGCCACAGCGGCAAGTGGAGCCGCAATTGTCCCGCGGAACCAATTTACAAGACTTGTTTCTGTGGCGTTTGCGTGTGCGCTCGTCCTTGAAGCTCCGACTGCACCCAGGCTCGCAGGGGCAAGAGGGGTTGAACCGGCGGAGGGGGTGAGGGCGTCGAAGGCTGGTTGATCGGGCTGTCGGACGCGAAGTCGGGTGTCGAGAGAGAAAATTGTGGCAAGGCTGGAGTGTGGGATAATGGGAAAGTGGGACCAAAGCCGTCAAGCGACGGTGGAAAGATGCTAGCCGAAAACGTGGTCCTCCAGAGCGTGTCATGGACGACCCCATCAAGCGGATCGGGTATCGGCTGGTAAGCCGGCCCCAATTCCAACATCCACTCCGTTTCGTCAAGCTGGAAAGCATTTCCGTCCAAGAGGTCGTCTGTACTCGGGTTCCATTCTAGGAGAGCATCGGCCTCGGCAAGTGATAAATGAGTTAGATGATCATTGTGATTCTGAGAAATGGTGTGTGCGCAGAGCCTCGGCCCTGCGCAACGTCACCACGCAAATCGGTGAGCCCGCGAAGAGCTGTGAGCGATTTGCGACCATTCGCGTGTTAGGTAGGTTGGTGTGTTGATCCCAAACTAGGTAATACACAGATATTAGCGCAGTTCTTGGTTGGGGACAGCGAGCTGCAATGGGCTGGAACAAACCTGGTTAACGCACCGAGGGCGAGCCCATGAATGTGATGAAGAAGGGAAATGGCAAGGGGGCCGACGAAGCGAACGCGAAGATGATATGCAGCACTTGCAGTGTGGCCTGAGGCACCAATGGTGAAGGGGGCCAATTATCTTGAAGAAGGGGCCAAATCTTGAGAAACCTTAACCCCGACTGATAATACCACGGCAAATGATGGCTGCGGGTGACAGATCCTTGGACCTTGAAGCCAGCTTCCCTCGCTGCCCTCACCATGTCACGGTATTCTAACATGATCGAAGCCGCCGAGGGGCACCACCACATGCGCGTCCAGGCGTACCCTCCCAGAGGCTAGGCGCAAGAGCAGTCCAATGGCTAGGAATAGGCCACATGGCAAAGGCGCCCGGATTTGCCTACGGATGAGGAGGAATACAGACTTGGCAGCCGCTTTCTTGATAAGGGGTGATGATGCAATTTCCTTGTGAGAACTCAAGTTTCCGGTCTGCTATACGGCGAGTTCGGGCCCCTTGTTTGCCCCTGTCATGATTTACAGATTGTTCAACTCGTTCAATGCCAGTGGAAGGAGCCAACAAGGGTTGAACAAAGGGATTTCTTTTGCCCCCAAACCTTTTAGGTTGCTGACTCTCATGAAAGCAAGTCGCATGTGTATCTTCTTCTACAGCTCCATTATTTTAGGCATTCGTTGATTGCAGCGACTGAGGCCTCACTGACTGCCAGAACGGTTGCCAACTTCAAGTTGAAACCGGACTTTGAGGTTCATCCATTGCTATAAATGCTCCCACACCATCCTGCATTGCATATGTAGCACCTTGTGGTGCTGATATAAGAACGAGGTGATAAACCACTACACCACAGGATCAATTAATTGATCTCTTCACACACACCCTTGGAGATGGGAAGCGTAAGAGCTTTCCGGTGAGAACGATTATAACAAAGAGAAGGCGTCTTTACATGAGAGTTGCATTGCAAGAATTACAGGCGGAATCGGCGAGTTGTTCACATAGACATTCTCTTTTCGAGGCCTAGAATCTAGTGAACATTAAAGCAAGGCATGTTCCATTCTTCCTCATCCTGAATGGCCAGAATGAGGTACCAAAATTAAACCACCGCAATTTCAATCAAATGCATGCCGTTATGCCATATCCCATGCCTCATTTCCCGCGCAACTCTCGGCCTGATGATCGCCGTTGCCGCCGTCCTGAGTTTGGATGCTCGGATTCAGGGCGGTAGACTCAGCCACTGAGGCAGCGTGCGTGTTGTGTCCTGACTCCATCGTCAACCTAGCAAATTCAAGTTAGAAACTCGCTTGATATCCGTCAATAGCAGGCCTTCTTACTTGTTTGATTTGTAGATTCTGTGTGATGGTCGTGGGTGAATGCAGATTGAATATCTTGTCTTGAGGCTCGAAGAGTCCGAAGTGGAAACTAAGGCAGAGGTGTTAGCAGAGGATAAAGGGAAAGATCTCGATGAAATAGCCTCGAAGCTGGGGAAGCTACTCGGACGAGAGTTGTGGAAAATGAAGGGAAGAGTGAGACAATTCTAGGTGGCTAGGCGGCCGCCGGGGTCGAGAAGAAGAAATACCTTTGAGTTAGTGATAGGTCTTGAGATCCCTAGGTAGTTTGGAGGTCTGAGGCTGGGACAACGAAACGTCTTCGCAGGCTGGACCTGTGAAAAGTTTGGAAAGAGGGAGAGAAAGGATCGAGAGGTTCAGGGCCGTGAGGAGGAATAAATAGTTTTCGGAATTCTGATTCATCTGATGTTTTGAGTGTGCTGAAATTGGAACTCCACTTTCAGTTGGGTGTACCTTCCAGGTTGGGATGAAAGCTGTACCTAATTATTGCAGCCCTCCTGTTCTGTGGTGGGCTACAGGGGAGCTGAGATCGAAAATCCAACCGAACCTGGAAGAACTGGAGGTTGAGAAAAGTTGGAGTTGTTGCAGTTCCCCTGTGTTATGGTGGGCTCCAGAGGAGTTGGGACCGAGAATTCAACCCAACTTAGAAGAATTGGAGGTTGAGGAAACCGAATTATGAGGGGTGGGATGGGAGCTAGGACCAATAATACCCTCCGACTTAGATCCAACTTCGGTGCGAGTTAGTACCATATAACAGATGAGCTGAGATGCGCTCCGGTTTGTACCTAGACGAGCTCAATCCACCTCGGGCATACATGTAATATGCCCCGGGTAAGATGTCAGTATTGGGCCCTGTAAACGCAACAGGGACGACTTACCAATACCTACTTAATGATGCTCGGACATTAGGTACATGTTGGTACGAAAGCTCGGGCCCAAAGAAAGGGTTCCTCTTCTCCGTGTGAAAACACGTTATCAGAATCCTCACATAGTTCTGTGCCGAAACAGCGTTTTCACCGCCCTAAAATTGACACCACGAATTTCCCTTTCCTTCTTCGGAACTGAGCAGTTGCCGCCTTAGGTTGAGCTAGACTAAGCCAAACTGAGCGAGGGGGTCACTGTTCTGGGCTGCCTCGGCTATAGTTGCCACGGTCTAAAATGGCCGTGGAGTGCGAGGGCCCAAAACTGGCCCCCGCACCACCACCACCTAGCCGCGCTTTCCTTCACTCAAACGACAAAGAAAAAAAACCTGCAATTTTAACACTGTCTCTGATCCCGTTGCTCCCAGATCAAATTGTTCATTTTTCTCGAACAAACAACTTATCATTGCAGACACTTCTTTCACTGAAGTGCAATGATGACCAGATAGTGCGGCATGGATCATCACGGTTCAGCGCTATAACTCGGGGTTGTCAACAGAGAAAGTCATGGAAAGGGAGTCGCTACTTGCTCTGAATGTCAGTCACTAATGTTGCTACTATGCAAGCTTGCGAATACAGTGATGAATCGCCTTTCAAAGCAATGAGACGCATCACAGGAAACAGCTACCTAAACAGGAGTTCGGCGAGCGCGGGACAAAGACGAAGGATCTTGGCTTGTGGCCTACAATCCTGGAAGGTATCAGAAGGTTCCGCTTCGTATTCCTTACTGCCTGATCTCGAGTAATTAATGGAATGGCACCGAGAAGGCATTAGTAATAGCAAGCAAGTAGTTAGCTGTGCATCCGGTTAGCCCCTAGCACTGATCTGCTTGCAACACGAGAACTGTAAGAAGGATATAGATAAATTCTCTTCATCTTTATTCTTTATTGGTTAAGGTAAAGTTTCCTGTCGATAGAAAGATGCGCAATCTGCGAGCATGGCTCCCAGGTAACAATCTCGGGGGCCTATAGCGCCAATATGCTATGCTACAGAAGGACGCGGTATAGATGGAGCCGCTGACGACAGCAGCAAAGTCACCCGTCTGTACTCTTGTCTGATATACAAGTATCATTTCTACCCGTCGAACTTCAGCGGCAGTTCTTGGCGCTCAGGCGCGCAGGCGCCTTACCGCTCCAGGCTAGGCTGGAGCGCAGGAGCCTTTGGTCATGTGCTCTCCTCGCACACAGGGAGCTTTCTTTTGTATTTAGTCTGGGAGCTTCGCTCCCCTCCTTTCTACCTAATCAAGTCACTTTGCAACTGCACTTCCGCTGCTCCCATGAGCTCCGTACCCTCAGTGAAACGTTCCACACTACTATTCAGGATATATAGGCTGTCTTAGCAGCTTTTCGATTTGTGCCAAGGAGACGTTGGGGAGTTAAGTGATAATGCTAGCAGTTGGTTTGTGATAGATTTTTATCTTCCATATCAAGGATAGAATTCCTGCCTTGTCCAGATTCCACCTTGTCGATATTCGGGTACGCATAATACATACGCTTCTCTATGGGTTAAATTCCTGCTAGGTACGTATTCTGCCGGCACAATGTCTCATGGCTCGCCGTTGGAAAATGACAATGACGCTTTCGGAAATCTGATCAAACGCTCTCCTCTCCCGCAGCCTCCTTGGCTTCCCATATTTGCCCTTTCGATACAACCTCCTTAGGATATCTGGCCGTGTAGCGCTCAGCGACACCAATAATCTTGGCTTCTTTAATTCACTCTGTTGGTCAACCTGGACGAGCAGCGGCGAGTCGACCCGCCCGATCAGGTACGCCTTGGAATGCTTTAGCGTCCACCGCGCTAACGATTGCGACGCGCTTCCGCCCGTACCTACAACTGCACCTGTGCCGGCCGGGCCCTCTTGGCAGCAGGAAACTGCGGTCCAAAATAGAGCCGTCAAGTTGGCCAGGAGGCCCCTGATCCGCGGCATAGGACCATGTTAGTCTCGAGGCATTGGGTTACCATGTAGGCAATCGTAGTGGTTTCCTCCGAATCGGCAAGTATGTGGGCCTAGTAGTTTTCTTTCTTGCAAGGGATCCTGAAACACTGGAAAGGAAGGTCGGGCTGAACATAACTGATAACTAGATTCTAGCCCTTGCAGTCTGCGCTAGTATCCTGCAAGAGGAAAAGCACGGCGATGGCGAGGTTTTCGAATGTCTTTTGGAGGCCGTGGTCAAGACCCCTAAGAAAACTGAAGAGGCCGCCGTTCCGCAATACCGACAAGAGGCCATAGTCTTCATCCAGCGTCTTCTAGTCAGCGGGCTTGGTGACAAGAGCTCCCATATAGTCTGGTAGGATGTAAGCGAGTAGGTCATGGAGCCGAACCCTTCGGGCAATGCCGGTACAGACACTTATTTGGACACTGAACAATCCCTCCAGGTTAGGGATAAACAGGAACATTTGCTTGCTTTGTCAGCCCCTGTCTTTTCACCCAAGTTGGGTTAAACTACAGAAGCGCGACGGCGGTCTATCCTGCCTGGGGGGCCTACACCCAGCTGGCGCTCCGACACTTCCCAATAGCTTGGGAATGTTCCTAAATCTTTAAGCATGGAACAGGCTATTCAAGTTGGTCCTGGGGCTTGGCGTCGCAGCCGGCATTGATGGTCAAGTTCAGAGATAGCAGCTGCAAATTCCTCCTGAAGAGATTTGGCAGCTGTTGTCGGCTGGTTTTTGCTAGTATCGAATACTGTTGGATGGCCTCACAGCCTTTGCTGTGGCTCCACGGCCTTACATGTTACACGGCCCCACATGCTAAACAGCTGCCCCGCACTGATAGATAGCTTTCTGGAGATAAAGAACTCTCCTTCCTTCCAGAACCACAAGATAGTCAATCGATCACCACTTGATCTCTCCTCCTCTCCACAAATATTGACGTGGATGGTATAGGCAGTGCGGCCTTCTTTGCTCGAGTTGTAGTTGATTCCCTGGTATCTGTGGCTTAGAGCTAGTATCACCAGTAGTTGTGTTCATTAAGGGCTTAATTGCGGAGATCTGACGCTGGTTTTGCCCTATTCTACCTTGAAGGGCATTGATATGTGGGTAGATTAGGTTAACGAAGTTCTCCTTTTCGCTTCCGCTGAGATGCTTAAGAAGTGTTCCTGAGTTGTTGCCAACGCGAAGCTTGATTGGGGTTGATGGCAAGGGACAATTCAAGAATGACATAGTATCCAAAATGATTCTAAATCAAGAGAAGGAGTGGGATTTTAGGTCCGCCCCTAGGTGCTGACAGTCCTTTGGCTATCTGATGGAGCTTGCCGGGATTGCTATGCTAGATATACCTCTCGACAACATTTGATCCGTATTTGTGTGTCAAACAGGAGACAATTATAGTTATGACGATATTGATAATCTCGGTTCTGCTCAGCCCGGCCGTATTCCAGGATATACGTTACAACGTATTGCCCAGATTGGTCGATAACTAAGGATGGGATTTGTTCACACAACTCATTCATGATTGCGGTTTTACCCGCCTTGGAGCCATGTTTAAAGAGTCATAATGACCCTGCTCTTATATGTGTGTCTTGAGAACTCTTTGATGCAGCATTTAAGTTGATTAATAATAAACCCTGTTTGTTCCGGGTTATGCTCGATCATCCTTTGGACAATATGGTTTCCGTTTTGGTTGTGAAGCAGTATTAAGGTATGTGGCTCTAACACCTTTTCCATTTCAGCTGCCTTTTTACCAGTACCGTGCTTAAAGGCCTTTAATAGCTCTATTGAATGAAATCTGTTAACGTGGCTAAGAATTTCCTTGAGCCCCTATGGGCCTTGGAAGATGACTCCCGGAACTCTTTAAGCCGTTGGCCCCTCCACCTAAAGGTAGGGGAGCCTTGAACTAGAGAAGATGTGGCTGGATATACAGGAGCTGTGATTAAATAATCAGGAGATACCTGTTGAGGAGATTGTAGAATGGACATGGGTGAGATGTGTGGGAAGCTGAAAGAGTTGTAGGAAGTGTATCGCCGGGATCGCCGGGATCGCCGGGATCGCCGAGATCGCCAAGGTATAGAAACAAGTAGTTAGAAGCAGCCTGCGATGTGGAGGCCTCTCCTGGCTCAGGCGTGTTCTTGGGTAGGGCCTCGACAAAAGACTTTGCGTCGTTGCTCTATGGTCCCGGTCTGTAGCTCTATATTCCGGTTGTAGGATGCTGAGGTAACTTGACATGGGTAGGAAGTGCCGTTCCTGGTTTTTGCGGGGGGGTCGTAGAATTCTTTGAGGTGCTTAGGTCCTGGCGCTGGCCCTTACTAGGCTAGTTGCCGTCAGTAAATGAGGAAACGCCGAGAAAGTGTTGATACTTACCACTACTGTGATGCCACTGGACTCTTGGACGCTGCAGTAAGGACTTTATTAACACTAACCAAATCGAGGAGGTGTGGGAAGAGGGAACGAGGTTGAAGGGGAGGAGCGATCGAAAGCCTCGTCTATGATCATGGTGCGGGCTGTAGATTCCTGGACTAGGTTGAATGTGATTGGTCCATCATTTAACGGATAGGGCTGTAGGAGCGCTAGTTATATACTTATCTAAATAAAGCACATGTTTTTTCACAGAAATATAATAGAACTGCAGTTCACTGTGTTCTTTTCATACATTGCGAAAAGCCAAATGGCGACGGATTCTGCATTTTGTGTAGCTAGGGTGGTACTGCAGCACATCCAAATTAGGTTTAGTGGCAGTCGATTCAGCATGGAGGGTTGAAGGTCGCTGCAGAGGCTGCGGTATGGTCATAAGAATCACGTGTTGTTCCGCACGGTTAAAAACCGCCCATATTTCAAGTCCAGCGCCACCAAATTTCAAGCCTGCAAACCATCACAGCGAGCCACAATGTCTCCAGGCCTCTGATTATCACATGTTATCATTTAAACTGCTGTCCTTCTAATCGAACTTGGCATTTGCAGAGCCACGATGCTGCGCATCACTCGTCGACAGTCCGCTGGCCGCGCGTCTCGCGTTACTTCCTTAGGTCGCACGTTCACAAGACCGCTCACGAATCAATTCGCGTCGCCTGACGATACAATCTACGTACTTGGGGTGGGAAACCTTGGGAAATATGTCGCCCATTCGCTCATGAAGCAGGCTCTTGGCTCAGTGACCTTGCTTTTCCATCGACCAGGTCTCAAGGAGCAGTGGCAGTCGGCAGGCAGTCAGATACAGTGTGTGACGGATGGGACTCCGGATGCGACGTCCGGCTTTGGGGTTGAAGTTTTGCCTCCATCAGAACCATCAGCCGTAGACCAAGCTCACCAAAAACCCGACGAAAAACCGATAAAGAACCTCATCGTGGCCACTAAAACCTACATGACGACCGGTGCTTTGGAGCGAGTGAAGGGGAGGCTAGGCCCTAGGTCGACTATCCTCTTCCTCCAGAATGGAATGGGTATGTTTGGCGATCCCCTCAAGCGGCTGTTCGCAATTCTAACACCGCAAATAGGGACGATGGACGAAGCTTCTGCTAAGATATTCCGTGATCCAAGCACAAGGCCGGCATATTGGGCCGGAATTTGCAGCGCCGGCGTTTACAGTACCAGCCCGTTCACCATTGTCCACGCCGGGAAGGGGCCACTCTTGCTTGGTCCTGCAGACGCACGCCCACTACTTCATGGCCAAGATCTCACGTCAAGCTCCAACCCCATGGCGCAGCGCCTTTCGCAAGGTAGCATGTTAGAGGCCACCATTTTATCCTCCGGTGCCATCAAGGAATCCCAGCTGCAGAAACTGGTTGTAAACGCCGTTATCAACCCGCTCACCGCCATCTTCCGTTGCAAAAACGGACAGCTCCTTGACAACCCGACAAGACTCACAATAATGGGGCTCCTGATCGAAGAGATAGGGCCGATCGTCCGAACCCTACTACCCAACGCCCCAGAAATGTTCTCTGACCAAAACCTACTCGAGTTTGTTCTCTCAGTCGCTCGTAAGACCGGCGCCAATACCAGCTCCATGTTGCAAGACATCCAAGCAGGCAGAAGGACCGAGATCGACTACATCAACGGTTATGTTGCTGCACAGGGGCAAGCGTTGGGTCTACCCTACACTCGGAATTCAGCCGTGGCGAGCCTGGTCAAGGAGCAACAAGTTGTCCGTGATGATGAGGTTTCCTCTCGGATGTTTCCCATCGGGAATGTCCTATGAGGAAGGATGGCTTCGATAACTTCTCGAATGGCACCTCTTACATGTTAGGAACCCGGCCCCAATGAAGCCTTTTAAGTCCGCATCCTTGCGTGGCGGTTCAGGCTCCACTTCTGTGTAATGAGAGATCCTGATACCCTTCACGCAGTATCATTTCCCTTTACCGTGCTCTCTACTTGTGCAATACGGTTCGAGTTCTGCTTTTCCCATTCTTCATACCCACCAGGATACTTGTCAGCCAATGTCTTCATGGTGGCCATGAAGCTAGAACCTGGTCAGTCCTAGACGAAACGCGACATGTTTCTTTGGTCTACTCACTCTCGACGAAACCGCTTCGATGAGGAATAGGCACATGATGAGTGGATATCGAAGCGGCTACAGAAACCAACCTCGTCAGCATGTCGGCAACTCGGAGCGGAAACGCCATCTTCTTACATCGAGTACAGGGCATTTCTGTCATCATGATCCTCTTCTGGGGCAGATACCGGGAAGTAATTCTGGTACGACTTGATGTAAGACTTCCCAAATCGGTATCTCATCTGCCTCCAAGTGCCGATCTCGTCTATCCCTTGTCAGTATGTAGACGGTCCGAAGGCGAAGGCCCTTACATTCGTTATGGGCATAGAACACGCATGCATCAAAGACAATGGGTTTGCCGGTGGCAATGTCAGTGCAGCAGTTGCCATACCATAGGTCGCCATGGATAATGACGGGCTCAATGGAGCGAAGGGTAGTCAAGGGCCGGAGAAGGCGAGGGATAACCTTGTCGTAAAGCTTCACTGCCAGCTGGTCAAGCTCCTCACTCGGCCCTTGTGCATCCCTTTCTAGTTCAAGCATCCGTCGCATCCCCTGGGCGAAATATTCCTCCCATGTATCGCACCATTTATTGTCCTGGGGCAGCGGCCCCATATAAGTCGTGACGGGAAAGCCGTACTTCCCATTCGGAGACACGGCGCTCTTGTGGAGTCTTGCGACGGAGGAAGTGAAGGCTTCGATCTCTGGTAGTTCTTCCACCATATCCCTAGCCAGACGAAACGTTAGCCCCAGCAACGCGATTACAAAGGGAGTGCATCAACGCTGACCTGAACTCGCACATGAAGAAATGCGTATCGGGAATACCCTCGTAGGACCCCCACGCATAAGGCTTGGGGACAAAGTCCGGGACTGCAGTATGGAGCACGGTCATGGACTCAAACTCGCCGTTCATCATGCGCATCCCGTGTTCGCCGAGCGCGACTTTGAGGAAATACGCCTGTTCCGATCCATCTCGCAGAGTCGTTGTAAGCTTTGCGGTCTGAGTCCAGAAGCTGGATCCATGGGGGGTAACGTCGACAACGCGGGAGCCTTCGGGGAGCTCTGCACAGGGGTGGGGGAAAACGGTCAGCAAAGGGAATTTCCCCCTCCCGCCTTGCGCCGTAACTACTAACTCTTCTGGACCTCGGGATCAACTGTGGCGAACGGATTAGGCCCCTTTCGCGGTGGCGGAACGTATCCATCGCTACACTCCGTGACATCAGGCATGATGGCTGGGATTCGGGTCGTTCAGGTGCTGTCTGCGGTCTGTAGGCTGTGGAGAGGGGGGTTGAGACAACCTCCGAAAGCTGAGGGATGAGCGGGGGCGGAGATTAAACTCAGCGATTAAAATTGAGAAGACCCGTTCTGATCTTGAGTGGCACACTCCTTGGGAAGCCTCGCTTCAGGGGCTCACCCCCTCACTGACTTGCTTGGTGGCGTCCAATCAGCGCTGCTGGATAAACGCTGTCGGAGCCTGCACGCAAGAGCTCAAATCACAGACCTCTCCCACACCCAAAAGCTGTGTTGCCTGGTGTTGCCCGTCGTACGACTGTCGGCAATCGGACAAGTCCTTGCTACCAGGCTTTCAGAGGCCGCCGGACTTGTTCTTTTCACCACAAAAAAAAAAGGGGAAGAGCGGCCACGACGTTATGCCCGACCCAAGCGCATGCAAGCAAGATCCGTCAATATCCATCCTCCGGGTTTCCCTTTCCACGTTGCTCTGGAGACTAGATGGACCCCTCCCCCTCTAAGTTGGAAGGGACGACAGCCACGCTGGGCCCCACCTCCGCTCTCCAAGAGGTACGTCAAAGTGACCGTTGCAGGGGTCTAGACGAGTCAAAGCTGACTTTCATTCCTACCCACTCAAGCTGCCAGTGTCCCTGACTCGACCATCACAATCGAGGTCATTTACGTCTGGGAGCTCAAAAATCCTGCAACGGGTTCTATCTTTTCGCCCAAAATCGACCGATGTGATTGGCCCTATAAAGGGCTTCAATCATCACGGTGGCCTCGGCCTCCATACTCTCTTCGCTCCCTCCGATCCCCTCATTGAGTTTGTCTTTATCCATGGCCTAGGGGGTGGGAGCACAAAGACGTGGTGTCTCAAGCCTGACCCAGCATACTTTTGGCCCAAGGAGTGGCTTCCTCGTCACCCCGGCTTCCGCAATGTGCGGATACACAGCTTCGGATACGACTCGGATTGGAAGGCCAAGGGGCATTCAGCCACAACAACACACGACTTTGGCCAGGCGTTTCTGCTGGTACTTCGCAGTTCAGAATGTTTCTCGATCGTAGGTACCAAACCCCATGCTTAGATACACCTCGATGCTGGTCTCAGGTATCCTAACATTCCCTGGCGTGCAGAATCCCATCGTCCTCGTGGCGCATAGCATGGGTGGGATCGTCGCTAAAGAGGCAAGTCTCTTACGGCTATTGCTCCCCCCCCTCTGCGGACACTGCAACGCGGGTCTAACAAAAATACGCCGTGGGGCAGGCCTACATTATGGCACGACAAGATCCTTCCTGCCATGAACTAGCCAGCAGAATTTTGGCCATGGTCTTTCTCGCAACTCCACACAGGGGATCGGACCACGCAACGTTGTTGAACAACATTCTCCGAGTCTCAGCCGCACACGGTGCGCGACCATACATTTCGGATCTCGAACGAGTAAGTGCGAGCTTGGCCAAGGTCAACGACTCGTTCCGGCACTATTGCGACGGACTGACTCTCTACTCCTTTTTCGAAACGCGAGAGCTAAGCCTGGGACCTACCACGTCCGCTCTTATTGTTCCCAAAGAGTCGGCCATTATGGGCCTTCCTGGGGAACGGGTGTCGTTGATGTACGCGGACCATCGAAGCATCTGCAAGTTCGAGTCTCCCGATGACCCAGGCTACGCTACATTAACCGAGGCGTTCAATGCCATCAACAAGGAGATATTCAAGCGTAGTAAGTCCCAATTATAATCGCATCAGCTACATGTTCTGGGAGTCCTCGCTAACCCATCTATCTCTTCGCTTGGTAGTTTCTATCAACAACTCAGATCGTGTCTGGGACCAGCTTCGGCAAATAGAAGCATATCTCGGCATGCCTGAGGTTCCCGAGGACGACCTTAAAGACCTTAATGACATCATTTTAGAAGGGTCATGCAACTGGTTTACGGACAGAGAAGCCTTCCAGACGTGGCTGACTACAACACCCAGCTCAGGCCCCAAGCTGTATTGGGTGTACGCGAAGCCAGCCACGGGAAAATCAATACTCGCAAGCCACGTCATCAAGGTTACCGACGCCTTCAACACAGATTGCAGCTACTACTTCTTTCGCCATGGCGACAAGATCCGATCCACCCTCTCGGGGTGTCTTTTATCCATCACCTACCAAATGGCCGTTCTGAACATTCATGTGCGGAATAAATTGCTGCAACTTATCGATCGCGGGGTCCGCTTTGAGCGAGAGAACGCGAAGAATATTTGGAGAAAGATACTAGAACCAGTCTTGGTGAACAATGGAGTGTTTCAACCCCAGTACTGGATCCTGGACGCCCTCGACGAGTGTTCTGACATTCTTTCCTTTTTCAGCATACTCTCCAAGTTTGAGCAGCACATGCCAGTCAAGGTATTCGTCACCAGCCGTCGGTTAGAGAGCGTTACCGCGGGATTCGCGGAACTGGAGCAGGTTGCCTCTGTGTCGCCTTTTCTCTCGACTGAAGTACAAATGCAAGACACCCGAGACTCAATCCTCCAGTACCTGACTGTTAATCAACGCAAAATCCACGCCGAAACCGATGCACAGAGAGCCGAATTGCTCGACAGGATAATCAACAAGGCTCAAGGATGTTTTCTGTGGGTGCGCCTCGTCCTCGAGGAGCTAAGCACAGTTTGGACCATGGCACAAATCGAACGAGTGCTTAACGATGTCCCGCAGGAGATGGACCTGCTTTATTCTCGTGCGGTGGAGCTTTTGCTCTCCAAACCATCTCACTCAGCTGCTGTTGCGAAGGCGATCCTGATGTGGACCATCTGTGCGATCCGGCCACTGACCGTTGGGGAGCTGCAAGCAGCATTGCATTTGGACATTGGAACAACGGTTCAGAATCCGGAGGACGCTATCCCTTCCCTCTGCTGTCAGCTGGTTCATGTTGACAAGAACGGCAGGGTCCTCATTGTTCACCTCACAGCTCGGACCTTCTTACAAGACCGGGGCTTAGAGTCGCCGCTTACCTTCTGTCCTATTCCCGGTCATAGGCGGATCCTCGAGGTATGCCTTAGACTTCTCGTCTCAGACGAAATGAAACCCCCAAAGGGAAGACGGGGCGGCGAGAAAGCAGGCGGGAAGAGAAGGCTATCCAAGCAGCAGTCCGCGTTTCTGACGTACGCGGCGCTGCGCTTTTCCGAGCATATGCGCAAGACAACATCCAACAACGACGTGATAAACCCTCTCCTCCATGAGTTTCTGGAGAAAAACGTCTTTACTTGGATTGAGTTCGTGGCCAAGCACGACAGCTTGCACGTCTTGACTAGGACGGCGGATCTGATCAAGAACTACTACCAACGACAGACCAAGTACTTCCCGCCGCTGGGGGACCAAATCCAGCTTGCCGATGCATGGACTGTCGACTTGCATCGCCTGGTCGCCAAGTTCGGCACCATCCTCATCCGGCGACCGTCGTCCATCTACTCGCTCATCCCGCCCTTCTGCCCCTCCTCGTCCGCAATATCGACAGTTTTCGGGAAACCAGCCCGGTGCATCCGGGTCGTCGGCATCCAGGACACGGGGTGGGATGACCGGCTCTCGTGCATCGACTCAGGCGGCTTGCAGTGCTATGCTGTGGCATCTGGTGAGGGCTACTTCGCAGTCGGGTTTGGGAACTCGGTCGTCCTGCATCGCGCCACAACCTGCCAGCGATGGAAGGAGCTGGATCATGGCGATGTCGTGCGCCGCCTAGGCTTTGATCGCACAGGCACTTGGCTGGTTTCCGCTGGACGCCGCAACCTCAAGATATGGGACTTGGAGGGAGGCGGCACGCCACGGTTCGCCTTTACCGTTGCGTATGACATCCTCACTTTTTCTCTGCAAAACGAGACAGACGGGATCATTGCCGCCCTACGAAATAACACGACAGTCCGGTGGTCGCTTCAGTCAGGCGAGGTTCTCTCTGACAACCCGTGGCGGTCCGCCTTCGACGACGAAGGCCAGTTCCGGCGGCCGCCACTTCTCGCCGCCTTCTCCGCCGACCAATCCATCCTCGCCATCGCCTATCGCGGCAGGCCGATAAAGCTGTGGGATCTCGAAGACGACGAGCTTCTCGGATTCGTCGGGCGAGAGAACCAGGACCTGGGCTCGCTCGCACTCGGGACCAACACGTCCCCGTCCTCACTGGTATTTCACCCGGAAGAGTCGGTTCCTCTCCTCGCCGCCGCCTATGAAGATGGCGACCTGTGTCTCTTTGACTATGATGAGCTGAAACTCATCAAGATTATCGAGGCGAATGCGCAGATCGTGGCCTGCAGCTCCGACGGCGCCACGCTGGCAACGGGCAACGCAGCTGGTATGGTGCAGCTGCTGGACTTTGAGACGCTGCAGCTGCTTTTCCGGGTCAACGCCGTGGACTACGGGATTCGCGACCTGTGCTTCAGCTCCGATAACTTGCGGCTGATCGATGCGCGAGGCACGCAGTGCAATGTCTGGGAGCCCTCGCTTCCGTCAGGCCGGTCCCGGAGCGACGATGCCTCGTCCAACTGGGAGCCGCCCGAGCCGCGGATTGTCGGTCTCATGGACGGAGAGGTCGAAATAACCACCATCGCCATCGAGTCGTCGGGCAGGTGGTTCTTCATCGGCAAGTCGGACGGGAGCGTCTGGCTCTACCGCACGGGCGATGGGAGGTCGCAGCGGTTGCTGTATAGGCACGGATACCACATCTCGGTCATTCTGATGGCATGGGGGGATAAAGCCAATGTTCTCGTCACCTCGGATTCGTCTGGCCGGTTCATGGTGTTCCACATTCCTCCCGACGCGAGGAATCGCGGCGAGTTTCCGGACCCAGACGAGCGGTTAGATGTTCGCTGCGACATTCACCGCAAGGTGCCCATATCCCATCTTTTGCTGAGCGAAGACAATCACCTACTCCTCGTCTCAACCACCGAGTCGGACACGGTCTGGGATCTAACAAGCACCACGCGCGTTTCTAGCTTTCGTTTTGGGTCGCGTCCGCCCTTTGGATGGACAAACAATCCCCGCGATACAACCGAGAGGATATTGATCGGGACGACCGGCGTCGAGGTTTGGGACTGGAAGTCGTGCCGGCTAAAGACGAAGTTGAAATGGCCGTCACCATCGTCACCATCGTCGGGCATGGGGTCGTCAGAAGCCGCTATCGCCAACATCCAGTCACAGCGCATCAAGAGCGTGACCGAGGCGCCCGGCGGCCGAATCATCGTCGAATATTCGGACCTGTACGTCGGGAGCTCGACGACCGCCACTCAGCTTTTAAATTCACGCGACTTCAGCTGTGCTAGTGGTGATGTTCTACCAGGGTTTCCGGCTGCGTTCAGTAGCGTCACAAAGGACCTGATGCATCTCATCGGAGTTTCGGGTTCAAAAGTTTTTTTCTTGGACAAGCGGCTGGGGATATGCTCGGTCGAGTTCCTCGACGGCAAGCAACCCGGCTTCCGGCACGTCAATCACTGTTTCATTCCGAGCGACTGGTGCAACCGACGCGGTACCCTGAGAATCCAGGTGACAGGGGACGGGGATATTCTGTTTGTCAAGACGGAAGAAGTGGCTGTTGTAAAGCACGCCGTTAGATTTGAGGATGAGAGGAGGGAGGTGTTTGAGGAGCCTGTGGTAGAAGCTGGACTTAGGTAGGCAGGGATATACCCAAGAAGTGGAAAGTCTGATAGACATGTAACATACCGACATCGTTTTCTACTCTACATCATTGGTCGCGTATCGTGACCGCGCTCGTAGGGCAGCACCAAACTTCCATAGCACAAAAGGAGCCGGCCAGGAGATGGCCATCGCGGAGAAAGCCAGGAGGGAGTTTCCCCATCCATAGCCGAGGGAGCTGTACATATATGGGGCAAACATGGGAAACGCTGTCAAACAAAGCATTGTCAGCATTGCGCTTCCCCAGTTTGAGGGCGGGCCGGCCGTACTGAAACCTGCAACCGCTCTCAGAAGTGTAAGAGCGGCCGTGGCCGACGCTGCATACAAGGGGTAGACGTCCACCACGTACGACGAGATGGACTGCATGCTTATCATGATACCTCCGCCGAGGATCGCGGCGCCGAGGTTTGGGAGAGCCCAGTGTAACTGCTTCTGAGCAGCCCACCCGTAAAGAAACAACCCCAGCGGGACGAGCACAGCGCCCGGTATGAGTATAGGTGCTCGGTGTTCGGGAAGCCCTACACCGCCGTTTCGAGATTTTAATCGAGAGTAGATCTGCAGTTCATGGTCCACAACGTCAGCCTTGGAAAGGCCGGGAGGGGGCGTATCAACTAAAAAGTTGGGGGCCCTACCCGATCTGAGATGGGTCCCATGATCTGTGTGCCGACCGTGAAGCCCAGGGCCATGGACATGTAATTAAGTGTGGCAATCTCAATCGATTGCCCGTACACCTCAGTCCAGATCAACACATAAGTCGAAAGGGCCAGATACAACAATCCGTAGACGTAGGCAACGTACAGGGCCATGGCTTGGATGAGAACCTGTGTCCCGATGAGCCGGAAAGGTCTGACCAGCGCCTGAAGCAACATCTCCCGAACATGTTTGCGTTCCGGAACAACCTCGGCGTTTTCCTGGTCTCGAAGAGCTCTCTTTCGGTTTGCCATGATGACGAGCGGATAAGTTTCCGGGAACAACGGCAGACCAATCACTTGAATGGCGGCAGACAGGATCGAAGTCGAGTAGAAAATCCAACGCCAATCCAGGTAGCGAGCAATGAAGCCACCGATGACAGGTCCCAAGGCCGGGCCGAGCAGCGTGAATATGTAGTACAAGCTCAGGCCCTTCCCGCGCTCCTCGGGCCGCCAGCAGTCGCCCAGAATACCTGCGCCGATGGCCGGCGCAGAGCCCCCGATACCGGCCAGAAAGCGGAGAGCCAGCAGCTGCGCGCCCGTTCTGCAGAAGGCGCACCCGAGGTTGAGGATGAAGAAAGTCAACATGGTGAGGTGCAATACGAGGCGACGGCCGTAAACCTCAGAGAGGGGGGAGATGATGAGCGGGCCGACGGCAGACGCGAGGATGAAGACAGAGAGTATCATTTGGGTTTCGAAGGCGGTTGGGATCGAAAACTCGGATTGGAGAATTGGGAGGGCCGGGGCAACAATGCTGGATGCGACGGGGGGGACAAGGAGAAAGAGGGAGGTGAGGAGGGTGGTTGTCCATTTTTTGGATGAGGACCAGTTCTTGGGGTTGTCGCGGTCGGCCTCCCAGGAGGTGGCAGTAGCGGTAGTGGTTGGGTCTTGCTCTTCGAGTAGGGGTTAGCAATTGCTCCGGTTAGGAGAAGGGTGGGGTTTAGTCAATTCCAGGTTGTTGTCAAAATTCATACCTGCAGCGTTGGTGTCAACATCGGTCTGAATCGCTCCCATCCTGTAAGAAATGGTGTAGGGAAAGCAACCTGGGTCCCTGGAACATTGCCACGTCCTTAGGGATTTATCTCTCCAAGCTCAGCCCCACTTTTTGAGCGCGCGCCTCAGACCATCGCTTCGCGCCAACTGCGCTCCACCCATGTGGTCCGTGACAATGTACTGTGGGGCCACTACCCAGAGAACGCTTAAAAATAGGGTCTGTGACCTATTTGCACGAAATCGAGACTAGTGTCACGAGCCTTAAAAACAGCCAAAAACTCAACTTCACTTTGTAAATTTCCAAGCAATAGGTCTAAAACCCCAATGTAACTTGAATGCTGAGGTTTGTTCTTATAAGCGCTATATATTACAATTTTTAATTGTTTTTAAAGTGAGAAATAACTAATTTTGAACTTACTAGCGGTTTTTCTTCTAATGCTGAAATAAAGGTATAAAATGGACGTCCGGAACGATTTTCACTACTATTAAATCCTATCTCTTTAAACTTCAGACTGGCTTTAGAAAATGCAGTATTTACCTTAGACGGTATTTTTCAGTGTGTTAATCAGCTAAAAGACTATTAAGATTTGTAAAAAGAAAATGTAGACAAAATAGCAGTAAACAACTATATAGCAGAACTCGTTAATAATATTCACTATAAGCTCTAAATCACTACATAACTTAATACATAACGTATACTAATCTAAGTAATATATAATATCATTATTAATTATTACTTAATACATAACGTATACTAATCTAAGTAATATATAATATCATTATTAATTATAACTTATAGAATAGTAACTTTTATCGTTATTGAACTTCAAGAACCTATAGGCCTGTAGTATAGGGCTGTGGCTTAGAGGAAGAAGTGCTGTACTGGTCCAAGCTGGCTATAGCGCTTAACAGCGCTGTTATTACGACCTGCACCCGACACAGGCCTCGAGAGGACTGGCGCGGGTTAAGACAGAACGTATGGCGGACGCCAAAGACTGAGTGGGCGTTCCGAAGACGGCTTGTTAAGCTAGCACTCCTAGACGGGGGTTCAATGTCACTGTAGGTCGCTGTCACTATAATACACAGAGGTGAGTCTGAACAGTAGGACACAAATGAACAATTGAATA
>Ga0247770_1000257_pt1 | contig 51821 bp, 53 predicted proteins | sample UWRJL136409B6_FD_179943 | JGI IMG/M metagenome (GOLD analysis project Ga0247770, IMG submission 179943) | Plant litter microbial communities from Arlington Agricultural Research Station in Wisconsin, United States - UWRJ-L136-409B-6 | ecosystem: Environmental > Terrestrial > Plant litter >...
CGACGACCTCACCCCCGACTCCGACGCCGACTCCGTCTTCGGCGGCAGCAACTCCCCCTCTACGTCGTCCATCTCCTCCTCGATCTTCCAATACCGCTCCGAAAACGGGCGCACCTACCACGCCTACAAGGACGGCAAATACGTGATGCCCAACGACGAGCGCGAGCAAGAGCGTCTCGACCTGCAGCACCACCTGTTCCTGCTCTCGTTCGAAAACAAGCTGTACCTCTCGCCTGCGGGGCGGGACGGTAGGCCGCCGCTGCGGAATGTCCTTGACATTGGGACTGGCACAGGGATCTGGGCGGTTGATTTCGCGGATGAGAACCCCGCCGCGTCGGTGGTGGGTGTGGATCTGAGTCCGATCCAGAGCCCGTTCGTCCCGCCCAATCTGACCTTCCAGGTCGACGATGTCGAGGAGGAGTGGACGTGGAGCGTCAAGTTTGATTTTATCTACAGTCGGATGATGACGGCGGGCCTGGCGGACTGGCCGAAGTTTTTCGAGCGGGCGTACGAGGGGCTTACGCCGGGGGGGTGGATTGAACTGGCGGATATCTGTCCGCTGACGAGCGATGATGGGACGCTGACGGAGGATTTGGCGGTGAGCAAGTGGGTGAATCACTTGATGGAGGGGTGCAAGGCGATTGGACGGCCGTTTGACGGGGCGGTGAAGTACAAAGAGCAGCTTGAGGCGCAGGGGTTTGTGAATGTCGAGACGGTGGTGTACAAGTGGCCACAGAACAGGTGGCCTAAGGATAAGAAGCATAAAGAGCTTGGTAAGTTGGGTTTGGATTGGGAAGTGGAGAAAGCGTGCTGACATTTTCAGGTATCTGGACTTTGGAGAACATTTCGACCGGCCTGCACGGGCTCAGCTCGGCTGTGTTCACCCGCGTTCTGGGCTGGTCCAACGAGGAGTTGGAGATCTTGCTCAGCCAGGTTCGGAACGACATCAAGAACACAAACATCCATGCGTATTGGCCGATGTGAGTAGCCCGTCTCTCCTTGTCCGCCGTGATGCTGACGATAGTAGTTATGTGACGTACGGCCAGAAGCCGGAGTAAAGGCACACGGCCGGTCTCAAACTGCTGTGTGAAAGTTAGAAGTTGGCGAACGGTGTATCGTATATCTTGTGAGACAAAGATGGGCTTTGCGAAATTTCCATTTTCGTACCTCGCCCACGTGAAGGCCTCAGCTGAGCTAGGGTCGAGGGTAGGCAAGTGAGCTAGAGTTATGAAGCCGGTTCAGCTAGCTAGAGCTATTATTTGCCACCCTCGTTACCACCACACATCTATAATAACAGCTTCTCGGACCGGGCCAGCCGGCCTGTTCTCGCCTCAATCACCAGCCAAAGATGGCCATGTTCCTCATCGCGCCGGCAGTCTGCAGGGTGCTCAAGACGCTGCTAGTCTTGCTCGATGTGCTCGAAGTGATCGCAGGAGGGGCCGTGGTGGTGGTCTGGGTCGATGATGGAACAACCGAATCAATCCCCTCAGCCTTGAGAACGCTCAGCGCGTTCACTCCGCCGCAGGTTTCCAAGGTATAGCCGGGGCAAGGCACGTTGCAGTCGTCCTTGTTCTTCGCCAACGCGCCGCCCAGCTGGTTTCCGCACCAGCACTGGTTGCCGTTCTGCAATCCGGCAAATGCAAATTTCCCGTCCGAGCACCTGCTTGTGCATGCTGAGATCGACATGAAAATGTCGTTCCCGGTCATCCTTCTCTCCAGAATGGGCTGCGCGGCATCTTGGCTGTAGCAGCCTAAGGCGGTCCAGGTGTTAAGCCGTGGAGCGCCGGTGGATGACCCAGCACTTGCGCTGGAGACGGTGATGTTCGAGCCAGTTGTCGTTGGGGAAACTGAGCCCGTCGCAGCGACCTGGTGGGCGAGAACCGCGAAGGAGAGCGCGAAGAAGGTTTTCATGGTGACAGAGTTGAGGTTTGATCGAGAATTGCGGGGATGGGCTAGGATCGATTGAGAGTGGTTGGTGTTGACGTTTATATGAATGCTGAAAGATTTAAGCCAAGGCAGCAGCATCTGCCAGGATTTTCCTGATCCTGCAAACCCACCTGTTTGTGGGACGGTGGAGAGTTGACAAGGATGATGCTCCGCCCCAACGCTCGGAGCCAAGGCATAAGTTACCCCTGGATCCTCCCCCCTCCCCCCCAGCTTGAGCTGGAAGCAAACTTTTAACTCTTCTTTCGTAGAACAACCTTATATTCATACCGTTCTTCACCCTGATTCTCGTTCCCGAACGTGCTTGATGGGCTGTCGAGTATTCTCCAATTAGTGGTGACTTATGACGTCAAACAGTTTGACGGGTGGTGGGGTTACATGCGAATCCTTCCGCGGCATACCCGTTTTTGCAATTTCCGCTGAACCAACTCCTCGTATCCATCCTCGGTGCTCCAATCATCGCAATTCTTCGCCGGGGTAATACGAGCACTAGCATATCTCGGAGCCGGAAGGTGTTTGCCGTCATTGGGTGCTATATTGATCCGCGCAGCCGTGGTACATTTGCAACCTATCTTCAAGCGACCGCTCATTTCAAAGCGTCGGCTTAGTGGCCAGGGGAGTGCGACCGTTATTCTTGATGAATCAATCTCGAAAATCCTTTCCATTCGACATGGAAACATTGGGCCCTCAGGGAATGCTGGATACGCACCAAAAGCATTGCCCAGATTTGCCTCATACAACCAGGCTGCCAATATATCCAGAGGCCTAAGGGCTGGTGGTTGAGAGAGCGCCTGACTAAACACCTGGAAGGCATTGCCAAACTCTCGATGATCGATAATGCGAGGCTTGTCGCAGGGCCGCAGTGGCATTGGGAGAGAGTGGTGCAGAGAGTGGTGCTGAGGAGGTAATAACACCCTCTGCAGCCAATGCAGTCACAATTTTGGCCGTACTGGTCTTCCGGAGAACTGGGGAATGTTCCAGTAGGCCCACAACAAATTGAGCGAGTGAACCGCCGCCTTTGGCTGGTTTTCTGAATAAATGCAGCAAGCGTCGCTGGTCAGCTGAAATCGCGGGGGCCTCGACAGACATCAGCCCGTGGAGGGCGAAGAACATCGGAAACGAAACGATTTGATAGCAGAGTGCCGCCTCTGCCTCACCCAGGAAAAAGATGGGCATGATCCGTGCGATCGATTGACAGCACACGAGTATCGCTGATTGATGGACGCCGGTGTCTGCATCCGCCGATAAAGATGAGATAGACCAAATGATGGAAAGGACTTGAGAGTAGGTGGTCCAAAAAAGGTACATGAGCTGGGCCGCTTGCACGTCGTCAGGGGTGGGGCTGTTGAGGTCTAAATTCGGACATCCTGTCATTCCCCAGCCTGGTGGAGCCGATGTCTTGAGCCAAGTCAACAGAGACCTCTCGCAAGATAGGCATTCCTTAAGGCATCTCCCTCCGAGCGCCATCTTGAGGGGCAGGTCGTCGCACTCGATGACGGCATCGAGCTGCTGCAGGAGGGAGGGGAGGTCAACAAATATGTCGACTATCAGGTCTCTGGGCGTTTTCTTTTGCGTTGACCAGGGGATTGTTTTCCATTCCGGGTTGCTGAGCAGTGTACGCCGGCGAACCAGGACGGCGGCGATTGTCTATAGTTGTTATGAGGCGCTCATTTTCGACAGATTCGAGAGATGCGAGTCTACTCACACACATATATCTCGCTTCGACAAACATGTCGTGGGTATAGCCTTCGGCGAACGCACCTGGCGACCTCGCGGTGAGCAGGGCTAGCTCTCCCATCTTATGCGTTGACCAAGCGTGTGGTTGGGGTAGATGATGCTCCTTAGGGGCGCCCCCGAGAAGCTAGCGCAAACGACACTAAGTCAGCTGTCATCATCAGCGGAAGGGGAAGGGTCCAACGCTGTGGAGATTACCTCGTGCATTGCTAGTACCCTTGTGGTCACGAGCATGTCGTCCGATGGCGGGGTAGAGGTCGGCAAGCGGTCCAGGGCAGCCGACAAAGTCTTGATGGCGTCGCCGTATAATTGGAGCCCATGGTGAGCCATCCACTCGGTCTTCTCCCGCCTCCCAAGGATGGCGAGACAAAGGGCGAGGATCGACTTTTGCAAGGGACGGCTGTGCTGAAAAATGGGCATGTCCTGCACGCTGGTAATCCAAACGACAGTTGACAGCTCGCAGGCATGGCCGTTGTTGGGGGACTGAAGGTCCCACAGAGTCTCGATGCATTTCACACGGTACGCTGAGTGGGCGAGGCTCGTTGAGAGGGTGATTTCCGGGGGGAAAGCCGTGGAAGCAGGGGTCCGATTTCCGTGGGTTCGGGCGGAGGCGGTGGGCGGCGGTTGTCGCAGCGCCTTGGACTTCAGCACCATTGAGGCGGGAATAATATGGACGAAAACCCGCTCCCGCTCATATCCATCGCACTCAATTCCCGCTTGGCGACATCGAGCGCACGTGGGCTGCGCTAGATCGCACTGACAAACACGTCCACGTTAGAAACTCTGTCGGCCGTGCAGACTGCATTTCAGAAGGGACTGTGATTAAAAGGCCCGCGCAGGCTGGGGAACACGTACTCCCTTCTTCCGGCGGCGACACACGCCGCAGCCTCTAGAGCGGCCTGGAACTCCAACCATGATACTGCTTAGCAAAAAATAGGCGGCTGCGAGGCTTCGGGCGCGCAATCTTTCCCTTGCGGGTGTCTGTCCAAATGGTGTTATGCTGTGGCGCAGGGCGGGGCTCCGGGAGGGCGACCGTGAGTTGATAAAGAGAAGAAGGCCGGTACCAGATTACGTCGGAGATGACCACGCGCATGCGTTCGGCGGCCGCCAGAAGATTTCGGCGTCGAGTTGAACCGCGATTATCAGGAACCCAAGCCACGATGCTGGATCGATGCACCATGAATGGGCGACGTGATGCGAGACGCGTGTGTGGTCGATATGCCAAGGATGCCGACGGGCCCACAAATTGCCCAACTGGGAACCATTGTGCGCTGGAGAACCCTGGCTGTGCCGCTTCCTCCGCATTCGCTTCACAAAGGAACCGAGAGCGAGCCTCAGCTGCATGTCTGCCTGCGTCTTGGCTGCGTTTGACACAATGTTAGATGACGATGCCATGGTGGCAGAGCCAAACACCAGAGTTTGAGTCGATTATTTGACATTCGACTATGGTGATATAAATGCCGATGTTGAACTTCAGTTTTTCGAGATGTTTCTCTATTTTCGACAGCCGACCTTTGTGAGCCCTCCAGCTGACCAATTGGCACTTTGACAACCCCTGTAATCCGTACAGCACGGTGTAAGTCTTGAGACCCACCGCCCAAAATGGCAGCAGCAACCATCCGACCGCCGGCAAATGCCTTCGTCAAGGTGATGCGCAAGCTCTACAACCCCATCGGCTTCACCAAGGGCTACAACTTCACTCTCTTCTTCATCTTCGCCGGCGCCATGGTGGGCTTCACCCTCGCGCGGTTCCAGTACCTCAGCTACAACGGCATCCTCTGCGGCGAAGACGCACAAAGCTTCGACTGCTATTACTACGACAAAAGTACCGTCGAAAAGGCGGGAATCATCATGCACCTGGCTACTATCCTCCCCGCGGGGTTCCTCGCATGCTTCCAGTTCGTGCCCGCCATCCGCCACAAGGTCATCCTGTTCCACCGCATCAACGGCTACGTGATCTTGCTCCTGAGCTTGGTCGGAACAGCCGGTGCTCTCATGATCGCAAGACACTCGTTCGGCGGCGGGTTGGACGTGCAGGTGGTCGTTGGCGTCTTGACGATTGCGTTTATCGGGTCCTTGGGGCTGTCCTACTACAACGTCAAGCGCCTCCAGCTCGAACAGCACAGGGCATGGATGCTGAGGGCATGGTTCTATGTGAGTGATTCGTGCGCCCAATTCTTGTCGCCGCTAACGCATCCTCTTCCAGGCTGGCTCCATCATCACGACGCGCATCGCACTCATCGCCATCGCATCTCTCATTAGCAACCAGGGGTATTACCTCCCGATCTCTTGCGATCAACTTGCCAGCAGATATCTCCTCGGCTCGGAGGAAAGCACCCTGAGGAAATTTCCGGAATGCCAAGCATACTTTTCCGGCACCAATCCTGACCAGGTAGTGCCCGTCGAGGCTGACATGAGCGGCAACGACGTTGCGAGTGTCCGAGCTGCGCTCAACATCCCCTTTGGCGCGGCAATCTGGCTGGCCTTCTTCATTCATGCCGTCGGCGTCGAGTTCTACGTAAGCCCTCTCCATTTTTTTGCACTACCGTTTCGTATTGTTGCCTCCAGTCGCTAACGCCGATGCACTCCAGATTCGACTGACACCGGCCGAGGGCGAGCGACTCCGTAATGTGTCGTACCAGCGCCAGGTCGAAGCCGGAATGAAACACCCGGGTCGCGGGGGCTTGACTGCGGACAAGCTCGGCGATTCAGCGCTTTGGATTCCAATGGAGGAAAGGGAAAGCGGTAAATAATCAAGGTGCACCGAATCACAAGGCGAGCCTTTGCGCACGGTGGCGAAACTAGTCTTTCCCGAGAGAAATTGAGGATGGTTATCAACGCAAAGGGGGTCGATATATCGTCATCGACTCGCACGTTTTGCCATTTGGCATTTTTTATTTTTGGATATCTATAACAGCGAGGTTTCGGGATTGGAAATGCAATTGCTTGTCAACATTGTCCTTCCGGAGAAGCAATTCTCCCATTTTATTTTCCACGCTCTGTACCACAAAAAATATTTCCCGACGACATCGTTTGATAGGCCAACACTCAACGGTTTGTCATGCCCCGCGGAAATGGTACGGCTATAAGCGACCATGCCATTTGTGCGCCTTTCCGGCCCCCGAATCACAGACGCCGGGATTTGTTCGCGCTTCGGCCTCGACCGGCCCCCCCTATCGGCTACCGAACGGGACTTGCCGGTCACTGAGGACGATTACTCACCACTCTGCATCCCGCCTTGCCATAAAGTAAACAGACCCCGTCTCTCCCTTTGGCAATCCCGATTGTCCAAACCCAGTTTATCGACTCGGAACAAACAACACACCATGGTCGGAATACCGCGCTATCTCTGGACGGCCCAGCGCCGGCCCGAACTCGCCGGGCACCTCCACGGCATCAGCGGCCGCAAGTTCGCCCGCGCAGCAGCCAAAAACTTCATCCTGCTCCAGCTCCTCTTCCTGGGCTTATTCAGCTATATCTTCGGCGCTCTCTTCCAACAAGGGGAGCGCACGCACAACATGACCATCGGCTTTGTCGACTACGACGGTGGCGCCATCGGCGCGGCAGTCCGCCACGCTTACGGCACCCTCCAAAGCGACACCTTCCCCACCCTAGACGAGCGCTCCCCGTCCGACTTTCCGGACCCCTCATCCCTCGAATCCGTCGTCTGCTCCACCGGCTACTGGGCAACCCTCTACATTCACCCCAACGCCTCCCTCGCCCTCGCATCCGCTCTCGCCTCCCCCTCCCCCTCCCCCGCCTCCACTTACAACCCCAACAAAACCCTCACATTCATCTGGAACCAAGCTCGCTACCCCCCCATAGTCGACGCCCTCATCGCCTCCAACCTCGCTCTTCTCTCCCAAACCGCCCAAACAACCTACACCTCCAACCTCACCGCCCTGCCTCCCACCACCGCATCCCTCCCCCTTCTCGCCTCCCCATGGACCCTCTCCTCCATCAACATCCGCCCCACCACCCAGGGCTCGCGCGCAATCTACAACACCGTCGCCATCATCCTCATCATGATGCAGGAATTCTTCTACCTCGGTGTCATCAATTCCCTGCACCAGGCCTTCTCCGTGTACACGAAACTCCGTCCCTCGCGGATCATCCTCTTTCGCGCGGCGAATTCGCTCGCGTACTGCCTGGTCGGATCGCTGTGTGTGGCGGGTGCGATCTGGGCGTTTCGTAACGGGTGGGACGTGGGGGCGAGGGAGTTTGGCCTGAGCTGGATGGTGCTGTGGCTGTTTGCGCATGTCAACTTCCAGACGCTGGATGTCTTTTCCGTGTGGCTGCCTATGGGGTATGTGCCCATGGCGCTGGTGGCGTGGGTGGTTCTCAATGTAACCTCCGTCATTGTCCCGTTCGAACTCAGCGCCGCATGGTACCGTATCGGATATGCCATGCCGGCGCACGAGGCGTATCAGGTCCTGACGGGGATTTGGTCCGGCGGGGGATGTGGCAGTTCGCAACTTAGATATGCACTGCCGGTGTTGTTTGCGTGGGAGGTGGTGGCGTCGGTGTTGGCGGTGATGGGGGTTTATCGACGGGTGCATTTCGCGGGGCTGGCGGAGGAGGAGGTGAAGAAGCAGTTTGGGGAGCGGGTCGAGGCTGCGATGGAGTTCCAGCGGAGGAGGGAGGGGGAGATACGCAGGGAGGAGCGGGAGGAGGTGGGGGTGGGGATGGACAAGGATGGTACGGATGGTGAGACAACGAAGGCGGAGGAGGCGGAGGAGAGGGAGGCGGTTGATGTTGATGTGGAGAGGCGGGGGAGTACCGTGCAGCGATGCAGGGACGAGGAGCGGGTGAGGAGGGAATTGGTCGAAGAAATTGAAAAGGAGGATGAGTTGATATTGCAAGAGACGAGGAGAGGGAGTAGGGCAAGGCCGAACTTTGGGCCGACGTTTGGTTTGCCGTTTGGTGAGGACGGTGATGAACGCGATAGTTGAGGAGTCGACTGAGAAAGAAATCATATTTGTATATATCAGGGTATCTTATGGAGGTTCATCATATTAGAGGTGTTGAAATAGAGTTATTCTGGCTTACAACAGACTGGACTGTCTCCTTTTGTGGTGACTAAATATGCGATACAACGATGAGTCCACGAGAGGGCCAGCCCTCATAACCGCCATTTTCAGCCGCAAGATGTGTGACGAGACGCGGGAAACAAAGATTCTCGTGAGAACAAAGGAGTCTCACCTGTGAAGTGATCCTAGGTAGAATCCCCCGCACGCCTTCCGCCTCAGCAACAATGCCTTGCTCGTGTTGGAACGGTTTGATTGTAGGTATAACAGGGTATTCTAGAAGTCTAAAGGGTATTTTCTGAATGCTACCAGAGCAGTAAAGCTGAACGTTGTTGCATGCCTTGACAATAATGATGCGTTTCCTGACTACTCAGGCACCTCTCTTCACCACACACCCGGCACGAACCGCCAAGGCACCCTCTTGCAATACTCTGTCCACGCATCGCCATACTTGGCTTCCAAGCGTTTCTCATCGCGGATGCATCGATGCACCAAAAGCAACGTCATGAAGATTGCGTACGTCCATACCACCAGCTTTGTGCTGCCCACCAACGCACAAGTACTGTAGCTGAACAGCAGATCTGCCAGGTAGTTGGCATGCCTCGACCACCCCCACCAGCCGCTGCAAAGAAGAAGATTATTGCGCTGCTTGCCATCTGCCGTCATGAACGGCGCGACAACAAACTCCGCAGGCCTGCCCCGTATGCGACACTGGTGCCCCAGCTGCCGGGCGTGGTGCTTTTGGTTATTGACGGAGCGAAAGAGGACGTACCCCGCCAGACCAGCGGCGAAAACAACAGTCAGGTAAGTTCCGGGGGGCGATGAATGATAAATTCCCATGTACTGTGCCTGAATCGTGTACGTAGTTGGCAGAAAGCAAAAGCACCCCCAGGCGAGATAGAAGCCGTAGTGGTCGTGGGCAATATCGATGGTGCCCAAGTACCAGGACTCGTTGACGAAGAAGTCCAGCACGTAGAGTGCGTGGAGGGAAGTTAGGAGGATGAGCGATGGTTCGATATGGCCCAGGGTCTGATGTTGGTATGCCATGTTGGAGAAGTCGATGATTGTCCACACCATCATCCCCAGATGTCCGTTACTGAAGAGCTTGAAGTCAAAGTCTTTGCCCAGCCGAGGGTTCAGCTCAATGCCCATGTAAAAATCGTAGATCGCGAAACCTGGTGAGAAACAGAGTCATCAATACGCGGCGAAATTGTACCTATCAAAGGCGCAACTTACGGCTAAATTTGCAATCGTCCGGATGAGTCGGCCACACGTACGCCTTGATGAAGGCGAGCGTTGCTGCCAGAAAACCTCCATAGTTCATCGCTGCAACCAAGCCACTCCAGTTGCGCGGGATGAAGGCTGGGTCCAGAATGCCCAACCAAGAGAAGGCAAAAAAAGCGAGATGTGTGACGACCCATGCTGAAAGGCCGTTCAAACGGTATGTAAGAGCATGTCCGGCTGGTGTGTATTGTCCGGTGCGTACTTTTGCGGGCAAGCATTGGCTCAGCAGAGCTTGCCATGCTATCCAACAAGCGAGGGCGAGCGCGCCATTGACGGTCAGCCGGGGGCGGTGTTTGTCGAAAATCGTCCAAAACCCTTCACGGAATGCCGCGGCGGCAAAGGCACAGAACGATCCCTCGAACGCGGTCAGGACGATAAAGGCGATGGTTATTCCGAACGGTCCGATGAAGACGAGCGATGAGTTGCCCAGCGAGCTAAGCCAGGATTGGCCCGCACCCGCCCGGCCCCAGAGGTTGTCGACGTGTGTGGGGGAAGAGGTAGAGGATGGTCGTCGCATTTTCATAGGGTTTTGAGGTGCTAGAGGAGAACCATGAAGCGCCCGGGCGAATCACCGGTAAATGGTGGATGTGATGTAGTGCATACAGTAAAAAGTAGAACCCGAATGGCTAGCTGAATCCCCGTTGGTAGCCTTGTCTTACAGAGAACACTCTCGTGGACTCTGTTGCAGGCGGGTAGGTGTACGATGCAAAGAGAAAGATCCGTACTCTCAGACATGGCGCGCAATTTTCGTATGCGTGGCAGATCGACTGCTCGGGAAGGGCCTGCTGGGCAGCACCTCCAATCCGAGACACTCGGCCGGTGCCGAAATGGATCCGAGCTGGCAGCAGCACTGGCGTGCAAGGAAGGTGGGTAGCCGCAGCTGAGCTGCTTGACTCCATTGCATTTAGATATGGTGTCCAGTTTGATATGAATCTTTCAACTCCGTTGTCAAGCGGGCGAAGGCCAAGCACACGACAAGCCATCGGAAAGCACATAGTCTTATAAATTATTAGCCGATTAGTCCCAGCCCTTTTTGGTGTTTTACAATACCCACGTACTTTTGCGACCAACTCAGGGATGATCTGAGCGAATCCCGCGGTGTAGCTTCCCTTTACGTTGCGCGCACTCAGTGTTTTCCCTGCATCTTGAGGCCATAATCCCAGGCGGGCATTCCAACGTCGAGAAACCGCTTCACAAAACACAGTGACACGGTCAATGCGCGCCCAATGAGCACATGGCTTCTGATGGATGTTCGACTGCAACGTCGAAAACCTGGGCTTCCAGCTCGATTAAGCTTAGTTTTACCGACATGTGCGACGGTTTGATGAAGAGCACTGCTTGCGGCTTGAACGAGGCCGCCGCCATCGCGATTTTAGAGCGGGGTGATATTGGGAAGGTTTCCGCTCATCGGGTCCCAAGAAGACCTTGACTCGCAGCAACCGTGGGAGCATCTTACATATGCCAAAGTTCTGTCTTCTAAATCAGCGCAAATTGCGGAGCCCGATTTGGACTGCTGGCTGAGGAAAGCTACGATTTTTGTTCCGGCAAATTCTTGGCGGTGTGGTACCTGACTTTGGGCGGTGACGTTCAACGCCACCCGCACCCAGGAACCTGGTCCTCATCTCGGAAACCAAGAGTAAGGTATGCACGAGCCCGCGCTCCATCGTCGACCTTCGAATTTGTTCTAGATAGTTTTATCGAGGAAAAAATCTCCGCACAAGGAAAGAGATAAATGGTGGGACAGAGATCACTGAGGCCATGTGGTATCTGGCTGCGCATGTGCAAGGGCTGCAAGTTCGGTGAAAGGGAACTCCCGCCGGCCGCTGCGTACCTAGGTACTTCGTGGCCCTGTGGAACATGGAACCGGCCGGTGGGTGGGGCTTGGACCCTGCATCTTGGTTTCTACAGAAAAGGAGGATATCTCTGCGTTTCCAGCGCGAGGTTTGATATTTAGCAAGGGAAATCGAGGCAGCTCTGTGTTTTTGGGTGGCCTGAAATGTCTGGTACGGTCTTGGATGTGGTGAGGCAAATGACGCTAGGGACAATTGCAGCTTCCAAAGACGGCCCCTCCAACGCTAAAATTGCAGTGTTCGCCTCCAAGTTGCAGGCCCGCTAGGGCTTTGCGGGGGTGGAGGCGATCTGTTGCAACCCTGCACGGGTAAGCTTTTAAGCCGCAACACCAACACGAACCAACCGCGACCGCCTTCCACTGTCATCTGAACTCTCAAAACGCGCTGCGCGTTAATGAAAAGTGGAGAAATGGCTCCTGACAATCGGAGCCCCGGCAGTCACAATAGCATAGAGAATCAATTCACACAATAGGAATACCGGCCTGAGAAATTCGCACCCGTGCACTGACCAGGCTGAGAATGTTATTTATTCTTCTGCCTTTTCCAGTTTCCTGCAATAGTTCCTTCCTCTCCTCTCATCCCCATCACACTCATTTGGGCCCTCATTTTCAGCACTATCTCCAACCATCTCTCCAACCCTCGAGCTTCTCTTCCCGGCTTGGCACCTTCTGCTCGACTTGCTCGACACGCGAACTGTTGGACATTCTCCTCTCATTTCTTTCTACTGCCTCCCTCATCCTGCTCGGCGCGACCAAAGATGCGACTGACGACGCGACCGACCATTCGCTCAAGTAAGTCAGCCTTCAATCAATGCTCATCTCATGCCTTGCTCTCAAGCATCTGACTGACCACTTTTGCGACCGACAGATTTCCGACTGACCGACTTCAATCCACCTCTCGACTTCACCTCGCATCGACACACACACACTCGCCGCTTTGGGTGGTTGGTTGGGAGCTGCGGGGGCACACACACACATTTCCTTTTCCACACAGAAAAAAAAAATATGGAGGGCGGGAGGGTACACTCAGAAAGATGCCAGAAAGATGCAAGAAAAAAAAAACACTTGGGAGGGAGGAGGCAGCACACTGACGGCACACATACAAATACAAATACCAAGGAATACCATCTGGGGGCTCTCTGTGGAAACTGTGGCGGAGGATCTTTGCGCCTTCGGGCGCAGGACTCCGGGTGGCGGCGGGACCACAGTTTCTTCTCACATTGACGGCGCGACGCATGCGGCGGAAGGACCCAGGGCTTCTCCCTGGGCTCCTTCCGGGTGGTGGCGGGACCGCAACTGTCGTGGCGTCTTTGTGAGATAGGTAGCAATTAAATTATTTGACATCATGGTGTTTTGCCCGCGAGTGACCTCTCCCAAGTGACGTGTCGACTCTCTCTGCTCTTGTGGCTCTTGTTCCGGGTGTCATTTCTCTGCCATTCCAGACAAATCTTTCGCGCCTCATTTGTACCACGCTGTGTTGTCTCCATCCCCCATCATGGGCTGTCCGACATTCACGGTCGCACATCGAATCGCACATCAAGGTTGCGCAGCTGGTTTCCAGTCGAACCATCACAGCAGCCCTGAGTATGAGACAATTTCATCAACTACATGGCGGCAGGTCTGGGATTCAGTGATGAGTCCACGAGCTTGTCGCGTCGAGCACCTGGATGATGCGCTCCCTTGCGTTATGGCGGACTTGGATTGCGCTACACCAGCTCAGCCGCGTCTCACTATCACCACCGTTTGGCATGCTTGCTCTGTTGTCTCGAACTGCGAGATGCGCCGGGATGCATGGCAAAAGACCACAGCAGAGTAATCCTTCCTGTCGCGAGGGCTGACTTGATCTGGACCGGCGCTACCTATGACTGGGGCCCCGGTCGCCATCCCGATGCGACAGCAGTTCGAACGGTGGTGTCGATGCGCCAAACGGTTTTGCGGCCGGACGGGGGCGATGGTGGAACTTGATGTCTGTCTTTGCCGCTGGACATTCAAGGTTGGGCGTAGGGCTTCGGTTGGGGGGTGTGGAGGAGACCTGCGCTTGTTCCCGACTGAGTGGTTGTCATCGTCGTCGCCTTCCCCGCTCAAATAAAAACGGGCGCCCTAGAGGCTAGAAAGGCTATGGAGCCGACGGTGATTTTGTGGACGAAACTTAAATCAACATCGAGGGCACGTGCAGCTTGCATTGGAAGGTCCTGCGGTTGCTAGTGCGGTCAGGAATGCCGAAGCCGACGAGGCTAGGAGCCGGAAACATTTCACCAGCAGCTTGCGCCGACACTGGCTCCTACTTCGCCTCCAGTTTTGCGCCCCTTTGGGATTTCATTGTTTCGGCGGGAGCATCGATCAGCGCATTGAGGACAGTTTTCCTGACCGCTGCATGACAAAGAAGCACGAGCATCGTGTTAGGGGCCACAAGGGAGTGAAAATGACATGATAACGTCAGCTCCCATAGAACAACAAAGCCCGAACAAGGTAAGGCTTGGATGACTCCTGGCATAGTGTATGATATCTAAGGCGTCTAATTTTGCTTCCGAACTTGCAGACCAAATGCCTAGTGTTGCTAAATGAGGTCCCGACCGTCGACCTCGCTGCTTGACCCCACATCAACGTCATTGGTGCTCCTTCGCCGACGTTTGACCAGTGCGCGCCTTCCGATGCGTGGAGCTTTGCATCCTGGCCCCCACCTCCCGCTAGGCTAGGTGCGAAACGGATGGTTATGGCCGCGAGAGTCCGAGATACACGACGGTGTAGGTCTCGAGACCGAACAAGCTGATGAACTCGAGCGCAACTCACCGCGCCGGGGATCAGATGTCTCGAAATTTTTATCTCAACCCCGCGCAGCTTGCGAATCAATCAGAAGTCACCACTGCCAACCTGCGGGTGGTGCTATAACCCCTTCGACGGCAACTCCTGGTGGGGCGATACCTATTATAACACCAAGAACTGGATCCGAGGGCTCACATACATGGCCGAACACGTATGTTCCCTCTGAAATTCTCCCGTCGAGCCCCAACTGACTCGCAAACAGGGAAAATCCTGGCCCGACCTCGCCTCCATGTCCCTCTGCAACGAGCTCCGCCAACCACTCACCAAATTCGAGCTCTACACCAAGTCCTACAACTGGGAAACATGGCACTCCCTCTCCCGCCTCGGCGCTGACGCCATCAAAGCCGCAAACCACAATTTCCTGATCTTCCTCTCGGGAATAGACTCCTCAACCAACTTCTCCGTCGTCGCTCAAGGCCTCCCCCTGACCCCTGGAACCGTGATCTTCAGCCCCGCCAGCTTCGGCAGCTACGCAGACAAGCTTGTCATTGAGATGCACAGCTACGACCCAGCACCAGACTGCACCGCCTTCGGGAAGAAGCTCTTCAATCTTGGCTTCCAGACTCTTGACGCCAGCGCAAAGAACATCCTGCCGCTAGTAATGACTGAGTTTGGGTTCCAACAGAGCAACCAGACGTACAAGAATGTCTATGCCACGTGCTTAGAGAAGTTTCTCCCGGTGCAGCGTGTGGGGTGGATGGTTTGGGTGCTTTCTGGGGGTTACTATGTGCGGGAGAGGGCGCAGGACTATGATGAAACTTGGGGGCTGCTGACGCATGATTGGTCTGGCTGGAGGGAGCCTGGGTATGTTGAGGAGGCGCTGAGGCCGATGGTTAATGCGAGTTTGGAGGTTAAAACTGCTGTGATGGATTCTGCGGCGTCTATGGGAGGGGTTGGTGGTGCTACCTTGGTTTGTTGGCTGGTTGTGATGGTGTTTGTTGGGATGGCTGTTCAATGAAAAGCAGGCATTTCTGTGTCGGGTGATGCATAATCTTGGAAGCATGAGCATTCCTCGCCTACGGTACTGGAGTCTGTTCAGACCTAGGTGGACGGGCACCTCGAATTTTCCCATGCGAACTTGCCTAACTGGCGGCTCGTTCGGCCCGCCGCATTCCATGCTCACTGGCACTCCACCGACTGCCATCTGCCAACTCCCCGTCACTTCCACACCACCCACGGTCACTAACCAAGCTGCTCCTACCTAACCCGGAACCCAGGCTCCACGCTCGGGCCAAGATCGGGATTTCTTTATCTAGCCTCCCCCCGCCCGCGCAAGCCTTCTACGGGTTTCACCTGGGTTGCTGCCTCTGATCAATCTCTCCATCTCATCAATCTCCCCAGTACCATTAATTTCATCAATCATCAATTTCCCATCACCACGCAGTCAAATCCAGCACTTTGTGGAAATATACTGCAATGGCACCAGTGGACTGGCGGGACCTGGAAGCAGCCTGGCCAACGTCTTTTGTGGGGAAGGGTGTCCTTGATCTGCCATCCCGGTCTCTGGTATTGAGCCGGCCTGTTTTCGAGCATGATGCAGAAAGACTGTTACAAGACCTCAGGGGAGAGGAATTTGGTTTTGACCGCACGTCAAAACCTTGAAGGTGGGTATTTATCCCTGCCCTCCCTCTACTTGGGCCATGATGCACCGAAGTCTAACTATTCCCTGTCCCAAGTGCGCCGAACAAGCACGCATGTGGACCCATTGTACATATAGTGGGAAGGTCGCAGTCTCTACGATTGGTGACATTCGCGGCCTGCTATCCCTTACCAGGCAAGGTTGTGGACCCCTCGAGGTAGAAATCCCCTTCCTATGCAAAGAATTCTGTTATTCTCACGGCAGTACTGACTAACTCCGGCTTCAGGTACTGTACGCGATGCCACTGCCGCTGGGCGAGGTGCCGGAGCTGCAGAAATTCACCCGAATATTCCGTGTCGTGCTGCTCCTCGATCATGAAGCTCAGCTCAACGCTTTAAAAGGCTACGACTTCGCCTGGGACATTTTCGTCAAGATCGATGTCGGCTCGAAAAGGGCTGGTCTGCCACTTGACTCGCCGCGTCTTAAGCAGTTTCTTGACCGCGCCGTAAAGTCAAAGCACGTGAATATTACTGGGCTCTACTCTCACGTGCGAGAGTCGTACGACTGCACAACGCCCGATGAAGCGTGCGATGTCCTGCATCAGGAATTGAACTCGCTTCTGAAGGCATCGGAATTGTTGCCACCGAGTACTAGACTCATCCTTTCGTTTGGCTCTACCCTGATGGCACATGTGGCCAAATACATTCGGGATTTGTTAGTGACGCGGCCGGGTTTGAGCTGGGAACTCCACGCAGGTAAGCTATCCGTCGACATCAAATGCAGACGCCTACAACGCTGAACTAACTTCACGCGGTATAGGAAGCTACATTGCAAACGACTTGAACCAAGTGGCCATGGGCTCCGTAAAGCTCGAAGACATAGCCGTTCGTGTCGTCGCTGAGGTCTGCAGTGTCTACCCAGAGCGAAATGAAGCTCTTATCAACGCCGGTATCCTAGCTCTGTCCAAGGCAACGTCTAAGCACCATGGATACGGCTTGGTTGTCGATAAACCAGGGTGGCATGTGCGGGACATCAGCCAAGAGCATGGTATCATCTCCTGGAACGGTGAAAATGGTGCAGGAAGCGTTGAGGAGACGTTCAAGGTTGGCGACAAGATACTGCTGTACGTGCCTAACTCGGGGATTACAGCGGGGGCGCACCCATTGTAGTACGTGGTGGACAAGAATGATGTGGTTACTGACGTGTGGCGCCCCTGGAAATGGCGGTGATAAGGGTTGTTTCAGCTCGGGAAGATCTCCTTCGGCCGCCACTGATCGAAGGAAATCTTACTACTTCTCTGTATGTTAAAGTATCCTGTCATTCGGTTAGCGATATGGTGGTACTTGGCTCTAGGCCTGGCTGTTAGGAAAATAAGAAGTGTAATTAAATAGCGGTTAATTATAAGAACGTCTCTTTGCACTACGTCCTCCACCTCACTTACACTATTATCTCACCTCAGGCACGCACAGTCCTATCGGCAAACCTCACGGCTGGGACGGCAAGGCCTAGGACATTACGCAATAGCATTATACAACACACTATACCTGCATTACGAGAGCCCTTACCTGCATTTCAGGGGTCTGGCGTGGATTGGAATGGGCATTTTGAGAATACGGTATTATTAATAGCCTATGATATAAAGATCTAGGTCTTGTGGTTGGGGTTGTTTGTCAAATTATAGTACAAGTGAAACGGAGGGAGGCCGTAGTGCAAGGAGCCATTCTCAATTATCAACGTACCTGACACAAAGGCGAGGGATGTTTGGCAGGTCTGCATAAAGAGCATCTGATTTTAATCCAAACAACAGCTTCATCTAAGGAGAACAAATACCTTATCCAACGGGACGCCCCGCCGTGTAAAATGACAACTAATAAGGGCAGTGGCCACAATACCCGCAATCGTCCGCCGAGCAGGCCGTAAAGTCCTTCTCGGACCCCTCATCCCAACTCAAACCGTCATCACTCCCCGGCCCATCCCAGTCCTTTTCGCAGTACGCGTCACTTGCAGCATCACACGAACTCTCCCAGCGAGCTCGGACTTCCGATGAAAGGATATCACCCGCATCCGGGAGTTTCTCCCTGACCTCTAGCTCTCCCACCACGTGGAAGCGGAGCTCGAACTTTGCCGAGGGCGTCGATGATACTAAATAGACAACACGGTGGATCAGAGCGGCAAGCTTCGCGAGATCTGTCGCATGGCTTCTCTCCCAGGCCTTGACGTGCTCACGGACATCTTTGATCTGAATCTCGTTCGGAGCAAAGTAGCCGCTTTTGTGGAAGGCGAGAATGAAATGGGGAATCTGGGTTACCCAGAGCCGCGGGAGCTCATCGGCAAGATAGTCCTTCTTCAGCTTGGTGAAGATGCTTCTGGTCTTGAGGTCGAAGACGTGGCTCTGATCGATGGGGCTTCCCGCGGTCTCAACTTTGAGGGTGGTGGATGGGTTGGATGGTGCTTTTGTGTTGTGAGATGGGACGGAGATGTTAGAGAGGCCGTTTATCACGTCTTCGAGGGAGGGGGGTTTCTTGTTTGTGCTGGCAAGATTCGCAGGGGAGCGGCGAGGCAACGCGGTGGCGGGGCTGATGTATCCGTCTGCCCCGAAGCGCACGACGAAATCTAGCTCCCCGAACGAGTAGCGCAGGAGCCTATTGTGTGAGGACGAGCTCTTGACCTCCGGCTCCCATGTGGTGTACGCCTCGGGAAAGGTGTGACCGTATCCGCGGACGTCGGGGATCAGCTCCGTTGGAGAGTTCTCGCGACGGATGAAGAAGACGGTATTCCCGACCTTCTCCACCAAGATTCGGAACGGCTTGTTCTCCGCATTGCCGCGCACGAACCGAAGAAGGTTGCCTATTGTGCTGCTGCATGCCATGACGTCGGTCTTGGAAGGGAGGTCGGGGTCGACATCGAGGCATGCGACGACGCCTGGCTCGATGGGGTGCTTGGGGTAGCGCGCGGCATTCCCGTCGCGGAAGTAATTGTCGTTGTCCTGGCTGAGTTGAGGGGCGGTCGATGGTGGCATCCACAAAGGGGGTTTGCCTGAGCACAGCTATGTCAGAAGACTCTTCAGATGGAAGGGCTCCGGTAAGAGGATGGGGTTTAGGCCCGACGCACCAGGGACCAAGATCGTGGGTTCGACCCCTTTCTTGTCGAGCCAGTTGTACGACGTGAGAAGCTGGACGTCTCGAATTGTCGCCGAGTCAACAAATTTCTTGGACGGCACAGCGAGGTCTTCGGCTTTGAGGGTTTGGAGGAGGGGCCCAAATGGAGGCGGCGGGGCTTGAGGTGTCGAGTTTGCGACCGATGGGGCCCTCTGCGCGGCGAAGTTCGAACGGTAGGGCGCCCGAGACTTGCTAGACCAATAGGAAGACATGGTAAATGATGGGCTCTGAGTCGGGGAAGGCACGCTGCGCAGATCCCGTCAGACGGGATCTCGGGGATCGATCGAACTGTTCGTAGAAGGAACGGGCAGATTTGAGAGTATTGGGGACTGTCTGTCATCAGATCTCTTCATTCCCCCGCTGGCCTAAGTACGTTGGGTGGCAATGTTGCACCCCGGGCTTTCGTTCCTTTCGGTGCATTGCATTCAATCTGTTACAACTGAGGCCCACGGCATGTTATCGATGCAGCTGGCCAATGGCGCAGCTTGAAGCGAGTGCTCGTTGGTGAACGGGATTTGGGCCGCACAGCTCCGGCCTCTACCCAGCTGCCAAGTTGAAAGCAAACAAATATCGAGATTTCGGCTCCCGTCTGACGAGACTGGGTCTACCCCACTGGTCGCCCTGTTTTCCGCGTTTGTTTCCGTGTGGTGTTCCCCCCTCCAGCCTGGACTGTGTGCATCCACTCCATTGCACCGACGCGATGAGGCCTACGATGAGCCAGGCAGAGGCTGCTCATTCGCTGAAGATACGGCAGCCAGACTGTTTCCATTGGTGCTTGGCGCCGTTCGAGGGGCATACACGGTTACACCAAGCTGCCCGGTTCGGAATCCGACAGGCTGTGAATCGCAGACGCCAATTACGAGCGCTGGCCAAAGATGCCTACCAAAAACCCCTCCAGAGCGTTACCGCAGCCCAAAGGCAGCCGAGTCGCTCATAGTTGTCTTTGAGACAGCACGTGCCTTGATGGTGCAAACTACTTTACATCGCAACACCCCGTCGCCTACATTATGGGAGGCTCGGAACATCAACTTGAACTTGAAGTAACAGCTTGCAGCTCCTGACAACCAACAATATCAGTATTCGCCTCATACTACGGCCGATTCTCTCCACAAACGTTTTGTCACCATGGCCTCCGACCAGCGTGCTGACCGTCTCCGCAAGACGTTCCGGAACGTTCTCTCTGGCGGCCAACAAGTCAAGTCAACGCTCAATGCTCAGCACTTCCTGGAAGCAATTCGCGCTGAGCAACCCCCGGGTTCGTGCATCGAGCGTCTTGTGTCCAGCAAAAAGGGCCTCGATTCCCTCAGGGATGCAATCCGGATGGACGTTTCTGAGTCGTTCATTTTATCACATACCTTGCCATTTCTCGACTATCTGTCGGATCCCACGATCAAGACCCTCGTCGATGGCCAGCTCCTGCGAATGGTTCTCGAGGTGATTGCAAACCCGCCCACTGTCTGGAATGCTGCCCTGAATATGTTTCGCAACCGAAAGATGGCCGAGGATCTTGTCACACCGTTTGCCTGGCTGGCTTTCGAGCTACTCTCCCTCCCTTTGAGGTCCGAGATCGATGTACTTGAGGATGTTCAGGCAATATCGGAACGAATTATTGGAGCCCAGCAACATGAAACTAGAGAATTCGGCTACAAGATCCAGAGAGTCCTCCAGGCTCGATGTTCACCCCTTCAATCCGCCGTAGACGGACCGGGCGGCCGCCACGACAATGATCATGAGAATTACCGGAATATTCGAATTTATCCCACAACAGACGAGTTTCTCTCTTCTCGCCGCTCGTTCTACCTTACCGCCCAAGAGGTGCTTGAGACCGGCGCGGAAACACGCGTGGGAGTCCACCTGGCCAACCAATTCCGCCTCTTGAGGGAGGACATGGTCGCCGAGCTACGGGAGGACCATCAAGTCGCTACAGGTGTCAAGAAAGGCAAGCGATCATCGCTGGTTCTGGGACGACTGCGCCCTGTTGGCCTTGATTTTGGGGGCGAGGACGACGGGCGATTCAGAAAGCCCTACAAAAAATGCACACTCCTGCTCCAATGTTTCGACGGCCTCCAAATTCTGCAGAAGAAAGAGATCGATGGCAGAAAGAAATACCTCAAGGATAAGCCTCAGTTTCTCAGACATCAAGCCTTTGGGGTTTTGTGTCGGGGCAATGAGATCATCGCTTTCGCCTTCGTCGACCGGGATATCGAACGTCTCGCCAAGGACCCCGCCATCCTATCCCTCCAGTTCACCGACAGCTATGGGCTTCGAAACGCGCTACTTTCACTGAGTCTTCCCAACTCCATGAGCGTTCAATTTGCCCTGGTTGATACTGCGGTGTTTGCTTACGAGCCTGTGTTGGTTGGACTCCAGGGGCTCACTGACTTGCCATTGCAGCAGGTGCTCGTGAGCCCCACTTCTGCCGATTCAGTTCCGGAAGTGTACCAAACACCGAAGTTGAAAAGGATCATTGACAAACTGAAGCCAAGTCTTGCTGTTCCGCTTGCACATGATGACTCTGTCCAGTTGCAGGTGTCTGCCACCAAGAACATCACAGTCGATCGATCTCAGCACGAGGCTCTCTTCCACGCTTTAACCTCTTCCCTAAGCCTCATTCAAGGACCCCCAGGTGCGTTGACATCGCAATGTTGTTGAGAATATTACCTTGCACTGTACATTTCGGAGGGATGTTTTCTGTTTGTTTGAACAAGGACTAATACCGATTACAGGAACCGGAAAGTCCTTCATCGGTGCCATTATTGCGAAGCTATTGTTCGACTCTGGAAAGCGCATTCTGGTGGTCAGCTACACGAATCACGCCCTCGACCAGTTCCTCGAGGATCTTCTCAATGAAGAAATTCCGGCAAATGACATTCTTCGCATTGGCGCTAAGGCGAAATGCACCCCGAAGACCCTGCCACTCCTTCTCTCTGAGCAAAAAGGCGGCTATAAGCGGTCTCATTCTGCTTGGGAGATCATCGACCAGTTGAGATGCCGGGCAGACGTATTGGCTCTGCAGACGATAAAGGCGTTCAGAGATTGTCGCCAGTTTTTGCTTAAGTGGGAGGCCCTGTCCGAGTATCTGGAATTCTCCGACGAGGATAGCAATTTCTATGAAGCCTTTCAAATGCCTACAAGTAACGACAATTGGCAACTCGCGGGAAACCGAAACCAGAAGGTCGGGCCTGACTACCTTTACACGCAGTGGATGAAAGGGCGAAATCCCGGCGTTTACGGGAAGAATTTCTCTGCGGCATCAAAGGTCATTTGGGCGATGTCCCAAAAGGAACGACAGGGGCATCTGGAGCGATGGACAAGGTCACTGGTTGGAGAACGGCTCGACCTGCTTGAGAAACACGCCTCCCGGTTCAACGGTATCCAGGACGACATTACCGACCAGTTCAGCGAAGCTGATGCCTCCACGATGTCCCAAAAACGGATTATTGGCTGCACTACCACTGGGGCGGCGAAGTACTCCAAGCTGATTCGCGCCGCCAAACCTGACGTCGTTCTCGTTGAAGAAGCCGGAGAAATTTTGGAGAGTCATATTTTGACCGCCCTCGCACCGTCAGTCCAGCAGCTAATCTTGATCGGAGACCACAAACAGCTACGACCAAAAATCAACAACTACGCCCTTTCTGTCGAGAGGGGAGATGGCTTCGACCTCAACCGTTCCCTCTTCGAGCGCCTGATCATGCAGGGCGCAAGCCACAAGACTCTCCATAAACAGCACAGGATGGCCCCAGAAATATCCAGGTTTCCCCGCGAGCTGACATACCCTGGACTTGTTGACGGTCCCAAGACCGGCGGAAGGCAGCTAATCCGCGGTCTGCGAGACCGAGTGGTTTTCATCAACCATGGGAAGCCGGAAGCATCTGACCAAGCGCTCTCAGAGCGACGGGACCCAGGCGTGAAGGAGAGTAAGCAGAATCCCTTTGAAGCTGATATGGTCTTACGATGCATCAAGTATTTCGGACAGCAGGGGTACGCCTCCCACAACATCGTCATCTTGACGCCGTACCTCGGGCAGCTTCGACTGATACAAGACCTGCTGCGCGAGAATGAGCACGATCCAGAGCTCAGCGAAATGGACAAGCGAGATCTCATTCGAGCTGGTCTCCTCAGCGAAGCTGCTGCAATTGTCGACAGAAAGCCACTCAGAATTTCGACCATAGGTGCGTTGCAATGCGACAATTCTAGCTGCAAGAAGCTGACAACACACAGACAACTATCAAGGCGAAGAGAGCGACATTGTCATTGCTTCCTTGACTCGAAGCAACGCATCCGGAGATATCGGCTTCATGTCCGCCCCCGAGCGATTGAACGTCCTCATCACCAGGGCTCGGAATTGCCTTGTCCTAATTGGAAATATGGAGACCTTCATCAAGAGCAAGAAAGGAATCACAACTTGGCACCCTTTCTTTGAGATTCTCAAGACACATGGGCATCTCTACGACGGGCTACCCGTGAAGTGTGAGAAACACCCTGAGAGGACCGCCCTTCTAAGAGAGCCGATAGACTTCGACAAGGCAAGCCCGGACGGCGGGTGCACAGAGCCATGGTACGTATGAGCTATTCTCCGAGTCGCTTCAGGTGATTCTAACTCTGGTATAGCAACGCACTTTTGAAGTGTGGCGCCCACAAATGCAAGTCCAAGTGCCACCGAGTCACGGACCACAGCCAAGCTCAATGCAATCAACCTGTCGACAAGGTGTGTGACCGCCAACACAAAACACGGGTGGTGTGTAGCCGGAGCGCAGACGGCTGCAGGAAATGCATCCAAGAGGACAGGGACCATGAACGCCGGATCAAGAGAGATCTCCAACTCGAAGAGCAACGCCAGAAACGTCAAGAATCATATGCTAGAGAGCTCCAGGAGCTGGATGATGAGATTGATCATGAACGTCGACTAGCGAAGTATAAAGTCGAGGAGGAAGACCAGAAGAAGACACTCGAGCAGCGCCGCGTGGACCTCGGTTCTATGAAAGAGACGCAAAAGCGAATTCAGGAGCAGGAGAAGCGGAAGGAGATCCTGGCTGCTAAAGTCGCCTTGAAAGCAAGCAAGGAGGCAGCGCGGAAGTCGACGGGAGTTCCGGAGCCTTCATCCGATGCAGGGTTCGATGCCCCAGAAGACGCAAGATCAGAATGGGAGCAACTCAAGAAACTCGAAGGAGCCAGAAGCGACCCCTTGGATGAATTGATGCGAATGATTGGGCTCGAAGATGTCAAGCAGGAATTTCTGTCTATCAAGTCAAGGGTAGACCTCACCACACGGCAAAATACTTCATTGGCGACCGATCGTTTCAGCTGCTCAATGCTGGGGAATCCCGGCACCGGTAAGCTTCCACCCTATTGTCCCCGACAATATGCTTCAAACCGCTCACAATTCATCGTCTAGGCAAAACCACCGTTGCGAGAATCTATGCCAAGTTTCTCACCGAGGTCGGCGTAATTCCTGGTACGTGTTTCAAGGAGACCACCGGGGCAAGCCTGGCGAACATTGGAGTCTCTGGATGCAAAAAGCTCATCGAGGAAATTTTGAATGAGGGGGGCGGGGTCCTGTTTCTCGACGAGGCTTACCAACTGACCTCTGGCAACAACATGGGCGGCGGAGCTGTACTTGACCACCTTCTCACCGAGGTCGAGAACCTCCGCGGCAAAGTTGTGTTTGTCCTTGCTGGATACAACAAGCAGATGGAAAGCTTCTTCGCACACAATCCTGGCTTGCCAAGCCGCTTCCCAATTCAGATGGATTTTGCGGACTACTCCGATGATGAGCTTCGTCGAATTTTGGAGCTCAAAGTCAACGGTAGGTTCAACGGACTAATGGACTGCGACGGCGGACTCCACGGTCTCTACTGCAGAATCATCGCCAGACGAGTTGGGTATGGCCGCGGAAAGGACGGGTTTGGTAACGCCAGGACTGTGGAGAACACACTCAGCGGCATATACAGGCGGCAGGCAGACCGCCTGCGGCGCGAGCGTAAGGCCGGCAACAAACCAGACGACATGTTTTTGACCAAGGAAGACTTGATTGGTCCAGAGCCAACAAATGCCCTCACAGCCTGCGCGGCGTGGAAGAAGCTTCAAGAGTTGACAGGCCTGAATGCAGTCAAGGAAGCGGTGAGTGCTCTTGTCGACAGCATCCAGGAAAACTACAAGCGAGAACTTGCGGAGCACCCCCCGATCCAGTACTCTCTCAACAAAGTCTTTCTTGGGAACCCTGGGACAGGAAAGACTACCGTTGCGAAGCTGTATGGTCAGATTCTCGTCGCCCTCGGCTTGCTGTCGAGGGGTGAAGGTTAGTGTTGCCTCCTTGCGCTGATTCTCTTGCTCCACGCCCGTGAATATCTGCTAACACTTCAGCAGTTGTTGTCAAAAACCCCTCGGACTTTGTCGGTGCTGCCCTCGGTCAGTCAGAGCAAAATACGAAGGGAATTCTCGCCTCGGCCATCGGAAAAGTTTTGGTCATTGACGAAGCCTACGGTTTGTATGGGGGTGGCGATAATCAGGGCAGCAGCTCAGATCCCTACAAGACCGCGGTCATCGACACAATTGTTGCCGAGGTCCAAAGTGTACCGGGAGATGATCGATGCGTACTACTGCTCGGGTACAAGGATCAAATGGAGACGATGTTCCAGAACGTCAACCCAGGGCTCAGTCGCCGGTTCCCGATAGCCTCTGGATTTGTCTTTGACGATTTCACCCAAGAGGAGCTTCGCAAAATACTAGACCTCAAGCTCAAGCAGCAGGGGTACCAAGCAACCGAACAAGCGGCACGAGTGGCGATGGAAATGCTTGACCGAGCTCGAAACCGGCCCAACTTCGGCAACGCCGGGGAAATCGACATTCTGCTGGATGCGACAAAGGCCCGTCACCAAAAGCGGATCTCACGGAACAGAGGCCCGAAGGGCACAGAGCAATCAAACAGCTTGCTCGAGCCTCGTGACTTCGACGAAAACTTTGACCGCGCTGAAAGATCTGACACAAACATCGGAGTCCTCTTCCGCGACACCGTTGGCTCAGAGCAGATCGTCGGGCTCCTGGAAAGCTACCAAGAAACAGTGCGGACGATGAAGTCTCTCGACATGGATCCAAAGGAGAATATCCCCTTCAATTTCCTATTCCGTGGCCCCCCAGGAACTGGCAAGACAACAACTGCGAAGAAGATGGGCAAGGTATTCTACGACATGGGCTTCCTTGCAACCGCTGAAGTCGAGGAGTGCTCTGCGACGGATCTGATCGGGCAGTACGTTGGGCAAACCGGGCCGAAAGTCCAGAAACTTCTGGACAAGGCTCTGGGCAGGGTCCTTTTCGTCGACGAGGCGTACCGTTTGGCCGAGGGTCACTTCGCCAAGGAGGCTATGGATGAGCTAGTTGACTCGGTCACGAAGGCTAGGTACTATAAGAAGCTGATCATTATTCTGGCTGGATACGACGCCGACATCAATCGACTCATGTCGGTCAACGCAGGCTTGACTTCTCGGTTCCCGGCAGTGATCAACTTCAGGCCATTGACCCCAGAGGAGTGCTTCTCTCTTTTGCTACAGTTACTTCAGAAACAAAGGGCCTCTATCCAGTCTAAAGGCAAGGACTTCGATTTGACGTGTCTGGAGTCACCAACTGGCGTCTTTAGGCAGCGAATGATCTCAGATTTTGGAGAACTTGCGGCACAGGACAACTGGGCCAGCGCACGAGACGTGCAGTGTCTTGCCAAGGAGATCTTCAACAAGGTGTTGCGCTCCAAGGTGGGCCTTGCGCAGGGACGGCTTGTTCTCGATGAGCAGACTAGCAACGCGGAGCTTGAAACGATGCTGAACGAGCGGAAGTCACGCAGTCAGTCTGCTACCACAGCCGATTTGCCAGGGCCACTGCAGCAACCGCTCCGACAGGACCCCCCAGCACCGCTCCCGCCCAGGATCACTCGGTCAACTGCGACGGTGATCAAGACCCAGGGGGCTGAACCCCAAGAGGCACCCCCGGAGGCGGAGGAAGAAACTCAAGCGAGTCACGAGAAGGAGAAGCAGGACTCGCGCCACTTACACGATGCTCAACGAGATGCCGGCGTCAGCGACGAGGTCTGGGAACAGCTGCAACAAGATCGAAGGGCAGAAGAGGAGCGCGAAGAGGAGTACCAGCGACTCAAAGAGGAGGCACGAAAGGCGTCGGATGCTGCGAGAGAGCGCATTGTCAAACGGCTGGCTGAAGAAGAGATGCGGAGAAGGGAAGAGGAGGAGCGGAAGAGGAAACTAGCGGCGCTGGGGATCTGTCCTGCCGGGTACCAGTGGATCAAAGAGAGCAGTGGCGGGTATCGGTGTGCGGGGGGATCACATTACTTGTCTGACGCGGATTTGGAGAGGGCGTGATGCGCTGGCTGTTTTGGATGGGGAGATTGGCGCGATGTGTAGTGTGATGGAGTGACCACGAGGGAGTCTTTCTTATCCGTGCGTGCGAGAATGCGTTGTGAGAATCGTCACCCAGCTTTGTTCCGCAATATCGATGTGTGGCTTCTCTTATTACAGACCTTAACTGCATTCTGGAAGAAGTCTTTAAATTGAGATGGAATAACTAAAGCCGTGGCCTGCTTTAATAATAACAAGGCATCTTCCGAACTGGCAAAAGGAGAGGCGGCAGCAAGGAGGTGAATTGATGGGGAGGGCTGCAGTCAAAAAACCCCAAGAAGCGAGTCACGATGGGAAATATTCTCGAATGCCTTGGGCAGTCTTATCAATTCTTCGAACATGAGCCAGATCAGGCAGGAAGGAACCACGAAATTCGAGCGATCGGCTCCGCTCAGCACAGGGATGACAGCTGTATACACCTGGCACAGCTGCATCGACAAATGATTAGCGGAAAGGCACGGGCCCAGGTTTTGGGCTCGGTTTGAACGCGTCCGCCAAGTACAGCGTCACGCTAGCGGCACATTACTACGAGGATCCCCTGGTGGTGGGCCTGGTGGTTCCGGAGGTCCGCCCTCTGGTTTTTAGCTAGGTGGGAATGCCACGGGTACGGCCACGGGAAGTGGAACTGGCGCTGGAGGCACAGCCGGGCAGACTTCCTCGCCTGTCAACAGTCTTGTGCCATCAAGGGCTGCGAATGGGAGGGGGGGAATGATTGGGTGGCGCCGCTGAGTTGACGCCTACTATTATTTGGGCTGCCTCAGACAAAAAAGGGGCTGCAAAAAGGGGCAAAAACATACAACACCAGGGATTCGCTGGTCGTCACCGACCCAACTCCTAGTCTGGACCTATCTGGAGGAGTGCTACGTATTGAAACACAACAGTTATCCATCCAGTGTCTCCCTTGCATCCTCAAACTCATCATCGCTTTCTTCCCCATCAAGGCACTTTACATCATCCTCTTCAGCCGGCTTACCCCCCCAAAAGCCCTCCTCCATACTCGCCATCAACGCTTCGAACGCCACCTCCAACTCCTTCTCTGGCTTCCTTTCCCGAAATATCATGGTTGCCGTCTTTCCGCTTCGGTCACTCTTCCCAGGGTCAATGACACGTACATTGGCCGCCTGAAACACTTGCATCATGTCCACTTCGCCATCTCTTGCCAGATAATGCAGCAACGTCCTTCCTTCTTTACTCACGGTGCTCAAATCACAACCTCTCCGTATCAGTAGCTCAGCCTTGTCGCTCCACCCCTGAAATATCGCCTCTGCAAGAGCGGTATCCCCTTCCCAATCGGCATGATCAATATCTGCGCCGTGGTCAACCAGCCACTCCACTGCAGCCAGCGTCCCTTGCGTGATGGCATGGCTCAGCGACTGCCATCCGAAGTTCGTATCCGCATTCACATCCGCGCCATACCGCAGAAGCAACGACAGCAGCTTCGAGGGGTCCTCGACGGGACATGTCGCCGCGCAGCAGAGAGCATGCCACTTGTGCCGCTCTCTTGCATCGACAGACGCTCCGGCTTCGAGTAAGATCTTGACGGCTTCGTAGTCCCCTTTGAGACACGCGCGGTGAAGGGCTGTGGTGCGGCGGCCTCCGTTGATGGCTTCAATGTCGGCGCCGTAGGCGATCAGGAGACGCATAGCGGCGTGGTCGCCACGGTGGACGGCGATGTCGAGGGGGGTTAGCCGAGCTAGACCGTGCGAGTTGACATGCTTGCGGTAGGAAGGGTTGTTCTCCAGAGCGTCGGCTAGGTCCATGTGGAGGTTGCCCATGACGATTTGGTGGACGGGGGAGAAATCCATGTCATCGATGTAGCTGGAGATGGGCAGCAGCTCAGCGAGCGCCTCGGCGCCGTTGGTTCCGTTGAGATACCAGATAAAACCGACGCTGAGCGGACTGCCTTGATCATTAGGGGCTTCTTGGTAGGGGTCGGAGCCGGCTTGGACGAGGAGGCGTACCATGTCGATGTTGCGGCATCCGATGGCTAGGGTTAAGGGGGAGAGCCCAGGGGTGCCGATGATGTCGTTGACCGAGGCGAGGCCTTCGACGAGGAGATTCTTGACGCCTTCGATGTCGTGGTGCTGGACGCGGCCGAATATGCTCTGGGGGTGGATCTCCTCGCCTGGGATTTGGTTTTGCACGCGGATCACCAGCTGTGGGCTTCCGTGGAGGTTGGACGAGTAGAACATGTAGAGTGTTGCGCGGATCAGCCAGTCAGGGAGGGCGTAGGTAATGCCTATGTTGCGACGGGATGGTTGACGCGAATGGCACCCACGGGATGTGCATTTTTGGATGCTTTGGCTGTGGTGAACGGCGATACTACCAAGCAAATGTTTTGGAGAGGACATTCGCCAGGCGAAGGTTGTTGACATATGACATGCACAGCGGCAGGTTTCAACGCATCTGAACCCTTGATGGCGTGTTACACGGGGTGGGCCAAGTTGCCCCTTTTCAGGTGGTACCAGTGGCTGGTGTATTTGGTGCTGATCAACCAGTGTCTGCTGTAGGTTGAACTGAAAATTGACCTGTGCTTTTGTCGGCTTGGCAAACTGAGCTTCTAGTGTGTCGAGCCGGCGATCGAGATGCGACGTGACATGGGAAGTGATGACCTTGCCCAGCTCGGAAGTTTGACTGTTTTGGTGTGCCTGGAGGGCGCTGTCGATGTCGATTCTCATCCTGTCGGTGGATGATTTCAAGGAGAGATGGATCTCGGCCAAGACTGGTCTGGTTGCGGTGTCACTAGACAGGAAAGCAGAAAAGTGCCCAGGTGTGGAAGGGTGGTACTTACATGTTTTGAACAATGAGCAGCCGACAAACATCGGATGTGATGGTCCGCAGTTCGCTCCTCCACTTGGCCACCTTCTTGGTACTAGCCATCCAGACCATTTTTCTCCGTTTTCCAATGTCAGGGAGCCCAGTCATGGCGGAAGGTTTGACCAAGCTGTCAATGAACTGATCAATCCTCTCCAGAATGACCATGCTGTCGTTGACCAGGAGCTCCAACTCGCTTGTTGATGCATGCGACTCGGTCATCCTTTGGAAGCCACGTTGGACGGAGTAGAGCGCCTCGATTCCTTCTTGAGTCTCCCCCAAGAAGCGGTGCGTTCTTGAAAGCTCCTCGCGCAGTCGATGGAGATCTGCCGGGGCGTCTTTCCAGGCTGCGAACAAGGTCCACAGCTTGGAGCTGGCCCGAAGGGCAACATCAGAAATGCCAACAGCGGCGCCAACGACCTCCATGGTGCGTTTTTTTGTCGAATTAGCGGGGATGAGGGGATCCTGTTGCAGTGCGGTACTTTCGCGAATTGAAGAGGAAAGTGCGTCTTCACCCAGACTCCCGTCACACTACCTACCTACCAAAGAGACCGAGAATTCCTTCAACCCTCGGGTAAAAACTCCTTTCGGCAATCCCATCTTGGCGATTGGCGGCACAGTTTAGATGCCGCACTTGCGCAGGGGAAGGGCCAATGGGGTGGTCCACAGATGCACCAAGAAGTCAGTGCTAGTGGGAAGACACTTTCGTGCAGGAGCTGCGCCGCAGACGGACATAACCCGGTGCCGCTGCGACCGCTATGACATGGAATTTTTGCTCTGGATCAATGCCATGGTCTACGCCGCCGAGGTGCCGACGCTTTGTTAAATACCAAGACTTGTAGCCGATCACAGGGATATCATTCTTGGGTGGTGCGTACCTACACAGTATGTACTGCCCAGTCGGCACCCTACTCCCTAATCCCCAACCGTATAACCAACTTCTTCGGCTTCCTGACCCAGCCACCCTCCAGTTCATAGCCACCATCCCCTTCCAAGGTCATGTCATACCGGTTGACTGCCCAAGTTCTTCCCCAGACAGATCCGGGCCCCAGCTCCAAAGTTCAGATCCACCACAGTCCTCTGCTCACACAGCCGGGCGTTCCAAGCGTCCGTCTTCGCGTTTTAAGTGCAATGCTGGCTGCCGACACGCGTTGATCTCTTATGATGCAAAATGGAGAATCACAGCATTGAAATAATGCATAATGACATGAATCCGTTTCTTGGGAATTACTACGTCATCTCGACACTCCAGCCACGCACATGGACCCATATTCGACCCTCGACGATATCGACAGACAAAATGCATGTTGCGGTCCATCTGCGGTTCCAGCGCCAGGGCCGCGCCCGTCGTGTAGTATTTTTTCACGGGCCGCTTCATCAGCGCATGCGGGTCGTGGTCGGGCTGGCCAAACAGCGTGTAGTGGATTTTTGCCGTCGACAACAGCGCACTCGCCTATTCCCTTCTTCCCAACAAGTGGCTGTCGTCCAAAAGATCTAGAGATGCTTCCACCCGGCTGGCATGCCGGATCGAGGGCGGATTAGACGGCAGCACCGGACACCCATGGTGTATTGGATCCCGGTGCCGCCATCGCTGGAAAATTTCGTGTGATCGGTGCCGCAGCGTGGCCTTGGTGAGGTTCCGGGGCAGTGGTCCGAATGATGCCGTGACAAGACCCGGCGTGTGTGGCTTTGTCTGCACACAGTTGGCATCGCCGGCTGCACTTGGGGCTTGCAACTCACTCTTCCATCCGGCGATCTATGGCGCCAGGTAAAAGGTGCAGCAGTTGGACCAGCCGCACGTTGCAAGTCCCACTGGCGAATGTCCCAACATTCACTCACTATTCGTCTTGAGTTGGTCCAAGTCGGCATGAGGAAGAGAAAATAGACGAGCCCTTATCAAAAGGGGTTTACTGTTGTGACCATACGTGTAAGTTGTGGCCATACACGTCCTACCACAAAACTGGTGTCATGCTGCGAAACGTCCTCATCCAGAGGTGAATACACAGATTCACTTGCATGCGGCCAAAGAGCTCCGGGCGTTTCACATGATGCTGTTAACAAGTGACATAGCCGGTGATGTTAGCAAGCTTCACAGTTGGTTGGTACGAGTGGTATTGGGTATAAGAGTACGGCCTTTGACATCAACTCATTCCCAAAGACCCAGGACTCACAAGCAAAGTCCTAGTATTGATTCCCATAACAGCAAGACTCCCGGGAGTGCAAAAAATGCCGTCCGCTCGGGAGCACATCATGTTTGCTCACAGCATAGCTCTCATCGACATCGGCGCCATCGATCAGTTCCCACTGGACCCTGGCTCGCCGAGCCCTGATGAGATCATTGAGCCGCAACCCTAGCCGTATAGATGTGTTTCAAGCCGCGATGTGGGTACTCACCACCTCTTTCCCATCCCGGCAGAAAGGTTTGACCAACACCCCACGGTTTCGCCAAACAGCCCCAGTTTCGACGCGCAGCGAGCCCTGATCTCTGACGCAACTTTTGTTCTCGAGGATCCTCCTTCCAACTACGCAAGGGAGAACAACAATAACCTTTCCTCTTCTTTCTTGTTCATCGACTCCGCAGCTTCCTCTCCCGTCGTCACGGCTGCACCCCCGTGCACCCCGTTTTGCAGCCCACGAACCATCAACTCCCGCCTCGAGTCCAGCGAGGTCAGTGACGGCGATTTCGTCCTCGACGCCCCCAGCCTACCTCCGGCTTCCCTGACCGGAGCAACAGCCCCCCCTTCAACCCCGACTTCAACCAGACATCCCTGGTCCTCTAGTGGCTGCAGAATACCCACTCCTCTGACACCCTCCCTGGCCCTGCTCCATCCACTCGTCGACGAACAACTCCCAACTCCTCTGAGAGCAGCTCGAGCAGGCCATCCATCTCGACGAGCAACTAGCCCACGCATCGTCGCCCGAAGCCTGGTGGACAAGTCCCTACCTCGGCAACTCGTGGTTCGTCGACCAGCTCCTGGAACACCACCAGAGTCACGGCAAGAACGTCTACTCGTACGCGACATACACGACTCCGGAACCTACCGAGGCAATGGCATCCAACAGCGGCACCGCGTACGGCTCGGTGGGCACCCAGACCGGCCCACGAGGCTGCGCCGCAGGCGCTGCAGGCCATAATCCGCGAGCTGAACCTTCCGATGAATTGGGACAACATTAAGAACATGGAGTCGGCCGAGGAACTTCGGCAGGAGATGGACAGAATGACGGAGGATCCGACCTGGTTTGCGTTGATTCCGTCCGAGGAGCGCTTTGACGAGCTACTGAAGACGTTTGAGCGCGTCTACGGGTCTCTCGACGCTTGATGTTGCCGGCTAGGGCGGTGATGGGGTCTATGGTGGGGCTTGGGTTGAGGTGGATGGTGGTGATTGGTATCTGGTTGCTTTGTTACTAAGGAGCGGGAGCTTGGCTCTATTGCAGTTGACCTAGGGATATTCAAGAAGCAGGACTAAACTACCTTACCTTACTTAGCCAGAGAATAAATCCTCAACTCATCACAACACTTCAGTTATTAACTGAGTGAGAGAAAACACCCAACCCATCCTCTCGCAAATTTTGAAAACGCCCCAGAAAATCGGTGCCGAATTCCCGGCCCGTTTGTCGGGTCTTGGACTCAGCCTTGCGAGCTCCCCCATAGGGTATGATAAGCGTGCATATTTCGGCATGTAACAGCTCAGCTCGTCATGTCGGCGGCCACCCACCCAGAATGGAGGCGTCCACTTACAAATGCGCTGCGAAGAAACAATTCGATAGCGGTGGCAGGGAGGCGCAGCCACAAACTAAACCGGACATGTGGGCTGATTCGGAGTTGATAGGAAGTGGACGGTCAAAAGCAGCGAGGTGAGCTGTTTTCTGTTTCCTATGACAATCGTCAATCTTCCCATTCCATCCTCTCGCCAACGTTCCGTCGTCCACTTCAAAACCATGGCGGGCCTAGGCAAGTCACTGCACTCCATCCTCGCTCTCGGGCGGCTAGTTGCGTTTATGCTGGCCGAGGTTCATGCCCACCATGTCACTCGACCTTTGAAAACCCCTCCCCCTCAGCTCCAGGGCCTCATTCGTGGCCCCGCACCCACGGCGGCGGTTGCGATGGTCCCGGATTTGTTCCGACGCGCCAACACCGACATTTGTGCTTACTACAACGGCAACATCTGTATCCTCCCATCTCCCTTCAACGGTCATGATACAGACCTAACATCTCCCAGCCAAACCCGAAATCTGTAGCGTGGGAATGGCCTGCCAAACTGACCAATTCCACAACGTGTGGAACTGCTGCCCGACAACGCTGTCCAACTGCGAGATCCCCACCACTTGCATCGACTACAAGTCGTCGCTCGCCGGCTCCTGTCGCAGCGTCGGAACGTCCACCACATGCTGGTATGACCCTCCCTGAATTCCCCCACCATCCAAATTCTCACCCAGACACACCACACACAGCGACAAAACGTACCAATACTGCGCCATCATCCCATTTGCCGACCGGACCAGCATCTCCATTGTAGGCTGCAAGCGCGGAACCGACTACATCACCCTCTACGCCACGCCAACATCTTCCACCACCACCACCACCATTACGCCACCACCAACCCCAACCCCAACCCCTACCACCCAGGACAGCTCTCCACCAATCGGCGCCATCGTCGGCGGCGTGCTTGGCGGAGTCGCCATCATCGCCCTTGCGGCCGCCATCAGCGTGTGGCTCGTCGTCAAGAACCGCCGAAGCAGAAACCCCACCCCCCCAACGACCACAGAGTACTCGTCCCCCACCCCCCAGAGCCCAACGTCCATGTTCAAGCCCTTCCCCCCGGCCATGAACTCTCCGATGCAGCACGAATACCGGGCCGGCGGGCATCCCGGCCACCAGTCGGTCGGCGGGTGGAGCGGCATCACGGCCGCCAGCCCGGGACTGGGGCCGGGATACGGGAGTGATGTGGGCAGTCCGGGCGAGTACAAGGCGCAGCCGGTGGGGATTGCCGAGGTGGGCGACGATGAGCGGGGATACCCGCAGCAGGTGCCGCTGCATCACCAGCGAGGCATGTATGCGTCCGAATTGCCCGCAGAGAGGACGGGGTAGAGTCGAGGGTTGTTTTTGCACATGCCGCTCTAGGAAGTTACCGCTAATGCATTTAATGTCTGCGAATAGTCTAGCGAAGCGTGAGAGGATGATCAAGAGTGGGGATGTGTAGCGTGGAAAAGAAACAAATCTGCAACTCTATTTTTCGGTCGTGGTTCTAAATGCATACAAACAGTGTCCTCTGGGTTATAACCTCCAACTCCTTCCATTATAACTCCCCTGTTGTCTATGGTTCGCCAATCTCGGTTGCGGACCCGGTTGCTGACTGCCAGATCAACCAAGACGGCGTCGGACCCGTCACGGCCGCCGTGGACGGCAAATCCCTTACCAATCACATGCGTTTGGTCGGAACATGGATGTCCGTTGTCTGCGGATTAACGATAGCGCTGAATTTTCCAAGAAGATCAGACTTGTTCGTAAGCATATGTCTGTTGGGGTTAGGTGTCGTATTGGTTTGTATCTCTTGCGCGTATTCGGCGTTATCGCAGCTGTAGCTCTGGCGGCGAAATGGGGGTGGTGCTAGCATCTAGGCCGAGGTGTAGAGAAATTGAGGAGGGCTGTGAGAGTTTAGGGAAGTGTTTAGTACTGCTGTGAGGCTCTAGACCCCTATAGTTGTATTCCAGTAGTTGAAAAGGCCGATGCGGGATAAGGACTCGGATACAGAGAATCAGAGACCGATGGATTGGAATGCACCACTGTTTGGCAAGAGACGGCAAGCAATCTACGTCCCTTTTTCAGCCCTTAGATCCGAGCGCTAACCGCCACCGGCTCTGCCAACAAGGAATCTATCGCCCGTCTCTCCCGAAGACAAAGTGGCTCCTTTGCTTTCACATGAAACAACTCCATAACTCTCGCCTGGTACTTCGTTGGGCTTGTATTCGAACACAGGATCAATCTCATTGGTCCAGCTGGCAATGTCGCCTCTGCTCGAACGTAGAAGTGGCTCCCTGGCTTCCGGAAAAAGTAGACCACCTTGTGTTCCAGTTTGTGTGTGGTGTTGACTTGTACCTGCGGGCCCGGGGTATAGAGGCACAGCACGGCCGTCTCGAGGACTGTGATGGCGTTTGGTAACGGCGTCGCTGAGGCTTGGCACTTGATACTGCCTGTCTCGAAACAATCTGTTGTGATGTACGCGAAGGTGACAGAGTCACAGGAGTCCGCGAAGAAGCGAAGCCAGGCACCATCACCCTTACATGGTATTCGGAAACATTTCCGTAGGTCTGTTTTGCGAGGCCATGCGACGTTGAGGTCTTTGGTGTCGGGGTTGAATCCAGTGTGCTGCAGGACGTCAAAGATCTGGCGGATGAGCGTGATGACATGGTCCCGAAGCGACTCGGAAGGAAGACGTATGTACCAATCTTGGATCGATCCGTTATTAGCTGCGAATAAATTGAGAATGTTATAGTCATCACGGAGAGTCCCCCATTCGGTAATTCTCCTGGGATCGATAGCCGACTCGGCGAACACAGGCATCAAGTCCGCAAACATCTTCCGCACTGTCACCCGTCTTGACACTCCTGTGCAAAGGCTGACCTGCACACCGAAGGGGTCGTCCATGGAGAGGATGAGCTCATTGTCCGCCGATCCGATCCTCGTTTGCTTCAGCGTACGCCCCTGAACTCTGCCCCAGGTGACGATGGCGCCAAATACCATGAATTGACCGCCCTGGCCCATAAGTTGACGTTCTGTCTGCCTCCATACAGTGTCATGTGTTCCAAGATCTTGGAACGTTGCACAAGAAGATGACTTCTCCAACCAGTAATTCTCATCTCTGGTGCAGGTGTCGTTTTCCGTGACATCAGACGCTACACGTATGCACTGATCTCGCCGAAAGGTTGTGGGGTTCGAGCTGTCCTTGACGGCCTGTCCATAGGGGCTCCAGTGAAACAGCGGGGTGTCATTCTCTGCGCTCGTCTCAACGGAGATAATACCGCCGCCCAAGAGAATCCCCACGATTTTAGAGCTGTCTTTCATCTGTACGAGACTCCCAGGACCCCAGGTATCGATCATGTCCTCCGCGTTGGCAAGCAAGTCGTGCCTTACGGATGGACCCAAGACACGGGCGGTAGGGAAGTTTCCAGGTGGAATCAGGGAGATGCACAACACTGGGCTGCCGAGCATGTCTCCAACACAGCTCAGATTGTTGAACCGCGCGTCAAGACCTCCGTACCGACTTGCAAGGTGTGCACTAATCCCGCAGAGAGTGACCTTTTGTACGGGAGCGTCCAGGAAAAACGGTTGTAAAGGTCCAGTATGCCCCTGGCTGTACGACAGAAATCCCAAACAAAGGGTCTGCACGGCCAGAGCCGAGTAGTGAAGGGCACTGTTGGTATCGATATGTTCTAAGGATTCAGAGATAGAGCGCTGTCCCACAATGTGCGAAAGGATTCGGAGTAAAGCCTCCATGTCCGTTGATCTATGTGCCAGCGTTTCCCAAGAGACCAAATTGCTTGAAAGAATGTCGAATAGGCTTCCGATAACTGAAAACGGAACACGTCGCATCCTAATGGCAGGCCCTCCATCATCGGCTTGGTAAAGAGTGGTGAATGAGTTGCAGCAAAGGCCATTTGCTTGGACGTGCGCCAGCGCGAGACAGAGTCGCTGGAGAGCGCCAGTAATTCGGGACAGCTGGTCAGAAATTGGCAGATCTTCGTCATCCCCGGACAGGATCGAAACTTGGCAATCTAGGGAATCGCTTTGCTCCGTTCCCAAAAAGTCTACGGCACCATTCCACCTTCCCCTGTCTCTGGAAAAAGGGGCGACACCGGCAAGGCCACAGAGCTCCTGAATAAGACGCTCAGTGTGCCACTGATCGTGGGCTGACTCTAGGGGGTGTCCCACATCGCGCGTGACGGAACCTTGAAGGTTGTGCACGCAACCGGGAATATGCTTCGTGGTATCGAGGACTCGCGTATCGACGTCTTGGGGCTCGAAGAAAACCCATGGTGCATCAACGGCCTGGTTAAGCAGGATACTGGCAATATCCTCGTTGGTGAGTCCAATGTCTCTGAGTTCCCTGAGCCAAGGATAATTTCCAGCCACAATCCTTTCAAAGTGACACGAGATAAACTTTTGAATGAGTGCGGGATTCCTGGTCCGGACAGCTTCTTCCACTGTCCGGGGTGGGTTCAAAAATGATCTGAAGCTGGACTTGAAGGCCTCAAAGGCTGGACCCTCGGTGAAAAGCCTAAGCAGATGATTGATCTCTTCGGGCTGATCAACTTCCTCGACGTCCTCCGACGAGTCAGATGACTCGGGGTCCATGTAGACATCGTCTTCAACCACAGCACGTCGTGTTAAGCCAGGGGTTTTTTCCTCCGAATTGGTCGCGGCAGCAGTACTGGGATGTGATGCTGGAACGGGAGGAATGATTCTTTCAGACTGACGCCATATATTGGCGCTGAGTCGCTCACGCTGCCGCCGAGATTTCAAAAAGGTTGTGGCCTCTTGAAATTGCTTGCTCATGTAGTTTTCCGCGTCATTTCTGGCGTCGTGAAGGTCCTGGAAAAAATCTCCCAGAAGCCGCCTATGGTTTCTGAGGAACCGATCCTGGCTAATTTGAGTTCGTGCTTGTTGATACAGAGTTTCCAGGTCCCTCTCCTGCGAAAGAGCGTTCGCAAAGAGGTCGACTGCGGCTCCTCGACCGATACTGAGAAATATAGAGGTCGGAGAAGTGTCGTCAGAGCCACCAGAGTCTTTGCTGGACGTTAGAGATGTAGACGAGCCGTCCGTGACAAATGACTCTCCGTCCGAGATCTCCAAAATTTCGTGCAGGTCGTCTTCTGGGCAAGTAGTGCTTTCAGGCTCCTTTGTCTCTGGTACTCCTGAATTTACGTGAGCCGAGTTTCTCTGCTCATCACCTTCTCGAAACTCTGACTTCTGAGTCTCAGGTACTTCCGCGTGATCCGAGGCGTCCTGCTCATATACTTTCTGAATATCAGCCTCTTGACTCCCTTGTAATGCTGACTTTATGACATTGGTGACCTCCTGCTTATCGTCCTGTTCTTGAATCTCGGAGTTCTGGTCCTCTGTTGCTTCCGGCTCTGCGCGCTCCGAGAAACTCTGATGATCGTTATCCCTGCTGTTGTCGTGGTCGTTCCGCCCGTGCGAGAAAAGCTCAACCTGGTAATTCCTCGGGTCCTGCTCGCCTTCGTAGATGGTGGTCGCGTAGTACTGATAACTCTTGGGCTCCGTGATGGTCTTGCAGTCCTCGGGCGAGATAATCGGCTCCATTGACATGTCGTGCTGCTGACGCGTCCCGCTGTAGGGCCGAGGGTCATAGGTCTGTGCGTACGCGCCTGGCATCATGGAGGCGTTTGACGGGTAGTCTCCAAGCGACCGGCCCCGCACAATCATCTTAGCTGATTTTCGGTGGGCCACCTTAACAAACGGGTCCTGCCCCTGGGTCCCGGTGTCAGCCCACAGCTCGACGATCAGGTGGTAGTACTGCTGTGAAGCTCCACTCTTTCCATTATTAGCCGTGGCCTGCTTGAACTGGACCCGCTCAAAGGTGTGCTCATTATTGAGGTCACTCTGCGTTTGCCCAAATCCTTGGTCGTAGCCCCTCGATGAGACGAGATCGCCGCCTGTGTTACTGTAGATGCTGTTGAAGGGATAATAGCTTGTCTGCGGCGGCTTCGGAGACAGGCGCACCTTCTCCGGCTTGGCGACCGGCCCCTTATCTCGCTTCGGCGTATGCTGGACCAGCTCAATCGGCATGTGGTCGTTGTCCGCGACGGCGGCCGAGATGCACATGGCAAAACCATACACGGGATACGGCTGCTGCTCGCCTGCTCTTAGAAACTGTATGGCCGTGTTGGGGTGACCGGGGGGCGAAATCGAGTAGGAGCACACGCAGGAAAAGTAGTTTCGGCGGTAACACGTCCACTCGTTATCGGCGAGAAAGAAACCTTTGTCAATCAGACTGTTGATCTCGGCCTTGATGGGGGTCTGCGCTTGATTATTGTAGGATAGGTGTCCTAGAGTGACGATCGGGTTGAGGAGCGGAACGCCCTGCTGCTGGATCTCACCGCTATCGGTGATGATTTCGACTTTTGGCGGATCACCGATCACGAATTGGTGGTTTGACTTCGGAATGCTGGACATTGTGAAGATGAAGAGGGTAGACCGAAGCTTGATTGAAGACGCGAAGAGGCTTGCGCAAAGTCGACATGAAATGAAGTGGGAATGGGGAAGGAGTCGACAGTGCGGGGAAAAAAAGACGAGGTCTATTTGGTAGAGAAGGTGCTGCTGGATTGGCCGGGAAGGCGAACCGCAGGGCGGTGAAGCGTGGACGACTCACTGCGTCTGATGTTGCCGGTCGGAGATTCCCACTGGTCAGGAGCTGCAGCCTGGAATATGTGGTAAGCCCTTGAAGGCGGAGGAGTGGAGGTGAAGTGCCTCAGGCAATTTGCCCAAAAATTACATCCACTGGATCATGGCAGGGCCCCCATTATGTTCTCGTGCCTGCCCGGTTGCTGAGCTAAGGCTCACCATATTTGGGTGATGCTCGACGCCAGTGAAATGCAAATTCTTGGACGGTTGTCACTAAGCCCACATGTTCCGGCTCAAACATTACGATGTCACGACACCCGAGTCGAGGCTCAATGGACATGCTTTGACGCCCGAAAGCTGCCCGCTCGTTGATCCCATTCGTGAACTGTCAGTCACGATAACCACTCATCATACATCGTCAGCTATCAAAATGTAACCCAACTAATGATCGGCGCATCTTAGATCAGAATCATGGGCAACAGGGCCGGTCAAACAAATAAGCCTAGAAACCTCCATCAACAGACATATAGTTACTCTGTCGGAAAGCGACAACTGAACGTATCAGTCGGGCTGAGAGGCTGCTGGACGAGTGAAATGTGAAAAGGTATATGACGGACAAGGGTGTGCCGATGACGCGGTTTACGTGGAGAGAGAGTGGAGAGGAGGACGATGGCGAGGGTGTGAAGGGTGCCGAGGGGGTAGGGGGTGGGAGCCAGGGCGGTGAGGGCTTGGACGCGGTACGGAAGAAGAATGTGGATCTTACAGATGTGGAGATCGAGTTCATGCCCGGGCATGACTATGGTGTCGTGGATGTGGCTTCATTTGGCAGGACCGAGTCGCAGTGGATTGCGCACTATGAGCCTGGTATGTGTCCTATCCAGTCTCAACGTTTTGATGTGCCATGTTGCTGACCAAGTGCGTTAGCCAATGTGCCAGCTCCGTTTGTGTCGAGGAGGCCTGTGACTCGGGATTTTCGGGACCCAGCGCTCTTTGCAGAAGCTGCGAGGTGGCTTGAAGAATGCGTTGCGCATGACGAGTGTCAGGAACAGGAACCTCCATTCCAGCCAGAGCGTGTGATTGACTTTGGAACTGGCGGCTCTCAAACCATTTCCTTGCGTGCAATGACGGCAAATGGCGAGGAATTGTCATACGTTGCGCTGAGCTACTGCTGGAGAAAAGGAAGAGATCAGCCTGAGCAATTGCCGACATATTTCCGCCGCTAATCCCTTACCAATCACATGCGTTTACACTCCGCAGCATAGACATCAAAATACTGCGGCTTAGCATGCGGCTTCTTCAAACCCAGCAGCATCTTCAACTCGGCTTCGCCGCCTTGGACGCCGCCACGATAAAGAGCTTACGCCCCTGCAAAAAAAAAACCCCCCCACCAATAGCTAATGGTCCAACTCGGCCTGTTGGCATCATCACGGCCTCTGGTTTCAAGCCAGGGCCACGTCAGCGATGAGGCTTTTCCGAGATTGGCCAGCCAGGAACTACCCCTCCGTTTTCTCAAGTCTGGAGAGGGCTTAGCCTGCTCTCTCTCCTGCACCAAACCTTACAACCACAGCCGACTGATTCAACATAGTAATGTCGGTCCTTGTAAGAAAAGGCTGTATTTCTAATCGCTACTATATCATTGCCCTTGTCACAAGATTTCTTTCGTTCGACCAAGAGGTGGTCCTGCCCACCTTTACACGACAACTCAGAGCAACCCGCATGCTCCGCATGCTCCTCCACGGCCCAACATGGCACTCTGTTCCGTCTGCAAAGCACTCCCCTGCGGTCCGTGGACAAGAAGATGGGGTGCGATGATAGACCAGCAAGACCGTGACGGCTTCAAATGGACCATCATGAGATACGACCTGCCTGGAAATTTCGGAGGCCTTGAGAAGCGTGCGGGAGAGGGTTGTGAGGGCTGCCGGTTTTTCTACGACACGTTGCGCGACCACCTCTACAGGCGGTGGTGGTACGGACCTACGCCTCGAATCGAGCCGATCGCCCCTGAAACGAAAGTGCACATTGAAAGCCGTACAGGTGCTGTAACCCACTATGACCTAGGAATCGAAAACAATTCCCAGCGCTGCACTATGGATCTGAGGAAAGCGACCGACTTGAAGTTTCAACCCGACTTCACACTTCCCATAAACCCCAGCGACGAGGTTTGCTGGGGGACAGCCTTGGGTTGGATGAAGACGTGCATCACCGAGCACGCTTCTTGCATCGCTTCCGCCACCGCTCCCATCCTCCCGAATCGCATCATCGACGTGCTCCCCGAAGACGAACAAACCCCTGCACGCCTCATCCTCCCCGCAGCCAACACGATAGCACGCTTTGTGGCTCTAAGTCACTGCTGGGGCAGCCAGGACAAGACCACTGGCATGCCAAAGCTCACTTCGGAGAACCAGACCACATGGCAGCAGAATGGCATCGACGTGCGCTCCCTGCCGCTCAACTTCCGCGACGCCATCACCGTCACCCGCCGGCTTGGTATCCGCTATCTCTGGATCGACGCCCTGTGCATTCTTCAGGATTCCACGGCAGACTGGGTTGCTGCAGCGCCCAAGATGGCGGATATCTTTGGCACTGCCACTCTGGTCCTCTCCGCCACAAGCGCAGAGCACTGTGACGAAGGCATCTTGCAACCACGGCTCTCAACGTGTTCGCCGCTGTTAGGACCATCGAAGGACTGGTTTTTAACGAGACCCAAACGTACATTCACTACTCTGGAGTCTGAAATCAACGCTTACCATCTGAGCTCTCGCGGTTGGGCTGCCCAGGAGAGGATGGTGGCCCAGAGAGTTTTGCATTATACCCCCGCGGGCATGATCTGGGAGTGCAACACTCACCTACAGTCCGAATTACCCGGGGTCAAGGCAGAAGAGAACACAAGATTGATAGCCAATCTGCTAGCACCTGCTCGTCGTCGGAATCGTCAAGATGGTCAGAGCGATCCGATCCCGATCCCGATGGCGACCAGGTCACGGTTTTGGCCATACCCGCTTCCTCAGAGGCCGGCGAAGAAGAAGAAGAACGGCGGTCATCTGACCAAAGCCGGTGGTAGTACCAACTCGCAAGGTAAGACAGGGATAGATGCAGGCGTCTTCTTGGAGGAGTGGTCCAACTGCGTCACGCGGTACTCGTCCAAAGATCTCACCTTTCCATCCGATAAGCTCGCTGCGGTAGCCGGTCTGGCGGCGATATTCCAAGACTCCCTTCCTCACGCCGGAGAGTATCTCGCCGGGGCATGGAGCGGATACTTGGCGACATGCCTCGGATGGGCAAAACGAGTTCACTATCCAAGCAAGCTCCCGTCGCTCAGTGACCAAGCGTTTCGTGCCCCATCTTGGAGCTGGGCTGCCGGCGACGGCCGGACAGTCTGGCCTCAGGAGGAGAAGGATTCGTCATCATCGCCGAGGACACCGCGTTCTTCGACCTACGAGGCTCGTCTCGTCGAACACCACATCGTGCCCGTCGACGGAGATGGCCCTAGTCACCTCGTGGGTGCTAAAGAAGGGTCTTACATCATCCTGGAAGCAAACTGCATCCAACCATCCGACCTTAGCAGCATTGCGGTGCAGTGCTCCTATGAGCCGGACTGGAGCGAGTATGCCGCTGGTAATCCTATGCCTGAAAATCCCGGTTTCGACGGGGAGTTCAAATTCGTGCAGCTGCGCTCCCGGTCCGTAGACAGCAAAAAGCATCCTCGCTCTGGCCCGTACTACGAATTCTGGGGGCTGCACCTACACAGGAGGAGCGGACCCGACTCGGAGTTCCGGAGAACCGGTCTGCTTACGTGCAAGATACCGTACGAAGTCGGAAGGTTCAACAGGGTCAAGGCAACGACGGCTGGAGAGGAGCTATACAAATCCCTCCCGTGGAAGCGTGAGCATGTCAAAATCATTTAATCATCCCCACAGACACCTTGGCTGGGTACACTTGGGTAAGCACTCCTTTTCTCAAGGGGAGGTTTGCCAACGTTTTCTTTTTCTTCTTCAACAAAAGGCCGGACCGTCGGTAACGGTGGTTTTCCTCTCCACAGGATCTGGTTTTATGCCCAATGAGATCGATATTATGTAGTAGCTCAGTACCTAGATACACTTTGACATTATGCTCACCGCACCGTCCGTTTCCCTCTGCAGAGTACCAAGTTTTCCCGACACAATAGCAAGCTGGGGCTGCTGGCCAACAACCTGGCTCCCCCCTCGCAACTCTTCGAGAACCCCCGAAACCCGGTTCACAAAGCCCTTTCTCGTTCGTGCATACTCGCATCGCTCGAGCGCTGCGGTAATTCCCTGCGTCTTTGTCACGCCTCACGACAGGGCTAGTCTAGTTAAAGCCTGCCACAAACGATTTGTTTACCTAGCCAGAAACTGGGCGTACTCACGCACGCTTCAAACGGGGGACACACCATTTGTTGTAGATATAGTGATGAGATATCTTAGATTTCAAGCAGCAGAAAGCTTCCAGCACGATTAGTGCCTACCTGCGACAAGAGTCACTGGAAAATGCCCCAGCACCCGGAGTGGGTTCACTCCACAAACACAGCCCGTGCCAGCAACCCCTGATGCCCCCGGTGATGATGATACAAATACTGTGAGAACAGCCGCATATGCCGCCGTGGCGGTAAATACCTCTACCCGCCGGGCGTTTGTCAAGGCAGCCACGCTTATTGCAAAGAGCGCCATGAACATGGCGATCAGCCCCAGTTGAAGATTTTTGTCTTCCACATTCCGCATCAGCACAATAGCTCCTACAAGAAGGATGGCCGCTACAATGGTGCTAACGATAGATGCTGCCCATGCGGCGTGGGTCTCGTTGTAGGACTCGGTGTTATCTGTGATTCTAGTTGTCTGACTGATGTTAGGGTCTCGGTACTCCTTGAAATTAACCCAAGGAAAACATGGGCTGCGTAGGTGTCTACCTTCAACAGCCAGTGGTTTTAGAGGAAGCGGGACAGAGGGTCAGTATCCGCCGGCCTCCTGACAGCCACGAGATCACATCTGTTGTCATGCTCAAGGCGTTTGCCTGCAAGGCCGGCGGCATGGCGAGGATCCGTGGACGTCGGTTACGACAGTGTATGATTGGGCACGGGCTGCCTCAAGAGAGCGGATCTCTGGACTTCAGAGTTTTGCTATCTGATGCTGGCGGAGGATGGTACGCCAACGGCGTGGAAAACAGTTACCCTCTTGTTCGGAATGCGAGATTGAGTCCTCTTCTGATACCGCCAACCTCTGACGATGCCCAAACGGCTCACGCCGTTTGGGCCGTACCCACGCAACAGAAGACAACTGGTATCAATTACCGCTCCCTTCTGAAGACTATTCGAGACGCAGTTGGCATGACGCTACACCTTGGCGTCGGCCGTCTCTGGGTGGACTCGTTATACACCATCCAGGACGACGAGGATGATCTGGACTGGCGCTCCGAGTTAGCCAAAATGGACAGCATCTACGCTTGGGCGGTGTCAACACTCTCAGCCACGCGGTCATCGTCTGTTGATTAGGCACGCGGGCATTATCCGGTTGAAGGAGGCAACATTCCCTTGGCGATTCCGTGGACTAATACCGATGGTAGCATGGTGGATGTCTTCGTGCGTTGACGCTTGGCTCATGAAGCCATTCTCTTGGAAGATTTGACCGGTAATGCAGATCAATGCCCCTTGTTATAGCGCGGACGGACCTTTTAGGAACGCCTTCTCGCGGTGAGGACGCTGCACTTCGTAGCGCAAGAGATGGTTTGGGAGTGCTGCTGCGACTTCTGGTGCAAAGTGCAGCGGCGCACAGGTGGGCCAGGTGTGGAAGACAGGGGAGGTGCGCGGTTCTCTGTTCAGTCAGGCGTTAGCAAGCCCTCAAAGCGTGCGAACCTTTCTTGCGTCTGGTAATTGTTCGTCTAACAATACTCGCGGCGTACCTTAACTGCATCTGAGGAAAAGCTCCCCGCGCTGTGGGGCATTGCCTGTCACTTTCAAGGGCTTGACCGGCAGGGAGGCTAGTACCTTGCAGGATTGCGGGAGAGGGGGGTGTGTTGAGTCACCTGGTTTGGCAAGTGGGCCATGATTGTCAATGGGCGATTGGTGGGGAGGGAGATTGGCAAGAAGAGGGGCTCGGACTTTCCGGGTCATGGAAGGAACATGCTCCAGTTTGAGTTCGAGTTCACTTAAAGCACCCCGAGCGATCTTACCATCATGGGCCGTCAAGTTCAAATTGAGCGAGCATGGGCGGTCAAAACTCGAACCAGCACCCGCACCAGCACCACTGACACTACACCAACACAGACGATGCCGTCTTCATCCCCGACCTTGCTCCCAAGGAGTTGCATCTGTCTGGGCGGGGCACTATTCACTACGCCTAGATCACCGTCTACTCCAAAGATGGCAGGTCAACACCGGTATGTCTTGAACTCCACCAGCTCGAGCCCTACACTAGTGGGAGGCGAGATACATCGAATCGGTCAGGTCTCCATGAAATTGTGGCGGAAAATAAACGCGACGAACATATCACGCGCGATGTATACATCACATGGGATGTGGAACGGCATGATCCGGTTCCTATTAAATACTGCCGTGTGGGCCTGGTGATATCAGGCAAAAGGCCAAGTTTTATATATCCTTTTGATGGGCGACAATTACCACTGCTATTATCTAAACCGTTAGTATCACGTATCGCTGGCATTCCTTCCCTCATGAAGTTTGTCAGAATGTCACAATAGTAGAGCTCTCCGCTAAAGATAGTGTCATACCATGTGCCAATGAATGCAAGAAATAGTATGGTTAGGATACCATAGCGAAGGAATTGAAAGTGAAGACTAATGTACCTAATTGAGTAAAAAGTAGGTACTTATTTCTATCTACGTCCACCACACGGAAATCACACACACCCCCGTCCCATTTAAAGTCTGAGAGTCGCATTCGGCCATCTAGAAAGTTGGGCAGTTTCCACTAGCTTTTTCGATGCCAACCTAATCTCACCACCGCAGCGGGCAAATACAAATCCCACAGTCCACCGGGCCGTCTTCAAGATGGCGCAACAACCTGAACTGGAAGATGTTCGCCCCATACTCTCCGGTCCAGGAGTGGCCAGTACGACTCCATGCGTGACTACTCTTACTTAGCGACTTCCCGGTTATCTCTGAACCATACAGCTTCATGGTCAAGTTGATTACAGGTGCGCAGATTCTAATAGCAGCGGAACGCTTCGAACTGGTCTTATCGCTTTACGGCCCCGGAAACCATATTAGCCTGGTTAAGTAAGCAGCTGGATGGGTAGGGGCGAGCCCCATTTAGATTAAGCATGGCTCTATATATCCCGCCTAAGTGGAGATTTTATGCTGTTCACTTTATTTCTAAGGGCATCGCCAATCTGTCTGATCTAGACTAGGTTGTTACGGCTGTGGGGGGACTGGGAACCTTGCCTTTAGGTGCGGACGAGCTCGGCGTGCATCAGCCGCTCCTTCCAACCCACGTTATCGTGCTGTATCTAATCGTCTTGCCGATACAAAATTTCTTCGCGTGCCCTGAGCCAATGCACCATGCACCGTTCCCTGAACCATAGAAATTGTAACTGCCCCCAAAGCCAAGTCTGCGCCCCGAAGACCTGCAAGTGTTTTCCGCACAGCGATTTCCTTCGTAGTCTGCGGTTGCGGCCCAAGGATGACCAACAATTCTCCATGCATAGGAGCACGGACTCTTGCAGCAGGACCCCAGAACAGCCCAGCGGGATGATTCGAAGATATTAGTCGTTCGGTTGCCCGGTGTGAGGCTGTGACGAAATCCCATACCAATAGAATTTGGCTCTGCAAGAAATACGAATTAGGTGAGGTCGTGGGATTTGACGCATTTCGGGGTAACGCAACCTCGTGGCGGGTATGGCCGTGGTAAAGATGCGCGACAGGGATATGGCACTTGAGCTCTTGGCGGTTCAAGGAAGCTTGGCACATCTTTCCCTGGCTTAGATCCGGCGAGCTGCGGTTGCTGAACTTTTACCACTGTCTCTGACGCTATTCAACTCTGCTGATTAGATGCCTAGGGAACCCTTCTCTCTGACATACCAACGCCATTCGCTGCTTGCATAAAAATGTTTCCTCATATTCTAGCACTTGTGGTCAATTGTTGCAATAGTTGTTGATAGCATTAGGAATGAGAGTCAAGAAAAGCCTCACACGCAGGACTTGGCTTGCCCCCCGCCTCTCTCTCTCCCGCCTCACCAAAATCTTGGTAGCAGAGAGCCACTATAAGGAGATCAAGTACTCTCAATAGTACGGCCATCTCAGCGGCTACTTCGGTGAGTGCAAGCGATTGCGCCACACCACCGAAGAGATCGAAAACAGAGTAAAAGTGGGGAGGTCTCTTGGGCACGGCGCGCTACCGAATTTGCCAAGCGTTATGGCGATATCGAATTCTGCGCCCAGAGCTAGAATAAAGGCTCGTTGAGATCGCGACATTTGCATCCAAATTTTCTTGTAGTGGCTGTTGTGATGTTTGTATAGCCTGATTTACCGGGGGCCAGTTGGGTGATAACAGTGCAGTTCGACCAACTGCCGGACTTTGTGCTTGTGGTGTTGACTGGTGTGATGTATGGACGCGCACACGAACAATATGCTGCCCTGCATATAGGAACACGGGACGGTGGGGGGGGGATGCAGGGCGGCTTCGCTGGGCCTGTCATTCATGCCTCTGGGTAGTTGGGCGGCTGGATGGGAATTAAAGTAGGTCCCCGGCACTATACACAAAGTATTCGTCAATATCACATTACTTGGCTCAGCCTTAACAAGACGTAGGCGAAATTGGGTCGCTTCTCAAGGGAAACAGATCGTTGAGGCTCAGCGCATTGATGGATGCCCCACTTATTATCTGAATGACATCCCTTTGATAGACTCGCAAGCAGCGGACTTGGAACTGTCTTGGCGTGGGTAAATGAGGTTTGAATAGATGAATGAAAACGTGCCCGATCGATCTTTGAGTTTCGGGAGACAATACTTTTATCCGCGAGGCGCTTCCGGTTTTACTCATTCTCCCCTGTCCATCAGGAAAGCACTGAACCCTCTCCCACCGGCTCAGCGTCTGCTTTGATATTGCAGAGATACTTTAAGCAAGCAGCTCGTTCAAACGTCGCAAATATTCAACGCCGCCCCTAATTCCAATCAAGCTATGTGTAGTTTTAATTCTTCACCACTCCTTGACGCCATCCTTCTTCCTCATGCGTCTTTGGAAGCCGTGGATATTGGTGGGGCGTCAATCTGGACCTCGTGTTTTCGACGTCACAATGGACTCCTCCTTCTACCTTTAGGCAGCTCGACAGGGGGTGAGCCGCCCGCCATGTTGCAATACAGGAAGGACTTCCGCATCTTCGATTGACGTTGTCATATTAAAGTCTATTAGGCGATTCACATACGATCCGACTACGTGATAACTGATAGTATAAATCAATCCTGTACAGCCCCGAGTGTGGCCCGCCGCGTCATAGGTTCACGCTTAGATATCAGCCGTGTTGCACCCCTTGTGAACTACTTCACTTTCCGCCAAGGCTATAGATCTCAACCCCTTAGAATAAAGCAGTGCGCAAGCAGATGTGCGGCTGGCAATGCTGCCATTGTGACTGAGATGCAGCAGCGGGAATCCGCTGGCCAATAGGGGGGGGTCGACCAACTTGCGTTCCAGGAAACTCGCAGATTCTCGGTTAATACTAAGCTGCAGCAACGGGGCACAGTAGATAGGAAGGAATGAGCCTAGGTTTATGAGTCCGGGATACCAAATTTCCATATTGGTCACCTCATTGAGGATCCGAGTCCGTGATCAGCAAGGTGAGATAGCAATCTAGTACCACATTGCTCTAATCTATCCAGTCTCACTGTAAGTAGACTTGCATAAGATGAAGCGCAAGCTTTGCAAGGAAAGGGAGAAAAGGAACGACACATGCCACAAGCGTTGCGAATGATTCAAACAATTTCATGTGTAATAGGTGCGTATATTATAACGACTACCAGTAGGGGGAAGGGGGAAGAGATCTCTCAGCAGCTTAGATATCCCTGCGACAATGCACCCCCTCTTGAGTTTGCTCTCGGAAATGACAGGCTCTCTGGGTCATGAAAGAGCACCTACAGCCAAGAACTCTAAGCCTCACCTTCGTAGCCATTCTTGTGGCTGCCGAAGGCAACGTCCAATCCAACAGATCTCTTGTTCTCACCCTCGTAGCCATTCTTGTGGCTGCCAAAGGCAACGTCCAATCCAACAGATCCCTCAACATCTGTATCAGGGGGAAAATTCTCATTAGCGATGCTCTGCCTCGATGGAAGATTGGCCACATACTTGTGGGGGCAGCCATAACAGCTGATGATGCTGCGAGAAGGAGAAAGGTAGCGGTAGCGAAGGCTTTCATTTTCAGGATGGTGCTTCAAAAATTTTGTTCAATTGTTTGATCGGGCAGATGAGAATGAGCTTGGGTTGAACCGACTTTGAACATATAACATTCCTCTCAACCACCGGACACACCTCTATTTATACATAAAATCGGGCCTAGTTCTGGCACAAGATGGTTCAACAAGAAGCCTGTTTATATCACTCTGGCACAGAAATATCCACCCCAGCATCCATATGACTTCGGCCCTTTAACGCTCATGCAAGGGTCAACTTTCCGCCTTTGAGTTGCCAAGCTGGCTCTTAAATTACTGCCGAAATATCTGGCCAATATCATCCCCGCATGTAGAATATCTATTCAACGTTCTGGCTTTGCATTGAAGAGATATGCCGAGAGACACAGCACTTTATACGCAACACCCTCACGAACATGGCTCCAGAATATTACGCGTTGCAACGGGAACGGGGGAGAGGGGGGGGGGGGGGGGGGGGGGGT